>Ga0097621_100000074_pt1 | contig 51891 bp, 48 predicted proteins | sample KBSMisM72_FD_73165 | JGI IMG/M metagenome (GOLD analysis project Ga0097621, IMG submission 73165) | Miscanthus rhizosphere microbial communities from Kellogg Biological Station, Michigan, USA - KBS Miscanthus M7-2 (version 2) (version 2) | ecosystem: Host-associated > Plants > Roots >... | reverse complement strand
CTGTACCGCAAAGGAACAGGCTTAAACGCCACATTTACCTGTGTTCCCGCAAAGTCCCGTCTCATTTCGAGAGGCTTGGCTTATGGCGCAGACCATTCTTGTGGTGGATGACGATCCGGTGCAGCGTCGTCTGCTGGAAGCAGCGATCAGCCGCAACGGCATGCAGGTCGTAACCGCGCCCGGCGGCCAACCCGCGCTGGACCTGATCAACGGTCCGCGCGGCGACCAGATCACCCTGATGCTGCTCGATCTGGTGATGCCAGACATGGGCGGCTTGGACGTGCTGGAAAAACTGCGCGCCACCTGCCCCGACCTGCCGGTAATCGTGCTGACCGCCAAGGGCGGCATCGATTCCGCGGTCGACGCCATGCGCGCCGGAGCCAATGACTTCCTGGTCAAGCCCGCCAGTCCCGAACGAATCGCCGTTTCCATTCGCAACCAGCTCAAGATCGGAACCCTGTCGGGTGAAGTCAAACAGCTGAAGAAAAAGCAGGACAATAAGCTCAGCTTCGACGACCTGGTTGCCGGCTCGCCGGAAATGAAGCAGGTGTTCCGCCTGGGTACCCGCGCCGCCCAATCCGATATTCCCGTCCTGATCGAAGGCGAAAGCGGCGCCGGCAAGGAATTGATCGCCCGCGCCATCCAGGGCACCTCGGTGCGTGCGGGCAAGCCGTTCGTCACTGTCAATTGCGGCGCGATCCCTGAGAATTTGGTCGAATCCATTTTATTCGGACACGAGAAAGGCTCGTTCACCGGCGCCAGCGACAAGCATCTGGGCAAGTTCCAGGAAGCCGATAGCGGCACCCTGTTCCTGGACGAGATCGGCGAATTGCGCCTGGACATGCAGGTCAAGCTGTTGCGCGCTCTGCAAGAAGGCGAAGTCGATCCGGTGGGCTCCAAGCGGCCCGTGAAGGTGGACGTGCGCATCATTGCCGCCACCAATCGCGATCTGGGCGCAATGGTCAGCGAAGGCGTGTTCCGCGAAGATTTATACTACCGCCTGAACGTATTCCCCGTAACGGTACCTTCCTTGCGCAGCCGCGCGGGCGACATCGCGCCGCTGGCACGCCATTTCATCGAACGTTTCGCGGCCGAGGAACATAAGCAGGTTTCCGGCATGACGCCCCAAGCCAGCCAGTTGCTGGAACAGTTCAACTGGCCGGGCAATGTGCGCCAGCTGGAAAATACCATCTTCCGGGCCGTGGTGCTGTGCGACGGCCCGCTGCTGGACGTCTGTGATTTTCCGCAGATCGCGTCGGCGTTGGGCGTAGAAAGCGTACCGCGCCCTGGCATTTCCAGTCAGAGCAATGCCGAGGTTTCGGCGCCACAAGCTGCCTCGCCCTATGGCCTGAAGGTCACCGATGCGGCCGGCAATATCCGCAAGTTCGAAGAGATGGAATGCGAAATCATCCGCATGGCCATCGCCCGCTACAATGGTCACATGTCGGAAGTGGCGCGGCGGCTGGGTATTGGACGCTCGACCCTGTACCGCAAGCTGAAGGAATTCGGCTTGGAGGACAATGTGGCGGAGCCCGAAATCAGCGACAGCATTCTCAAGGCGGGATAAGGCATGCGCCTGGGTAGGGCGGCCTTCTGGCGCCTGCTTTCGCTCAATCTTCTTGTCACGGCTATCCTGGTGGCGCTGTTGCCGGCGAGCTTCAGCCTGCCACGCCCGCCGCTGCCCCCGCTACCGCTCTGGCCGGTCATCGCATTGCATCTTTGCCTGCCGATCGGATGGCTGGGCGCGCAACGGCTGCACGATGTGGGCCGGCGCGGCTGGCACGCATGGCTTCCTCTGGCGGCTTTCGCCTGCGTGGAGATTGTGCCGCCCGCCATTTTGCCGCTGCTGCCATTGCTGGCGCTCTGGCTGCAGCACACCGAGCTTCCGTCCTCGATCACCGAAATCAGCAAGGTCGTCATTATCGCCGTATGGCTGGGCGCATTGCTGCTGGCAGCCGGCGTGTTACGGACGGTGTTCCTGTGGCTGATGCCTGGCGATGCCGGCGACAACCACTATGGTCCCGCGCCCCTGGACACCGTGCCGCCGGCGCCGCGGCCGCGCGCAGAGGGACGATTTCTGATAGGGCGGATGCCGCGGCTTCCCTTTTGGTTGATCATGCTGGCCAACACCGCGCTGGTCTATGGCGTAAAATATGTGCTGGCCAATTGGCAGGGCGGCGGCCATCTCGGCCTGCTGTCATGGATCGGCGTCTATCTCTATTTGCCCAGTTTCGCCGCCGCCGTGCTGCGGCTGCATGATCGCAACCAGTCCGGCCTGCTTGCGATACTGGTCTTTGCCGCCGGTGCCGCCGCGCCTGTTCTGGAGCCATTCCTGGATCGTTCCCAGACCAACTGGATGAATATTGCGGTGGATATTCTCAGCATCTACCTACTGTTCCAATGCTGGCAGCCCGGCGATCCCGAAGAGAACCGCTACGGACCGGTCAGCGGATCCGCGCCGTCCCCACCCGCGCGCGAGATGCCCGCGCCCGCAAGACAGGTCATGACCGGCGCAAAAACGATAAAGCCGGACGTACGGCAAGGATTTGGACGGCGCGGAATCTGATCCCGCCAGCCGCCCGCCCTTCACGCCTTGGCCTGCGCCATGATTGCCAGGGGGCGGCCGTCATTGTCCTTGAAAAACGCCATCCATTCCTCGGTACCATCTTCATGGCGGTGGATCATGTGGGGCGCGTTGATAAATTCCACGCCATGCGCGGCGAGGCTGTCATGGGCGGCGCGAATGTCGGGAACGCGGAAATAGAGGATCGACTCATTCAGTTCCCCTCCCGCGTCCTGGGACAGAAACAATCGCGTGCCGCCGCAATCGAAAAAAGCCAGGTCACCGAAGGAATAAAGGTGCGGCAGCCCCAGCACCTCGCCATACCAGCGCCGCGCCTCCTGGATATTTTTCACCCGCCGTGCGATCTGGCCCAGCGGTCCCAGCTTCAAGGCTTCGTCCATTTGTACCTCCTTTGAAAGAACGGATTGGCGCGACACGCCTGTCCAGCGCCGCAGCTCCGCGCGACTGTCCAGATTCAGTTTCTGCAGGATATTGGCGACGTGGAATTTGACGGCGTCCAGGCTGATGCCGCGCCGCGCGGCAATCTCCGGATTGCTGAGCCCATGGCGGACGGCCTCCACCACGCGCCATTCCGCCGGTGTCAGTTGATCGGCATGGGGTGGGCGGCCGCGTTTCGACATACCGCTTAGGCTAGCAAGCAAGCGGGGGAATTACCCTCCCCCGGGGCTGGCCTACTAAATGCCGACGCCAGCCCTGGGCTTGTTGATGCGGACATAGTCGGTGTCCTGCACCGGCTCCTCATCGCATTCCAGGACCAGGGTCGTGACCGGGACATCCGGCGCCCTCGCCGGCAGGCCGGTCAGGAGGGTGCGAAAACCATCCTGGCTCACCGCCACCCGCTGGCCGGTCTTGAGGATGGTGGCGGAAGTGACCTTCTGCTTGAGGCCCGAGATGGAAATGCCGTCGCCCGGCCAGAAATGCACATGCATGTAAAGCTTGTTTCCCGCCCGCGTGAAGTTGCCATAGTTGCTGCGCGCCACCCGGCAAGGATCGGTGCCGTAAATCGTCTGCCCGCCCGTTTTCATCCACTGCCCGACCTCGGTCAGGATACGCACGCTCTCGGGCGGAATGGAGCCGTCCGGCTCGGGCCCGATATTAAGAAGATAATTGCCGCCGTCGCGGGCGCAGGTGATCAGGTTGCGGATTACCGTGCGCGGGCTTTTCCAATTGTCGTCGGCGCGCTGAAAACCCCAGCTGTCGTTCAGGGTCATGCAGCTTTCCCAGGCGCGGCCGCCCGTTTCGGCACGGATGGTTTGTTCGGGGGTGGAGAAATCGCCCGCCAGGCGGTTGCGGTTGTTGACGATGATGTCGGGCTGAAGTGCGAACACCATCTGATTCATCTTTTCCGACTCCCAACCGTGGGCATCCAGGGGCCAGGAAACGTCATACCAAAGCACGTCAATCTTGCCGTAGTTGGTCATAAGCTCGCGGATCAGGCCGTGAGTATAATCCACGAAGCGGCGGCGCGCGGCGGGGTCGTCCTGGCAGCGGGCGCCGTCGGGATGGTGCCAGTCCATCAGGGAGTAATAGAAGCCCACCCGCAACCCTTCGGCCCGCGCCGCCTCGACATATTCCTTGATGATATCGCGCTTGGGACCGTAATTGACCGCGTTGTAATTGGTCAGCTTGGTGTCCCAGTTGCAGAAACCTTCATGATGTTTGGACGTCAGCACCATGTATTTCATGCCTGCCGCCTTGGCGAGCTGGGCCCATTTGCGCGGGGTGCCAGGCGCGGGATTAAATCGGTCGGTAAATTTCTGATACTCGGCGACCGGAATCGCTTCCGTTTCCATCGCCCATTCGTGACGGCCATGGGCGGCATACAGACCGAAATGGATGAACATGCCGAACTTGGCGTCATGCCACCATTGCATGCGTCGCTGCTGATCCGGGGTTGGCGCCCCGCCGGCCGGATCACGTTCTGGCGACGGCTGAGACACGGCCGGTGTGGCGGCCAGAATTGCGGGGGCGGCCGCGGCGGCCAACATCAACCCGCGACGATCAAGTGCCCATTTCGCATCAATATGTTCCAGCATTATCCTCTCCCGTGTAACGCGGCCTCCCGCCGCTTTTTTGCGAGTGTAGCCAAACCAAACTGCGGCGCGAGGGATTTTACGGCGTGACGGGAGCAACGCACGCGGCGCGGGCAAGGAAAAGCGGCCTAGCGCCCGGAAGCTCGAACGCGGGCGAACAGCGCCCCGACCAGGCAGCACAGGCTCAAAAGCTGGCAAATCGCGCCGATGGCATGGGAATATTCCCAATTATGACGAAGCATCTCCCAATCCGGCGGCACGCGCGTCCAATTGTGGGTGAGGCTGTTGGCGGGATAGGTGACCAGCCAGAACAGCAGCTGGGCCATGATCAGGAGAATCAATGCGGCCACCACAGGCCGCAAGACATAATGTTCCCGCCCGGAACGCCAAGCCAGCAAGGACAGAGAAACAAACTGGATCAAGATCGCGATGCCGAACAATTCCCATCCGGCATAGATCTGCTGCACCATGAAATAGGCATCGCGCGACAGGCCCATTTTGTTGGGCAGTTCGAAGAGATGAGCCAGGGCTGGCGCCAGCGATACCAGTGTCGCGAGGATGGCGACAAAGAACAACACGTCATAGCCGGAAGAATATCGCCGCATCCCGTGGGATGCTTGTCAGCCGGCGTGGCGATTTTGTGGCAACCTAAAGTTCCCGCAAGTATGGCGCGCAGGATTTTGGCCATCCGAGCAGGAGCGCGCGCGGAGCGTGCTTAACGCACGTGAGCTCGCGCAACGAACTCACGACCCAAAAGAACCGCGCGGTTAGCGCATATCCATGGCTGTGAGGTACAAATCCAGCATCGCTTCCTGCTCCTGGAAATCCGCCTTGTCCAATTTGCGCATCCGGATCACCTGGCGCATGATCTTGGTGTCAAAGCCGGTGCCCTTGGCCTCGGAAAAAACTTCGCGGATATCGGCTGATAGCGCGGCGCGCTCTTCCTCCAGCCGCTCGATGCGGTTGATGAAGGATTTGAGCTGGTCTTTGGCGAAGCCGGATTTGGCCATTGGACTACCGCATTTTCAAAAGCCGCGGAACCTAGCCCACCGGCATCACGCGGCGCAACGCGAAAAATCATCCCTGCCTGTGCATATCGGCCCCATGCATATCGGCAAGCGCCGCATCCAGTATGGGTTTCAGCCGCAACGCAAAGTCTTGTGCCGCACCATCGCTCGAGATCAAATCCTGCCGGATTTCAATCAGCACATGCGGCAGTCCGCGCAGGGTGCCGTGCTGGTAAAGCGTGTCGCCTTCCAGCGCGCCGGTGTAAGGCTCATTGTCGCCGACGGTGAAGCCGGCCTCGGCCAGGCGCGCCATCAGCGGCGCCGAGAGCCGCGTATCGCGATCATAAAGGATACCGACTTGCCAGGGACGCGGACGTCCCTTCCAGGCTGGTGTGAAGCTATGCATGGAAATCACCGCTGCCTCTTTACCGAGGCGGTCCAGTTCGGCGTCAATCGCGGCGTGATAAGGCGCGTGATAGGTGGCGATACGCCGCGCCAGTTCGCCCGCCTCGGCATCGCCCGACACATTGCCCGGGATGATGCTGCCGTCCGATAGCTTCATCACCAGGGTGGGATCGTCCGCGCCCCGGTTGAGGTCGATCAGGAGCCGCGACCAACCTCCCAGCAGCGCCGGCGCGCCATAGGCCATGGCCAGGGCGCGGGTGATCGCCGCCGCCCCGATATCATAGGCTATGTGAGTCGCGAGCAGGTGCGGATCCAACCCCAGCCCGCCTTCCGGCAGCCGGTTGGAGGCATGGTCGCATAAAAACAACAACCGGGAGTTTGTCCCGCCGGGTATGGCTTCAAAGGCATTTTCCGTCATGGCTGGGTTATAATAGAATCGAACAGTGGGGACGCGAGGCATTTTGGCCGCCCGGCAGAAGCAAGGAGCGCGGTGTTGACCCAAAAGCGGTTTCGCGCCAAACCGGACACCAAGATGCGTCGCACGACCCTGCTCCTGGCTGTGACTTTGGGCCTGACGGGCCTTCCGCTGATGGCGGGCCCGGCTGTTGCAGCCTTTAATATTTGCAACAAAAGCAACCTGGCGGTCCGCACCTCGATTGCTCGTTTTGACGGCACCAACTGGACCAGCGAGGGCTGGTGGACCATCCAGCCCCAGGCCTGCTCTCCGATCCTGACCGGCCCGCTACAGGGACGCTTTTATTACCTCTATGCCAGCGACGGCGCGGCGGGAACCTGGGAAGGTAAGACCTATTTCTGCGTTGCCCCCGACAAGCGCTTCCGCGCGGTGGGCCGCGGCACTTGTGCCAAGCGCGGCTTCGACCGGCGTGGCTTCTTTGAAGTGGACACCGGCAAAAAAACCGACTGGACTCAGTCCCTGTCTAATTGAAATCGGATTATGTGATGCGTCGCCGCCGGAAGACCAAGATTCTCGCCACCCTCGGTCCGGCGTCCAACACTCCGCAAATGATGCGGGCTTTGTTCGATGCGGGCGTCGATGTGTTTCGCATCAATATGAGCCACACCAGTCATGAGATGCTGGCCAAGATGCATGGCCAGTTGCGGGCCCTGTCACTGGAGGTGGGGCGCCCGATCGGCATTCTCTGCGACCTGCAAGGCCCCAAGATCCGGCTGGGCAAGCTGGCCGGCGGACCCCGCATGCTGAAGGAAGGCGAGCGCATCAAGCTTGTGCTGGGCGAGACCAGCGACAAACCGGAAGAGGTTCCGATCCCCCATCCCGAAATCTTCCAGGCGATCAAGCAGAAGCACGCCCTGCTGATCGACGACGGCAAGGTCAGGCTGCGCCTGCTGCGCAAGGCCGACACCTTTGCCGAGGCAATCGTGGAAGTGGCGGGCGAGATCAAGGACCGCAAGGGCGTCAACATGCCCGACACCCTGTTGCCTCTGTCGGCAATGACGCCCAAGGACCGCTCCGATCTGGATGCGGCGCTGGAATTGGGTGTGGATTGGATCGCGCTGTCTTTCGTGCAGCGGCCCGAGGATGTGGCGGAATTGAAGAAGATCGTGGCGGGACGCGCCGGTGTCCTGGCCAAAATCGAAAAACCCAAGGCGCTGGCTTCGCTGCACGGCATCCTGGAACTGGCCGATGCGTTGATGGTGGCGCGCGGCGATCTGGGGGTGGAAATGCCGCTGGAGCGGGTGCCGGGCCTGCAGAAGAAGATCACCCGTGCCGCCCGCAAGGCGGGCAAGCCGGTGGTGGTGGCGACCCAGATGCTGGAATCCATGATCAACGCCCCCATGCCCACCCGCGCCGAAGTGTCCGATGTGGCCACCGCCGTGTTTGAAGGCGCCGATGCGGTGATGCTGTCGGCGGAGTCCGCCAGCGGCGCCTATCCGGTTGAAGCGGTGCAGACCATGGACCGCATCGCCTGTTCGGTCGAGGACGACGAGCTGTACCAATCCATCATCGAATCCCAGCGCGGCATTCCGGAAAAAACCACACCGGACGCCATCATGGCCGCGGTGCATGAAGTAACGGCTACTATCGACGCCCGCGCCATCGTGTGCTGGACAAAATCCGGCATCACCGCCATGCGCGCGGCGCGCGAGCGCAGCCAGGCGCCCATCATCGCGCCCACTCCCAGCATCGAGACGGCGCGGCGGCTGTGCCTGGTTTGGGGCACCCACAGCGTCATCACCGAGGATATCCGCGACTTCGACGACATGGTGAAACGTGCCAGCCAGATTGCGCGCCAGGAAGGCTTCGCGCAAGCCGGCGAGCGTATCGTCATCACCGCCGGCGTGCCGCTGGGCACCACCGGGGCCACCAACATGCTGCGGGTGGCGTTTGTGACTGACGATGAGGAGCAGCGCGCGTAGCGCGTGAGCAGGTCCGGTGGACCTGCGAAAGCGACGAATGCCCTGAGCACAAGCGAAGGGCCGTACGGCTAGCTCACCAGCTCGCAGGCCGGCATGACGAACTTTTCGTCCACCCGGCGTTCGTCAAACGGGAAGTTCAGCGGCAGATAGATGTCCTTGAACCTCTTGGCCGTGACCGAGGTCAGGCGATAGATATCGGTGCGCGGCGCAGGCAAGCCGTCGTGCCGCGCGACATTCACGGTAAGGATATCGCCCTTGACCGACCAGGTCCCGTCTTCCGTGCCGTCATGGGCCTTGCCATTGCGGCAATCGCGGAACTGGGAGTGCAATTCACCATTGGCCAGAAAATGATCCAGATACATGGATCGCTTGTCTTCCGGCTGGCCCTGGCCGAACCAGCTGCCCGCCAGGCTGGGCGCTGCCGAAGCGGGCGAAATCGCCAGGCACATCAGGCAGACAAGAAGACGGCGCATGTCAGCTCACCAGCTCGCAGGGCGGCATCCCGAATTTCGCGTCCACCCTCTTGGAGCGGAAGACAAAGCCCGACGGCAGGCTGTAAGTCTGACTTTTCCCGTCATGCGACAGGATCTTGTATTGCGTCTCGTTGAACATCACCTGGCCGCCCGAGAAGGTGATCTGCACGGTTTCGATCCCATCCTGGAACCACCATTTGCCCGTCTGGAACAGATCGCTGGCATGGCCTTTGCGGCAGGTGCGGAATTGCACGGAAAATTCGCCCTTGGCGCCGGTATGCGCCAGCCACATTTCGCTTTTGTCGTGCGGCTCGCCCTGGCCGAACCAGTCGCCGGTCAGGAAGGCAGGATGTTCGACAGCAAATGCGGGCACAGAAAGCAGGGACGGCAGCAGCAATAAAACCGCCAGCCCGCGCACCCGGATCAACTTGTCAGCTCACAGGACGGCATCTGGAAATCGTCCGCCATCTTTTGCGGCGTGTAGGGAAAATTCCATCCCAGGCTGACATATTTCTGTGTGGTGGCGGTATGGGCCAGCATTTTGTAATTGTCGGTGCGTCCCTCGCGATGGCCGTCGACCATTTCGACCTTCAGGATCAGCATGTCGCCCGCCAGCGACCAGCGGCCTTCCTGCACCTGGTCGGAGGATTTGCCCTTGAGGCAGGTACGGTATTCGCCGCGCCAACTGCCATCGGCCCGCATACGGTCGATATACATGGACTCTTTGCTGTGCGGCTGGCCCTGTCCGAACCAGGTGCCCACCATGTAGGATTGCGCGCAGGCGGGTGACACGCAAAGAACAACCAGACACGCTGCCAATCGGTTTTTGAGAAAGGACATGGGATCAGATGTCCCGCCCCTCGACGCTGGTTGTCAACTCGCGCAATTTTTGCTTGGCGTCGGGCAGTTGCGGATCCAGTTCCAGAGCGCGGCGGTAAAGCTTCAGGGCTCCGGCCTTGTCGCCATAATCTTCCAGCATGCCGGCCAATTCACTGAGTGCCGCGAAATGCCGGGGATTGAGCTGTACCACCTTTTGCAAGCTTACCAGCGCGGCGGTGTCGTCGTCCGCCGCCTGCTCCATGCCGGCGCGGATGTGCCAGCCTTCGGCATAGCTGGGCGCGATGTTGGTCACGGCCTCGATCAGCTTCTTGGCGGTTTCTTTGTCATTGGCCGATAGCGCCGCCTGCACCCGGGAAATCAACAGGTCCACGCTGGGGCTGCCCGAGGCGCGAAACATCGCCATCAGTTTCTGTTCGACCGGATGGGCGTCCTCGGGATTTTCCGCCTGTTTGAGCTGGGCGAAAAGCGTTTCCTGGCTCGTCACCTGTTGGGGCACGGGCGCAGCCGGTTTGGACGGCGCGGCCCAACTTGAATCAAGAGGGGTCGCGCTGGCTACCAGCAGCAGGAAAATGGCAAGCACGGGGCGCATGCCCACCAGTCTAGTGCGGCTTGCCCGGCAATTCCAGATTGGCCGGCTTCGGCCCGCCCTCGGCCCAATCCAGCAGTTCCGCGATATGAAGAATGGGCTGGTCCAGACCCTTGCCGCTTGCCAGATGCTGCAGGCAGCCAATGTTACCGCTGACCAGAACCTCTGGCGCCGCGGCTGCGATATTGCCCAATTTGCGGTCCCGCAACTGGCTGGAAAGCTCCGGCTGCAGGATGGAATAGGTGCCGGCTGAGCCGCAGCACAGATGGGATTCCGCAAAGGGCGCAACGGTGAAGCCCGCCGCTTCCAGCATTGCCTCGCCTACGCCGTTCAGCTTGAGGCTGTTCTGCAGGCTGCAGGCGGGATGATAGGCGACGCGCAAAGCTTGCGGCGGTGTAACGCTGAGGGGCGTGCCGAGTTCGGCAAAATCCCGCGCGGCGGCGGCAAAGGCGGCGGCGCGTTTTTCCCAAACCGGATCGCCGGCGAACTGATGGGCATAATCTTTCAATTGCGATGAACAGCCGGTAGCGGTGATCAGAACGCCGTCATACCGGCCTTGCTCATAGGCCAGGATCGCCTTTTTCGCCCACATCTGGGAATCATGCTCGCGGCCCATGTGATGCGGCAGCGCACCGCAGCAGCCCGCGCCCTCCAGCGCCACAAGCTCGATGCCGCGCCGCGCCAGCACCCGGCCCACCGCGCTGTCGATCTGCGGACTGAGCGCGCCCTGCACACAGCCCGGCATGATGGCGATGCGCTGCTTGGTCTGGGCCGGCTTGGGAAACTGAGTTGGTTCAGGACCCTGCGGCCGCGCCGAAAGCCCGATCCGGGCCATGGCGCCCAGCCTGCCGGGCAGGATGGCGGCGAGTGGCGCCGTGACTTTGGCCAGCAGCAATCCGATCCGCACCAGCGCGGGCCGTGTCATCACCTTGGCGATGGCGAAACGCAGCAGCCGGTCGCCGAGCGGACGTTTGTAATGATCCTGGATATGGGTGCGGGCCTGGTCCACCAGCCGCTGATAATTGACGCTGGAAGGGCAGGCGGTCTTGCAGTTGAGGCAGGAGAGACAACGGTCGATATGATAAACCTGTTCCTGGGTGGGCGCGCCGCCCTTTTCCAGCATGTCCTTCATCAACACGATGCGGCCGCGCGGACTGTCGCGCTCGTCGCCCAGCAGCACATAGGTGGGACAGGTGGCGGTGCAGATACCGCAATGGACACAGCTGCGGATCGCCTTGGTGGCGGGACCCAGTTGCGGATCGGCAATCTGCTCGGCGGTAAAAGCGTATTTCATGCCCGTCTACTCATTTTAAAGCCGTCCGGGATTGAAGAGGGACAAAGGATCGAAAGCGGCCTTCACCGCACGGTTCAAGGCCGCCAAGGCCGGCGGCTGTGCGGCGTAAAGGCCATGTTCGGCGCGGCTTTCCGCGGATGCCCGCAGCAACATGGCCTGGCCCTGGAGACCGGCCGCCACGGCGCGGATGCGCGCCGCGTCGGCGGGCGGCGCCGCCAGCCAGATCAGCCCGCCGGCCCAATCGCCCAGCCAGTATCTGGCGTTTAGTTCCCTGGCCGCACGCGGCGCGTCCGAAGCTTTGACCATCACCCGCCAGACATCGCCCGGCAGATCGGCGAATTTCTCGCCGCAGCCGATGGCGCCGAACATATCGTCCTCGATCCGGCGCATGGCATTGCCCAACAGGCCGTGTGCCAGAAGACCATGAGCAAGTGCGATCTTTTCTTCCAGCGGCTGGCGCGCGCCTTCCAGCTTGATGAGGGCTGCCCCTTCGCCCACCTCGGGGAGCATGCTGGCCGGCAGATAGGCCAGGCCCGCCGGCTCCAGCGCGCTGTGCGCGATTTTGCGCAGGGCGGCAAAGCCGACCTCCGGCGATACATCCGCCAGACACAGGACCGCGGAATATTGCGGCTTGGGATAGACGCGGAACGTCATCTCGGTCAGCACGCACAAAGTTCCGTATGCGCCGCAGACCAGCTTGGGCAGATCAAAGCCGGTGACGTTTTTCACCACCTTGCCGCCGCCGCGGAAACTTTCGCCCAATCCGTTCACCGCCTGAAAGCCCAGCAGTGAATCCCGCGCCCCGCCATGGCGCAGGCGCCCCGATCCCGAAGCATCGCTGGACGCCGCACCCGCCAGGGTCGTGGTGCCGTTGGACTTAAGCAGGCGCGACCAGTCGGCGGGGTCAAACCCCAGCCGTTGCCCGCGGCCTCCCAGCGCAGCGCTTATTTCCCCCAAGGGCGTGGCGGGACCGGCGGTGAGGATCAGTTCTTCCGGTTCATACTTGACGATGCCGGAAAGGCCGGAGACATCCAGCAAGGCTAAATCCGCGCCCTTTGAATCCAAGAGCGGCCTTCCCACGCCGCGCCGGGTGCCGCCCGCCACGATTTCAAACGGCGATCTGTCGGCGCGCGCGGCATGAACGGCCTCGATTACCTGTGCCTGATTGTCGGCCTTGCTCATCAGTAGCGCGGCAAATGGGGATGCGGCAGCTGGGCGCCGTGAACATGGATATGGCCTTGTTCGACACAGGCCGACAAAGTGGGAAACACCTTGCCGGGATTGAACAGGCCTTGCGCGTCAAAGGCGCATTTCACCCGGCCCTGCTGTTCCAGGTCGGCGGTGGAAAACATGTCGGTCATCAGGTCGCGCTTTTCCACGCCGATGCCATGCTCGCCCGACAAAACGCCGCCAACCTTGACGCACAACCGCAGGATGTCGGCGCCAAACTCTTCGGCCCGCTCAAACTCGCCCGGCTTCATCATGTCGAAAACGATCAGCGGGTGAAGATTGCCGTCACCGGCATGGAACACGTTGCAGAATCCCAGACTATGTTGCTCCGAAAGCTTGGCCATCTCTTCCAGCACATAGGGCAAGGTGTGGCGCGGAATGGTGCCATCCATGCAGATCATGTCGGGCGCCAGCTTGCCCATGGCGGCGAAGGCCGCCTTGCGGCCGGACCAGATGCGGGCGCGCTGTTTTTCGTCGGTGGCCTCTATCGTTTTGCCGCCGCATTTGGCGACAATGTCGGTCACCCGCGACACGGCATGCGATACATCGGCCTCCACGCCATCGGCATCGATGATCAGGATGGCTTCGGCGCCGGCGGGATAGCCGGGCTGGTTGTAGCTCTCAATCGCCTCGGCGGCGCGGCGATCCATGAACTCCATGGCCGCCGGCACCACGCCATCGGCGATGATGGCGGCCACGCAGGCGCCCGCAGCGGGGACGGTATCGAACGACGCCAGCAAAGTGCGGGTCACCGGCGCCTTGCGCAGAATCTTGACCACCACTTCCACCACCACGCCCAAAAGGCCTTCAGAGCCGGTCACCAGGCCCAGCAGATCCAGCCCGCCCTGCGCGCCGCATTTGCCGCCCAGGGTGACGATCTCGCCGCCGGGCAGCACCATGGTCACGCCCAACAGGTTGTTGGTGGTCAGGCCGTATTTCAGGCAATGCAGCCCGCCGGAATTTTCCGCGACATTGCCGCCGATGGTGCAGGCAACCTGGCTGGAAGGATCGGGCGCGTAATAGAAGCCGTTGGCCTCCACCGCCTTGGTGATGTTGAGATTGGTGACGCCGGGCTCGGCCACGACGCAGCCATTCTCATAATCGATCTCGATGATGCGCTTCATGCGCCCCATGCCGATCAGGATGCCGTCCTCGCGCGGCAAGGCGCCGCCCGACAGCGAAGTGCCGGCGCCACGCGGCACAATCGGCACGCCCTGCTCTTGCGCATATTTCAGGATCTGGCTGATCTGCCCGCGATTGGAAGGCAGCACACAGACCAGCGGCATCTGGTGGTAGGCGCTGAGCGCATCGGAATCGAAGGTGGCGAGGCCCGACGGATCGGCCACCACGCCATGGGGCACGATTTCTCTCAGAGCCGCGACGATCTCGGCGCGGCGGGCAACGATGGTGGCGTCGGTGGGAGGAAGAAGCATGTGCGCCTATGCCAGATTGCGGCGCAGTATTGCTTAACCCTGGCGGGCTTTGAACCGCGGATTCTTCTTGTTGATCACGTAAACACGGCCCTTGCGACGGATGACGCGGCAGTCCTTGTCACGCTTCTTGAGCGAACGGAGGGAATTACGAACCTTCATGACACTGCCTTCTGAGCCAAAAGCGGCCAAAAAGGCCGTCATCCGCGAGAGGCGCGGAAACTATGCAAGCCCCCCACCCCTGTCAACCCGTGAAATCCGTCAAAAAACGGCGGTTTTCCGCCAAAAATCCCACAAACCAGTGTACCACTAACGGGTGCTTCGTCCTGGCCGCCGCCCCGCCCGCCTGAAATACCTCGCCGTCTTGTGCGGCCTGCTAGCGCTGGCCGCCTGCGCCACCCGGCCCTCACCCAAAAAACCCTCTCCTCTTCCCGCCCCCGCCGTCGCGGTTCCAGCCCCCGCAGCGCCTGCCAGGCCAAGTTCGCGCGATCCGAAATTCGACGCTTATCTGGCTGAGGCCAGGACCGCCGCCCTGGCGCAGGGCATTACGGCGGAGACGTTCGATGCCGCCACCGCGGGGATCGCGCCCTTGCCAACTATCATCGCGATGAACGCCAACCAGCCGGAATTCACCAAACCGGTCTGGAGCTATCTGGACGGGGCCGTTTCGGCGCGGCGGATTGCAGACGCCCGTTTCATGCTGACCCGTTATGGCGAGGTGCTGGACAAGATCGCGGCCCAAAGCGGCGTGCCGAAGGAAATTCTAGTTTCCGTCTGGGGCATGGAAAGCGATTATGGCGCCGACAGCGGCGGTTTCAATTTGTTCGCGGCGCTGGCGACACTTGCTTATGACGGGCCGCGCGCCAATTACGCCAGGCCGGAATTTCTGGCGGCGCTGCAGATCTATCAGCAGCAGCACTATCCCCTGGGCGAGATGGTGGGCAGTTGGGCCGGCGCCTTCGGCCAGACCCAGTTCACGCCAACCACCTTTCTCAAATACGCCGCCGACGGCGATGGTGATGGACGGATCGATTTATGGCGGTCGCCGCCCGATGCCTTGGCATCGGCGGCGCGTCTCCTGTCGGAACAGGGTTGGGCGCGGGGACAGGGTTGGGGCATTGAAGTCAGCCTTCCGGATGGTTTTGCTTATGAAGATGCCGATCTGGAAAATGACAGGCCGGTTTCGGAATGGAGTGCGCGCGGGGTAAAGACCGCTGGTGGCGAACCCTTGCCGCTATCGGACGGCAATGCCGCGATCTATCTGCCGGCAGGGGCGCGTGGGCCGGCCTTTCTGATCTTTCCCAACTTCCGGGTCCTGCTGAAATACAACAATGCCGCCAGCTATGCCCTGGCGGTGTCCTTGCTGGCCGACCGCATGGCGGGCGCCGGGCCGGTCAAGCATGACTGGCCGCGCGACGAACGCGCTCTGTCGCGCAACGAGCGGCTGCAATTCCAGAAAGACCTGCAGGTTCTGGGATTTGATCCGGGGACGCCCGATGGCGTTTTGGGGCGAAAGACCCGTGCGGCGCTCCGCCAGTACCAGAAAAGCAAATCTCTTCCTACCGACGGCTTTCCCACCGCACTGCTGCTGGGAATGTTGGAAACCGAGGCGGCCGCGCACCCCGCACCCAATAACGGCGCAATAGGAACGCAAGACCGCTAGGCCGGGCAATCCAATCGCTTGCCGGAGGTGAAGCGGCAGGTGCGGGTCTTGGCGCCTTTGGAGTCATACAGATCGATGGTCCAGCCGCCTTCAGCGCGGGTCATCAGCAGAAAACCGAAACCGCCCACCGAAAGCCCGTCGGTGACTGTCACGCCGGAATTGCCCTGAAATACCGTGTTTCGCAGATTGGTCGGCGTAATGTCCAGATTGTCGCCGCCATTGCCCGCCACGATCTGGGGTGGCACCTTGCCGGCATAGTTGATCGCTTCAAAGGTATGGATGTGCCCGGACAGCATCATCTCGACTGTGGGAGCGATGGGCGGGCCGCCAGACAAACTCGCAACGCGAACAGCATCGATAAGTGCCAGATTACCGCCAATGGGAATTCCCAAAGGACCGCTAATCGCCGCCCAGATGGGGCGATGATGGACAAACCAGACCGGCGCCGGAATATCGGCCAGGCCTGTCAGGTCGGCGGCATAGATGGGCGAAGCATCGCGATCCAATTTCGTGTCGTCCGCGGTGGCGTCATCCATTACCGCCAGTCGCAGCGTTCCCAGATCCACACCGTACAAGGGCAGATGCGGAATGCAGGGGGCGGCGGGGTCGAATGCGGACGGACCTTGCAGCCTCAACCAGCCAGGCCCGGAACGCGCACAATCTTCATGATTGCCGCGCACGAGCACGATGGGTGCCGCTGCCAGAAGTGGAGCGGCCGGGGTATAGAAATCCGCCTGCCAGGTAATCCAATTGTCGCCCCAGGGCGAACCAGCGCAGCCCTGGTTGCCGGGCGGACACGCGCTTTCGCGATAAAGATAGTCGCCGACATGGATCACCAGGTCGGGCTTCAGGGCCGCCGCCGCTGCGGCCAGCTGAGGAAAAGGCCATTTGGCCGGATCGTTACAGGCCTGCAGCGCCGCGCCCTTGATACGGCAGCCGGTGTCGCCGAGCACCAATATGCGTTGCGGGTTGGCGACCGGCAGCTGCAACGACACTCCATCAATGTCGGCGTGCGCGGTGCCGCTTGGAACGGCAGCGGCACAAACCAGCGGGAAATTTGTGCTGGCGGCAGCGCGCATTATCATCGCTATGTCGCCTTTATCGGTGCGCAAGGCGGGACAGGTGGCGGCACCGGTTACCAGCCGCGCCTCAAAGCCATTCGCGGTAGCTTGTACCCAAGCACTGTCAGCAGCCTGTGCCGCAACCGGCAGGACGCAGAGCATTAAGGACAGCACAAATTTCATGGCGGCCAAGCCTAAGCGGGCGGACGCGCTAGAACAACCGTTTCAGGGTCAATTTCCAAATGCGGCCCACACCCGGCAGAGCGCTGAGATTGGCGTAGGTATCGGCGCCGGGCGTGAAATAACGCTCATCGCCCAGATTGTTCACATTCAGATCGGCTTCCCACGCATCCCATTGCGCGAAGGCGGATGCGTTCAAAGTGACATAGGAGGGATAGACGATAGGATTGGGCACCGGCTGCCGGGTCTTGCCGACATAGGTGCCACCGAAGGTAGCGCCCAAGGTAAGATTTTTCACATCTCCCCATGACAGTGCATCACTGGTCCAGGTGACATAGGGGCTGATCACCGCATGCGGCAACAGACTGTTCTCATAATCGCCGCCCCGTCCCGGCAGGCTTGAAAAATCGAACACCACATAGCTGCCGCCGAAACCATTCTGCGGCGCCACGCCATAGGTCCGCGCCGGAACATAAGAAAAGCTGTGGTCCGGCCCCTTGATGGTGGTGTGCTGCAGCGACGCTGTCAGGGTCAGGCTGAGATTGGGGCTCGCGACATAGCGCAATTCCGCTTCGGCGCCCTTGGCGCGGGTGCCGATCACGCTGGTGACACCGCCGCCCTGATTCAGCTGGGTGCGGTTCTGGACGTACCAGTCCAAGCTTCCCAGCAAGTGGCCGTCCAATGCGGTGAACTTCACCCCCACTTCATTGAGAAAGGAATTGGACAGCCAGTCGCGCGCCGCCAGCAGGCCGGTCAGCACCTGGCCGGACTGCCCGATCTCGATGGCGGAAGACTTGGCGGCGGTGACATAGGGCACCAGGCCCCAAGGCGTTTTGTAGGACAGGCTGGCGGAATAGGTGAAGCGCCCGGCATTGCCACGCCCGTTTACCGGTTCGAACGCCAACACGCCCGCATCCACCGAGCGCACATTGTAGCTGTCATAGCGTCCACCAAGGGTCAGATCCAAGCTGTCATCCCAGTTCAGATCGGTGGTGACAAAGACACCGGCATCGGCGCTGTTGGTGCGGACGTCATTTTCCCAGCCCAGGCCCACCGAGCCCGATGGATCGATATTGAAAGGCGAATCGATGATGTCGTTGGCGGCCGCGCCCCGGCTGATGTCGCGGCGGTCGAGGGCGATAACGCCGCTGTTGAAGCTTTCCTTCCCGATTGCATGCACATGACGATAGGATACCCCAGCGACCGTCTGGGTCTTCAGCAAGCCGAAATCGCGCTTAAGGTCGTAGCGCAGCCGCGCCTCGCCGATTTGGGTACGATAGGAGCCCGGAAAGCCGTAAGAAACAAAACGGTCATTCTCCAGCGTGTCGCCGAAAAATTGCAGGCGCAATGTCTCACCCTCGCCCAGAGCATCAGCCAGTTCCAGGAACGCGGTGTGGGTGATGGTGTTGGAGAAATCCACGCCGCGGGCGGTGTAGACAGTGCGTGGATCAAGTGTCGTCGTGCCAAACCCGCTGTCCAGCCGGTGCGCCGCATCCTGGCATCCGGCGCAGGCCAGCGCATGGAAATTGGGATCGAAAGCATAAGGATTGCCGCCCAATTCGTTCAAACTCAGCCGGCCATTGCCGTCCGCGTCGGCCAGCGAGCTGTTGCGGCCGGTGATGTAGGTGCCGCTGTCGATCAAAGCCTGGGTCAGGCGGTTCCAGCCCGGCGTCTGCACATCGCCGTTGGAATGGAAATACATATAGTCGGCGGCCAGCGACCAGTCGCCCCAGCCAAGCCCGCCGGACAATTGAATCAATTGATGGCTGGGATGGATGCCGCGATAAAAGCTGAAACTATCGTCCAGTTCGCCATAGGCATGCAGCCCGCCCGCCACTTCGCCAATTGCAATCGGCATGCTGATCTGGGCGGTGGCGTTGCGTTTGGAAAAGCTGCCATAGGTGACGGTAACTTCGCCGCCCGGGGCATCGCTGGCGCTGGCGGTCTTGGGCAGGAAGTTGACCAGCCCGCCGACCTTTCCCGCGCCATAAAGCGGAGATGGCGGCCCGCGCAATATCTCGATGCCGGCGGCATCAGCCAGGGGCGTGGAATAGGTGCCGCGATTTTCCACCCGCTTGAAGCCGCGGAAATAATTTTCCGCCAAGGTGCCGCGCAGCGACACCGAACCCTCCACGCCATAATAACTGGCGGTGTAGGCCGAGGGCGTGATGGCGGTGAGATCGTTGATCCCATCGATGCCATAACGGGCAATAGTGGCGTCGCTGACCAGCGTGATGGCGCGCGGGGTTTCGATCAGCGGCTTGTCCAGGCCGAAGGCGGCATTGTTGGCGCGGGTTTCCAGCAGATGGACGGGATCGCCCGTCACGGTGATCGATTCCACGCCCTGCGCCCATGCGCCCGCGCATAAAGCCGCCCAGGCGGCGGCCGTGAAAATGACTAGGCCCCGTCTCATAGGTTCCTACATAGGTGTTATCACAGGAAATGCCATGTAACATTTTACGTCAACCGCTCAACATGACTGAATGACACACCCTAATCGGCGTATATCACTGATTTAGATTGATTTTTTCCAACTTTCGGCAAATTCACCGCTGCTCGCCACTGTGGCCCCACTCAGGGCCAGGGCCTTCAAGGCATGGCGGTGGAGGCCTTCGTCATAGGCGGCACAGGCGTCTTCGGCGATGAAGATATGAAAGTCGTGTTCGAAGCCGTCCCAGGCCGAGGACGCCACACAGCATTCGGTGGTCAGCCCCGCCAGCACCAGTGTGTCCAACCCTTGGGCATGAAGCTGGTCCGCCAGGCCGGTGCGTGCGAAGGCGCTGAAATGGGTTTTGGAAACGATCATGTCGCCCGTCTGTGGCTTGGGGCCGACAAAGTCTGCGCCGCGGCTACCTTCCACACACAGATCGGGCTGGTGATCGTTCTGGCGCTGCTTGGCTTCGCGCACGATTTTGTTCTCGCCACCGGGATGGGTGAGCAACCGGACGAACACAATCTTGACACCCGCTTGTCGCGCTGCGTCGACCAAATCCATTGCCCTCGCCAGGGCGGCCTGCGGCGCGGCCATATCCACGCCACGGCGGGCCATTTCGCCGTCGGGCGCGCCGAAATCCACCTGGCAGTCGATGACGATGACGGCGGTGCGGTGGGGCGCGATCCAGTCGGGTTTCATGCGAAGGCTTTGCGAAGAGCGGGGAGGATTTGCTGCCCTGTAACCCGCAAACCCCGGACATAGTCGTCATAAACGAACATCAACCCGTCGATTTCGCAGTCGCGCAGGAATTTTTCAATTTTGGCGGCACAGGTGGCGGGCGCACCCACCGCCGTCTGGGTCATGAAGGCCCCTTGCGCCCGCGCGGTCATAGCATTTCCCCCTTCGCCGGACAGGGGCACGCCATAGCTTTCCAACATGCCCAGCACCGCGCCTTCATCCAGCCCCTGGCGGTATTTTTCCGCTTTTGCCTCGGCTTCGGCATCGGTCGCGCCTGTGATCACCGTCATCATGCAATAAGTCTTGATCGGCTTGCCCAGTTCCGCCGCCAAGGCCCGGGCGCGGCGCGAGGCAGCGGCCGTCTCGGCTTCGTTGCGGCCGCCGATAAAGCAGCCATCCGCTTCCCGCACGGAGAATTCAAAGCCCCTTTTGGACATGCCGGCGCAGATCAGGAAGGGCGGCTTGACCGGTTTGGGCTCGCTGACGCAGTCGCGAAAGTCGAAATATTTGCCTTTGAAGCTGACCTTGGGTTCGCGCCACAGGCGTTTGACGATCTGGGTCCATTCCTCGGTCAGGTCATAGCGCGCATCATGGTCGATTGCGGGATCCCAGGCATCCATCTGTTCGAACTCACCGCGATAGGCGCCTGCCACGATATTCAGGCCCGCCCGTCCGCCGCTGATCTGGTCAAGGGTTGCGATCATCTTCGCCGCCACCGCCGGATTGTGCAGGATGGCATGCAAGGTCGGCCAGATCTTGACGCGCTTGGTGATGGCGGCGATCCCCGCTATCATGGTGACTGCCTCCAGGCTGTGACCCCAATGGCCGGTATCGCCGCCGAAGCCGCGCCATTTGCCCATTGCCATCACAAAATCGAAACCTTCTTCTTCCGCGATCAGCGCCGCGTCGCGGTTCTGCGCCCAGCCACCATCCAGCAACGGCGTGGTGCGGCTGACGATCCAACCGCCGTTGGCGACTGGTAGAAAAACGCCATACTCTTTTGGGCTAGTCATGACGCCAACGTTATTTTTTGGCGAACGCGCTCGCGCGCGCTTCGCGTTGCCACGGGCAGGAAGACGCCGAATTCCTTCATGCCGGCCTCCGGCGCGGCGCTTGCATCATCGCCACGGCGAGCAGAACCAGCGCCACCAGCACGGACAGCCCGATAAAGAAGGGCGCGAAGCCGCCGGTTTGGTCGCGGGTCAAGCCCGCCAAGGTCGGCGCCATGGCGCCTATGGTGGAGATCAGATTGACCATGGAAAACAGTTCCAGATAGGGGCCGCGACCGAAATAATCCAATAGCAGGATGGTGGCGGCGAATAAGGTCAGGCCGTAGCCAATGCCGATACCGGCGGCATAGATCAACATCATTGACATGTCGCGGGCGGCGCTCAGCGCCAGCAGGCCGATGATCAGGCTGGCCAGCGACGCAACCAGCAAGCTTTTGGCGCCGACAAAGCGGGTGAGAATGCCGCCGGCCAGCCGCGCCCCGGAATTCAACAAAGCTTCCACGCTCATGATGCCGGCAGCGACCGCCGCCGCCACGCCATGCTGGGTGAGGTGCGCCACCGACACCGCACTGGCGGTGATGCCGCAAAACTGGAAGGCGGCGTAGGCAGCCGCGATGATCCAGAATTGCCGCGTCCGCAGGGCGTCGCGCATGGTCCAGCGCTCGGTGGAAATTTCCGGGTCGCTTTCCGCGGCGCTACCGGCATCGGTTTTGGCATCCACCAGAAAGGCGGCGATTATCCCGGTCAGCACGATCAGTCCGCCCGCCACAAGCCAATAGCTGCGCCAGAGGCCGGTGACTTCCATCACGCGCGTATAAAGCAGGGGCCCCGCCACACCCCCCAATCCGCCGATGGTGAAAAAAAGCCCGATGGCGAAAGATGGCCGCGGGAAAAGACGCGATAGCAGATAGGTGCCCGGCACCGAGTCCAGCAGGGTGAAGCCCAGACCCGCCAGCGAAGCGCCCAGGAAATAGAGCAGGAGGCCATCGGTGCGCGCCAGGCAGAGAAAGCCCAGCCCCATCACCGCGCATCCCACCAACAGGCAGGCGCGCACCCCGAAACGCCGGATCAGCGCGGCGGGCACGGCGCTGGTGATGCCGCACAAAAAGCCCAGCAAGGTGAAGCCGAAGCCCGCACTCGTCCAGCTCCAGTGCAACTCCGCCACCATGGCGGGCAGTGCAAGACCCAGGCTGGCGAAGGTGGCCGCTGTGATGATGAAGTACAGCGCGCTCATCAATCCCAGGGTCAGCCAGGCGCGTCCGCCACGCTCGGTCCCAGCCTCGGTCATCGCGTTTTATCGGCTTTCCAGGGTGCGCTTCATTTCGGCGGGAAAATCTCCCAATACCGTCAGCATGTCGGACTTGGCGCGTTCGACATTCCGGCTGGCAATGGCATCCGCCAGGCCGCGATGCTCTTTGAGTGCCGCCATGCCGTCGTCGCTGGAAGGCCCGCGCATGGCATAAAGCCAGTAGCGCGCGGTCTGGTGATGCAGGGTGACCACCATCTTGGCCAGGGTCCGGTTGCCGCTGGCCGCCGCCACCGCGACATGGAAGGCCTCGTCCATGGCCGCCAGCGCCGCCTGGTCATTGTCGCGAATTGCGCTTTCGCCGTTATCCAGGGTGGCGCGTATGGCGATGATCTCTTCGTCGCTGGCATGTTCCGCCGCAAGGCCCGCGCAATGAACTTCGATCAGGCGGCGCGCCTCGAACGCCTCGCGCGCACCCATCAGGTCCAGCGGCGCCACCGAAGTGCCGACCCGGGCGCGGCGCACCACCAAACCCTCCAGCGCCAGGCGAGCCAAGGCTTCACGGATCCCCGCCAGCCCGCCGCCATAACGCTTGGCCAAGGCGCCCTCGTCCAGTTGCTCGCCGGGGGCCAGGGATCCGATGATAATGTCCACCAAGATGCGCTGATACAGCCGCGACTTCAGAAGCCGCGGCGACCATTCGTCAAGCCTTTGGGTGTCCCTCTCGCGATGACTTGCCATGGCCCACCTTTCGGGTGGGACAATGGGTACGGTGGGGCCGGTTGGCAAGACCGGAAGGGGTCTGGCTAGACGAAATTGATCTCGAAAACATAACCGGCGCTGGGGCTTCCGGTACCCTCGAAGCCGGGCGGACCCACACCGGCATCGCAGGAAATCAGCTTGCCGTTGCGCATGTCCAGGCCATGAGCATCGGCGGTGCCGTCCAGGAATTCCGCGGTTTCCAGCACCTTGCCGGTGGCAGCTTCGTATTTCACCAGGCCGCAGGTGGTGGTGTGATGCAGCTTGCCGTCGGCTTGACGGATATAGCGGTTGATTTCGGACGTACCGGTCACCATCCAGATCGCGCCGCCGGGATGGCTGCTGTCCCAGGCGCAGCCATGCCAGCGCGACACGGTGAAGGGAATCATGAATTCCGTCGTCCAGCTCTTGGGATCGACCCTGAGGATGGCGCGCAGCCGGTTGGCGACGATCCACAATTTGCCGTCATGCCACATCAAGCCATGGCAGCCGCCGCCATTGTCCGCAGGTCCCAGCGGAATCTGGCGGTGGGACACAGTGTTGCCGTTCATGTCCACTTCATAGATGCCCTCCGGGCCGCCATTGGCGCCCATCCAGACATGGCCATTGCCGAACGTCATGCCCGAGGTGTTGTAGGAATCGGTCATCACGGTTTTGAGCTTCTTGCCGTTCCAATCGAACAGCCAGGCCGCTTCTTTCTCGTGCCGGCCGCTCTGGCCGAAACCCGCGGCCTTCTGTTCGGCGACCCAAACGCCTTCGGGAACAACCGCAACGCCGTTGGGATAGGCGTTTGGCACTTTGAACAAATTTTTGGTCGTGACCTTGCGATGCGGAATTTCGCGGGGCGGCGGCGGCGCGACGGCACCCAAATCCTTGCCCTTTGGCGCACCCTGCGCCAGCGCCTGCACAATTCCGGCGCCGGCAGCAATACCAAGTCCCGTCAGAAAGTCTCGTTTGCGCAAAGCCATTTTCCCCTCCCAAAAACAAAGGGCACTCGCAGCCAAGCGAGTGCCCTTATTTTAATGTCGATCAGCCCGTCATCAGTTCGGCAGCGAGAAAGCCACCAACTGATCGGACAGGCGCGGCGTCAGAATGCCGTTGCCGCCGACCGCGAACGCGACATATTGCTTGCCCTTGTAGGTATAGATCGCCGGCTGGGCCACGGCGGGCGAGTCCACAATCTGCTTCCACAGCACATTGCCGGTCTTGATGTCGACCGCGCGCACGCGGCTATCCATGGACGCGCCGATGAAGATCAGTCCCGATTTGGTGATCGCCGGTGCGCCGATGGTAATCGAGCCCCAGCTGTCCGGCATGTAGAAGCCCCATTTCTGGACAACGCCGAATGGCTTCTTCCAGTTGAGCTTGCCGGTGTTCATGTCGTAGCTGGACAGGGTGCCGTAAGGCGGTTCCCAGCAGGGCATGCCCCACATATTGAGGAAGTTCTCCAGCTTGAAGCCGTAGGCCGAACCCTGCTGCGCCGCATAGCCATCGCTGCCCCGCAACGCGGTGCCATACTTCTTGTCGGCTTCGGCGCGCGGAACCAGAGTGTAGATCTGTGGCACAATATTGCTGTTCACCACATAGGTATTGGTGGTGGGATCGAGCGCACCGCCGCCCCACTCCACGCCGCCCAATGTGGCCGGCCAGGAAATGGAACCGCGGATCGAGGGCGGCGTATAACGGCCTTCGTCCCGGATACGCGCCTTCCAGCGGCTGCATTCGCCGAAGCTGATAAAATCGGCAAGCTTGGAAACCGGCGGCATATGGTCCGCTATGGTCGGCTCGGGCAACGGTACATAGGGCTGGGTCTTGGACGCCACCTCACCGGGAACATCGGAGACAGGATACGGCCGCTCTTCGATTGGATAGACCGGCTCGCCTGTGTTGCGGTTCAGCACAAACAGAAAACCCATTTTGGTCGCCTGAATCAGGGCGGGAATGGTCTTTCCGTCCTTCTTGATGTCGACCAGGGTGGGCGCCGAATTGGTGTCCACGTCCCAGATGTCGTGATGGACCAGCTGGCGGCTCCACACCACTTCACCGGTTTCCGCCTTTACCGCGACGGTCGCCGTGGCATAGGGCATCTCTTTCAGGCGGTCGCCGCCGTAATAATTGGGGCTGGGTGAGGAAGTCGGCAGGAAGGCAAGACCGGTTTCCGGATCGACCGAAATGCTGGCCCAGACATTGGCGGTGCCGGTCTGGTCCTCCACATCCGGCGGGATGATATTGAAGGTCCATTTCATCGCGCCGGTGCGCGCATCGATGCCATAGACGGTGCCGGGATTTTCGGTCTTGTAGACCCAGTCATTGCCGGCCCAGCCCAGGATAAGCGTGTCCTTGTAAACGGCAGGCGGCTGGAGCAGGCCGATCTTCCACTTGCTGTTTTTCGGGGCCCAGGCATTGACGTCGACCACGCCATTCTTGCCGAAGCCGGCGCAGGGCTTGCCGGTATCGGCATCCACGCCATGCAGCTGGCCGGTCATGGTTCCGATATAGACTATCTTCTGGCAGGGCTGGCCTGCGGCCGGCGTGGCGGCAGCCCAATAGGCGGTACCGCGATTCTTCAGGCCCTGATTTTCCGGCGGGCCTTCGCCGCCATGCGTGGCATAGGTCCATTTGATCTTGCCGGTGTCGGGCTCGACCGCGACGATCCGGTACCAAGGGGTGCCGACATACAGCGTGTTGTTGGCGAAAATCGGCGTCGCGCCCCAGGTGGTGGACCGCATTCCGCTGGAAACATCGCCGGTATGGGTGCTCCAGGCCTGCTTGAGGTCCTTCACATTCTCGGGCGTGATCTGGGTGGCGGTGGAATATTTTTGCGCCTGCTGGTTGCCGCCGAACGCATCCCACAACTGGGCCGGATCGCTGCTGGAGCCCTGGGCGCCGGCATGCATCGAAGGCCACAAGGTGACAACCGCCGCCGCTGCGACCAAACCCAGCGCGGCAAAACCAAGAGTCTTAGTCTTCGACATCGTCAATCTCCACACTGCGGTCGGCGGCGTCACCGATCACGTTCATCAGCCATCCGATCAATGCCAGGGCCTCAGCGGCCATGATGACGGGGCTTTCCAGGAAATAGCCGGCAACCGAGGAACCGATGATGTCCAGGATGATGGAGACCACCAGAAAGCCCTGCAATAGGCAGGAGCGGTTGGGCACCAAGCCCATCGCCAGCGAAGCCAGGAACATCAGCAGCCCCGCGACCGCGACCAGGACGACGCCGCCGGTGCCGATCAGGCCGGTCGCGGGCGTGTAATAGTCATACACGCAGATGGCCATCACAATCAGCGATGCCAATGTGATTAGCCACGCGCCGCGCGTGGAATGTCTTTGAGTCAACGTCCCCTCCCCGATTACTGGCCCAATAACTGGCTGGTTTGGCGCGATCCTAGCGGTCTTTCGTCCAGACGCAAAACATCACTACTTCGCACAAGCAGCAAAACGGTCAGACCGCGTCCGTCTGTATACCGGGACGACACGGTGATGTCGTCTTTTTCATCCAGACAAGCGCTTCACCCCGCGCCCGCGGGAAACAAAGCGTTATCCGGCTAGCGCAAGGTCACCTTGGTGACCCGCCAGTTTCCTGCCTCGGCGACATAGAGCGTACTGGCGTTACGGCAATCGATGGCATTGACACTGCCGAAATCGCGCGGGCCCTTGCCGGCCTGACCGAACTTGCCGGCCACCGTACCGTTCAACTCCAACTTGTAGATTTCCCCACCATGATCCAGGTCATTGGCGGGGTTGGAGTTGGAGCTGTACAGATACTGGTGGGCGCCGGGCGAGATGCAGATGGCTTCGGGATCGCCGCCGCCGGTGATGCTGCTCTTGAAATTGCCGTCATTGTCGAAGACCTGGATGCGATTGTTGCCGCGGTCGCCGACATAGACATTGCCATTGGCATCCACCGCGATGCCATGGGCGCTCTTGAACTGGCTGTCACCGGTGCCGCGCGAGCCCCAGCTTTTCACGAACACGCCGTCGCGGGTGAATTTGGCGACGCGGGCATTGCCGATGCCATCCGCCACAAAGATGTTGCCCTGGCTATCCCAGGCCACATCCGTCGGCGACTGGAACAGGTCGCTTTGTGCGCCCGAGCCCGGCGGGTTGCCGCGCCCGGTATCCGGACCGGACGGCACATCGACCGATTCCGGCTTGCGGCCCAGCAGCATCGCGACGCGGCCCGAAGGGTCGAACTTCATCACCATCGAGCTGTAACGGTCCACCACCCAGATATTGTCGTTTTTATCGACACGCACCTGTTGCGCGGCCAGGAAGCCGTAAACCTGCTTGCCGATCTGGCGGACGAATTTTCCGTCGGGAGCAAATTCGTAAAGGCTGGAACCGCCATGCGCAAAGGCGCGGCTGCCGCCCAAGGTGATGGTGGGTTCGCCGTTGCGGGTATAGACGAAGACATGGCCCTTGGAATTGGTGGCCACGCCGGCCGCCATCCCGAAGAACGTGTCGCGCGGCAGTTGCAGCGGCTGCGAGGTGGAATAGCCGATATCCTGGGCCATGGCTGGAACCGCCAGGGCACAGACGGCGGCAAGGGTTGCGAGACGCTTCATATTACTTGCTCCCTTTCGCATCAGCGGCGCCCGCGCCGCGCAAAACGAATTTCTGCATGCGCCAGGACTCGATTTCGCCGACGATGATCTGATTGGGATTGCGGCAATCCATCATGTGAACCACCTGCCATCCGGGCGCCAGCTTGCCGGCATGGCCGAACTTGCCGATCACGGTCCCGTCGAGTTCCATTTTGTAAATCTGCCCGGTCCGCGCCCAGGTGCCGGGGCCGTTGCCATTGGGATTGGAGTTGGAGACGAAGAGATACTGGTGCGGTCCTTCAGAGATACAGTCGGACCAGGCGCTGCCATACTGAGTGTAGGCGGTCTTCCATTTCAAATCATTGTCCAGCACCACGTAGCGCGCGTTGCCGCGGTCGGCGACATAGACATTGCCCTGGTGATCGACCTGCAAGCCATGCGGCAAGTTATATTCGTTTTCTCCCTTGCCCACTTTTTCGCTGCCATTCTGGGCGAGGAAGCGGCCGTTCTTGTCATACTTGACCACGCGGTTGTTGCAGTAACCGTCGCTGATGAAGATGTTATCCTGCTGGTCCCAGGCCACATCGGTCGGACGGCACAGCGTGTATTTTTGGTCAGGTGGATTGGGTCCCTTGGGCGTGGCATAGGGACCGTCGGCCTGGCTGGGCCGGTGGCCGACGACCATCAGGACCTTGGTGCCCGTGGGATCGAATTTGGTCACCACATTGGTGCCCTCGTCCACCGTCCAGATATTGTCGTGGCGGTCTACCCGCACCGAATGGGCGAACTGAAAACCGTAAAAGCCCTTGCCGATTTCCTTGACGAATTTGCCGTCGGGACCGAATTCCCAAAGCCTGGTCTGCGGCCCGCGGAAGAATGCGAAGACATGGCCCTTGGAATTGGTGGCCACACCCTGAAGCTCGCCCATATAGTCACCCGCGGGCGCCTGGAAGAAATTGGGGACCGCTTCATAAGCCAGGTCCGGCGTGGTCGCGGCAGCGGTTGCAGTGACCTGGGCAAATGCGGACGTGGTGCTGAACAGCAGGGACACGGCAGCTGTCGCCGCCAGAAATTTCTTCACGAGAGACCTCCCCAGTAAACCCGCGCTCTGTTGGCGCTATGGGTTGCGGCGGGGAGTGTATACCCCAACGCGGCGAGGGCAATATGCAGGCCGGGGCTTTTGCCGCTTACGCTGCGCTGCAGCGAGCCGGCCCGCCCATTATTTTAACATCGGTGTACCTTCATGCGCGACCAACAGGTCATGCATGTCGTCGGCATGCTCTTCTTCGGTGCGCAGGATGCCTTGCAGCATGGACTTGGTGCCCGGATCGTCATCGCCGAAATAGCGGATCAATTCGCGATAATGGTCCACTGCGATGCGTTCGGCGATCAGATTCTCCTTGATCATGTCCACCAGATTTTCGCCTTCGACATATTGCGAGGCGGAGCGTGTCAGAAGGCCTTCGGGATTGAAATTGGGCTTGCCGCCCAGCTGGTTGATGCGCTCGGCGACCTGCAAGGCATGGTCGTGTTCTTCCTTGGCGTGGACGGCGAATTCTTCCTTGACGCTTTCGCTGGAAATGCCCGAAGCCGCAATGGAATGCATGGTGTAGCGCAATATACAGACCAGCTCTGTCGCGAGTACCGATTGCAATATCTCAATGGTCTTGTTGACGTCGCCGACATAGTTGCTGCCGATGGCGCCGTCGTCGAGATTCTTGCGTGCCCGCGCGCGCAGGGTCTTTACATCGGTGAGAAACGGCTTTTGAACGCTGGTGGCTTGGCCCATGGGAAATTCTCCTTGCGACCGTCTGGGAACGGTCGCGGTGCGAAGAAGTTCCCGCCGCGCTCAGGCGGAGATGGGCGTTGGCGGCACCTTGCAACTGACATCAGCCGCTTCAATCAAGACCGGCTCGAGATCGTCGGTGGCGGGGACGGTTTCCATACTGTCCTGGCACGGCGCCGCAGGTTCAGCGACGCGCAGCAAATGGCCGGTCGCGCGTTCCGTGGCCGCCGCGGGCAAGGCCATCATCGCGCAGCACAATAATGGAGAGATAATCTTCTTCATTGCGACAGCCCTCTTTCGCAAAGGCCTTCCGCGTCCGCCCCCGGACGCTTGCCGAAAGACCTGTACCATGACTATGGCAGATATTTTGCGTTGCAACATACGTTTTTTCCCTTAACACCGGCGTCAAAAGTGCGCAGGGGATGGGGAACTCACGAGGACGGTAAGTTCCCTATCTGCTAGGAGATGCCGGCCCAATCCAGGATGAAGCCCATGAAGACCCTGTTTCTATCCGCTGCGCTTTTCCTGGGTGTCATGGCGCACGCAACCGCGCAGCCGGGAACCAGCGCTTTTACAACCCGGCTGGATGATCCGCGCGCCGTCCAACTCAGCGGAACGGTGGGAGATGGTAAGGCCGACGACAGCGCCGCGATCCAGGCCGCTATCGACAAGGCGGCGGCCGACCGCGAAGAAGGCATCGTCTTTATCCCCCAGGGCCGCTACCGGTTGACCCGCACCATCTATGTCTGGCCGGCGGTGCGGGTGATCGGCTGGGGCGTGCGCCGCCCGGTATTCGTCCTGGGCGACAATACGCCGGGCTTCTCCAAGGGCGTGGCCGATATGGTGATTTTTGCCGGCGTCCGTCCGGGCTCGGGCGCCAGTTCGCGGCCTGAACGGCCCGGCGCCAGGGTTCCCTTTCCGCCGCCGGGCAGCGTGCCGCCCAATTCCGACATTTCCGACGCCAATCCCGGCACCTTCTATTCGGCGATGAGCAATATCGATTTCGAGATCGGCCGAGGCAATGAAGGCGCTGTCGCCATCCGTTTCCATGGCGCCCAGCACGACTATCTCAGCCATATGGATTTTCATATCGGCTCCGGCCTGGCGGGCCTGCATCAGGTCGCCAACGAAGCGGAGGATCTGCGATTTTTCGGCGGCCGCTACGGCATCCTGGCCGAGAAGCCGTCGCCCGCCTGGCAGTTCACCCTGCTCGACAGCCGGTTCGAGGGCCAGCGCGACGCCGCGATCCGCGAGCATGAGGCATCGCTGACTTTGGTCAATGTCTCGTTCCGCAATGTGCCGGTGGGAATCGACATCGATCCGGATTATTCCGATTGGCTGTGGGCCAAGAATGCCCGCTTCGAAAATGTTTCCAAGGCCGCGGTCATTATCAGCAACGAGAAGAGTGTCTATACCCAGATTGGCTTTGAGAATGCCGTTGCCGCCAACACGCCGGTGTTCGCGCGCTTTCGTGAAAGCGGCAAGACGCTGGGATCAAAAGGCGTCTATGCCGTCAAAGCCTTCAATCATGGCTTGATCCTCAAAACGCCGGGCGCCTTGGGCGAAACCGGCACAAGCTGGGATGCGGCGCCCCTTACCGACATGCCTGCAACCTTGCCGCCGGCGATCAGGCCGCTGCCAGCGACACCCGCATGGGTGAATGTGCACACCCTAGGCGTGAAGGGGGACGGCAAGAGCGACGACACAGCCGCCCTGCAGCACGCGATCGATACGGTCAAGGTGCTGTACATGCCAAGCGGCCGCTACCTGGTGCATGACACGATCCGGCTGAAGCCTGACACCGTGCTGATCGGGCTGCATCCTTCCATCACCCAGATCGACCTGCCGGACAACACGCCCGGCTTTGGCGGCGTGGGAGCGCCCAAGGCACTGCTGGAAAGTCCGCGCGGCGGCGACAATATCGTTTCGGGCATTGGCCTCTTTACCGGCGGCATCAATCCGCGCGCGGTGGCGGCTTTGTGGCAATCCGGCGAACATTCCCTGATGAACGATGTCCGCTTCCTGGGCGGCCACGGCACCAACAATCCCGACGGCTCGCGCTGGAATCCCTATAACGACACTCACAGTGCCGATCCCGACATGCACAAGCGCTGGGACGGACAGTATCCTTCGCTGTGGGTGACCAATGGCGGCGGCGGCACTTTTGCCAATCTGTGGACCGTCGACACCTATGCCCAATCTGGAGTCACCGTTTCCGACACCAAGACGCCGGGCCATATCTATGAGGTTTCCAGCGAACATCATGTCCGCAGCGAATTTCAGCTGATACGCGCGGAAAACTGGGAAATCCTGGCGCCCCAGACGGAAGAAGAGGCTGGTGAAAGCCAGGAGGCGGTCTCGCTGGAGATCATGGGCTCCAAGAACATCACCATCGCCAACTGGCACGCCTATCGCGTGACGCGCAATCCCAGGCCGGTGGATACGGCAGCGCGGGTCTTCAATTCCTCGGACATCCGTTTCCGTAATGCGCATGTGAATGCCGAGAGCGGACTGGGGACCTGTGACGCCAATGGCTGCGGCACCTATCTGCGCGCCAGCAAATTCCCGGCCGAGAACGCCATTCGCGACATCACCCATCATATCGATGTGCGCGAGCGCGAATTCGCCGTGCTGGATTATCCGGCGTCCCCCGAAACGACAGCCGCTCGTCACATCGGCGCGAAAGCGGAGAGATTGGAAGACGGCTTCCATTCCATTTCCGGCGCGGCGGTGGATGCCGGCGGCAAGCTTTACTTCGTCGACAAGCACCAGCAGCGCATCTATGGCTGGTCGCGGGCGGAGGGGCTCTCCATCGAACGCGACAATCCCACCGATCCGGTGAACCTGGCATTCGACAAATCCGGCAACCTGCTGGTTCTGTCATCGCTGGGCGCGGAAGGCACGCTTTACACTTTCAAGCCCGGCTCGCCCGCCACCCAGATGACGGTGATCACGCCCACACCGGTCGCGGCGCACCCCGGCGCAACCGCTCTGCTGCCGGGCAATAGCTGGAACAATGGCGAGTTCAAGGATCAGCTCGATCCCGAGACCTATCGTTATACGACCTTGAGCCAAATGTTCGCCCGCGACATGGGTGCGGCGAAGACACGGGAATATGTCTCGCCCGATGGCAGTGTTTTCCTGCCCTTCAGCCGCACCTTTCAGCAAGGCCCGCCGGACGGCGTCGGCTGGCGCTTCTCCGACAATCTGGACACTTACGGCTTTGTGACGGCCAAGCCGGGCAGCCGTGCCTATGTCAGCAATGAGTCCGAGGGGCGCACGTATAGTGGGCTGGTCGGCGCCGATGGCCGCCTCACCGACCTCAAGCCATTCGCGGACCGCGGCGGTGAAAGCGTGGCCGTGGCGGCGAATGGCAATGTCTATCTCGCCAATGGCCAGGTGCTGGTCTATGCGCCGGATGGAAAGCAAATCGGGCAGATCGATGTGCCGGAAAGACCGTTGCAGATCCTGTTCGGCGGTGCGGACAGACGGACACTGTTCATCCTGACGCACCACGCGCTCTACGCCGTGAAGACATAAAAAGAAGGCGGCCATCAGGCCGCCTTCTTGCTTTCACAAACTGCGTCTCTCGATCAGAGCTTGCCCTTCAAATAAGCCGCGCTGGCGGTCACCATGCCGACGGGCGAAGGATCATAGGGTTCCTCGAGCTCCAGATAGGCGCTGGTGACACTGCTCTTCTTCACGGCGGGCAGCACCTTGCTCCAATCGATGATGCCCTGGCCGATGATGGCGCTGACCATCTTCATGTTGGTATTGGGAATGCCCTGGTTCTTGAGATCCTTGATATGGACCGAACTGTAACGCGTGGGATATTTGTTCAGATAGGCGACCGGATCGGCACCGCCCGCGATTACCCAGCCGATATCCATCTCCATGCTCACCAATGCCGGATCACTTTCCTTGAGCAGCAGGTCATAAGGCAGGACCTCGCCGATCTTGCGGAATTCCAGATTGTGATTGTGATAGGCGAAGCTGAGGCCCGATTTCTTGCACAGATCGCCCACCTTGTTGAAGGCGTCGATATTGCGCTTCCAGTCATCCACCGTCGTCCCGGCCATGATGGTGGCGCGGTCGGCGGGATAAAGCGGGAAGGAACAGGTGATGTTCTTGATCCCCGCCGCCTTGGCTTCGTCGATGGTGGCTTGCGGAGTGTCGCGCAACGCATCGCCGCCGGCATGGATGCTTTCCCAGATCAAACCCATCTCGTCATAAAGCTTGCGCTGCTGCTGGGAGGTCTTCCCACTCATGGTGAGGTTGGCCTGCACCTTGCGGACCCCAGCCGCCTTGACCTGCTTCAAGGTGCCTTCGTAATCCTTGGCCAGGTCGGCGCGCACGGTATAAAGCTGCAGCCCCAGCAGAAGATGACGCTGGGCCAAGGCCGGGACGGACGCAAAGGGGGCCGCGGCAAAAGCGGCGGTCAGGCCAAGAAATTCACGACGGCTTGTCATTTAAGGCTCCCTGTAAATTCCGGTTGAGCAAATGCGTCAACAGCGTCTCACTGAAATCTTTTGCGGCTGAAAACGAGTGCAGTGCAGCAAACTCGATCGGGCCAATTTCCACTGTTGTAACGCAACTCGCACATCCTTGCACGGCCCAATCCCTCGCCCTAGGCTTTCAAAAAAGACGCCGCAGCCGCGGCAAGAATTTGAGGGACCCATGCGCAGGATTTTGCTGATTACGACATTGTTGTGCGGCGCGGCCTTTCCGGCCATGAGCGCCGGTAACGGCAAGAACAGCGCCGCTTCGGCCGGCGGGTCCTTCACCGGCGCCACCGCGAACCTGGCGCCCGGCGATGCGCCGGGACAATGGACGCGCCAGTCCCGCGATTATGCCAACACCCGCTACAGTCCGCTGACCCAGATCAACAAGCAGAATATCTCGCGCCTGCGTATCGCCTGGACTTTCAGCGACGGGCAAATGTACGGCCATGAAGGCGCGCCGCTGGTGGTGGGCGATACCATGTATTTGGTCACGCCATTTCCCAACATCGCCTATGCGCTGGACCTGTCCAAGGCGGGCGCGCCGATCAAATGGGTGTTCCAGCCCAATCCCGATCCGCGCGCCATGGGCGAAGCCTGTTGCGACAAGGTGCTGCGCGGCTGGGCCTATGCCGACGGCAAGCTGATTTACAACCTGCTGGATGATCACACCGTGGCGGTGGATGCCCAGACCGGCAAGGAAGTGTGGCGCGTCAAGCTGGACGACGTCACCAATGGCACCACCATGACCCAGTCGGCCTTCACGGTGGGAGACAAGGTCTATGTCGGCTCCTCGGGCGGCGAGCTCGGCACCAATGGCTGGTTCCAGGCCCTGGACGTGAAAGACGGCCATACCGTCTGGAAGGCTTTCACCAACGGACCGGATGAGGGAATGCTGATCGGCCCGGGCTTCAAGCCTTTCTATGCCTGGATGGTGGGCAAGGATCTGGGCGTTTCCACCTGGCCGGGTGAAATGTGGAAACAAGGCGCCAGTGCGCCATGGGGTTTTGTCTCCTACGATCCCGACCGCAACGAAATCTATTACGGCACCTCCAATCCCGGCCCGCGCACCCCGTCACAGCGTCCCGGCTTGAACCTGTGGAGCTCGGCGGTGTTCGCGCGCGACGCCAATACCGGCGCCGCCAAATGGGCCTATCAGTTCACCCCGCATGACGAATGGGACTATGACGGCATCAACGAGAATGTGTTGATCGAGATTCCCTGGAAGGGCGCCCGCCGCAAGGTGATGGTGCATTTCAACCGCAACGGTTTTGCCTACACCATCGACCGGATCACCGGCGAGGTGTTGGTGGCCAACCAGTTCGGGCACCAGAATTGGGCCAGCAAAGTCGATCTTTCCACCGGCATGCCGGTGGTCAATGACGCAGCCCATCCCATCGTGGAAAAGAAGGTGGAGAATATCTGCCCGCCCGATATCGGGGTGAAGAACTGGAATCCGTCGGCCTTCAGTCCGCGCACCGGGCTGCTCTATGCCGGCATTTTCAACACTTGCATGGACCTGACCAATCATATCGTGAAGTACATTCCCGGCAGCCCCTATGACGGCATGGAGATGGTGCGCAAGGCCGGGCCCGGCGGTAATTGGGGCGAGTTCATCGCCTGGGATCCGGTTGCGGGCAAGCGTGTCTGGTCGCTGAAGGAAGACATGATGACCTGGAGCGGCGTGGTGGTCACCGGATCGGACCTGGTGTTTTACGGCACCTTGGACGGCTGGTTCCGGGCGGTGGATGCGCGCAGTGGCAAGGTCTTGTGGTCGCAGAAAGTCGGCAGCGCCATCATGAGCCAGCCCATCGCCTTTCTGGGGCCCGACAAGCGCGAATATATCGCGGTCTACACCGGCGTGGGCGGCGGCGCGAGCGTCAACCGGCGCGTCAATGGGTTCCCGCCCGGCGGCAACACGCTCTATGTATTTTCGGTGGATGGTGCGGGCATCGGCTCCGGCACGACGCAATTGCGGACAGATGCCAAGGTGGGGGCGCCGCTTTCTGTGCCTCCGGCGGCGGCGCATAACTGATGCGCGAACTTGTCTTTGCGCTGGCCTTCATCGCGACGCCTGCATTGGCGCAGGTCACGGCGGACACCGCCAATCCGCTGGCCGGCAAGGCCGATGCCATCGAAGCGGGGCATGCCTTGTTCGGCAAGATGAACTGCGCCGGCTGTCATGCCTATGATTTGACCGGCGGAATGGGACCGGATCTCACCGACAATAGCTGGCAGTATGGCGGCAAGCCGGGCGAGATCTATCGCACAATCGCCGAAGGCACCCCGCGCGGCATGCCCGGCTGGAAAGACAAGATGACGGTGGACGAGATCTGGCAGGTCGTGACTTACATACAAAGCAAGAAGCAATAGCGGGGCCAGGATGCGTTTGCTTGTTTCCGCGTGTCTGCTTACCGCCCTGCTCGCTTCACCGGTCCGGGCGGTGGAATTGCGCATCATCAGTCCCGGCATTGTCTATAATGCGGCGCTCAGCGAGTTGGTGGACGACTACAACAAGAACAGCGGTAACTCCGCGATCATCGTGCGCGCAACCATGGACAAGCTTGTTGCCCAGGCCAAGACAGATACGCCCGCCGCCGATGTGGTCGGCCTGCCCGCCGATTTGATGAACACGCTGTATCTGGACGGCGGCATTGTCGGCACGAGCTATACGCCGCTGGGGCGGGGCGAGTTGGGCCTGGCGGTCCGGAAGGGCGCGGCCAAGCCCGATATCTCCACCGTCGCAAAGCTGGCGGCGGTGCTGAAGACGGCGCAGGCGGTGATGGTGAATGACCCCAAGGGCGGCACCCTGCAGGGCGTGATGATCGACGCCATCCTCAAGCGCCCGGAATTTGCCGGCGTCCATGTCGTGCCGTCATCGCGCGGCGAAGGCGCGGCGGCACTGGCGCGGGGCGAAGGCGACATGGCGATCCAGCTGGTGCAGGAAATCCTCAACAAGCCGGAGATCGATGTGGTGGCGCCGCTGCCGGTGGAGTTGGGCGGGCATATGGACGCCATTTTGGCGGTGTCGTCGCGCTCGTCCCATCCCAAGGAGGCCACCGCCTTCATCAAATTCCTCACCCGTCCGGAAGCCAAAGCGGCCTGGGCCGCGAAAGGCATGCGGCCCTTCTGATCGGCGTTAGCCGTCCGGTTTGGGCCAGTTCCTGCCGGCGGCATCGGCCAATTTGGCCGCCAGGTCTTTCGTGATGGTGAGACTTCCAGCCCGCCCGAATTGGAGCCTGACGACCTGCATGAAGAGTGTGCGTCGGCTGGTGGCGGATATTTGAACCCAGGGAACCAGGAAATCGCGGGAGAAAGGCGCCAAAAATCGCGGCATACCCACCCGCAAACCAGAAGGGCAAACGCTTAAGGTCAGGACACTATTCATATTGACGCCCAATCCCATCGCGCCGGATTGACCGGACAATCGCAAGATTGGTGTTTCATCACGATCCGGAAACGCCTTCATCAAGCCCGGCCAGCCAGACAAAAGCGCGAGTAATGTCGTAACGGCCAGCCACAAGCCTGCGAAAAATACCGGAAAAGCAATGACAAGTAGGAGAACCAACCAGGGTTTCAACGGCGCGCCTCCTTTATCGTGCCGGCGTCTCGATCACCCCACCGGCTTTCCACACTGCCGCACTTTGGGGACGGGTGACGTAGCGAAGGAAGGCTTCGGCATCGTTCGGCGCAGCGGAGACTTTCAGCACTGCCGCCGCCATGTCGACATGCAGCCCCAGTTCATCCGGAAACGGGCCCACCACTTCGGCGCCCTTGGCCATGACTTCCTCGGTGATGGCGCCGCCGCCATATTCGGCGTCGCCCCGCGCAATGGCATCGCCGATCATCCCCTTGATGGGACGCGGCTCGACACCGGCGAATTCCGGCCGCTTGAGCATTTCCTCGACCATTCCGCCGGTCAGGCTTCCCGACGCGGGATTGGCATAGCCCAGCACGCCGGCCTTTTTGACAAAGGCGACAAATTTCTCACGGGTCGAAATGTCGGGATGGACGCCGCCCGCCTTGACCACCAGGCCGAAGATGATGCGGCCCAGCGGGCGTTCGCTGCCGGACGCCAGCTTGGGCGCGAAATCCTTGAAATCGCCCGTCGGCGCCACCACCACATCGCCCGGCGCATCGGCGCCGATCGCGGTGCGGATGCGCCCGACATTGTTGCCGGCAAAGGTGACCTTATTGCCTGTTTCCGCCGTCCAGGCGGCGGCGAGCTGTTTCAGCGGACCATTGACGATACCGGGGGAATAGACGGTGATATCGGCTGCCCGCGCCGCCAGCGGCGAGAGGACAAGGAACAGCGCGGCAAGACTTAACGGGCGCACAATGTCCTCTTTGGGGCGGCTATAGCGGCCCCTAGTTCACTTCTTAGTCCACGCTCCGCCTAGCGGCTTGAAAAACTGGCCGCCGGGCACCTTGGCGATCAGTTGCGCGCCGGTGGCCTGGCCGGCGGCATCCGGCGTGACGCCGGACTTGCTTGCGGTCTGGGTATAGACCCCGCGGCGGCCGGCATTGATCTCATTCACCGCGGCGGTGACGGCGGCGTCGGCTGAACCGCTGACAAAACCAAGATAGCCGTCCGCCTGTTCGCCGACGGTGCCCGCAGCCTTGGCGGCATCGACCGCCGCCTTGTCGCTGGCAAGATCGGCGAAAGCGGGCGTGGCCAGCAGCAGCAGGGCGGCAGCGGTGAAAATATTCTTGAAGTTGCTCATGATCGGGCTTCCTTCAGATCAAAAGAGATCGGGGTTTTGCGAAATCGCGCTCTGGACTTCCTTGTCCAGCCGCACCCGCACATCGGCATCGAGCTTGGCGTAGATATTGATCGGCGCGACCTCGACCCGGATGGTCGGCGTACAAGCGCCGAGCGACAGCAACGCGCAGGCGGCGAAAAGCATTCTTTTCATGGCTTTGCTCCAGCAGGACATCAGTTGCCCGGTTGCCCCTCCGGACTGAGACTCTTTGACCATGCTTCGGCATAGGACTTCAAGAGTTCGTCAAAATTAAGGGAGGTGTCCAAGGTCAGGTCGATGGGCGTGCCGCTGGGCAGCGGGATAGGCTTGTACAAAGCGGTGCCGTTGATGACATCGGCGATGGCAACTTCCGCGACCTGGGGCTTGGGAGGCGCGCTCTTGCCCTTGATGTGAAAGACAATCTGAAGCCGGCCATTGGCGACCGAATTGAGATCGGCCGACATCTGGTCGAAGGCAAGATTTTCCAGGGCCTGATAGGCGAAATCCTGCACCGCATTGCTGTTGATCGCCGCGTCACCCTGGGCCCAGAGCGATCTGTTCACCGACAGCCGGCCCGGCCCATCGGCGGCGACATGGCCGTTGGTAATGCGAAAACCGTCCGGCCCTACCGCAAAGGGAATATTGCCGGAGACTTTTCCTTCCAGCTTGACCTTACTGGCAAGATTGGAGGCAGTGACCAAGGAATTAAGCGAGATGCCCTTGATCTCAGCCGCGCCCGCGATCTTGCCCGGATCGGACAGCGAAATCGCAATCGAGCCCAGGCTGGCATGACCTTCGGCGATGTCGGTGTCCGCCTTGGCGAGCTGGACGGCGGTGGGACTGAAGCCGAAACGCACATCCACGGCGCTGAACGGAAGAGTCCAGTCGATGCGGGAAATGGTGAGCGTTTGACCGGGCGCTGTGACAGGCGGCAAAAGCGAAGTGAAATTGATCTCGCTCTTCACTGCGTGCGCCTTGCCCATAGGCGTCATGAAATCCAGCGAGGCGATGGCGAGCTTGCCCTGGCTGGTGATGGTATCGCGCGTCCAATTTATGTCGCCGGTCAAGGCAGCGCTGCCTTCGGCGCGGCGGAAGGGTGCCAGCAAGGGCGAAAGGTCGACAGGCTGCAACTTATCCAGCGCGAAAATGATATGGGGCGCGTCGATATGTGCCGCGCCCAGGCCGGTCGCCATGGTATGGGCGAATGTCGCTCCGCCAAGCGCATTTTGTTTCGGATCGGTCGCGGCGAAGCGCCCGGTCCATACGCCCTTCGCCAGGGATGCCGTACCGGTAGCAAGCAGCGGCTTGAAGCGCAGGGTGGCGGCACGGTCCATGATCCGCGCGGTGGTTACCGTGGCGGTACCTTTGAGCGGCGCACCCTCACCATCAAAATTCAGGCCGGCGGCAATATTTTCCGCATGTACGGTCGCCAACGGCAGGTCGGCGGAAGCATTACGCGCCTGTCCCGTAAGGGTCCATCCGATACCTTCGCCTGTCAGCAGCGGCTGGTTGGGTGAGGCACAGATATCGCCTCGCATATTCTTGGCCAGGTCGCTGGCGCCGGGATGGAACGCGGCCAGCACCGCGCGCAAGCACCCCGAAGGCGTGAAGGCATATTGACCGTTCTGCCAGGAAAATGTTCCACGCCCCGAAAGACCCGCATCATGCAGCATGGCGAAGTTGAAGCGGGTAGTAAGTGTGACATTGCTGGTAAAGCCGCCACCGCTCCATACCAGATTGCGCAAGACGATCTCAGCCGATGGCAGGCCGCGACCGGCAAAGCGCGCGTCCAGCGAAGCGGTCGCGCCGGCCCGCGATCCCGAAAGCGACAGTCCGGAGACATCCAGGCTGGCGCCTTTCGTACCCTTGATTTGCAGCGGCCGGGCCAGCGCGAAGCCAATCTTGTCCCCGTGCCCTTCGGCATGGCCGGCGAAAGCCACCGTCAGATGCTGGAGATTTTGGCGAAGCGCATTTGCCAAGACCGGATCGGCGGCCTGCAGCGGCGCTAGCGTGGGCACGTCAAAGCCTGCTTCCGACGTGACAGCGATATCGGCGCTTGCGTCCATCCCGCCAGGTGACGACACGGCGGAAAAGTTCCGGATTTCCAGGTCCAGCTTCGGCGCGCGAGCCACTTGCCCCGCCGTTGCGGAACTGGCCCCGGCCTGCAAGTGGATCGATGGCGCGGCAAACGACAATCGCTGATCCGCCACGCTCCATTTCACCCCGGACGCATCGGCCCGCAGCTCGAGCCCGTCGGCCTTGACGGTGGGGGTTGCCACCGTGCCGGAAAATTGCAGCGCCAAACGGGCAGTCTTCTGGTCGAACGACAGGCTGGCTCCCTGCATGGCCACCTTCATATCGCGATAGGCGATCCTGGCGGGGCGGGTTCGCAACGCCAGCAAAACCGGCACGTTCTTGACCAGCCGGACATCGCCGTTCACTTCCAGCGCACCGCCAGGCGTCGCCAGCAGCAGGCGCAGGCCCGTCAGCGACACAGCAAGATCGTCGCTGACAAAGCGGGATTTGCCCTGCTGGCGGCCGAGGGAATCGATCCACGCCTGCAGCGAGCCCAGACTCACCTTGCCATTGGCATCCACTGTCGCCCGCACCACCGGATTGACCAGGCGCACTTCCACGACATAAGGCGTCCAGCGCAACGGATCGAAATGCAGTTCAATGCGCTCGGCGGAAAGCTCCGGTGCGTCGCCCAGCGCAAAACGGCCGGAGACGCCGGAGAAGCCAAGCGCGCCGATCTCGACCGACGACGTGACGCCGTGGCTGCTGAAATAGGAGCGCGCAAACTGGACGGCGATCATGCTGCGCGCCAGCCATAACAGCGCAACCGCCAACGCCAGCACGGCAGGAATCGCCAAAAGCCATCTTCGCTTCAATCAAATGCTCCATCGCCGGTACCCAGGGTAGCTCGGCTGGACCCAGTTTGCGACCAATTCAGGCGCGGTTATGGCGCCCCAGCCTGGAATTGTCGGGCCGATATATGCGCAGGGCGTTGGCGCCCATCGCCGCACGGACGGCGCTGGAATCCTTGGCCGCGACCGCCTCGCGCGCAAGCTCGAACCAGTCCTGATAGCCGCCCGCCAGGGTGAGGACCGGCCAATCGCTGCCCCATAACAGGCGCGCGGGCCCGAACAAGTCGAACAGTATCGCGATCGCACGAACCACGTCGTCCCGACCGCCGCCCGGTTGCACTTCCGTCAACAGCCCGCTGATCTTGCAGTTCACATTGTGCCGCGCCGCCAGCCCCTCCATCGCCTGCGCCCATTGCGCCATCGCATCGGCATCGCCCAGGCGCGGCTTGGCGGCGTGATCCAGGACAAAAGAGAGTTGCGGGTGCCGTCCCGCCAGTTCGGTGATTGCCCCTATCTGATGCGACAGGATCAACGCGTCGAATACCAGCCCCTCCGCCGCGATGGCCGTCAGAGCTGGCGCAAGCTTGGGCTGCAATATCCAGTCCGGATCGGTCAGGTCCTGCAGCATCGGCCGCACGCCCAGGAACAGCGGATCACCGGCGCGGCGGCGGACCGTATCGCAAGCGTCCGGCGCTTCCAGGTCGATCCATCCCACCACACCCAATATCCAGGGCGTGTTGCGCGCGATCTCCAGCATATAGTCGGTTTCCGCGGGGGTGGGCGCCGCCTGAACCAAAATAGTGGCATCGACACCGGTCTCGGCCAGCAGCGGGCGCAGATCGGCGGTCGAGAAAATGTGATGGATGGGATTGTCCGGTTTCAGCCAGCCATAATCACCCCGCGCCGGGTTCCAGAAATGCTGATGGGCGTCGATGATCATGGCTCACTTTTCATGGGAAGCGGAGCGTCCGGCCGCAGGAGTTTTTCGTGGCGCAATTCCTGCCACAACATGGCGGGAATGGTGTGATGATATAGCGACACGGTCTGGGTCACGCGTTCCGGTGAATCCAGGCCCGGAATAACGCTGGCGACCAAGGAATGAGCCAAGGGAAACTGCAACGCCGCCGCCGCCAGCGGCACATTGTGGCGGCCGCATACCGCTTCGATCTTGCGAACCTTCTCGATCACCTCCCCGGGCGCGGGCGCGTAGTCATAATAAAGCGGCGCGGCGGTTTTGGCGCCCACCGCCAGGATGCCGGAATTGTACGGCCCGCCGATCACGATAGCGGTGCCCGTCCGTTGGCAGCGGGGAAACAGGTCGTCCAGCGGCGTCTGTTCCAGCAAGGTGTAGCGCCCCGCCAGCAGGATCACGTCCAGCCGGGCATGATCCATCACCTCCAAACAGGCCGGCACTTCATTGACGCCCATACCGAAGCCGGAGATCACCCCGGCAGCGCGCAATTCCTCCAATGCCTTGAGCCCGCCGCCCCTGGTCAGTTCCGCCATGCGCGCGTCATTGGTCTCGCCATGAGTCAGCCGCCCGATATCGTGAATGTAAAGCAGGTCGATGCGCGACAGGCCGAGCCGTTGCAGGCTTTCTTCGAACGACCGCATCACCGCATCATAGGAATAATCATAAACCGGCTCGAATGGCAGCGGCGTGGCGTAGCCGTGGCGCAACTGGTTCTGGTCGACGGGCCCCGGGACCGGCTGCAGCAGCCGCCCGACCTTGGTGGATAGAACGATGCCGCTGCGGGCGCGCAAGGCATCGCCAAGCCGCCGCTCCGAAAGGCCGAAGCCATAAAAGGGCGCGGTGTCGTAGTAGCCGAAACCGGCCTTTTCAGCCGCCGCCAGGGTGTCGCGCGCGAGTTCGTCAGGCAGAGGACGAAACAGATTGCCCAGCGGCGCCGTGCCAAAGCCAAGCTCCGTGACGTTCAAGCCCGTCGGGCCCAACTTTCGCAGAGCGATCATACCGTTTTCAACTTTGGTGCAAACAGCCCGAAGCTCACCACCACCGCATAGCAAATCGCCAGAATGAACATGCTCCAATGCAGCCCGCCGGTGAAGGAGGCGAACAGCGTCATCAGCGGCGGTACGACAGCGGCGCCGCAGATCGCCATGACGATGAAGCAGGACGCGAATTCCGTTTCGTGTCCCAGGCCTTCAAGCCCCAGCGCAAAGATGGTGGGGAACATGATGGACATGAAGAAGCTGGTCGCCACCAGCGCCCAGATGCTCGGGAAGCCGCCAATTACCGCAGCCAGGCAGCACAACAATATGTTGCAGCCGGCATAGAGCATCAGCTGGCGCGGCGGGTTGATGGTCCGCTGCAGCCAGGCGCCGACAAAGCGTCCGACACAGAAAGCGATCATGGTTGCTTCCAGATAGATCTGCGCCCCGGCCCGTTCGGGCACATGGGCTGCCTCCTGCGCGAAGTCGACCAACAGGCTCCAAGTGCCGACCTGGGCGCCGACATAGAAGAATTGCGCGACCACGGCATAGAGGACGCGCGGCCTGGCCAGCACAGCCAAGGGCGAGCGCGATGTTTCCGGCGTGACGTCGGGGCGGAGCGGCGGATATTTGGTGAGGGCGATGGCCGAGGCGATCACCACCATCAGGATACCAAGCACCAGATAGGGCGGACCGACGGTGGCGGCCTCCTGGGCACGCCAATGATCCACCGCCGCCGGCCCCATCGCCGTCATCTGGGCGGGGGTATATTCGACACCGGAAAAGATCACATAACCACCGACCAGCGGTCCAAGCACAGTGGCAACGCCATTAAAAGCCTGGGCGAAATTCAGCCGCGGCGAAGCGGTCTCGGGCGCCCCCAGGATGGTGATGTAAGGATTGGCGCTGGTTTCCAGGAAGCCTGCGCCGATGGCGATGATGTAAAGCGCCGCCAGGAAGATGCCATAGACCCGCATATGCGCCGCCGGCACGAACAGGAAGGCGCCGATGGCGTAGAGTGCCAGGCCTGCGATTATGGTTTTCTTGTAGCCGAAGCGGCGGATGACCATGGCCGCCGGCAGCGGCGCGCAGAAATAGCCGATATAGAAAGCGAACTGGGTCAGGCTGGCCTGCGGCCGTGTGAGGTCCAGCGCCTTCTGGAAGTGATGCAGCAACAGGTCGTTGAACTGCGACGCCAGGCCCCAGGCGAAGAACAGGGTGGCCGTCAGTGCGAAGGCGACGAGATAGCGTTTTTCGACGACTGGCAACTTATTCATTTTCCCCCTCCACCCTTTGCCCGCTCTCGCGGGCACCTCCCCCGCCTATGCGCTCCCGCGCATGCGGGGGAGGCCGGGCCTGTGCTTGTTATCCGCACTCTAAGCGGATCACTGGGGCCAAGGCTACATGGTCGCGCCGATTTGCCAGGGCACGAATTCGGCATCGCCATAGCCCAGTTTTTCCGACTTGGAACGCATCCCCGAGGCGATCTTGAGGATGTGCTGGAAAATCTCGCTTCCCTTGTCCTGGATGGAAACCCCGTCCAACACATCGCCGCAATTGATGTCCATATCGTCGATCATCCGTTCATAGACCGGCGTGTTGGTGGCCAGCTTGATCGACGGCGTGGGCTTGCAGCCATAGGCCGAACCGCGGCCGGTGGTGAAGCAAAGGATATTGGCGCCGCCCGCCACCTGCCCGGTGGCCGAGACGGGGTCATAGCCGGGCGTGTCCATGAAGACGAAGCCCTTGGTTGTGACGGGTTCGGCATATTCCACCACCGCCTTCAGGCGCGTGGTGCCGCCCTTGGCGGCGGCGCCCAGCGACTTCTCCAGGATGGTGGTCAATCCGCCGGCTTTGTTTCCGGGTGACGGATTGTTGTTCATGCTGCCGGCATTGCGGCTGGTGTAATCCTCCCACCAGCGGATGCGTTCGATCAGTTTCTTGCCCACATCCGGCGCGGCGCGGCGAGTCAGAAGATGCTCGGCGCCGTATATTTCCGGCGTCTCCGACAGAATAGCGGTGCCGCCATGGGCGACCAGCAAATCCACCGCCGCACCCAAGGCCGGATTGGCGGTGATGCCGGAATAACCGTCACTGCCGCCGCATTGCAGCGCCAGCATCAGCTCCGAGGCCGGCGCGGTTTCGCGTTTCACCGCGCTGGCGGCAGGCAACAGATCGCGCACCGCCGCCACGCCGGCTTCAATTGCCTTGGCGGTGCCGCCGGAATCCTGGATGGTCAAAGACCGGAAAGTGTCGCTTTCGGCGATATTATAGGCCTGTTTCCAACGCGCGATCTGGAAGGTCTCGCAGCCCAGCCCCACCATCAGCACCGCACCCATATTGGGATTGGCGGCATAGCCCCATTGGGTGCGCTTGAGCACTTCATAGCCTTCGCCCTTGCTGTCCATGCCGCAGCCATGGCCATGCACCAGCGGGATCACGCCGTCGATTTGCGGATAATCGTCCAGCAAGCCGCGCTTTTCGACTTCGCGCGCGATCAGCCGCGCCACGGTGGCGGAGCAGTTAACGCTGGTCAGGATGCCCAGATAATTGCGGGTGCCGAATTTGCCGTTGGCGCGGCGGTAACCCTGAAACGTTGCGCCGCTCAGCGGTGCGGGATCGCGGGCGTCCGTCTCGAACTGATAATCACGGTCCACGGCATGAAACCCGATATTGTGTTCATGCACCCAATCGCCGGGCGCGATGTCCTGGCTTGCAAAGCCAATGATCTGGCCGAATTTCAGCGCCGGCTCGTCTTTCTTGATAGCGCGCACCGCGGCCTTGTGGCCCGGCGGAATGCGCCGGATGATCTTCACATCATCGACAATGTCGCCGGGCGACAGGCCTGCCACCGCGACAACGACATTGTCGGTCGGATGCAGGCGCAGGAAAGAGGCCATGAAAACTCCCAAAAAACTCGGACGCCCTATATAGTCCAAAGGTCCGCCGGGAGAGTAATTAAATGAGCCGCCGCCTGTGCTTTGCGCTGGATTTGGTCAATGACCCTGCAAAGGTCGCGGAATATGAGCAGTTCCATCGTCCCGGCGGGGTCTGGCCGGAGATTGTCGACGACATCCATGCCCAGGGCATTGAGGGGATGGAAATCTGGCGCACGGGCGACCGCATGGTGATGATCGCCACCGTGGCCGACGACTATCCGCGCGCCCGCGACATTCCCGCCAAGCATGACGAATGGGAAAGCCTGATGTGGACTTTCCAGAAGGCCCTGCCCCATGCCGCGCCCGGCCAGAAATGGCTGCCGATGACGCAGATTTTCGATCTGGCCCAGCAAAAGGGCGTCACGGCGTCGGCCGATTGAACTATCTCGGCGCCGAGAGCTGCTTTCCGCTCCGTAACGCCTCGTTGAGCAGCCAATCGCGCAACAACAACGTCCTGGCCCGCTGCGGGCCATCGGCGCGCCAGACAAAGAAATAGCCCGATGGGCTTTCCACCTCGGCGGCCAGCGGACGGATCAACCGGCCGCTCCGGAGATCTTCTTCCACCAAAACGTCGCGCGCCAGCGCCACTCCGGCACCCTCTGCCGCGGCATCCAGCATCAGCGAGGAATCGTCGAACATCATGCCTCGGTTTGAGGGCGGTGGAAAACCAAGCGAGTGGAACCAATGCGGCCAGGACCATAGCGGGTGCGTGTGGCGCAGCAACGGCACGTTATAGAGATCGGTGATCTCCGCCAGCGGATGCGCCTGCAAGAATGTCGCGCTGCAGACGGGAAAAACCCGCACCATAAACAGGCTCGACGCCTCAAGCCCTGGCCACATTCCATCGCCGTGGCGGATCGCCGCGTCGATGCCCTCGCCCACCAAATTCTCCAGCCGATTTTCCAACCGCAGATCCAAGTCGTGCTCGCTGGTCTCCTCGCGCAAGCGCAAAAGGCGCGGCAGAAGCCAGCGTCTCGCGAACCCTTGCTCAACCGACATAACCAAGGGCTTGAGCCCCTGACCCGGCCCCGCTTCCTCGACTGAGCGCTCGAGCAAGGTGAGTGCCGCCACCACGCTGGTCGCAATCCTAGTGGCGGCGGGCAGCGGCTCCATGCCGTTGCCCCGCCGCTGGAATAGCGGGACTCCCAACTGCTCTTCCAGCCGCCGCATTTGCTGGCTGATCGCGCCGTGCGTGATATTCAGCTCTTCTGCGGCGCGGCTATAACTTCGATGCCGTACCGCGGCCTCTAGGGCACGAAAAGCAACCAAAGGCGGCAGGTTTGGCATAGAGAATTGTTAGATTAACTAACAACCTCCCGCAATAAAAAATCGTTGGCTACTGGCCCCTAGCCGAGGACACCCTGAACCTATGACCACTCTCCCCGCCTGCTTCACCCGACGGACCATCCTCACCGCGCTCGGTGCTTCGGCGTGCATGACAATGCCTGCGCTCGCGCCCCGGGCCGCGGCGCAGTCAGCCGACGCGCTCCAGGATTGGCTCGCCGTCCATGCAAAAGCCGTCCGCACGGTCGATCCGCAGGATGAGGATTTCAGCGATCTCGAGCCGCTTGCCGCGGCGATCGGCAAGGCACGCGTGGTGCAGTTGGGCGAGCCCAGTCACAATGCCGGCACCTGCTTTTCCGCCAAGGTACGGCTGATCAAGTTTCTTCACCAACGGCTCAATTTTGACGTCGTCATCTGGGAATCCGGAATATACGACGTCGAACTGGTCGAAGCCGGTCTGCGCGCCGGCGAGGACCCTACGGCTGCAGCTCGGCGCGGTATTCTGCAAAACTGGTCATGGAGTAAGGAGTGCCGGCCGCTCTTCGCGTATGCCCAGCAGAGCCATGCTACCACCCGGCCACTGGCCATGGCCGGGTTCGATTCCAGCCTGACTTCACCCTTCGCGAACCTGGCCGCTGAACTGCGGGAATATGCCAGCAAGCCCATCGCGCTGCAGCGCGAGACGACCGCGGCCGCTGAAGAACTGATCCAGGCTTTCACCGCTTTGACCCGGTATGTGGAAGGCCTCGACGCCATCAACACCAGCCTTACGACCACAGGCGGGGCCGCGCGCCAGGAAGCCCTGGCGCGATGGGAGCGCGAAACGGGCGCACCGCTTCGCCCGAACCGCGCCATGCTGGAGCGCTTTAATGCGGCGCAAGCCAAGTTCGCAGATTTCCTGCGCACCAATGAAGATGCGTTCGCACGGGCCGCTGGTGCCCGGCGAAGCGGCTTTATGCGCCGCGTTGTGGATAGTCTCGGCACGCGCGGAAACAATCTCTATGAGCGGTTTGGCACGGACGCTACCCCGCCAGCCGATGGCGGGCTCGCCGAGCAGAACCAGCGCGATGCGCGCAATGCCGAGAACCTGCGCTGGCTGATCGAGCAGGGTTACCCGGGCCGCAAGGTGATCATCTGGGCGCATAATGCCCATGTGATGAACGCCTACTATGATGCGCCGGCATTCAAGACGATCCAGCTTTCGCCTGGGGCCAATACGATGAAGCCGCATGGCGTGTTCCTGGCCGACTGGCTGGGGCGCGACCTCTACACCATCGGCTTTACCGCTTATGAAGGCGAGGACGGGTGGAAGCATATGGCAACTGTGCCTCCCATCCCCGCCGCGCGCGAAGCGAGCATAGAAGGCCGGCTGCAGCGGCTGGGCCATCCCTATCTATTTCTTGACTTGCGGGCTGCTCAAGGCGCCGGTCACCCGTTGCGCGGCAATCAGGTGATGCGGGCGCCCAAATATGACGAGGTCGAAATTTCCGATCCGACCCGCCCCTATAACGGGCTTTTCTTTATCTCCAATATGGGAAGAGCGACGCTGCTTCCATCCTAATATGCAATGGTAGTAACGACGTGCCGGGTCACAACATCTTGAATTCGGGATCCAGCCGCTCCTTGACCGCGGCCTCGTTAAGTTCGATGCCGATGCCCGGCGCATCCGGTACCGGCAGGAAGCCTTCGGCATCCAGCTTCACCGGCTGGCACAATTCGGTGAAATCCTTGTTCTGATACTGGGTGAATTCCTGCACCAGCAAATTGGGGATCACGCCGCAGACATGGGTGATAGCCAAGGTGCCCAGGGGCGAGCAGACGCCATGCGGCGCCACAGGCACATTATACGTCTCGGCCATATTGGCGATCTTCATGCCTTCGAACAGTCCGCCGGTCTTGGTGAAATCCGGCTGGATGATGGACAGCGCCTGCTTTTCCAGGAAAGGCCGGAAGCCGTAGCGGGTATAGATATTCTCGCCCGCCGCGATCGGCACCCTGGTGTTGTTGCGGATGCGCAGCATGGATTCCACATTGTCGCTGGGCACCGGCTCCTCCACCCATAACGGGCGGTAAGGCTCGATCTGGTTGCAGATCTGGATGCCGGTCTCCAAATCGTAATGGGCATGGCATTCCAAACCGATCTCGACTTCCTTGCCCAGCGCCTTGCGGAAGCCGGCAAAGAAATTGACCACATCGTCGACTTGATCATTGGTCATATGCAGATGATAGGGCCGCGTCGGCTCATAGCCTTTTTTGATCGACCAGCTGTCGTCGGAATAATCCAGCCCGACCTTGAGCACGCGGGTCTTTGTGTCCGCCAGAATCTTGCGCGCGATATCGGGATTGGCGGCATGCAGATAGACCGGCACGCGGCTGCGCATCTTGCCGCCCATCAGGTGATGGATGGGAAGCCCGAATGCCTTGCCCGCCAGGTCCCACAGCGCCATCTCGACGCCGCTGACCGCCGTCATATAAGGCCCGCCCTGGCCATGCACGAACATCACCGAGGGCGCCCCGCCCAAGTCGATTTTGCGGTAACCCCAAAAGTCGGCAAGGATGCCCTGAATATCGAGGGGATCGCGGCCCTTCAGCATCCGGTTGAAATTGTTGTTGATGATGTATTCGGTGCCCATGGAGTCGACGCACTCCCCGGTGCCGGTCAGCCCCTCCTCGGTATAGACGCGGACGAAACGGCTGTTGAAGCCGTTTTTGAGACGAATGGCGCGCACCTCGCGGATACGCAGCTTGGGAGCCCGGCTGGTGCCGGCCGCCCGGGCGTCGCCCAGCAGCGCCGCATAAAAACCCGCACCCAGAAAAGAACGCCGATCCATGAACGCCTCCCGCTTAGCCGCGCGACTAAAGCACAGCCGATTTTGCAGCGCTAACGATTTTGCTTGCGCGGTAGTACCGGCGGGTGATTATTCCGGCGCGTTTCGGCCAGGGATATGACAGGGATGACGACTATGAAGATTTTGATGCGCGCAGCGGCGTTCGCCTTCGCAATTGCAACACCGGCTTTGGCGCACCAAGGGTTTGTTCCGCGCGATGAGGTGATCCACAACACGCCGGAATGGAAAGGCGAGCGCTTCCCCGACGGCCGTCCCAAGGTGCCCGATGCGATCTTGGACCGCATGAAAAGCGTCACCCTGGAAGAAGCCTGGGCGACCCTGCGCTTCGCCGGTTACGAGCAACAATATGAAGACGGCTGGTTCACGCTCTATCCCGACAAGATCCTGGTGGGCAGGGCCCTGACCTCGACCTGGATTCCGGGCCGTCTTGACCTTCAGAAGGTGGTCGAAGCCGACGGCAAGGTCGACGGTCGCAAGGGCGGGCCCAATGCCTGGCCGGTGGACATGCTGCAGCAGCGCGACGTCTATGTCAGCGATCATTTCGGGCTGAAGGTGAACGGCCCCTCGATCGGCGACAATGTCGGCAATGCGATCTATGCCCGATCCGGCAACGGCATCGTGTATGATGGCGCAGTGCGCGATATCAACGGTCTCAAGGAGCTGCCCAATTTCATCGCCTTTGTGCGCTCCTACGACCCCTCGCACCATTTCGGCCGCATTGGGGATGAGGGACGCCCGCTGAACTCCACCATGGTCGCCATCAACGGCCCCACCCGCATCGGTCATGCGGCCGTGATGCCGGGCGATGTGGTACTGGGCCGCGACGGTGGCGTGATGTTCATTCCTCCGCAACTGGCCGAACAAGTGGTGCAGGATTCCGAGCATACAAGGCTGCGCGATACCTTCGGGCATCTGCGCCTTCGGGAACAGAAATACACCGCCGGGCAGATCGACCGGGAATGGACCCCGGAAATCGAAGGTGATTTTGTCCAATGGATGAAGGACAATATCGACAAGCTGCCGGTCACCCACGCCGCCGTGCAGGAATATATCGA
>Ga0097621_100000072_pt1 | contig 52218 bp, 74 predicted proteins | sample KBSMisM72_FD_73165 | JGI IMG/M metagenome (GOLD analysis project Ga0097621, IMG submission 73165) | Miscanthus rhizosphere microbial communities from Kellogg Biological Station, Michigan, USA - KBS Miscanthus M7-2 (version 2) (version 2) | ecosystem: Host-associated > Plants > Roots >... | reverse complement strand
ACTCCGGATTCAGGTTGTGGATTCTGTTTACAGTTATCTACTCCGGGTAGCGGGGCTTGTTATTGCTTTTTCAATTTATTTCCCTTCACGTCAATCGGTGCGGGTTTCTATACCTATACTGTTTTTATTGGCAGTCATGCTCATTTTAGCTACAAAGTAACTATTTCTAATAATCCATCGGTAGGATGCTTAGGTATTGAAACCGCGCCGGTGTGTAGTGATTGGATTTTAGTAAATGCTCCGGCATGTGTTCCATCTTCATTGCCAAATCCTACAATACCGGGAGGAGGTTCTATTTCTATAAATTTAGTTGCAGGTGTTTACACGCTCGATATTGTTTATCCGGATTGCGGTGGTACTTGCCATACAGCTACATGGAATTACGTGGAGCAAACGCCGTCATTTGTTCCGCCAGATTCAGGAGCATTTACAGATACTATTTCGTGTAGCCCTTTGGGTAGTTCATCACATGTTATTCATCCAAATTATGGGAGTTATGACCCAACAATAACACAACTGTATTATGATCTTACATTTATAGATTGTTGCGGAAACAGGATAAATAATATAACTATGTGTCCATGGTTACATGTTCCTATTCCTTTGGCTCCGGCATGCTCAGGTCCATATTACGGGGTGCATGGGGATGGAACGGCGGGAGGTAATCAATGGGGTACGTCTTTTGATATAATCGGAACTACATGTCAATCTGCTGTATGGACATATACCCAAATAAATGCAGCTCCGGGATTAACTCCCGATTCAGGAACGTGGACGGATAACCCGGTAGGATTATTTCCTGCCTTTATTTACCATACATTAAGCCCAGTAACAACTACAGGAGGCGATCCTACATATCAATTTCACGGGGTTACATGTTGCGGATTAGTAATCAACACTATTGGCATTGTTTCCCCTTAACTAAAAATTTTATTTTTATTTATCAATTTATTTATACTTTTACATATCAAACCACCGGACATGGTTTATAACTCTCAAAAATTATTATTATGCCTCAGATACCATGTCCAACCGATTGCACTCCTTCTCAGTTACTCGGATTACCAACCCCAAATTGTAACACAGGATTCAGGCGTACAACTCCTTCCAGGTTGTTTATGTCCAACTGTAATATCGAACTACCAACGGGTAGCCAATCGGCTGTAAATGCAGCTATGAAGGCACTTTTTGATAGCGGCGACCTTGTATCTACAATGGAACTGGTTTCTTTTGTGCCTGCTGATCCTACCTACAATGAGGTGCAATTATCCGACTGTAAAGCGGCAATACCTTTGATCGAAACCCGTACAATAGCCTTTGAGGACCGTAATGCTATTGATATTTCAAACGTATCTCCATACGTGGCGAACCTGTACTATGATTATGACAGATGGGCCAATATTATAGCTAATCAGACCAACATTATCTGGCAGATAGCCTATTGCAACGGAGATGTAAAAGTAGTTTCCCTTCTTTCGGCTTCTATCCGTGGTTTTGTTGACTATATACGGGCGCAGGCCGCCGGAGGGTTATCAACCGAAACAAAGAAATTTTCTCTTATGTTCAACGGCGATCCATTGGGTTTTGATATAAAGCCTACATGGAACTGGATAAATGCAGGTATTACATTATAGTAACTAAACCGGACGTTAATTACTGTATATGATAAACCTGCAACGGGCTTTAGAGATTGTCAATAAAATAAATTACACGCAACTCCCATTTATCGCGCAATGGCAGGATATTTACTACCGTACTTCAATTCATACTACGGGAACTTGCCCTTGTTTTTTCCCTATCCGTAATCGCGGCGAAGGGGATACATATCCAGTCTTATCAACTTCTGTATTCTTTCCTAATGGGTGGTTGCATGCCCGTTATGATTTTATATTTGATACCCATCTTTTAAACAGGCATCCACGGGAGCCGGAAATAACAAGGCAATTCAGAAAATCAGTTTACCGGCCTTACCAAATGGCGCCACTGTTGGAATGTATCCAAAGTACATCGGCATGCATTTTCGGAGATAGCAAGTACACGCTTACAGTTGATGACAAAGCCGATAATGACTATATAAATGGTCATAACTTTGAAGGTAAAACGTTAGTAGAATACTTTGAATGGATGTTCAAAGCTATCTGTGAAGATCCTAACAGCCTGTTTGTTGTCATTCCAAAAGAAGCCGGTTATAATACTCCCGCAAATCAAAAAGTTGAACCAGTCATAAAGCATATTCCAAGCCGTGATATTATTTACATAGACGGCGAAGAAATCATTTATTATGATTGGGATAAACGCTATGCATGGTACGTGAATGAGTTGGGGTATTTCAGATTTGAAAATATTGAAGGGACTTATTATCCAATGGATGCAAATGTTGGGTATTACGCTCATTTGCTGACTTATAAACCAGCTCATTTCGCAGGTGGAATATGGAATACCAATCGTTTTTATGATAGCTATCTTAAACCGGCGCAGGCGTTTTGTGATGATTTTGTAGCGGCACATTCAGATGTGCAAATGATAAATAAAGAGGCTTGCCATCCTATCATAATAGCGGCTTCTATGGATTGTCCAGCATGCAATGGTCATAAGCAGGATAATTATTGTTTGGCCTGTAATTTACAGGTAGATAGCTGTACTTGCTCTGAAGATATACGCCGTTGGCAGTTGGTTGATTGCCGCAAATGTAATGGCTCAGGGCAAATGTCGCATAATCCCGCCGACTGGTATATCGTACCAAAGGAGGACATGGCGCAGGATATTGTTAAGGTAGTACAATTCGACACGGCCGTAAATACCTACATGGCTGATTATGCGGATAAAATTCAAGTTGGCATACGAAAGTCGTTGCATCAATTTTATGTAGAGGAGGCGCAAAGCGGAGTAGCGAAGGAAATAGATCGCAGCTCCATGTATTTATACCGTTCCACAGTTTCTAACGGGATATGGGGACTTATAGAAAAGTGTTTGATAGACATACTTTCGATTCGCAATACTTCACAATCTGACGGTAAAGTAAAACCTACGCCTCCAAAATACGTATTGGTAAAGCCTACCGATTTTGACCTGAAAACGGAAGATGATTTACTTGCCGAATACAAAGAATCAACCGCAGCATATACCCCTGAATGGGTAAGGCAAAGACAGATTGAGCAATATGTAGATAAAGTATTTGGCGGCGATGCCACAATGAAAAAAACAGCATGTATTATCAATGATCTTGACCCTTATAGTGTTACTAATATTACGGATAAAACAGCGATGCTTGCGGCAAGCGGCATAACTCCAAAGGACTATCTTTTTTCCAATAGCTTACCCGGAATGATTAAGCAGGTAATCAGGACTAAAGGAAACGAATGGTTTTTAAATGCTGAATTTGTAGATATACAAACCGAAATAAATACTATCTTTGGGAAAATGATTCCGTTACCAGTTCCGGCAGTTACCACAAATACAGATAAAACAGTTGTAGTATGAAAAAAGCAGATCAACACATTATAGATGCAAATCCGGGCGCATCGCCTCATGATTTGCTATTACTCCCAAAGCCAATTTCTCAACAGGGATTTGAAGAGTTGGTGGCTTCAATGGATATTCAAATGGAAAAGGCACAGACTTTTAAAGTTCCTGTACTTACACCGAATATTCCTAAGAACGTTTTGCAGCCACAACTGCCCATTTTATCTTCTCCAGGGCATATACCATCAGGAAAGGTAAGGATAATCCCTCCCGGCGGCGGTTTAGGTACCGTAATGAATAAAAAAGATGCCGAAGCATTAGCACGGCGCAATCCTAAATACAAAATTTCATACAATGGATAGGAAAAAAGCAAAACCGGACGTTGCTTCTACTTCTGAAAATAAACCAGTATTAAAGCCCGTTCTTGATCCGATTCTTACTCCTTCGTTCAATCAAATAAATCTATTGCCAACGGTGATAGATAACGCCAATGGTAATACCCGCATAGTCATAGCCAAGTATGACGAAAAGGGAAACGAGATAGAAGGTACTGAAATAGATACCAATATCCGCATGTTCAACAGGACGTATTCTCAACACAATTATCTCATAAAAAAAAAGTAGAATCTTATGAAATTAACCAAAGCGGAGGCATTAGACCTCCTCAAAAAAGTAGGAGTGCCGGATGCGGAACTTGTGGAGGACGATAAAGCCGATCCTGAATATAAACAGGATGCAGCAATTACCGCGATTGATGAAAACCGCACGCCGGTAATATCTCAAAAAGTATTACAGGGTGAAGGTAAAAAAGTGCATGGTGAAGTAACTGCCAAAGTATTAGGCGGATTGCGCAAAGAAGTAATCAAGCTCACAGCCATACCTAAAGAAGAATTGGAGGGCAAGGATGCAACGGAAATAATATCGTTGGGCATTGCACATCTGAATAAGACAGCAGGCGGTGATAAAGAAGCCCATGCAAATCAGATCAAAGATATTATGTCCGCTCATGAAAAGGCTTTGGAAAAAACCAAAACCGAATGGGAGCAAAAATATAATGCACAGGGTGAGCAACTTACTGAAAAACAGATGCTCGATAACCTGAAAGCAAAATACAAAACCGCTAAAGGTATTGCGCCGGACGCAAATATTGATGTTCTTTCAAAGGATTTTCTTACCTACGCAAAAGGGAAATACATAGTAAAACTCAATGCGGACGGTACTGATTTTGAATTGTACGACAAGGCAAACCCTACGGTATTGGCGCTGGATTCAACAAAAAACCACATCTTAAAAATAGATGATAATATGTTGAAAGAATACCATTCACCCCGTATGCAATGGAATGAGGATGCACGTAAAGTGAATCCAGCCGACCTTATGAAAACCCGTCAAACTCTTGATACGACAGTAACTAAGGACGGTAAAATAGAAACCGGACTTGATAAGCAAATGGCAGAAATGGAAGCATGGATAGTCGCAAAATGATTTATAATTGTGAATGAGTATTACATCGACCCTGAATGATTTCTATCGTTCGGGGTTTTTTATTTCAAAAAGAATATTATATTATGTAAGCAAATCCCATCTATTTCTATATTCGGCAGATATGGGAATACGTTGCCTTTTTACTTCATTTTCAATCATGCTTATTGCACCTGAAAAAGAACATGCTATGTGAGAAGGGAAAATGTAAAAAATATCACCTTCTGGAATCCATGCTATTAAGAAATCAAAATCTGATATATTGTACTTTGTATGTTTATATGTTGCCCTATTTGTTTGTGACCTTCTCACGTCTACTTTCCAAGATTTACCATCTTTGTCTATCCATGCGCATTTTACCTGAATCCTAATAAATCTCCCGTTTAATTCATATACCATATCATAAGGAAGCCTATCTCCACAGGGAATAAGAACATTGAACCCCCTCTTTAAAAGTTCAGCGACTGTCTTATACTCGGCGATATCTCCGGTATGTTTTGTTGTGAATTTTTCCATAAAATAAAAATACAACTCATTTGGTGACAAAGCAAATAATATGCAGAATAATTTTAAGCACTTTTTTATTTTTTATTTGTTTATTAATTTTTTATTACTACTTTTGACATAACAAAGCAGGTTAATTCCACCTATCTCCAACGGAATATTTAAGCAGGCTGCCTCGCCTAATCCAAAGAAGGGTGAACTTTTTTACTTCACTTTTCAATTTTCACAAAATGTCTTTCTTACAAGCAGGTCGCGCTATTCAGCGTTTCATTATAGATAAAAAATACAATACTCCGGAACAGGAAATGATACGTGCGGTATTAGCTGCCCGTCAATTCAATTCCACTATTGTTGAAACAAATGCCGATCCTGCATTTGAATACGGACCCGGTAAACTTCGCCCACTGAAAATATCATACTACCCTATCCGGTGTGATGTGGTGGCAGAATCCATACCTACAAACATCTGTGAAGCGGGTGTAGTAGCGGAGCCTAAACAGGAATGGTTTTCCATTGCTGACTTTACGGCTTCCAGTCCTCAAAAACTCAATGTATCTGACATTAAACTGGTTGACGGAAATTATACTGTTTCGCAGCACGCGATGGCGCAGATAAATTCGACTTTGGGAGCTTTGGAAGTTGCCCTGTCTAAACAAATTACCACTAAGATTATAGCCCATAAAGGCTTGCATCTTGACGGGACGGAGTTTGGAACACGAGTAACAATGAACCAAACCACCAACGGCCTGATAACTCCATTAGGTTATTGGCAGGTTGAAAAAGAACAGAATGACGCTGCATTTAGTCAGCCATTTATCATAGGTTCAACAGAGGTATTTTATTGGCGCAAGGCTTTTGCAATGGCTGCTACAAATACCACTTTGGGCCAAGACTTTACAAAGGCCGGTATTGATCGCCTGTACTACGATGTGAATCTAAATTCTATCATGTCGGTTGATGCCGGTGATCCTGAATACATACTTACTTTCGATCCTGAAGCCCTGAAATTTGTATCATTCTCCAACAATGCGGGAATGTTTGCAACCGACATGATGGGTCCGCAGGATTTTGATCGGGCTTATTCATCTGGTGGACTGTATTCTATACGCGGAGTGTTTATGTCTCCTAAATATGGTTTGAAGTGGGACTTCTTTGCAAAATTCAATGATTGCGATGGACTGTATGGTTCATGGTCATGGTTCCTGTTACTTACATGGGATATTGTTTTCCCGACAATACAGGCTTGTAATATACAGGGGGTAAACGGTATCATGATGTATAAGACTTGCCCTGTTGTTATTCCAGTATGTCCTTCAGGAGATACGCCAAGCCCTGCTGTTTCACCGACTACATTCTCATGGACACCTCCGGGAGTTTATCCGTTGCTTATCAGCGATATTACAATTGGCGGCGTGACTTCTTATCCTGCTACAAATGTGGCCAATATCACACAGTTGGTAGCGGCACTCAATGCAGCAGCGCAGGAGAATGTAACATTTACGGTTTCAGGTTCAAACGTACATTATACTGGATATTCAGCTATAACAGGCTCAATAAATGCCGGGAATATTACGATAACGTTTGCATAATTTTTCACCCTTTATTTTCCGGGTATGGGGTATTCTCATACCCGGATTTTTATTTATAGTATGGCCTGCATAGATGATATAGTTTCTTTAGGTTATTGCCCTGGCGAAGTTTCCACTTCGGGCCTTACTTTGATGCAAGCTCCGGGAATGTCTCCGATCAATGCTGATAAAATAGCTACGGAGCAATACGTAAGAGGGTACAATCTTTTGCAGGTAAAAAAGCAACTCGCTCAAAAGTTCGTAAGAAATGATTTCATCGGAACATTGCAGGCCAATAATATAGCTACAACAGTAACGGACAAAGTTTATGATAGTTCCGTGTTTGTGCCGGGGGTGGATATGGGAACATACGCGGGATACCGGGGTGTAAAGATTCACGGAGTAAGTGCCGGTATCCGTGGCGATCTTCGCAAGCTGAAAATAAAAGCTATTCAATGCTATCCATTAGCTTCAGGAGATGGAACAATTCATATTGTGGATATGGTTTCAGGAGTTGAATCAGTTACATCTATTGCCGTTACTTTTGTTGCCAATTCAATAAATACGTTTACGCTTCCAGAGCCGTATATCTGCCAAAATAAAGACGTTGCCGTCCTGATAGATAATACTACCATTAACTTTTGTTCGGCGAAAGTAACCTGTAAGAAGGGCTGCAACGGGGATATAAACAATCCGTGTGCGTGGTCAGACGGATGGAACGGCGCAGCGGAGGTTAAATCTGAGGGTTATGGTATCAATGTGCAATTCTTTTGCCATTGTGATTACGATAGTCTGCTTTGTGATTTTGCAGCAGCTTTTATAGGTGAATTGATTTGGTTGAAAATGCAGATACTTGTTTTGGACGACCAAGTAAAAACCAACCGTTTCAATAATTGGGTAATCTATAATCGCACCGAAATATTAGAAGTATGGATACCCGATCTTGAAAGTAAATACGCTATGAAGTTCAACAACATGGTAGCGGGAGGCATGCTGAAAATGCTGGAACAGTATAATGATAGTTGCCTTAACTGTCGAGGAATAAGGCAAGTTACAAACGTGTAGTTATGACAATGGAGGAATATAATCAGCGATTAACCGACTTATACGGTCTTGTTTCGGGAGATATTGCCGCCGATACAATATTACCTGCTGGCATTGAATTACTGGCAGAAATAAAGAACAGGATACAGAATGAAGGCAAAAATTCAGCAGGCGGAAGGATAGGAAGTTACTCAACAAAACCATTATATGCCTCCGCTAAAAGTTTTATAAAGGGAGGATTTACTCCGCAAGGAAAGCCGGGAGCGCAAGGGGCGCAATACCTAAAAACGCATGCCAATTTAAAAAAAGCTAAGGCCACAAAAAAAGTAGGAAGTACATTTATAAGTGGAGTGAAATTGGTTCCACGGGTAGATAAAAGGGGGAAAGTAATACAATTAAAAAATGATTATTCGGAACATAAATCCATGTACCTTGCAAGGGGATATGAGGAGCTAAGGGCAATACAGGGGTTGAGAATAGACACGGTGAATTTGAGATATTCCGGTAATTTGATGGATAGTTACCAATTGCAGAAAATCGGACAATATGTAATTTTGGGATTAACGGAGGAGTTAAGCGTTTTGAAAAAAGAGGGGATGGAAAAGAAATACGGATATGTTTTCAATGCCACATCGGGTGAAATCGAAAGATACGTTAACCGGGCATCTGGATTATTTGCAAGATTAACCAGGGGAATGTTAGCAGAAGGGTTTGCGCCACAACCAGTAATAGAGCAATAGTATGTTACAAGAAAAACTGACAGCATTAAAAGATTTTATCTTACTCAAAAATACCTATTATGATAGGGGTTATGATAATGCCGTCATGGATGATTCTACCGGACAAATAAATGACGGAGATACTACACTTTTCCCGCAGGATGATTTAGGTAATTATTTTTATTTTCGACTTCCCAATACTATTATTCCCGATTATCAGGTTCCAACCATTTCAGATAATTATCATAGCATCGGTGTAAAATATGACGTTATCTTAGTAGCATTATTTGAGGAAGGGGATAATTCCTTAATGGCAGAAAATCTGATAACGACTTTAGGCCGCTACGATCAGGAACAATTGAAGATTACTCGTATTTTAATCGCAGCTGATTCTATTATTTTTCAGGAGCTGGCAAAGATTCCAAAAGAAGATTTACAAGCGGCACTAAGAAATTTTCCTGAAAATACTGGTATTTGTTCCATTCACTTTAGTTTTACAATACCTTTTGTGTTTCAACAATTAAACTGTTTACAAGTACCATGCAAACCTTGTTAATCATAACCTTTATTTTCTGGATAGCTTACATGTTCCTCATTAAGATACTTTGGGCAATGATGCAGGATGAAGGTTTATTTTCATTGTTTGGATGGAACAAATTGAGAGATAAACTATATGCTTCTAAAAAGCCATTTTACAGATTATTGGAAAACGCTTTAGGAGGTTGCGAGCAATGCACCTCATTTTGGTGGGCCTTACCGTGGACAGGCGCATACTATACCTTTTGTAAAATCTCCGGCTATTGGGTAACAGATGGCTTGCAATATCCCGGAATAATCATTGTAAACATCTTTTGGATAATAATTTTCATGGCTATTTCAGCCGGTATTGGTCATTGGTATTTAATTCGTAAAAATGGCGTGTGATTGCGAAGTTTTTGAGTGTATTAAGGTTTATGTATCTCCATGCGATACCGGAGTAAGTACGAGCATTGTCGTTCCTGATTCTGGAGATTATCTGGTAAGGCTCAAATTTAATAGCGCCTATCAGGAAATTACCCTTTCGATGGAAGCTGATGGAATTATCATACTTCCAAATATTGTAAACGGTAATTATATTCATGAATTGTTGATTTACAATCCAGAGGGTAATTTATTCAATGATACTTGTTACCGCTTAGATGTCAGTACCATATTCACTGCAGGAAATGGATTAACACCTTCGCCAAGCACAAGCGGATTTGACAGGGTAATAATTCTTACATCTGATATGGTATCGGTTGACGGTTCAACGATCACAAATTCATTCTTTGGTGGAAAAGTAATCAATGAAATAGATACAGATAATCAGGCTTATTTGGTTGGGGTGGCTTTTTCTCAAAATGGAAATGTAATTACAGGAATAAACATATCCTTTTATATTGGTCAAGTAATTAAAATCAGTTGGTAATGAGAAAAATAATATTTCTTTTGTTGGTTTCAATCAATTGTTTTGCGCAAGGCCCGCGATATGTTCCATTTGGTTCAACAGTTTCAACCGATACAAACAAATCAGTAGCCAATATGTTGATTATGGGAGGTGTAAGACTTCCTATTTATGCAAATTCAGATACTAATCAGGTTCTTACTACCAATAGTCAGGGTAAACTAATTTTTGTTACAAAGACTGCGGGCGGTTCCGGTTCTGGTTCTGTTACCAGTGTAACAGTAAACAGCCTTACGCCATTATTTACCACTACTACCACAAACGCAACCACTACGCCGGTAACAAGTTTTGCATTAATAAGTCAGTCGCAAAGTAAGTTTTTTGCTTCTCCCGTTTCAAGTTCCGGAGTAGGTATATTTCGCGCGATTGATGCTTTAGATGTGCCTACCCTGAATCAAAGTACAACTGGCAATGCAGCAACGGCAACACAATTATTAAACAGCCGTTTGATTTATGGAAATGCTTTTACCGGCGCCGCAAACGTTACCGGAAACATCGCAGTATCATTTTTAAATTCCGGAACGTCTGCCAGCTCATCTACTTTTTGGCGTGGTGATGGAACATGGGCTACCCCTGTAAATTCAGGTGGTACAGTTACTTCTTTTACAAGTGGAAATATGTCTCCATTATTCACGACATCGGTAGGTACGGGAACGACTACGCCTGCTTTAACTTTTACTTTATCTAATGCGGCAGCTCATAAGTTCTTAGGAAATTCTACCGGATCATCTGCCACCCCGTCTTATTCATCAATTGATTTAAGTGCAGATGTAACAGGTAATTTGCCGGTTACCAATCTCAATTCGGGTACATCGGCAAGCAGTTCGACATTTTGGAGGGGAGATGGCACGTGGGCGGCTCCGACAAATAGCGGATATGTGCCTTATACGGGAGCTACAGGAGATGTGAATTTGGGAACAAACAATATATATGCAAACACCATGAATCCAGGAACACGGTTTATAACTGTAACAGATGGATCAACTACAATTACAAATACCAGTGTTCAACAAATTATTTATCAGGGATCGGCTATTACCGGAGATGATTTAGTATTACCTGTTGTAAGTACTTTATCACTCGGAAAATATTACGATGTCTATAATAATTCAGATGTTCGGATTTTCGTTAAAAGTTCCGGAGGTAATTTAATAACACAGTTGGCGGTTGGTTCGGCTGCAAGGTTAATTGTTTTTGCTGTTACTGGAACTACTGCGACTTCATGGATATTTGGCTCGTTAATTACAACTACCGCGGGAGGAGATTTAACAGGTACATATCCGAATCCAACAGTTTCCGGAACGGTTGTAAAAACAGTCGTATTAAATACGCCGGGAGTTCTTTATAATACACCAACGACTTTTACAACATCTTCAAGTACTGCAACGGGAACAATGTCTTTTGTTACTCAATCTGCAAATACTGTTTTAGCAGGACCAACAAGCGGCGGTGCAACACCTCCAACAATGAGACTTTTAGTAGCAGCAGATATACCTCCGTTGCCTTATGGAACGGGAACGGTGACAAGTGTAACCGTGAATAGCTTAACTCCTTTATTTACAACTTCTACCAGTAATGCAACGACCACACCAGTAACTACGTTTTCACAAATAAGCCAAACGCAAGGAAAAGTTTTTGCATCTCCGGTAGGAAGTACGGGAGTACCAACATTCAGGGCTATAGATGCTACGGACGTTCCTACATTGAACCAAAACAGTACGGGAACCGCGAATGTGGCAGGTGGTACTTTGGGAGCAATTCCATATCAGTCGGGGGCCAATGCAACAACTGTATTAGCATCTACGGCTACGGCGGGGAAAGTATTACAATCCGGGGCAAGCGCCGCGCCTATATGGAGTACTCCTACATACCCAAGCGCAAGTGGAACAAGCAGGAAAATAATAGTATCAGATGGAACAAATAATGTTTATTCTACTGAAACCTATGCAGTTCCCGGCAGTGCGGGAAATATGCCCGTGTCTGACGGAACCAACTGGACATCAAGCAACACACTTACGGGAGTAACGTACAAGGGAAATGCAATTGATGTAACATACCTTAATACAGGCGTGGCTTCTATTTCATCTACATCAGGAGCGATAAATACAACCGAAACTGTTATAGTAAAAACTCCTGCACTTGCAGCAAATAGGCTTGTAGATCAAACCACTTTAACAATTGTAATGGAGGGTACTTGTACAGCAACGGCGGCAAATGCAAGTACATTCGCTTTAAGATTGGGAACAACTGGAACAACTTCCGATGCAACGATATTATCTGTTACTACCGGAAACTCTGCTACATCAGGAACTAATATTCCATTTAAAATAGTTATAGACCTTATTATAAGAACAGGCGGCTCAAGCAGTACATGTAGTGGATTTATGACATCACAAAATAGTGGCGCTACGGGAATATTAACAGTTGCATCAAACTCATTCACTCCTACATATACGGGATTCGATGCCACTACCGCTAATCTTATTCTTAGTGCCACATATAAGAGCGCGGCATCAACAACAACAGCAACATTTACAAATGCTTTTATACAGTTTGTTTACAAGTAAAACCTAAATACTATGCCAGCAGGAACAGTAAAAATGGGCGATAACGTAAAATACAATACGACCCAAAGAGATAGGGAAGGCGGGGACGGTTACGATCCTCTTTTCAATAAAGGATACACCGTATTACCTGGATGGGTTATTGCCGTTGAAGGTGAGGACGATAACAATAATAGTATCGTAACCATACAAATCGCTTTCGCGCAGGGTGTGAGCGATTCAAGTGCAGTATTGGAGGGTATCCATTATGATGGAGATCAAAACAGCGCGGAAGGCACATGGTTTGAATTACCTTAATTTCAACTAAAAATAATTAACCATAAACCCTATCAAAATACAACGGCACTATCTTTAGACCGTATAAATTAGTTTCTTTAACCTCAAAAATAAATTTTATGTGCAATGAATCTTCATTTTGTCAATTTCCCGGCATACTGACTACGGATACACATGTAGTATTAAATGGCGGCGTTTATCCAGGAGGAAACACGGTAGACGACCTCACGGAAAACAATCCTCAGTTCTGGTATGATTTCGGAGTGAACGGAGTAAGTACGCTGCATACCTTTATGATTGTGGAAGGTACAGATTTGATAATGACCGTTTTGCGTGATGCCGAAACCATAACATCTGTGGCAATACCGGCGCATCCACGGCATAGATTACCACACTGATTATGAAAATATACAAGGGGTATTTGTGGCTTGCCATTATGTTTATTACGTTCGGGGCAATAACCTACGCATGTACTAAATTCATTCATTTTTCAAATGAGAATGAAATAGCGTTTACTTACCTACAAGGTAATGTTCCATGCTATATAACCAAAGGAGATTTATTCTATTTTAATGGTTGCAATTTCGCTTTGATGCTCGGATTGTTGGGGGTATTTTTTATAATTCGTACACTTGTATATGCTGATCCTGATTGCAGGGTTATAGCCATTATCAAATATCAGATTATTGCACTTGAATTATTTTGCTTTATCCGGTTTATTTTTGAATTTACCACATACGATAAACTAACAAGTACGGAAGTGGGGATTGATTTGATGCTACTTATTTTAGTAATTTTAAGATTTATAAACTGGAATAGTCACCATGCCCGTCCTGTTAAGTAGCGATTCACTACAAATACCTGTTGCCTTTGCAGCTATCGTTCTTGCGTGTATCGGGGCATTGTGGACTATCTTAAATACTCAGGCAACAAAAAGACTTGACAGTATTGATCGTAAAATGGATAAGCTCAACGATCACGATGTGAAAATAAACCGGCTGGAAATAAACAGCGAAAATATTAAAAATGAGCATGTTGAATTTAAAAAAAAAATAGACGAACACGAGAATCGGCTCCGTAGACTTGAAAATGATTAACTTTATATAAAATAAATAAGATGGACACTACGAACAAAAAAATAGAATTTGGCACAGCCGCCGCGCAACTCGGACCAACTCCATTGGCTATTAAAATGATATACCGGATACTCGGAGCTTTAACAGCTTTGTTTACGGCTTTTACATTGGCCTTTCCAAATGTTATATCTCAGCATGTGCAATTAGTTACTTTGCAAAGTTGCGCATTTGGAACCACTGCTATTTATATTCTTTGTCAACAGTTCGGATGGGTAAGCCCTGCCAAAATAGAAAGCAATTCCTAAAAAGACCGAAAAATATTCCACAAAAACAGCAAAAAATATTCCATGCAAATAGACTTTTTAAAATCAGCCTTACAGAATACCAATATACAGGCGTTTTTAGCCATGATAAGGAAAAGCGAGGGTACTGCCTCGGGCGATGGCTATTCGTACATTTTCGGCAGTTCTCCATCTAATACAACGAGGTTTCACGACTTCTCAAAACACCCGAATATAAAAGTACCATTCAGGGATACATTTTCAACCGCTGCGGGAGCTTATCAGATACTTTACGGGACGTGGGAGCAAATACAGGCCAAATTGAATTTGCCGGACTTTTCACCGCAAAGCCAGGATATTGCATGTGTGGAACTTTTAAGCCAAAGGAACTGTGTTCAAAGGCTTATGGACGGTGATTTCAATTACGCATTACAGCAGGCGGCAAGTATATGGGCCAGTTTACCGGGAGCAGGGTATAATCAGCCGGAACATTCAATAGCAGTTGTAACGGAGTGGTATAATCAGGCCGGAGGAACTATTGCCTAACAATTTTTTTTCATGATTTAGAGCCTGTATTTCTATACGGCTACGGTACGGGAACAAAAGGGATATTCTTAGGAGTATCCTTTTTTATTTTGCTTCAATGGCAATACCATCATTTATAAGGTTATCAATATCGTAACTGCGAGAACGGAGAAAGTCAATAACATCAACCCATGTATATGCATCAACATTAGATTGTTTCCTCCAATATTCAGTAACTAAGCTTTTCCCCATATTTATTTTATAGGTGTCATCACTACGATCTTGACCTGCAATCTTAGCCACTTCGATAGCATCTTCATCGCTGATCTTTGATAAAGGTTTTAGGATAAGTTGGCATGTATCCGCATCTATCATTTTGTATTTTAAATCTCCAAAATTTACCGCCTCAAAGCGAACTCCAATAATATCATCCTTTTCGCCTTTTGCAATAGTGTCCATTACCCCATCCCCGTGAAGCGTTTTTATTTTGCAACCGAAATACTTTGCAGCAATATCCGCCGTTAGTTTCTTTTCCATAATTATTCATTTTTCACAAAGCTAACAATTATTTTCAAAATAAATTCGTTTTTTAGAAAAATAGATTGATATTTGCATTTTCATTCACTAAATAAGCATAGAAATATATGGAGTATAGGGAACTTTTGAAAACAAAGGAAATTCATCTTACGGATAGCGGTTTTCACCATAAAGGCGGATGGAGTTGGTTATATCCATTTCAAAGTTATTGTGTCATAAAGGCTCTAAAAAAGGGGCGTTTTGCGCTATTTGAGGATTGTGGGTTGGGAAAGACAAGGCAACAAATAACATGGGCTTATGAGGTTCAAAGGTTTACAGGGAGGCCGGTTATAATATTTGCTCCATTGGCAGTTGTTCCGCAAACGGTAAAGGAAGGAAAATTAATTGGAATAGAATGTATTGAGTTAACACCTATTCAAGATGATCAGTTAGATTTACCGGCAGGCATTTACATTACCAATTATGAGCAAATGGAGAATGTAAAAGCTGATGAATTTGTAGGTATTGTACTCGATGAATCCAGCATTATCAAAAACTTTGAAGGGGCTTATAGGAATTTACTTATAGATAATTTCGGCAATACTCCATATAAATTATGTTGTACGGCTACCCCTTCGCCAAATGACCCGATGGAATTAGGCAATCATACGGAGTTTTTGAACATAATGAGCTATTTAGAAATGCTTGCCATGTACTTTGTTCACGATGGCGGAGAAACGGCTAAATGGCGATTAAAAGGGCATTGTGAGGAGCTTTTCTATGACTTTGTAAGCAGTTGGGCTATAATGATCTCAAAACCTTCTGATATTGGTTTTTCAGATGAAGGTTACGACCTGCCAGCCCTTAATTATATTGAAAAAATGATTGTCACAGAAAAGAAGGATAACGGCATTTTATTCAATGATACCGCTATTTCCGCGACTACCCATAATGCAGAATTACGACTTACCAAAATAGACCGGCTCGATGAAGTTGTAGATATAATCAAGTCTAAGCCGGGAGAAAGTTTCATTATATGGGTAAAGCAAAATGAGGAAGGTGAAACATTGCGCCGGTTATTTGGCGAACATGGAATAACTGGATATTTCGAGGTAAAAGGTACCGATGATTCAGATTGGAAAGTTCAAAAGTTGATGGGATTTGCAAACAATGAATATCCCTATCTAATAACTAAGGGAAAGATCGGAGCATGGGGTATGAATTTTCAGAACTGCCATAATATGATATTTGCAAGCCCTGATTTCAGCTTTGAGTTACTATATCAGGCCATACGCAGGGAATGGCGTTTCGGGCAACTACATGAGGTAAATGCATGGTTAATAGTTACTGATACCATGCAGAATGTAATCACTTCCATAAAAAGGAAAATGGCCCAATTTGAAACTATGCAAAAGGCTATGCAGCAATCAATGAACCGTTCATTTAATCACATAAAAGAAAAACAAAAACGCATGGATAAAGTTTATAAATCCGATGTTGCAGATATTCGCCTCGGAGATAGTATTCAGTTAATAGACACTTTCCCGGACGAAAGTATAGGATTTTCGATGTGGAGCCCGCCGTTCCCTGAGTTATATGTTTATTCAGATGAATTGGAAGATCTTGGAAACTGTAAGAACTACGATGAATTTATGCAGTTCTTTAGTTACATACCTGAAAAGCTATTCAGGGTAATGTGGCCCGGTAGAAACGTTGCTATTCACTGCATGGATACGCCTATCCAAAAAGGTAAAGAAGGATATATTGGGCTTCGTGACTTTTCGGGAATGATTATTCAGAAAATGACCGATGCAGGATTTATCTATCATAGCCGGGTAACTATATGGAAAGACCCTGTAACCGAAATGCAGCGCACAAAGGCATTAGGATTGCTGCATAAGCAGGTAAAAAAGGATGCAGCAATGTCACGGGTTGGAATACCTGATTATCTTTTGGTATTCAGAAAACCAGGGGAACACTTGCACCCTGTAAAATGTGATATTCCAGTTGATTTGTGGCAGCAATACGCAAGCCCTGTATGGATGGATATAGATTACGGAGATACGCTCAATAAAACCGAAGCAAGGGGAGAAAAGGACGAGAAGCATATTTGTCCTTTACAGATACCCACAATCAAACGGGCTACGCACTTATGGAGCAATAAAGGCGATACATGCTTATCTATGTTTGGTGGCATAGGGAGCGAACCGGCTACGTTTATAGAACTGGAAAGAAAAGCGGTAGCATTCGAGCTTAAAACTTCATACTTTGATGTGATGGTAAAAAACGTAAAGGCGGCAGAATCTTTGAAGCAACAAAAAGCCTTATTTTAAAATATTTTCATTTTATTTCTAAATTTAGAAAAATAGAATTTACCTTTGTAAAAATAAAATACAATTATGGGAAGGGGAAATCATGTAATCACCAAAACAAAGCTAAAAAAAGGCAGAAAAAGCTATCCGCAGACGGTACCGGATGAAGTCTTTAATGCGTGGCAAAAATTCAAGCGAATTGGAGACAATAAAAAAGTAGCTGAACTCATTGGAAAATCAGAGCCAACAGCATTAAGGGCCTTAAATTTCGGCTTTTTAAAAGAGATGGATAAGATGGAAGAAATCAACACTTTTTTTGCTGAGAGGCATAAGAGGGAAATGAAAAAAAGTGAGGAGTTAATACAGTTAGCTAACGACAAAAAATAATTCTATGGATTGGAATACAAAATTTGAAGATTTAGATTTATCTGTTAGGTGTTTTAATTCTTTGATTCATTATTTCCGATGGGAACACAAAATATCAGCTGATGATTTAAAGCAAATGTCAATTGCTGATTTAAATAAATTAATGAATATAAATGATTACCGAAAATGCCCAAATGTTGGCGATAGAAGCATTAAGGAATACCAAATCATAATTTCCGAAATTGAAAAAGAAGTTGGCAAATTCACAGGGGGATTAAAAAACGATCAACAAATATTTTTATCGTTAAGCGTTTTGGAGTTAAAGCAATTAATAAAAGAAACAATAAAAGATTGTCTTAAATAATTATTCATTCACAAAATAAAAACAATGGAAACACAAAACAACGAATTACAATTATCAGCACAACAGCCAAAAGACATAACCTTTGGCAATAGCGAAAACTTTGAGCATGCCCAGCGGGTAGCCAAAATGCTAAGTTCATCTAACCTGATTCCGGTGCAATATCAGAACAACATAGCAAACACTATGATAGCTCTGGAAATGGCAAACAGGATAGGTGCAAGCCCCATTATGGTCATGCAGAATCTTTACATTGTCAAAGGTATGCCCGGATGGTCCAGCAGCTTTGTAATTGCTTCATTAAATACGTGCGGCAGGTTTAGCCCGTTACGTTTTGAAATTTCTGGTTCGGGGGAAACTTTAGCTTGCCATGCATGGGCGATTGATAAGAAAACTAATGAGAAAATTACCGGAACTACTATTACATGGGCAATGGTAAAGGCAGAGGGATGGTTAGATAAAGTTGGCAGTAAGTGGAAAACGATGCCGGAACAGATGATACAGTACCGCGCCGGTGCATTCTTTGGCAGGTTGTATGCTCCTGATATTCTCATGGGCATGCAGACAGTTGAGGAAGTTATGGATTTTGTAATTACGCCGGAAGATGAAAAAAAGATAAAAGAGGAAACAGGCAAGCGGGCGCAAGATTCACTTGTTGAAATGCTTATGAATAAGGACGAAAGGAAGAAATAAAGTTGTAATTGTTTATAGTGGCAGAAATGCCCTTTTGCAAGCTAACTGTATGATTACCGAACAATACCGACTAAGTAGTATCATATGCCTCCGGGTATCGGGTTGCAATAACAGATATTCGTATTGCGGTGCAATATTGAAACATGGGTAATACTATAAGCATTGCAATTTGTAATAAGGATTAGCACAATGGTAGTGCGCGAAATTTTGGATTTTGATACAATGGTTCGATTCCATTATCCTTAACTTTTATTGCTAACAAATAAAATTCATTCACATGGCAAGCGAACGCGGTCAAAACAGATTCTTAAGATTAATTGATGATCTTGAGATAATACCAGGATTCAATCTCCGTCCTGAACATTCAGAAGAAAAGATAGAAGAAATGCTTTGCAGCATATTCGCTAACGGCATTATATCAGACCTGCATGTTTACCACAACCCACAAACGGGTAAATATGCCATTGTATCAGGTCACAGGCGTTATCTTGCCTCTAAAAAGGGAGTTGATACCGGACGACTACCGGCAGACTTTAAAGCCCCATGTACGTCCGTATTGATTAAATCTGACATTGAACAGAATTACATGCAGATGGAAACCAATTCGCAGGTAGACTTTCCACCCATTGCATTAGCGGAAGGATACCGGCGCGCAATCTCTTACGGTCAATCAATGGAGCAAATAAGTAAAAGGCGTGGTGTAACTATAAACCATATCAAAGATTGTCTGTTACTGCTCAATGCTGATGCTGATTTACAGAAGAAAATACTAAATCATGAGGTATCTTCTACACTGGTATTAAACAAGCTGAAAGAGAAGAAATCCAGTAAGGAAATTTCATCTGAAATAACAGCAGCTCAAAAGAAAACAGGAAAGAAAAAAATAATGCCAAAAGACTTGCCGGCGAAGGTTCCAACGGCAAAAACAAAGCAAACCAATCTATTAAAAGAGGTAAGCAAAAAAGATCAATTCAATACCTATTTGAATTTGGAAATCGGACTTCATTCAGGTAGCACAAATGAAAATGATACTTTTCTCTTATTGAAACAAATACAGGTTCACTTTAATAAAATCTTCAAATAATTCAACTGTTTTTATTTTTTCACCCAAAAACAAATCAAACAATGAGAAAGATCAATTTCATGTACGGTTCCGGAAACGAACAGGAATCATCTGGCAGTCCTGATTCCGAAACTTTAATCAGTGATGAGGATGCCGAAACGGCGTTAAATCCTGATGATGAGAAATATGAGGAAGAAACCGAAGATTAAGCATTCCCGCATTAAAAAGAAAAACCACCATTTTGAGCGATCTGGTGGTTTTTTTATTGCGTATTATTTATTTTCAAAAAGATTTGTTTTTTAGAAAAATAGAATTACATTTGTGTATTATTCACTCAAAAAGTTATCAACTATGAATCATTCACTTAATTTGCAATCGGACTTAATTAAAGACGAAATCAGAATCGTAATGGGTTTTGAAGTTGATTATAATCCTGAAATACCAAACAAGGATTTTAATAATGGCGGCACATGGGGTAAGATAATAAATAAGGGTATCCCCGTTCTTACTATCCCATTTAATCACAATAATGGAGAAAATAATTTCGGCAAAAGTGACTATGAAATAAAATATTCATGGATGCTAAAGCAGATGGAAATTTTACAACAGTTACCCGTTAATCTTCTTGAATATTTCAGCGAACAAAACTTTTGGGTAATGCCTTCTGAAAAGATGTTTTCTTAATCCCAACAATTTTCACTTATGCAAATCACATGTAAGCATTGCGGCGACAAATTCACAGCCGACATAGAAGATGTTAAGTTACTCGAAAACGGCTACATTTCAGAGATTACACCAGTCTGCGATGATTGCGCCTTTTATTGCGATGGCAATATGATAGAAGAATACGAATCATTTTCTGATGCCGATTCAGGATTATAATTTTAATTAATAATTTCACCAAACATTAAAAATTCATTTGAACAATGAAAAACATTACAAAAATCTACAAAAGCTATTCAGACTTCCTTAACAGGACTGATAAAAAAGAAAACGGAGTATCCGAATCATTCACCTGCGATAATGAGAATTGGGAGCAAATGAACGAAACCAACGATGCATGCTGGAATTGTTCAGACTGTTCACGTTGTTCAGACTGTTCAGACTGTTCAGACTGTTCAGACTGTTCAGGCTGTTCACGCTGTTCAGACTGTTCAGACTGTTCAGACTGTTCAGACTGTTCATGCTGTTCAGACTGTTCAGGCTGTTCACGCTGTTCAGACTGTTCAGACTGTTCAGACTGTTCAGGCTGTTCAGACTGTTCAGGCTGTTCACGCTGTTCAGACTGTTCAGACTGTTCAGACTGTTCAGGCTGTTCACGTTGTTCAGGCTGTTCAGGCTGTTCAGGCTGTTCAGGTAAAGAGAATATCAATCCATTTTTCGTTCCGACAATAAAGAACATTCACCAATTAGTTTATGAGGCTGCAAGCAATCCAGGAGCCTTAAATATGGGCGATTGGCACACATGCGATACAACTCATTGCCGTGGTGGATGGGTAGTATTTTTGGCAGGGAAAGAGGGCGCAGAATTTGAAAAACATACCGGCGATACTTTATTTTCAGCAATGATGATTTATCACAAATCGTCTACTATTCGCGTTAGTCCAGTTCGCTTTTTTGAAACAAATGAAGTTGCAATGGCAGATATGAAAAGATGTGCTGAGGAAGAAATAGCATTGAATAATAAATGATGTTCAAATGCGCCGAAATCGAAAGAAAGTAGGCGTTTTCATTCACAAACTAAAATCAAACTTATGTCAGAATTACGCAAAGTATTATATCAAACTTGGATACCAAAACAATCAATACCACTACCAAAAGATGCATATCAAGACGATATTTTATTGGAGCAAATGTATCCAGCTACAAAACCGGGTACAGGTTGTTTTTCAGAGCCACAAAGCGGATATTTCCATGCATGGGGAATAGAAACTATTGAACTTGCAGAAGATTCATTAGCCAACACAATAGCCATAGTAGAGGACGTTACAACCGGCCACGTTCACAAAGTTGATCCTTCTAAAATGCGTTTTGTTCAGCCTCCCGTACAAGATGCAAAATCTCATTGGTCAAAAGAACACGTTCACACGGAAACTACTTTAGGAGTTGACCTCAACAAATTTGATTCACTGGAAAAGGAATTTAAAAATGAGTAAGAAAACAACACCATCATTTGTATTTATGATAGATGCAGTTCGTTCTGCAAATCTAAAAAGCATTCATTGCGTTGTAGTAAAAAGCGGTTCTAATTACAAAGTATTATCTTACTTTGAATGGCTGAATACTAATAAAAAAGCTCTTTATGAGCATAATCCATTACTATGAATAGCAACCTCATAATTTTCCCAAATAAAGGAATTACCCGCGAAGAATGGCATATACGCCGGTTAAATGGCTTAGGCGCCAGCGAAACAGGTACGGTATTGGGCCTGAATAAATGGAAATGTGCATTGGAATTGTTCTATGAAAAACTGGATGCTTCGCCTCGGATAGATACCCGTAGTTTCTTTGCTTTGAATGGTTTGGAGCAAGAAAATACATTGGCTAAATATCATCGCTATTGGGATGGAAGTGCGGAATCTGTTGTAAAAAACATGAGCGATAAAAAAACTATCCGCACGTCTCATAAGATAAATGGATCGGTTCAAAATCCTAATTATCCGTGGCTATTCGCATCTCCTGACAGAATCATAAATAAACACAAAGGAAGGGGTGAAGGGGTATTGGAACTCAAGACTATGAACTCTTTCGAGGCAAGAAAATGGACCTCAACAGTACCTCCAAATTATCTTATCCAGATTCATACACAGATGGTTGTGTGCATGGTTGATTATGGGGAGCTTGCCACGCTTACCGATGGAATGTTTGATGTAATTCCGTTCGAGCGAAGGAAAGAACTTGAGGATCAAATAATCGAGCGCACTTACAAATTCTGGCAATCCGTTTTACAAGGCCGCAAAATACTAACTCAAAAGTATGAGGCGATCAGGAACCATAATATGAAACTCGCCGCTGAATTACAGGCTGAATTAGAATTGTTGGAACCGGGGCCGGATGGATCGGAAGCATACGAACAGTTCCTAAAAGACAAATATAAGCAGCCATTAGCTCAAATTGGACTCATAAAAGGTACTCCAGATGACTTAGCTACAGCCAAAGAATTACAAGCCCTAAAAAAGCAACAGAAGGATCTGGAAACGCAAACCAGGGAGAAAGAGAACATTTTGAAGCGCCGGATTGCAGAAAACAGAGCTATTGACCTGGGGGCAGATGGCAAGATAACATGGGATGGTCCGGAAGGGAAAGCACGTACATTAAGATTACAACTAAAATAATCCTTATGAAGCTCAGAAAAATATTCACACCACAAAGGAAAACGAAGCATAAGTATTCATTACTTGCAACGTTTATTCTTAACTGTAAAATAAGTAGGTTCAACTTTAAAACTAAATAATTATGAACTATTCTCCGAAATTAAAAAAGGCTTGCGAAGAAATAAAAGCCATCCTGATAAAGCATGACATTGCGGGTATAGTATTTCTGCATACTCCCGGACACGGAGAATATTTAGTGCATATAAATCCGACTTATTCATGTTGTGAAATTGACATGAAAAACGGAAGCATCAGAACTAAAGCCAAATTAGCCGATTTCGGAGGCGATAAGGCCAGGTGGACAAAGAAGGTCACGAACACGGCAAACATGCTGGAATTACTTACAGAAATGCCATTGGATATACTTCCACCGATTACCGATATGGCTATGATGCTAAACAGAACAGTAGATGCAGAACATACCTCCGGCGGCAATACTACTTCTATCGAACAAAATAATTGATTTGTTTATTCCGAAAGATTGAATACTTTTGTAAATCAGAATTGATAATATTGCGGGTTATCTCTTTTGATAATTATACACACTAAAATATTTAAAGACTGACTGGATAGCCCGCAATGCTTGAAGGTCGGTCTTTCTTCGTTATAATATGTCCTATACTCAATATGAGTTATCTCGCAGCTTTTGGGATTTCGCTTTTGAAAATCCAGAGAAAATAAAACCTTCACATTGTGCCATATTCTTTTTTGCTGTTGAGCATTGCAACCGAATGGGATGGGTTGAAAAATTCGGACTTCCTACGGCAATAGTTTTATCGGCAATCGGGAGTAAAGATTACCATTCATACAAGAAATATTTTGATGATTTGATTGAATGGGGATTTTTTATAATTATCCAGTATTCTAAAAATCAGCACTCATCAAATATTATCTCATTATCAATAAGTAAGGTAAATTCAGGTAAGGCGTTGGACAAAACCATACAAAAACGCCTTATGGAAAAACCACAAAGCATACCACAAAGCACCGACATTTGCATAGTGGAAAAACCACAAAGCATACCACAAAGCGTTCCAAGTATAAATAAACCTATAACAGTATCTATAACTAAAGAAGAAGTATTATTACATACACCGGAAGAATTGGAATTGATAGAAGTTTATAACAGCATGAATACGTGGATTTCTAAAAATGCAAAAAACATTCTCGGAATGAGTGAACAAATCACATTAAATGAATTTGTAAAATTAGTTGAGGATTTTGGAGTGGAATACATGAAAGATATGTTTCTAAAAATGCATAATTGGAAAAAAATAAAAAATAATACCAATGTAAATTTAACTTTCAGGAATTGGGCAAAACGTGATGGTTATGTAAAACCTGTCCCGAAAAATAATAATTCCTACCGTCAACCCGAAATGGTATTATGATTCAACAATCCTGCATACAACAAATAAAAGATACTGCGAATGTCATTGACATAGTCGGTAAATATGTGAAATTAAAAAAAGAGGGAAAGGATACGGTAGGGCTTTGTCCTTTTCATAATGAAAAATCCCCTTCCTTTAAAGTTTCTCCAACTAAAAATATTTACAAATGTTTTGGTTGTGGGGAATCGGGAGATAGTATCCAGTTTTTAATGAAGTTCCTGAGTATTCAATATTTGGATGCAATTAAAAACATAGCTGAATTTTATAAAATTGAAATTATCGAGGAAAATAACGAACCTGCAAAAGTCTACACAAAGCCGGTTTTAAAAGAAGGGCAAATTTCCGCTAAATGGTTAAAATATTTCGATGAAAGGGGAATATCTGGAACGGTTTTATCTGACTTGAAAATAACAATGGTAAATGAATGGATGCCAAAAGCTAAAGGGGTTGTGGAAACTATCTGTTTTAATTATTTCAGGAATGAAGAATTGGTAAATGTAAAATACCGGGCTGATAACAAAGATTTCAAACTATCCGAAAATGCAGAACTTATATTTTATAATCTCAACAGCATTTTTGAAAAGGAAACCGTTATAATAACTGAGGGGGAAATAGACTGCCTTTCTGTTTTGCAATGTGTTGATAAAAAAAAGGTAGGTGTTATATCGGTTCCTAACGGCGCTAATTCCGGAAATCAGAAACTTGAATATCTCAACAACTGTTACAAGTCATTTGACAAAGCCAAGAACATCATTTTAATGACCGATAACGACAAACCGGGGCTTATGCTCAGGGATGAGCTTGCCCGGCGTTTTGGCTATGATAAATGCCTTAAAGTTGAGTATCCTGAGAAATGTAAAGATGCTAATGATGTTCTTGTAAAATTTGGCAAAGAATCGCTCTTAAAAGTAATTGTTGAAGCGGTTGAATTTCCAATTGAAGGCGTTTTTTCAATGCATGAAATGTATGAGGACGTAAAAAATTATTATAAAAACGGTTATCCGGTTGGAATAAAAGTAGGCATACCAAATTTTGACGATCACATACAATTTATGTTGGGGCAATTCACCACAATTACCGGCATCCCAGGGAGCGGCAAAAGTGAATTTGTTGATTACATAATGACCGAGGCCGCAAAGAATAACGATTGGAGTTTCGGGGTATGCAGCTTTGAAAATCAACCGTCAAGCCTGCATGTTACTAAAATAATGGAAAAGTATACCGGCAAATCATTTGAAAAAAGATACCATGATAGCGACCGGATAAACTCAAAGGAATTTGAAGCATCGGTAAATTTTGTAAACAATCATTTCTATTTCATCAACATAAATAAAGTGAATGTTACCTTATCCGGCATACTGGAAAAAACAAAAGAACTGGTATTGCGCCGGGGTATAAAAGGATTATTAATTGATCCGTGGAATTATATTGAACATAAGAATACAAAAGGCGTTTCTGAAACTCAATACATAAGCGATTGTCTTACTGAAATAAAGGCGTTTTCTCAAACTTACGGTATCCATATATTCATAGTGGCACATCCCTCAAAGATGCCAAAGGTTGGCGGTAAATATGAAGTGCCTACACTTTATAGCATATCAGGCAGCGCACACTTTTTTAATAAAACAGATAACGGAATATGCGTAAACAGGGATTATCAAAATGGGATAGTTGATGTGTATATACAAAAGGTTCGATTCTCATGGTTGGGTAGGATAGGGGTGTGCAGCTTTGAATATGATTTGGTAAGGAGAAATTACAAACCTATAACAAGGGCTAAAGACCCGATACCGGAACAGCAAAAAGTAGAACAAGGGAGTTTTCCATTAAATAATGAGAATGGATATGACCCGAAAAATTGGGTAGATAATGATAAATAATTTTCACCTCAAAATAAATTTTATGCCAAAAGAAACCACAGATAACAGCCTTATGACATTATTTATTTCCAAACAAAATACACTATCTTTGTTATGATAAAAGTTGCCCACACAACTAATAAAAACATTTATTCCCTTTGGGGTTGAAGGCTGTGGGGCTGGATACTCCAAAGGGAAATTTATTTTATGCTTAATAAAATAATCGGTATTTATTGCATTACATCTCCGTCAAATAAAAAGTATATAGGTCAAAGTTGGGATATAGAAAAAAGAAAAACGAGATATAAATCAGCTGAAAAAAGTAATTCATGCAATTCTCAAATAAAATTATATAATTCTATAAAAAAATACGGTTGGTTAAATCATTCATTTGAGATATTAAAAGAATTTACAAATAATATAACTCAAAAAGAATTGGATGAAAATGAAATAAAAACCATTGAAAAATACAAAAATGATGGTTTTGAATTAATGAATATTCGGAATGGTGGTAGTAGGGGTAAATTATCAGATGAAACAAAAGAAAAAATTAGAATAAAAGCGTCAGGAAGAAAACATTCAGAAGAATCATTAACAAAAATAAGAATTGCAAGATTAAGACAGCAAATTAATAATAATCCTCGGATAGGATGCAAACATAGTAGCGAATCTAAATTAAAAATGAGTAATAAATTAAAAGGTAAAAAAGGTAATAGATTAGGAGTTGTTGTTAGTGACGAAGTAAGACAAAGAATGAAAGATGCTCAAAAATTATGGAGAATTAAAATTCAACAAAATGAATGATAATGATTTTATTAATTTCTGAAAATACAAAGGCAAGAAGTTAGCAAATGTTCCTGCTGTTTATTTGCTATACATTTATGAAAAGGGATGGGTGCGTGACGAATCGGTTAAGAAATATATAACCGACAATATGGAAGGGTTGAAACAAGAAAGAAATAAAGCAATGTGGGAAAAATAATTGAATCTAATATTTACTAAAAGGAACTTGATATGATAACATTTGAAGAATTAATGCAGGAACATTTAGAATGGACCGCAAAACAATTTCCGAAAGGAACATCTAAGGGTGGAATATTACATGCTCACAGAGAATTGGACGAAATAATACAGGACATTGAAAACGGAGCACCAAAACCAATAATGGCAAAGGAATATGCAGATGCATTATTTTGCATTATCGACAGCGCAAACAGGGAGGGGATATCTATTGCTGATATAGTGGGCGAAGGATATTCGAAGTTGCAAATAAACAAGATTAGAAAATGGAAGTATAATGGTGACGGCAGTTATTCACATATAAAACAACCGTTATGATAAACCTCCGAATAAAGCTAAAATGTGAATGCTGCGGTAAGATTCATGACTTACCAAGAACAGAAGAAATACCGGAAAATGTAACCGCATTAGCCTGTAATTTCTGCATAGAATGTCAAGATAAAATGACCGACTATTACAATGAATGGTATATTGAAGAATCAGAGTTGCCGCCTGTTATTGATCCTAACCAGTTAGAACTATTCAAATGAGCCAACCAATAAGAGTACAGCGCAAGCGGGTGAAAGGCTATAAGATGCCCGAAAATACGGTAAGCGTAACAAGGCCCGGTAAATGGGGCAATCCTTATGCCGTTGGGGATTTGCGGACAAGATTAGATGCTTACATGGCTTTTCAAGACAACATAAAAAGGCAACATATACCATATCCATCTATTGCAGAAATAAAGAAAGAACTGAAAGGGAAAAATTTGGCTTGCTTCTGTAATTTATCTGAATTGTGCCATGCGGATATACTTCTTAAAATAGCTAATTCATGACAATAAAAGACATTCATCGATTACAGGAACAGGGTAAAATCCGAGGATATAAGCTGAATGTAGGCAAGCCCGATTCGGTGACCTTACAGGCAGCAAAGAGAAGCAAGTATGGCAATATTAAGGTAGTGGTAGACAATATCAAATTCGATTCCACAAAGGAGGCAGAAAGGTATCAGGAATTGAAACTATTGCAGGCTCAGGGAATCATATCAGAATTGAGGTTGCAGGTTGGGTATCAGCTCAATGACGGGGGAAAGTATTCATTCAAATACGTAGCGGATTTTGTTTATTATTCAGAGGGGCAATTTGTTTGCGAAGATGTCAAGCCCTACGATAAAAGTAAAAAGAAATTTATATTAACGGCGTTATTCAAAAAGAAGATGCGCCTCATGTTTAAAATTCACGGCATAAAAATTAAAATAACATAATGAAAAAAATAAACAGTTTTCCTATTGAATGGATAAAAATATTGCAGGATATTGAAACTGAAAGAAAATTTATAGTTGATTGTCAAGATTTGGGATTTCAAATAAACCGTTCTTTTGGATTTATTGATAAAAAGTTTTGGAGTTTGAAGCATAAAACAATAGTTGGTTTGTCAATTGGATTAACTATCAAGGACAATAAAATACTTACTATTTCAGAAAAATGGTCATGGATAGAATTTGATGATAAGCCCTGTGAATTTAATGAGTTTGTTTCTAAAATAAAACAATACATTAGGGATAAGTTACAAATCATGCTCAATGACTTAGATAAATCGACCTATATTTTTGAGCCAATCAGATTAGATTATAATTAGGCTTAAAATTTATTTTCAAAAAGATTTGTTTTTTAGAAAAATAGAATTACATTTGTGTATTATTCACTTAAAAAGTTATCAACGATGTCAAACGCAAAACAATTAAAAGCAGCAATCGAGCGTACAGAAACAGCATTAGCATTTATCCAAAGGGAAATAGATGCACACGCTCCCAATCAATTCGGGCGGTATCCTTACTACCATTCTAAAGAAGCGATTAAAGTAGCTTCTAAAATGCAGAACAAATACAATACTATCCATACAAGGCTATATGCTTTGTTGATCCCTAAAAACACTTCTGTGCCAGCCCGTTGGTACTCACATAATTTGGTGTGATTGATAACTTGCCAAATCGGTATCATTCGTGATTCATAGGAGATCTGTTAAGTCTCTGTTTTTTAAAATTTCGCTCTTTGAATATTTTGATTAAATTTGTGATGACAAAATAACTGCGTCCTCAGTTATCACAAACTTTTTGATACCCTTGCGGGGTTGACGGCAGGACGGCCCGATACTCCCCAAGGGTAATTTATTTTATGAAATTAATACCACTTACTCAAGGAAAATTCGCGAAGGTCGATGACGAAGATTTTGAATGGTTAAACCAATATAATTGGTATGCTGTAAAAAGCAATAGAACATTTTATGCACGAACAAAAATCAAACAAAAAAACAAGGAAATGCATAGAATGATTTTACAATTAACAAATCCAGAAATAAAGGCAGATCATGAAAACGGAGATGGTCTGGATAACCAGCGACATAATTTAAGAACTGCCACATATTCTCAAAATAATGCAAATAGAAAAAAGAGGAAAGGGATTTCATCTTCTAAATATTTAGGCGTTCATAAAAATGGTAAAAGATTTGTGGCATTATGTAAAAAAAATAACATAAAATATACATCTTCATATAAAACAGAAAACGAAGCTGCATTGGCATATAATGAACTTGCTAAAAAACACCATGGAGAATTTGCACGACTAAATATCATTCAATAATTATTCATCATTCACAAAAATAAAAACAATGGCAATCACGAAAAAACAAATCAAAGAAAGAATCCAGACCGTTTTAAATTTCGGACTTCAATACAATGATGCTATCAAGTCTTATCAGTATTTAGATAGTGATATACTGGTAACGGAATTTATGATTGAAGATAAAAACCCCGATGAATGGACTGCAACACTAAACGACATTACAGCCGCCATTGAGCGTTTAAAAGACGTTCCCGCATCGGTTGGTGAACTGGTAGAGTTCGCAGAGGTTGTTGAGTTCCATGTTCCATTTACTTTAACCAAAGAAGAAAAGGAAGCAGCCGAAATAAAGCATACCCAAAACATTGCACTTCTTAATAAGCTAAAAGAAGCAAGCCTTAAATTATCCATAAACTCTTTAGAGGATAAAGAAGTTTACAAAGTAATAGCCACAAATCGCAGCAAAGCTCGTAAGATGCGTACAGGCACAGAAGCATATCGGGAAGAACAGGTAGCCGCTGCTGTTGAATACCAAAGATTTTTCAATAGCCATAGCAAGGAATACAAAGTATTGCTTCTTGAAATCGAAACGCATTATCAAGCCCAGCTTGACAAATGGGATATGCTGAAAAACGCCGAAGCTCTTAAGAAAAAAGAAGCCGAGGAAAAGTTTTTGAAAGACCGGGTAATTTCCCTTATTGATTCCGGAGTAAAATTCAACGGCGAATATTATGCCATTGGTGACAATATTACCCTTACCATTGATGCTATCAAAAACTATTCAGAAACAGGCTTTTCCGGCTTATTAGAGGCTGTAAAAAAGGCAAAGGCACTTATAGATGCAGAGGAAGAAAGACTTCGCCAGGAAGAAGAAACCCGCAAAGAAAACGAGCGCAAGGAGCGTGAACAATTTGAACAGGAACAAAGGAAATTGGCAGAAGAAAAAAAGAAGTTGCAGGATGAATTAGCAGCCATGCGTAAAGAGAAATTGCAGATGCGCCATGACAAACTATTGGCTATTGGCCTGCTGTATATAAAAACGCTTGCTGAATATCAGTACGGTAATATCTGCCTGCCTTTTGAGAAAATGGAGGCAATGGGTAATGATGAATTTAATGAGTATGTAAATACGACTTCGGAAATAATCGCAGAATTTAAAGACACGGAAAAAAGAGAAGCGGAAGAAATTGCAAAATTGGAAGAGCAACAAAGGAAAGATGCCGAAATTCAAGCAGCCAAGTTACTGGATGAAAAAACCAAACGTGAAGAAAAGGAAGCCCTTGAGTATTCAATCAAAAGTAACGATCTTATAAATTTGGGAATGAAAATAATTCCTACCAATAAAGGCCAATCGTTTATTCGCGAAAATGAATTTAACAACAGTGTATGGATTGATGTATTTGAGGTAAAAGTAACCGACATGGATATGTGGCCTGCCAAGTTATTAACCATTACCGATGCCATAACAGCCTTAAATGAGGCAACCGAAACAAGGCGCCGGGAAATCGCAGAAGCAAAAGAGCGGGCATTACCTGAAATAGTTCAGTTGAGAAACTACATTGAAAAAGTGTGGGATGCAGGTAAGCAAGTTCCAACTTTCGGAACGGTCAAGATTGATGAAATCAAGACGGCATTTTACAATAGTCTATATGCTTCAACTGAATCAGCTTTGAAAAACCTAACTGAATTATCTGATAAAATTCAAAAAATACCGGCATGAATTTCACATCAAATACCTACTATTTCCTGAAAGGCTGCGCAATATCATTCGCTGATTTGTGCTTAAAGTATCCAGCTATAACTACTGTAATATTTTTATCTTCTGTTGTTACCGGAATGTTGCTAATTGCTTATAAGTATTCAAATAAACAACAATAATCATGAAACATAGCATAAAAGCCATTGTAACATTTAATCAGGGAATTGGATTGGTTATCAATGAGCCTATAGAAAAGAAGTACACCAAATACGGAAATACTATCATTGGCGTTGATGGGATATTTCACACCTCGTACGGCTACGAAGCCCCAAGCGGAAGATTTAAAGCCTTCGCTGGTGCAAAGTTTGATATTCAGCTTACGGATGGAACAATAGAGCATTGCAGCGGTCAATGGTGGGATGGAATAACTGCAAAAACCCGTGAAATTATCGGAGATGATTTAATAAGTGTTACCGCTTGTTCATTCGACAATCTGAAAGAATGCTATGTTTTTACAAGTCATTATTGCAGCAAAAAGCAATATTTGGAATTTGTGTCAACGTACAAAGGTCGGCTTTATGGTTATTGGGAATATGAAGCTATGATTACCGACAATATTTACAGGCGCAAATTTAATAAAAAAGACAAAGTCGATTTCAGAATAAAAAAGAATTTTAGAAGATTTAAATCAAAACCATTAATAGGCGCAAATCCAATTAATGACAGGATTCTTCTTTAATTATAATTTTTAATTTCACATTCTAAATTTCAAACCCGTATCCGTAAATGGAACGGGATTTGGAGTTAAAAAAATCAAACTTTATGAAAATAAACAAAGCAAAGCTGATTAAGGGAACTTACTTAGATGTAATTTTTACCGACAATACAGCCATAGTAAGTAAATCATACCCGCACACGGAAGCCCCTCCGAAACTGGTTAAGGCATTCCAAAAGTTGAACAATCATCTGACGGACCTCACAGAACAATACGATTCGAAAGGATTGCCGGATTATGACATGATTGCAGCCCGTGGCTACTCCATTAAAGGTGAAGGGGAAAAAGAGGGCGTAACCATAACAGGAGTGCGAACACTGGCAACGGGCAAGAGCATTACGTTAAACAGCCCGTTTATGTCAATGGACATTCAGGAAAGCGAATACCCGAACATGAAGCAACTGGTAGCCTGTTTGGAATCATGCCGTAATGAAATCATGACCTTCATGGAAAATAACAAGTCGCAGGACGAAATCCAGGGCAAATTGTTTGATTCAAAAACGGTTATTCTCAGTCCTGAAAAAACAGCGGAGCAAATGACAGCAGATGCGTTATCCGGCAAAGAAGTAGATGTAACTGACCTCTATAAGAAGGGAAATAAAGGCAAGGAAAAGCCATTGGCAAGCGATATGCAGAAAATGGTAAAGAGCGCAGATGAGTTATATCCGCAGGGATATTCTGTTATTCAAAATAACGAAGGGAATCCAGATGTAATTGTACCTATTACCGAGGAAATGAGGCAAAACTTTGTTGCTCAAAATGCCGCTAAAAATAAACGTAAAAAATAATCACAATTCCCGGTTAGAGGATAGGAAGTAATTCGCTGTTATGCTGGGAGCTAAAATAAAACTTATGAATTATTATGATACATTATGGGAAATGATTGATTTACGGGATAAAATAGCGTGCTTTTTAGGTTGGGGAGATATTATAAAAGAAGGCGATAAATTTATCTTTTCGGGCTTAAATCATGAAAGCTATTTTTGCTTTTTCGGCATGGTTATGGATTCGGTTGATGTTTGCAAATTACTTAATGAGTTTGCGGAAGAAGGTTTAAAATTAGACAAGGACGGATTGTATGAATTTCAATTTATATTGTCTTTTGAGAAAGAACAAACTGGAGAATTTGGTAGAGTTGAAGTTCCTTCATATTGGATGATAGAAGAGATAATTTTCGATTATAAATGCTCTTTTGAAGATGCTGAAAAAGAGTTGAAATTAAATAGTGAAATTGTAGATTTAGATTCTTTATGGCAATAAAGCAAAAGGTGGGTAACTGTATCAAATGCGGCAAATCAGCGCCATTGACAGCAAAGAAATGCCCGTTCTGCTATAAATATGATTCAGCTATGAAAAGTCTTGAAAAGGCAAAAGCAAAAGGCAAATCGAGCATTATACCGCATCGATCAGAAAAACAACTGGCAAGAGATTTGAAGTATGCTAAGATTCGTAAGTCATGGCTACCGGACCATAAGCGATGCGAAGCTAATCTGCCAGGGTGCAGCATAGAAAGTACACAGGTCCATCACAAAGAAGGCCGCTCCGGCGATTTACTTTTCGACACAACGAAATTTCTTGCTGTATGTTGGAATTGCCACAATAAAATTAACGAACATTCGGCAGGGGCAATTGAATCAGGTTTGAGTTTAAAAAGAAATAATTAAATGGCAAAGAAAAAACAAATATCAGCTTCCTTATTTCCTGAACCGGAAATTGAATTGCCTAAACTGAAATCGTGGGATGAAAGGGAAGTAAAATTACCAGAACCTAAGCCCTATATAAAATGGGACAATGAGGTGAAGGACGGATTTGTAAAAAAAGAGGAAGTAATATCCGAACCAAAAGTAATTCCGGAGCCTGCAAAGCCTTATTCGGACGGCATAAATAATCTGTCCGAGGAGTTAAGGCGCCAGTTATTCCCGAATAAAAGACCTCCAACATTACGTGAACTAAAACAAATGAAAAATGGAAAATTATAGCAACAAAGTATCGTTTCATGAAAGAATTACAGCCGTTCGCAACGCCAAAAGTGAACAGGAATTATTTAATATCATAGCAATTGAGGCGCCGACATTTCGCAGATTTTACAGACAAGGCAGAAAGGCAGAGCCATTAAAATGCGATAAAATGAAAGAAGCGGCGAAGCTAAGAGGTGTATCAGTAACTCATTTATACCGGCTGATTATTCGCGGCAAGCATCCAAAAGTAATCTGAAATGAGAATAAACATAGCCACATTACCCGTTATGCTTGCCTGTCGTAAAACTTGCCCATTTAAGGAGGTAAACGGCAGGATGCAGGATGTGGCACTGGCAAACAAAGTAACTGAAAGAACCCTATTCAAAGCTCACCAGATATGTCACGGAAGTGAGGGTAAGAACCGTAAGCCACGGAACAGGTGCAAGGGAAGTTTTGATTTCAATTTTGCCATTTATGAAAGAATGGGATTTAGTGACTTAGTAATAAAATAACAAAGTAAACACCCGTCAGGAGGCGGTAATTATATGAAAAACAAAGAATATTCGCAATTAAATTCTCATGAGGCAATATTTGGCTTCGCATCGTGGCTAGCAACTCGACACGAGCCTATAACGCTATCGGGCAAGCATAATGCATCTGATATAATACCACTCATTAACCAGTTTGCGGAAACAAACAACTTGCCGCCAGTGGGCGAGGAGTGGACTGATTATCTTATTGGTATGGGAAAATAATCAGATTGGATAAAGTACGATTTCGCGCGTATTTCCAATCAGCCCTTCCTTAACCGGGAGGGTTTTTATTTTACATAGCTTTACACAAAAAAATGTGTAAATAGCTAATAAAAATAAAATTAATTATCTTTGACTTATGGCAGTAAATAACAACCAACCCGGACAGGGAAAAGGGAAAAAGAAAAAGGAAACGCGCGGAAGAAAAAAAAAACCAGTTCTCACGCCAAAACAATTAAAATTTTGTAATGAATATTTGGCTGATTTAAATGGAAGTGCATCCGCAATAAGAGCAGGATACAGTTCAAAAGGTTCTAATACAGCAGCATCTTTATTATTATCAAATATAAACATTCAAAATAAAATACAAGAATTACAAGCTCAACTGCAAAAGAAACTGAAGATTACACCTGAATCTGTGATTGCAGAATTGGCGAAAATTGGCTTTTCAAACATTCAGGATTTTGTGAACGGGAATAATAGTATTTTGGAATTGAAACAGTTGGATAGAGACCTAACCGCCTCTGTATCAAGCGTTGAGACGGATATAATCGAGCATTGCAGCCATGATGGAGTACCTGGATATACGAAAACGACTACCAAAATAAAGCTACACGACAAAAAAGGTGCATTGGTTGATCTCGGCAGGCACCTCGGAATATTCGAGAAGGACAATAAGCAGCGCAAACAGGAGGAAGCAACGCCGCAGCAGCTTATGGATATTGTCGAGCAAATCAAATCTTTGAAGAAGTAGTCATTTGAAAAATTGCCCGAAAATCAATTATCTTTGAATAATGGGAAAGAAATCAATTGGCGGTAAACGACCGGGCGCAGGTCGTCCAAAGGAAGTTAAAAAAGAAAGATTTCCAGTAACGCAGGAAGAAAAGGAGATGATATTGAACTGGCGCCAAAAAGGTAAACAGGCAATAAATAAAAAATCAATCAATATTGAAACCACCAGTGACAATAAACCAATCGTCAAAAAGTCATTGAAGCAATTACTTAACGAAATCAAATAAATGCTAATTACTTGCCCCGCTTCTGCATTTGTCCTTATCCCGCCGAAAGAACGAAGTAAATTCCTAACTAAAGGTATTGTTCCGATCAATGATGTATTTGAGCCGATGTGGTCAACACGGCATCGCTACGAGGTATATTATGGCAGTCGAGGAAGTAGTAAGACGTGGTTCATCGGGCGTAAGCTCTTGAATATGTGTATGAATGATGAATACTTCCTGTGGCTGTATTGCCGAAAAGGAAGGGTGGATATAAAGGAATCTTTGTACCGGGTCCTGAAAAAGACAATCATTTCGATGGGTAAATATCATGAGTTCCGATTCAATGAATCAACTCTTAATATTACCCACATTCCTACCGGCAATGGCTTTATTGCGAGGGGTATGGATGATCCGGAGAAATCGAAAGGAATAGATGAAATCAGCGGTATTTGGTTCGGGGAAGTCACGGAGTTTGAACAGGAAGATTTTGTAACGGCAAATCAGGGGTTAAGAACTGAATCAGCTACTTTGATGGCAATAGTTGACTTTAACCCGATTCACATAAATCACTGGGTACGGCATTATTTCTTTTCAAAAGAAGATCCGCATGCACCAAATCCAGAACTGCGAGATATTGCTATTCTCCGCACTACACTTTGGGATAACTATTTTATCAACCGTGAACAGTACGAACAGGACCTCATAGCCGGCGCCAGCGGGAACCAGAATATAATACGGGTGGTGGTGAAAGGAGATTGGGGATTGACCGAAAACGGTAATCCCTGGTTACATGCGTTCTCGGAAGCGAAGCACGTACGCAAGTTGCCATTCATGGAACGTTACCCGGTGTTCCTGACATTCGATATAAATGCAGATCCTTTGAGCTGCACAGCCTGGCAGATGACAGAGCGTAAAGGGGGCTATGGTTGTTTCCTTCATTGCATCGCGGAATTTGGAGGACATATCAAGATTGAGGACATCTGCAATCAAATCAAGACAAGATTCCCTGCATCTATATTTTATGTGACAGGTGACAGGTCGGGGCAGAATCAGGACGTTGGCCGGAACCAAACGATTTACCAAATGGTACAGTCTCTTTTACATTTGTCCGATAAACAAATGTTATTGCATGATTCAAACTTAGAGCATGCGGATAGCCGGATACTTTGTAATGCCGTGTTCTATCACTATCCAGTACTTATTGATCCGTCATGTAAGAATCTAATAGACGACTGCAATAAAGCAACAGTAGATATGGAATCAGTGAAGGGAAATCAACTGAAAAAAGATCGGAAAGATTACAAGATGGATTATTTTGACGGCATGCGTTATTTGCTGCAAAAATTATTCTTAGAGTACATTACTAAAACTTATATTAATATTTTGTCGAAAAAACAGTAAGTTTGTATTTCTTAAATATATCCAATGAAAAAAACCGGACATTTTTTTCCTGATTTCAATCCTGATAAGCATATTGCAGAATTACCAAAAGGCGTAGATATTGCCTTGAAAATAGATGAACCTATTTGGATAGGGTTTGATTTTGCAACTGGAGAAAGTTCAATGATAATAATCAAATCAGATGGTATTCAAAGATAATCCTGAATTTACAGTTGCATTTGAGCATGCTGGTATTATTTTTTATATGCCAGCGGTATTAACTGAATACCATAAATCACGGGAATTAGCAATGCAGGCTCAGGAGCAATTTTCCCGATGTGGAATATCTCCCGAAGTACTTACCGCATTCGCTGATAAATTATTGGAGTTTGCCAATAAGCAAAATAATACAGACACTTTAAAAACAGATGTCGGGTTGATCGCAAATAATATAAAAGCGAGAATGAAAACCCCTTTCGATGAAATGTGCGCTATGCGCATGGGTGCAATCGCTTGCTTTATGGAGGGGGAAAATCCATCTCAGGTAAGTGACAATTGGACTTCAAAGAAGCTGGCATTAGCTAACGAATATCCGGCCATTGCTGATTTTTTTTTGGACATGGGAATCGCATTTACTCCGGAATATGCGGCTCAATGGCGTGGTTTACAGGCAGAGGATTATTTTCAGAAGAGAAAACTGATGCTCGATGGCTTGACATCGCAACCCATCCGGCAAACATAATAGGGGAAATTTATGATGCAACGATTCAAAGCTGCCTGATAAGGAGCGAAGGGAGACAGAGGGATGCAGATTACCTATTGGATTGTGGCTATTTTGAGTATTATTATAAACTTTTGCAGTATAAAAAATATTGTGAATGGCATAAAGAACAAATGGAGGCAGCTAAAAGTAAAACGTCATGATTGAAATAATTGAATATAAAAATACAGTCGTTCCCGCTTTTCAGGCATCGGGATTTGCTGCCCGTTTTGCTTTTCCATTCGCGATAGAGGTATGCAAGGGCGTAGGCTATGATATTGGCTGCAATCGCAAAGAGTGGGCATTTCCCGGCGCTATTCCGGTTGATATTGAAATGACCGATAATCCGTATCATGCATTGAACTTGCCTCCGGTACAGGTTGATTATATTTTTTCTTCGCACATGTTGGAACACGTTCCCGATTGGGTAACGGTGTTGGATTACTGGCATACAAAGTTACACAGATGCGGCGTGCTGTTCCTGTATCTACCGGCATACAGTTCGATTTATTGGAGGCCGTGGCATAACAGGAAACACATCCACACATTCGGGCCGGAAGTAATAAAAGATTATCTTACTGATCGCGGATGGAACAAAATATTTGTTTCCGGCGTGGATTTGAATAACTCATTTATGGCAATAGCAGAAAAATCGTAATTATATGAATGTCAAATTAGCCACTACTTGGATATACAACGGCCTGTCATTTAGATTTAATGATAGAGTAGTAAGTCAAACAATTATAGACAGTAATTGCAAAACTGTAATAAAAAACTATAATTTAATATTGTTCCGACTTTCAATAGTTCACCATTACAACTGGTTAATAACATTTTTATGAACCTCGGAATAATCATACCCATATACAACCGTCCACAATATCTAAAACGCTGTTTAAATGCGTTAATGGCTGCTGATATTCCGAAAGGAACTAAAATAATATTAGTTGATGATTATTCCAACGATAAGGAAGTATTCTCAATTATTGATGATGCAATTTCTTTTTTTAAATGCAGAGTTCAAAGAATGCCACAAAATTCAGGTATTCGGGAATCTATAAAATTCGCATGTAAAAATCTATCTGCGTGTGATAATTACTTAGTCCTCGATTCGGACGTAGTAATCAAACCATACGCAATTACTCGCATGCTTGACTTACAGAAACAGATACCGGGCCACATGATAAGCGGTATTAATTGCACTCAATTTAATGAATTTGGTAAATTCCGCAATCCTTTGATTTCTGTTCATGACGGATATGTAATGAAAGAAGCTGTAGCCGGTCAATGTCTTTTATTTTCAGCGAAGCAGTACAAAGATTGGGTATTACCTGCATTGCTCAAAGATGGTAATTGGGATCATAATGCCTCCATAAATGCCGGTAATGGGATTGCCGTTACTATTCCATCGGTAGCGCAGCATATAGGGGTAATTTCGGCAATGGGACATAATGCAACATTACCGGACCGGGCAGACGACTTTAAATTTATCAAATTGCCCGATGTTACATTGTTCGGAATTGATAGCCATGACATACCAGGGATTACCAGGGCTGCAAACATCTGTCAACGGGATATAGAATTTGGAGCGGTGAATATTATCACAGATAATCTTTTCATTTCAAAGAAGCATGAGGACCGGCGGCGGGAGTATTCCAAATTCATGCTCAAAGAATTGGCAAATCATTTCGATACTTCGCATGTGTTGACTATTCATGCAGATGGATATGTATTGAATTGGGAGGCGTGGGATAACTCATGGCTCAAGTATGATTTTATCGGTGCCAGTTGGTGCTATAAGGATGGGCATAACGTAGGTAACGGTGGTTTCTCTCTACGATCAAAGAAACTATGCCAGATTTTGGCAGAAAATGACATTGACGAACGTCTTATGCACCCGGAGGATACTTGTATTTGCAGATTATACCGGGATAGCTTGGAAAAGTCTTTTGGAATAAAGTTTGCGCCGGAGGAAGTAGCCAACAAATTCAGCATAGAGGCGTATGGTAGTTCGGTAATTCAGCATGCGAACAGATATTCAGGGCAATTCGGGTTTCATTCGCGGCATGTTGATTTTACAGGAAGTGCCCTTGCAAAAGAAATTTTATATCCACCTATGAAATAATTCATTTATCCACTAAAATCAAATAAAATGGAAAACAACACAGGAAGGCAGCTCACATACGGCGAAAAGTATGTAGGAATTACATTCAATCCCAGCAATATTGAAGCTGTTGATAGGTGCAAATCACAATGCGCCGCCGTTATTGACAATGCACAAAATTATATAAACGGATTTCCCGGTACAGATGGGAAAATGGATTTAGAACGACTTCAATGGATGGAGGCTGCAAAACTAAAGGTACTTGAAGCTCAAATGCTGATGGTAAAAGCAATCACTTTTAAATTTTAATCAGTACATTTGTTTTTCTCGCGACCGGACATCGCTATTTATATAATTGACGCTCTGAATACTTACAATCTGTCCGGGATGTATTTATGAGGAGCGTTGATAATTTAGGCAATATGCATCCAATTGAATTTCCTGAAAAGAACTTTACTTTTCAAAAGCCCAAATCAATGACAGATGAAGAATGTTCATCGTTAGATGTTTATAGCGGGCATTATGCAGACGGCGCGCCTTGCATATTCAGCAGATGGGAATTCAATAAAGAAGAATTAGATGCGATTAAGGTAGGGGAATTAACAGGTGTTTGGTTGGGAATTATTGGCGAAGGAATGCCGCCCGTTATTGTTCAAACTGAATCTCCATTTATATGACAGTAATCGTAAATCAGCCATTCGGAATTGGGGACGTTATATGGTGCCAAACAATAGTTCGCCGTGTAGCCAACGGCAATCCTATTCTTTGGCCTGTATTCCCGCAATTTGTAGACGGTCTGAATCGGGCCTATCCTGATATTACTTTCATTGATTGGCGTACCTTGAAAATCAACTACGACAGGCAAGACCAGTACACCATAACACTACCTGAATACGGAGATTGTACGGTACTTCCATTACGTCATGCAGACACTATTATGAAGGTTCCATATACGGACTGCATGAAATCAAAGTATATGCTTTATGGGATGGATTGGCAAGACTGGCGGGAAAGTGCCAAATGGCTAAAAGATGGATTACCGGAATTACAACTTTCAAAAATGATGCGAATGGGTTCTTGTGCAGGAGATAAATTTTCAATAATAAATACAACATTTGGCAGCGATTCGCAATTGATTGCAAAAATACCAGTAAATGCACTTCTATCTCCATCTATTTTTATGTCATCAATTCCGGGATATTCCTTGTTTGATTGGGCTATGTTATTGCAGGAAGCAAACGAAATTCACACAGTATCCACATCAATAATCTATCTTCTTGAAATGCTTGAATTAAAAGCAAAGGAGATACATTTATACAGCCGGAAACGCATTGAGAATGGCGTATTGATTGACGGTAACAGCTTGGATAATGTCAGCTATATTTTACAGAAACACAAATACATTTTGCACCCATGAAATAATTTAGAATGGAAAACTACTTAACAAATGCAGCGAAAATATTATCTGAAAGAATGATTGGTAAATTTAAAGATCAGGCATTTGAAGCGTGGTTAGATATATTCACCATTGAAAAAGAAGATTTTTATTTATACAAGTTGCATAATAATTACCCTTATTCTAAATCTCAATTGCGTGAAATATATCAGAAACAACACCGATGAAATGCCACAATACGCGATGATACTATTTTACATAGCAATGATGATTATTGCTGCCATAACAAATATGCACCCATGAAAACAGCAGATCAGATAATAAGCGAAAAGGAAGAAATAAAAAGATGCATGAGGGAATTTGCAATTGAGGTTTTGAAAAAGATGTATGAAGATAATTACGAAGAAATGTATTATGGTGAAAGTACCGGCGGAGATCATTTCCTTGACATTGATAAAATTATAAGCAACATCATAGATGAAAACATTAATTAAGAAGGAAAAGATAGAGGCACGTGGCAGTTCTTTATTTTCCGAACTAAATTTTGATAATAGCAAATTGATTGTTGACATGATAAACGGAGGTATGTATGAATATACGATACCGGAATCAGTTTGGCAACAATTCAAGCAGGCGGCAAGTAAAGGTTCTTTTTATAATACCTACATTAAAAATGTTTACCAGTACAAAAGATTAAGATAATGGAAGAATATAAAGTATCTGTTATTACTCCAACAAAGAATAGGCCCGAAATGTTGGACAGGATGAAGAATATATTTTTATCTCAAGATTATGTAGATAAGGAGTGGATAATAATTGCAGATGAATCGGATTATAAGGATAAGCATTCTTTTGATCTTATATATGGAATTTCAGGTGATTGGTTTTGTGAAAATGGAACTATTGGACATAAAAGAAATTTTGCAAACGAATTATGTCTTGGTAAAATCATACTCCACATGGACGACGACGACATCTACGCTCCCGACTGGATAAGCAAAAGTGTTTCAGCCTTGATCGGTTCACATGCTGATATTGTCGGATTATCTTCCTGCTATTTTCATAAAGTAGATACCGGAAACATATTTGAATACTCACCCCAAAGTAATCAGTTATACATGCCGGAAGCCACACTATGCTATTGGCGCAAAACATGGGAAAGAAGGCCATTTAAAGACACATCAGCAGGGGAGGGGTTGGACTTCCTTGCAAACGGCGGCAGGTTATTCGCTCATGGATATAAGGAAGGATTCTTAGCAACGATTCATGGTGGTAATACACATTCTCATGGGGCTATTCCCATAATGAAAAAAGTCCCTGAATCAGAAACTCAGAGACTTTTAAAACACTTTTATAATAGTTAGGCTTCGCCAGCCGGTGCAAGTTGCCCCATTATTTCAGCAGTAATCCTTTCCCTGTTATCCTCCAATGCAACGGAATATTCACCGGCTATGATTTGAACAGCATCACGAAAAACTATCCATTCGTCTAATCCCATATTCATCTGTTCCGCGCTTGCTGTCATTATAAGCTGCATTATCATATTCATTTGTTGATAGCTATACTTATTATCAGTAATGACCGCAATAGATCTGTAAGCGGGGTAAGGCATGCGGAAAACACTATCTGAGAAATGGCACATGCTTTGCCTTACCAGTTCGGAAAAGTTATCGGGTAGACCTTTCTCATAAATAGTTTCATCTGCAAATTTCTGTACTGCCTGGTTAATTTCCATTTGCAGTTCTTTTTTCTTTTGCTGTTCGTTTATTTCAGCAATGTCTTTTTTCGATAATTGTTGCCCCCGTCCGGCGAGTGGTTTTGTTGCCATAAATTTTAGTTTTGTGTAAATATACTAACTTTACATTATGGCAGACGAAGTTATAAATATCATACAAAGATTGTCCTATGAAGTCGTTGGGGCTGATACCATAAAAAATACAACGGATGCGCTTAATAAGCAGGCGGATAATATAGAACGCCTCAAAACGCAGCTCAATACGCTCAATGCAGCCTATAAGACGGAAACCAATGTGAAGGCACAGCAAAATCTTTCGGGGGCAATCTTAAAGACTACTGAATCTATTGAAAAGCAAACTAAGGCAATGAGTAATCAGTTTGCCAATTCAAAACCTTTGCAGCAGGCTATTACTTTGGAACTTGGCCTGATTCAAAAATTGACCGATAAGATAAAAGACCTTACGCATGCACGGGAGCGGCAAACATCTACGGGCGGCATTCAGGAAATAAACAGGCAACTAGCTGTTACTAAACAGGAGTTACAAGAACTAACAACTATCGGAGCTGCATCGGGTGGAAATAATATTCTTGCTTCATTATTCGGATTTGGTGGTAATGGCTCCAGTTTCGGTCGGCAGTTACTTACGGGGGGCTTAATAGGTTTGGGTATCGGTTCCGGTATGGGGCTGATAACACGGGCTGTATCTGCATTGGTTGAATACGGTGAAGCGCAATTGGATGTTATCAAACAACAGGAAGATTTGAAAAAATCAAATGAGGAATTGATAAAATCATTTACCAGTCTTACCGATCAGATACAAAAAGAAATACTTGCACAAAAGGCCCTCGATGAAACTTTTGAGCATGATGTCGCTTTACGTGAAGCGGTAGCAAATAATACAGTCGCAGGACAAAAGAGAATAGTAGATGCGGTAAAAGCTACCGGAGTAGTGAATGGCAAGGAATATGAGGCTAAACTAGCCCAATTCAATGAAGAGCAAAAGTTGAGAGATAAAGAACTGGAGGACATTCAAAAGAAAAAAGAAGCAATAGGAAGCGTACAAATGGCTATTGCCAAAGCCAATGGTTTGAATAATCAGGGGGTAATAGGTGCATTTGCAAGTTCTGATATTCCCAAAGCTCAAAAGGATGAAATAATATTAGCCCTTCGCAAAAGAATACAGGAGGGGCAATCTGCGACATCTACTCCCGGAAACCGTGACGAAGTAGATTTGAAAAAGTTCTTTGCGGATTTGAACAAACAGTATGTTTCTGAAAGAGATAAGGCAGATGAGGAGGAAAGGCAAAACAGGAGCGATAAAGCTAATCAAGAAAAAGCCTTTATTTCCGCACATAATACATCCTTATTTGAACTTAGGAAAAAACTTGACCGGCAAAATCAGGATGAAAGAACTAAATCTTTAGAAGAACAATATGCCAAAGAAATGGCTATTGTCAACAATGAAGATAAAATACTTCTTGATTTAAAAGTTAAGATGGATGCCGAATTATTGAAGGTAGACCGGGAAAGACAAGACGAAGCGGATAAATTGGCAGTAACGGGCGGTAAAATATCTACAGCTACGGAGCAAGATTTTGTAGATCAAAAAATAATTATTCAAAAAAGATACTACGAGCAAAGCAATGCCGCACTTACTGAATTTCATAAACAGCAAAAAGAAGCTCAGGAAAAGGTAAATGAAAATATGCTCAAATCCGATATAAAAACCGGACTTGAAAATATTGTTACTGGTGTAAGGAATGAAAATCCGCAGGTAGGAGACTATTTGCAGGTTGCAAGGGATAGAATGGTGCAGGCTAACATGTTGTTAACCGAACAAAGAAAACAGGAGCTTGTCATTGCTGATAAATACAATCTTGATAAAAAGCGGATCAATGAAATATATGACCGCGCCGAAATTGCTCAAAATAAGCTGAATAATCAAGCTGAATTAGATGCACTTATTACTTTTTATAATGCGGCTCAGGCGATAATCAAACAGAAATCGGATGCTTTGATATTGGAGGCCCAAACCAAAGGCGAAGTATTGCAGGCCACAAATGCGGCGGTATTTCTTGGCGATCCTAATATTATATCCTCCGGTACTTTTAAGCGTAGGCAGAAACAGCAGGGATACCGAAATACTCTGAATGAATTGGATGCCGCATCAAAAGGGAAGGCAACGGAATTAAATAGCGCACAGGATGAATTAACTCGGCGGGATAATTCAGTAAGCTCCCCTGAATATATTGATGAGCAAAAAACAGCGGTCAACCAATTAACCAAATCTTATGAAGCATTAGCAGTTGCAAAAGCCAATACTGTTTCCGATCACATCATTGAGCAAACAATGAAGGAAATACAGGCTTACCAGTCAATTGCTGATACGGTGGTGAAGTCTTATAATATCATCAATGAGGCCCGACAAAAGGATTTGGACAGGGAAATATCAGTACGTACCCAAAGGGTTGATTTGGCGCTTAAAATAGCCGAACGTGGAAATACTGAAGTACTGGCAATTGAGCAAAAAGGATTAGAAAAAGCCGAACAACAAAAGAGAAAAGCTGCATTACAACAGCAAGAAATAAATGCTGCATTAGTAATCAGCAATTCACTTGTGGCAGTAGCTCAGGCATTCGCTACGGGTGCGGGGGCTATTGTATTAGTTCCTTTGATTCTTGCCGGACTTGCGGCAGGATTTGCAGAAGTTACCGCACTTGGTGAAGCTCAAAAGCAATCGTTTGCAAAGGGAGTCGTAGGATTCAGAGGCAAAGGAACAGCAACAAGCGATTCCAATCCGGTGAACATATCAGACGGAGAAAGCGTAATAACGGCAGCGGCTACACGAAAATATAGCCCTATGCTCAAAATGATGAATGAGGGGATTAATCCGTTTTCAATATTTCAACCTCAATACATTAACAATTCTGAATTTGCAAGTAAACAGGAATTGAGAGAAATAAAAAAAGGATTGGGTGAAATAGTGGATGCTGTGAATGGGAAAAGCGTGAATATTTCACAGAGGATTGATAAGGGAGGAGTTCGGCAAATGGTGGTTGAGGAGAATAGAAGGGAAAATTTACGATGGACTTCGTAATATTGCATTAATGGTATATCCCAAACAACTGACATTGCAGATGCGTCACAAGCAACTGTTATCCATAAATCCAGATCCCACCTTTGGATTTTCTGTTTATTATGCCGGGGTAAATCCAATGTCATTATCTGCAATTCCGGGTACTATTTCTAATCCGTGGTTTGATGCTACCGACTTTTGTGAAGGGTTGGACAAATTCTCTCTTTCATGGTCAACTACTCAAACGGCAACGGGTGAAGTTCCGGTAGGGCAGTTCCTTCCAAAGAAGGGAGTAAGTGGAAATCTGATATTTGAAACGGAGGCCATGCAGTTTATTAAAGCTCATTTGGTTGAAGATGTAGCCGCGACATTGAACGAAATAGAAGTACAGATAACGGATACCACAACTGGAGTGTATACCGGATATGTCATAAAGGCAAATGATTTATCATGGTGTGAGTTCAACTCTCTTTGTGTTTTTGATTTATCGCTCAGGCAAGCAGACCCAATAACTGCATGCATTGAAAGAACTTTGATAGCTGATAACTGGCAGGGATGGTTCCAAGACCAACCGGCGGCAGGTAAGAAGCATCCACGCTTTTCTTATTGTGTGGAGCGTAGGCCAAACGGAGTGTTAATAGCAGAATGGATATTAATTTCATTTGTTGCTACTTTATTGAGTATAATTTATTTGGTAGTATATCCGATATTTTTAGTTATTTATGGGATCGTTACAGTCATAAATTCTATCATTACGGCAATAAATACAATACCTGGAATATCAATACCCATTGTTCCTAATCCATTGCCGCCAACTCCGGGCGCTATCTTCAATGATTTTGCAAATATGATGATAGAGGCGGCAGGTTGTGGCAGGGAGCATCCAGCTCCGTTGATTCGTGATTATATCTCCAATGTATGCGATAAGTGCGGCATTTCTTATGATGCTTCAACGATTGATATTTTCTTTGCACCATTCCTTACAATCACTCATTCGGATGGGTTATCGGCTACCAATCCAAACCCTCATTATAACGCATGCCTATTCTATCCTACTGTTGAAAGAGGTATCAGGCGGTTTCAGGACGGCAATACGATTAACCCCAATACAACGACTTATTATCAGCAGTCAAATCAACCTGTATGGGCGTTGTCTGATATGCTCGATGCTCTAAAAAAAGAATATAATGCCCGTTGGCAGATAAGGAATATTATTGATCCCAGAACGCATCAGCCAACGCCGACTTTATTTTTCAAAAGAAAGGATTGGTTTGTAAATGAGCCTCCATTGTATGACTTTTCATTAGGAGGAATAGACCGGCCAAAGATTATTGAGGGTATCTGTTATCAACAATCGGATTATCAGGTACCGGCCTCATGTAATGGATTATATGAGGATGATCCATCGGACAAATGCGGTCATGAAGCGGCGCATAATTATAATGGCGATCCTTTGTCTTTCAATAATACAATGGTAGACCCTCATTTCTTTGGGATACTCGATAAGCATTCAGGATTTGCGGCAGCTAAATTCAATTTGGATGGCTCCACTACGAATTACTTATACGATGCATTACAATGGTGCTGGAGCTTGTCAGGATTGAGTGCCGGCATAGTAACGCCTATACTTACAGATACGGGTAATTTTATTGCCCGTTATGCTGATTATGCTCTTCTATTACAGACGGAAACAGTCACAAAGCCAAAGATTTTAATTTGGGATGGGAAAGACACTACTACGCCCGGAAACCCTTACTTAAACGCCCGTTGTGTGCGTGATACAATGATTATAGCGGGGGTGACATATACGGTGGGCCATACGGGAGTAAGCGGTACTGTAGGCGGCATATCCGCGCCTGATCCTAATCCTTTATATCCTTATCAGAAACCAGCAGGTCCGGTAATAGTGGCAACATTGGCAGTTCCAACGACAATAACAGCTACTCCCCCGGATAACTATTGGGATCATGCTCAAAATGTAAATATATTTGTGCAGGGAAAAGTATTTGGAGGACCGGCACCGGCGGGAGTTTATGAGGTGGTGGATTATTTCGGTATAGTTCGTTTGACAAATCCCGCGATACTGGTAAACTGGCCTGCTTATTTCAATCCTTACTTTAAAGGTTCAATGTGGGATTTGTTTCACTGGATAGATTCTCCATATAGAAACCCTCAATTACACAAGACATGGCATTTAGAGATACCTTTGTGTAAGGCGGATTTGGAAAAGTTGGGATTGTTGGGAGATGCAACGGACATAAAACTACTTGCATCGGTAGTACTTGATACGAAATTTTATAATAACGGAGTAGTGACGGGAATAAGTGTTGATTACAATACAGGGGAAAACAATGGCACAGGTGCAACAATTGAATTAAAAGGGTACGTATGATTTGGATTGATTCAATAGGGGAATTAGAATATTATATTGGGAATCCTCAATGGGGGTGTTACTCCGACCCTGTATTCTTACCAAATGATATTCTTTTACAAGCTCGATATAATTCTCCGCTCAACTTTTCAAATGGTGTTCAATATGAAATTTCCATACTAAAACCAGATGGAACTAACATAGAAACACTATCAACCGGAACGCCTTATTTCGATTTGTTTCATGGCATATTCACAATTTCGGGAGTTCAATATAACTACACAAATATCAGGTGCAATAACTATTCCCCTGGCATGTTGTCAAATGTTTGTTTCTGTATTGAATTGAAAATATTTGATGCTTCGGGAACAGTTTATTTCGATAAGCTCACGCAGAAATATCAGATAAATCAGGCTTCATTATCTATGGTACCGGTATCCGGTGCAACAATTTCCGGCGCTACTGATATTATTGAGCTGTGCGGTGTTCCTGACTTATCAAATCCATGTGCAATAAACAATATAAAGTTTGTAGCTATTTTCGATTGTATTGATTCATTTTCAGGTGACTACTACGGAAATTCGCAGGTAACATTGCCGGGAAACTATGGCTCTACACCTTTTCCTTTTGTGAAGCTATCGAACATAAATGGGCGTATCCGCAAGGTTCCAAAAGGAATAAAACGTACATTTTCGATCAACTGTAGGACACAAAGAACAGAAACAACCGACAAATATTTGATGGTTGGCGATGTGGTTTTCCCTGTATGGAAAATGGAAGAAATTGAAAATATGATGCTTGCAAATCATTTATATGTAGACGGGAAAGAATACCAAAGTGAGGGAGGGAATATCTTCACGCAGTTTGACCGTCCGTATAATTGTCAATATGTTTATAAATTAAGTATAGATTTGCTTGGCTGTTTAGAATGGCAGATATTTGGATGTTCTCCGGTATGCGAATCGCAGTCGTGGTATTTTGTAATTCCGTAAGTATGTAAATTATTATTAACAATTAAAACAAAAAAATATGGCACATTCAACATCAATGCAACCGTTTTTTACAGGATCGCATGTAATCGGCAGAAGAAATAAAGTTTACTTATTTTCACCAAGTGAAAAGATAATATACGATGCAATCCAAGTTATAGAAAATCTTGGTGCGGATTCAAGGCTAACCGATGCCGTTAATTTATTGCAGCAAGCTAAAGATGCTGTTTCTGATTTTATAGACGAAGAAATTGGAGGTAAAGAATAAGTATGGCTAATTATTATGACGATCAGAAAAGGTTAATTGCAACTTCACAGGCGGAGTTGCTTACTTATTTTGTATCATTAGGTGCAACGGCTCAAAGTGTTCCTATTGCCTTACCTTGTACCCCTACGGCTATTTTACGGGTATCCTCAAATGTTCCAGTTCCTAAGTTTTTATATGTGGATGGGGTTTCTCCAAAGAATAGAATCTATCCACAGTTGATAAATTCAAATGCTGTTAATTTGGATTCACTTTGTAATGGTGTGGATACTCAAAATCTGTTGTTGCCTCCCGATTGCGGAACGGTAGAATTTATAGCCATGGCAGTTGTGGCCCCGGATTGCGGCACAGTCGTATTTGTTATGGGTTATGCCTCTAAAGTCACGATAACGCCAAATACAATGAATGGGTGGGCTATATATGCAGTGACGGTGAATGAGGTTACTTTGGATGGAGTGGTAACATTGAATATTTCGGTTATCAATTCCGGTATTACAACTCATACACTTTTTGTAAATGAATTAATTCAGTTTGTCGGTCCTAATGGAACGCCCGATAACCTTATAGTTTATTCAGATTCATTTCATCCGAACATGCCTCCGGGATCAACACTTACATTATCTTCAGCTGTAAGCGGAGATGTATTTTATGATGGATATGAAACGAGCTTATCAGCAGCGGGAGCGGTAATAGAAATTCAAAACGTACAATATAACATCAATAACTAATGTCACAGATTTCATACATACCCGTCCCAAATGATTTGACCGTTCCGGATACGGTTTATTATGAAACACAATACCGGATAGTCGGCCAGCCAAACTATACGCAGGAGTTGACAAATTCACCTTTGCCATTAGCGGTTATTGTTTCTCCGTGGGCTATGGTTCCGTATGTGATATTACCTCCTTTGCCTGATGCTACGGCATACGAATTTATGATGAGAAGGTTTGACAGCAACGGGAATTATTCTATTTGGACTACCGGAACATTTAATACACCATAATGCCAAACGTAACACTTACCATACCAAGTCCAACCGGCGGAACTTTCGGAGTTGTCATAAAAGATAGCTCAGGAATTACCGTATTTACCGGAACGGAAAGCAATGCACCTTTTACCGTTACTGGATTGGCGCAGGGGGATTATGTAGCCTTTTATACCAATGGAGAAGATACTACGGAATGGTGTTTTACTGTACCTCCATGCGGATGCCCGATAATAACAGATGTGGATATAATCGAACGGTCTACTCCAGGGCTTTACGATATGGTTTTCACGTTCGACATGAATTTATATACTCCGGATTCAGGTTGTGGATTCTGTTTACAGTTATCTACTCCGGGTAGCGGGGCTTGTTATTGCTTTTTCAATTTATTTCCCTTCACGTCAATCGGTGCGGGTTTCTATACCTATACT
>Ga0097621_100000071_pt1 | contig 52258 bp, 44 predicted proteins | sample KBSMisM72_FD_73165 | JGI IMG/M metagenome (GOLD analysis project Ga0097621, IMG submission 73165) | Miscanthus rhizosphere microbial communities from Kellogg Biological Station, Michigan, USA - KBS Miscanthus M7-2 (version 2) (version 2) | ecosystem: Host-associated > Plants > Roots >... | reverse complement strand
ATGGCGATGATGCCGCGCGACATTACATTCGAGAAGTCCTTGAGGGGCGTCTTCTTGACCGTCCCGTTGCGGGTGGCAAAGAAGATATACCTGCCTTCTTCCTCGAGGTTTCGCACCGCCAGCATCGTGCGAACACTCTCGCCAGGTTGCAAGGCAACCAGGTTGGTCACGTGCTTGCCTTTGCCGGCAGCCCCTACATCGGGAATCTCGTACACCTTCAGCCAGTACACGCGCCCGGTGCTGGTGAAGATAAGAATGTAGGCATGAGTCGAGGCGATGAACAGATGCTCAACGAAATCCTCGTCGCGCGTCTTCATCCCGGTGCGGCCCTGACCGCCACGGCGCTGCTGGCGATAGGTAGAGATCGGCGTACGCTTCAGGTATCCACCATGGCTGACCGTAACCGCCACTTGCTCGTCGGCAATCAAGTCTTCGAGTTGGATCTCGGCGGCTTCGTCTTCGATGACGGTGCGCCGTTCGTCGCCATACTGCTTCTTGACCTCTTCGAGTTCACTGACGATGACTTTGCGCAGCTTTTTTTCCGAGCCCAGGATCGACTCGTACTCGGCAATGTTCTCGCGCGTGGTGCCTAACTCTTTGTTGATTTCGTCGATCGACAAGCGGGTGAGGCGGTGCAATTGCAGTTCGAGAATTGCGTCCGCTTGCAGGGCCGTGAAGGGCTTTTCAGGATCTACCTTGGGTGCGCGGCCGGTGGTGTTGACGTCGATCTTCTTGCCGCCAAAATATGCGACCAGGTTTTCGCGAGCCTCGGCGCGGTTCGCACTTCCACGGATAATCGCGATCACATTATCCAGGTGATCGAGCGCTTTGAGATAGCCTTCTAAGATGTGCTCGCGATCCTTGGCCTTCTGCAACAGGAACGCGGTGCGGCGGCGGACGACATCGACGCGATGATCGATAAAGTGCTGAATGGCCCGAATGAGGCCCATTTCCTTCGGCTGCCCATGCACCACAGCCAGCAGGATCATGCTGAAGTTCTCCTGCATCTGCGTATGCTTGTACAGCTGGTTCAGGATGATCTGGGGCTCAGCTCCGCGCTTCAGTTCGATGACGATGCGCATGCCGTCGCGATCGCTTTCATCGCGAATATCGGAAATGTCTTCGATGGTCTTGTTGTTGACCAACTCCGCCATACGCTCGATCAGGTAACGTTTGTTTACCTGGTAGGGAATTTCCGTGACGATAATTGCCTGGCGGTCTTTGTTGAGGCTCTCGATGGCGGCTTTGGCGCGCATGGTAAAGCGGCCGCGCCCGGTCTTATAGGCATCGAGAATGCCGGCCTTGCCGTGAATGATTCCGGCAGTCGGGAAATCAGGACCTTTCACGATCTTCAGAACTTCCGGTAGCGGTGCGGCAGGGTTATTCACGAGAGTGATCGCCGCATCGACGATTTCCGTCAGATTGTGCGGCGGTATCTTCGTGGCCATGCCGACGGCAATCCCGTCGGCGCCATTGATGAGCAAATTCGGAATGCGCGCAGGCAATACATCGGGCTCGATTTCGCTTCCATCGTAGTTCTCGCGGAAATCGGCCGTGTCTTTATCGAGATCTTCGAGTAACGCGGTTGCTACCCGCGACAGACGCGCTTCCGTGTAGCGGTCAGCGGCTGGCGGATCCCCATCGACCGAGCCAAAGTTCCCCTGTCCGTCTACCAGGGGATAGCGCATCGCAAACGGCTGCGCCATGCGCACCAATGCGTCGTACACCGCCAGGTTGCCGTGGGGATGATACTTACCCATGGTGTCGCCGACGATGCGGGCGCACTTGCGCGTCGCCCGGTTGGGCTGTAACCCCATCTGCTGCATGGTGTAAAGAATGCGGCGATGCACCGGCTTGAGCCCGTCGCGAACATCGGGCAGCGCACGACCAATGATGACGGAGAGCGAGTAGTCGAGATACGACCGCCGCATCTCCTCTTCAATGTTGACCGGCTGAATGTTGGCCGCGCCCGGACCGCCATCGCCCGGGGGAGGAGTTAGAGGGAGCTGTGGGTTCTGTTCGTCTGCCATTTCAACGCTCTCAGGGTTCAGCTTCTAGCGGGGACATAACCTGTCGCAAATCGACTCGAGGGAGCAGGCCGAAACACCTTTTCGATGAACGAGTCGGTTCGCTCTAAATATTTGAAAACTAAGCAACTTAATTGGTCGTCCAGCGCTGATCCATTATACCATTTTTTGCGCCCCGTTCGGCCCGAGCGGGGGCTCTAGGGCATTGCCGTTTTGAGTTCATCTGGAGGCCACAAACCAGCCCTCATCCCGCGATTTCTGAGATAGAGCTCGAAGATCTTGAACTTACCTCGCCACTGCTGCACAATGATCACCTTCCCCGTTGGAGGCCTATTTGCGCCCGCATGCCTTGCTTGTGCTTTCCGCGCTGGTCTATCTCGCCGAGCCAGCAATCTCCGCGCAATCCCCCGCAACGCCTCCCACGGCACCCAGCTCTCCACCGCCGGTACTTACGTTCCATTCATCGACCCGCATGGTCACCGTGGAGGTCGTGGCTCGAGATCATCAAGGGCGCCCCGCGACCGGACTCACCGCCAATGATTTTCAGGTCTTCGAACAGGCCATCGGCTGGAGGAAAGAAAAGCGCGAGCAGAAAATTGCTGTGTTCAAAGCCATGGGGGTCACCGAACTTGCTGCCGACCCGGGCGAGCAACCCAAGTTCCCCGCTGGGGTCTTCACGAATTTCATCCTGGCACAAAAACGACCGGTGCCCCCGACCATCTTGCTGGTGGACGGATTAAATACAGAACTGAGCGCGCAAATGCAGGTGCATGTTCAGATGATCCGCATGCTGCGCTCTATTCCCGCCGATACCCCGGTAGCCATTTTCCTTCTCGGACATCGCTTGAGAATGCTTCAAAGCTTCACCACCGATCCGGCGCTGCTGAAGGCTGCCCTCGATAAGGCTTCCACCGCGGCAATAGGCAACCTCGCCCAAATCGACCCTCGCGACGATCCCGATGCGGTTTCTGCGTTCATGGAAAACATGCCGAACCTGATGCCCGGCACCTTGGAGAGCATTCAACGTTTTGAACAGCAGACGTATGCGAGCTCGATGGACCTGCGAGTGCAGGAAACCATGGCAGCGCTCACCTCCATTGCACGCCACGTTGCCGGTTACCCGGGGCGAAAGAGTCTCTTGTGGATCTCTTCGTCGTTCCCCCTGGCCTTACTGCCTGACATGAACGGGTTCGAGGGGCTTCGCGAGTACCAAGGGCAAATGCAGGCCGTCGCGAATCTTTTGGCGGAGGCTAAAGTTGCCGTATATCCGATTGACCCGGGTGGAATGCAAACCCAATCGTATTTTCAACCTAGCACGCGTCTTCGCTCGAGCTCGATCGCGAACCCTTCCGATGTGCTCGATCGCGAATCACAACTGCGATTCAACAAACAGGCGACGATGCAGACGGTTGCCGAGCAAACCGGCGGTAAAGTTTGCCTGAACAATAACGACCTCGGCGAGTGCATCGGAAAGGCCATGAATGACAGCAATGCCTTCTACGAGATTGCCTACTATCCAAATTCGCAGGGTTGGAACGGCGAATTCCGCAAAATCATCCTGAAGGTGTCGCGACCCGGGTTGACGCTCTCTTTCCGCCAGGGATACTACGCTCGCGCCGAGGAAGCCAAAGACCCAAAGGCGGTGAGGGCCGAGTTGCAGCAGGCAAGTTGCGAGGATTATCTGAACGCCACCTCGGTTATTCTGCTGGCGCAGAGCCTTCCGGTGAACCGGCCAGAACAACTGAAGTATTACATCGCCATCGATCCCACCACTATCACCTTCATTCCAGCCGAGGATGGCAGCCAGGAAGCAAAGCTGACGCTCGCGGTTTGCACCTTCGACAAATCGGGGAAGCCGCTCCAACTGATGACCGAGGCCCTCGACCGGAAACTCACCGCCAAGGAGTATCGATCGGTCGAGGACAGGCGCGGCTTTCCGCATGTGCTCGCAATGGTTCCCCAGACCAAGCCCTCCTCTCTACGGATCCTTGTCAAGGACGAGCTTACGGGCCAATTTGGCTCGGTGAATGTTCCCCTCGCGCCCGAGTCCGCGCGTCAGGGCACACAAAGTGCCACCGTCCATTAGAAGCATTGGTTGGAGTTGATCAGGGCCGGAGGACGACTTCGTTGGGACCGGAAGGCAGTTCGAATTTCAAACCACGTTGCTGGTTCTGTTTGACCGTTGCAGGAAGGTCAAGATCGGCGAGCTGGACTTTGCGCGTCCATGCCCCGGTCGCGAGGTAGTCAGCCTTGGCGTACAGGGTCGTGCCCATAATCGAGTAGCTCGTGAGTTCCTCGCTGTGACCGTCGCGATAGACAATGACTGCTGGCGGAAGTTCTCGAACGGCTTCGGAAGCTGACTTCGCCGGAGTCGCAGTCGCGAAAGCGGACACTTTCACCCATTGATTCCCTTGCAGCTCGAGCAGAACCGCGCTTGGAACCGGCTCCAGCCGGGTCGCAGCAACGGGTGTTTGCACGGGCGGAGCTGGCTCTAAAGCCGCCTGTGGCAGGTAGGAATCGTCGTAGTAGTAGTCGGGCGGGAAATACGGCCAGCCGCCATAGAAAAACGAATTCCGCCCCAACCCATGCCTGCGTGCGTCGTGGAACGGAACTCCACTCAAACCAATGAGCGAACGCCGCCCGGAGGGACTAGGAAAGCCCGTTGGCCGTTGCAAAAAGGATCCGGAAGGCTGCCCGAGGCCCGACATCCGCAATCCGTTCTGCGCCGGCGCACTCGCGCAACCGAAGGCAATCAGCAACGCAATGGAGACATGCCTCAACATTTCAATTGGACGCTGCAGGGACTCGGAATTCTACTCCGCGATCGTCATTCTGCTTCACTGTGGCCTCCAGGTCAAGCTCGGCGAGCGCCACCTTCTTTGTCCTGCCTGCGGACAAGTCATACAGCGTGCCGCCGACGATCGCGTAGTTTTCGACATCCAGTTTCCGACCATCTTTGAAAACCAGCACCGTTTGCGGTTGCTTAACGGCAGCCTGCTCCGGTTCCGGTTTGGGGGCAGTCTGTTCGCTTGCGCCGGTTCCTCGCAACTCGTCGCGGTACTGACGCACGGTGGATTTTAGAGACTCCAGTTCCTGGCGGACTTCCTCGGCTGCATCGGGGGCAGTCCGCTCTGTGCGATCAGGACCCATGTCTTCCATCGAGTTGTCATAAGTATCGTAGGTCGGCATCACGTATGCCGGATACGCGTAAGGAACGAACGTGGGGCCGAAGAAGGGACTCACCAGCCGGCGATGATGATGCCCGTTCACAACGCCATGCAAAGGATGAAAGCCACCGGGGTGCGGGATTTGACCGAAGTTCAACGAAGTCACGCTGGGGGGAACACCGTGAAAACCAGGGCGGCCGCCGAACCCAAAGGAAGTAACGCTTGCTGGAACACCGTTGATCTTGTTGCCGTTCCAGGTATTGGTTTGGGCGAGCGAGGCTAAGGCGAGAAGCATGACGGTAACGACGGCAGAGAGACAGAAAGGCAGATGGCGTGAGCGCATATAAGCCCCCCTATGATTTTAGAACGTCCTCGGGCTAAATGGGTTGCGAGAAAATTCCGTGCCGGCCTCGATTTTACTTGCCGATTGCAAAAAAACCGGACACGGCCCAGAGGGCGTTCGCGGCCAGCATGCCGGCAATTACCGCCAACCCCAGCTCGCGGTTGAGGGTTTCAACGAGATCGGCGGCAATTCCGGCCACGAATACGAACAGAAAAATGACGCTCAGCAAGGAGTACATCAAACCCGCTTGGTGCGGGGACAGGACCCGCAAGAGCATGAAGAATATGGCCATAATCAACGGTGCCGAGTTTCCGAAATAGCGGCTGCGTCTGGAGAGGAGCCAGATGCCAACCGATGCCGGCACCATCAGGCCGAGTACCGGTCCGCTCGCCAGGATCTCCCCTCCGACCTGCAAATATGCCTCCCCGAGCCTTAGCGCAGCCCAGGTTCCACGAAAAAATACCGCGTTCCCCAGGCTATGCCGAAACAGGCCGGGATAGAAAAAGTAACTGGCAAAGATCACTCCGAATCCCACTCCGATCGAGGTTGCCAAAATCGCGACCACCGCGCCTGCGCGATGCGGTGCCAGGTAGAACATCAACCCGAGAAGCACCGGCACGATCAGAACCAGGCTGAAGTCGGATCCCACAGCGAGCGCGAGAGACACTCCGAGCAGCAGAATTCTTTGCCAGTTCCACCACACGACTTCCCGGGGCGCATACAACGTGTGGGCCACGGCGATCGCGGTAAACACAGCACCGAATGTTCCCCAAGCGCCCGCAATATTGGGGGGTGAAAACCAGAGAGTGCTGGAACGGATAACGGCCGGAGAGAAGCAGTAAAGGGCCAGAGCCGTGTACCCTCCCACGTTTCCATACAAACGTCGTGAGACATACCAGAGCGAGGCCCCAAGCAGTGCCCCGATGAACACGTAGGGAGCTCTGGTGAGCCAGAGCCAAACTGCTCGATCGGGATCGACGTGAACCAAGGCGACAGGCGCTGACTCGATCAGATACCACAAGGGAGGGTGATCCGGATCATAGGGTGCTCCGCGCATGCGAATACTGTCGTCGGGGTTGAGCAACCCCGCGGGTGTTCCCGCGATTCCATGGCCATGCCACTGTTGCCGGCCTTCCTCTACGCGCGCCAATTCTTCCGGGGAAATCGCTCCCGGCGGTCGGTGCGCGATCAGCCAGGCGCATTGAGCAAGGAATGCCAACAACAGGCATCCCGCCAGCATCTGTGGCCTGCCGAACCTTCTCCGAGTAAAAAACGTCCCCATAAGGCGAAGCGATTGTTTTACCATGTCTCGGCGTGGTCGGGGAGAAAACCCAATGGATCAGAATCCAAACAGTGGTGGTGCGGACGCGAATGTCACCGCCGGGTCACCGCCATCTGGACTGGCACCGATATTCTTAGGCCCGAGTGGCTTGCGCGCAGGCTGGCGCTTTGCAATTTATGTGGCCGCCGTAATTGGGCTGATGTATGCGGCATCACATGCCGTGCGTCCACTGTTTCCGAAATCTCGAGGCGAGACGCCCTCGCTGTGGGCATTCCTAATCTGGGAATGTGCGTCGTTTCTGGTCGCGGTTCTGCCCGCCTTCGTCTTATCCCGATTTGAGAACCGCCCGTTCGATGATTACGGCCTACCTCGCCGGGGAGCTTTCGGCCTGAACTTCTGGAGTGGAGCTGCTTGGGGCCTGCTGGCAATCACATGTCTTTTGCTCCTGCTGAGGGCGACGGGCGCATTTTATTTCGGCGGAATCGCGCTGCACGGTGTCCGGGTTTTGAAGTTTGCAGGATTTTGGGCGGTGATGTTCATTGTCGTAGGACTGTTTGAAGAATTCCTCACGCGCGGTTACTCGCAATTCACGCTTGCACAAGGAATCGGGTTTTGGCCGGCCGCTCTGCTGCTGTCGATTGGCTTCGGCGCTATCCATTTAAACAACCAGGGCGAGGCGTGGATCGGAGCGGCTGGAGCCGCGGCCATCGCGTTGTTCTTCTGCCTGACCCTCAGGCGCACCGGAAACCTTTGGTTCGCTGTAGGCATGCACGCCTCCTGGGATTGGGGCGAGACATTTCTATACTCAGTGCCCAATAGCGGCATGATTGCTCCCGGCCATCTGATGAGTCCGTCGTTTCATGGATCGCGGTGGCTCACGGGCGGCTCGGTCGGCCCCGAAGGCAGCGTACTCGTGTTCCTTCTCATCGCCGTTCTGTGGGTGCTTTTCGATCGCCTTTACCCGGCGAAAGCAGCCAAGCAGGCCCCAGCGTAACCTAGGAGGTCGCGGTTCGACGGGCAAACAGAATCCGCCACACCCAGCGCATGAGCCGCCATGCCAAGGCTGCACCCAGCAGAATCGTCGCCACCCACAACAGCAGCGCTGGGATGAAGAACAGGAATGACGCCATGGCCGAAGCGTAGTCACCGACCCCGTCGATTCCATCTCTCGCGGCTTCTTTCAGGCGGTACAAAGGCCGCCACTCGACCCCGAATACCTGCACATCCGCTTCGGCCCGCAGCGACACGGCCAAGGCAACGGTTTCTACTTGCTTGGAAAGCGCATCGAATTCCGCTTGCTGCTGCTCAATCTGCTCGCGGACTTCGTTGAGCTTGTCGCTGACCTCGATCGTATCCTTGATCGTCCTTGCTTGCTTCAAAATGCCCAGATATTGCGTCTCTTGTGCGCGCAAGTTGCGCAGCCTGGCGGAGAGGTCGACATATTGCTTGGTGACGTCTTCGGCCTCGAGCTTTTCACTCTCGGTGCGAACACCAAGCTTCGCGATCTTCTCCCGGACCTCCGTGAATTTCCCCTCCGGTACGCGGATCGTCAAGGATGCGCTCGTCGCTTCCTCCCCACCGAGAACCTCGGCGCTCACCAGAAAGCCGCCCGCCTGTTCGGCAAGTTGGCGAATCGTGTCCGAGGCCTCCTTGGGGTGTCTCACGATCAACTGGATGGAAGCATTGCGAACCATTTTTCGCGCATCGTCCGATCCTCCCTCGGGTGCTAGATAGTTGACGGCTTGGAGTCGATCCCCACCGCCACCGCCCGCAAGGGATGCCAGGGGAACAGACTTCACCCGATACGAATTCCGAGACGCTACAAAGGAAGAACCTGTCGACCGCAGGAGATGCGGGGTCCCGAGCGCGACAACAATTGTGGCAAGAACCGTCAGACCGACCCCGGCCCAGAATTGCCGGTTTGGCATAAAATTCAGTCGCACATTCACCGGCACCCTCCCTCAACTGAATAACGAATTGTTCGAACGCTCAGTTCCCTCAATCAACCTCGATACGGCAGAGAACGCTCAGGAAGTTAGCGCTTGCAGGAAATCAGCGGAGCCTCGGACGGCGCGACACTCAATGAAAACCGACAGAGTGCGCGCCACAAGCGTGAGACTTTTCCGGGGACGCATGCAAAGGCTTTCGCTGGACATCCTGTAGTCACCTACTTGAAACGGAGGCGAACCTCAACTCTGGAACCTGCTCCAACAGAGCCAATTTCTCGACCGCGATGGTGCCGATGAAACTATTTCCCGAGATGGCATTCGCCAATTGGAAACCTGACTTAAGCAGGGCTTCGCGAACAGCAGGCGTATCCGCGCTGGTCCACAGCTGGACACGGATTTCGCCATCCTTCACGGAGTTGCACTCTGCGCTTTTTTTGACCACACAGTCGTAGGCATCGAGTAAGCCCGGGTGCAGCTTCGACTCGAGCAGTCGCCTCTCGGGCGATAGTCCAAAAACCTGTGTGACACTTACTCGGGCCAGGAAGCCGCTGATGGCGCCCCGAACCTCGGTATGCTTCAACGGACAGAGACCTTGAACGGAGCCGTCTTTGGCAAGGATCTCGAGCGTTCCCGAGGTGCGGGAGGATGATGCCGCTAGAACCTCTTCGGATCGAAATTCGCTCCATCCGAAAAGCAGCACGGCGATGAGAACAGAAAACCACAAGGGGCCCCTACGGCGGCGCGGCATAAGTGCCTTTCCGACTTTTTGGTTGGAACCAAAGCACAGGAACAAACGTTGCCTCGGTTCAGAACTTTTGTCTCGAGCGCAAAGCCGAGGTTCACTTACTTAGAGCGACAGGCTCCTGAATTTGTTCCCGAGTTCTCTATGCTTCGATCCCATGACAAAGTTACTCGGGCTTTGAGCATTCGATCCCTGCGTGCCGCGATATGCCAAAAAGGTGAGGATGTTAGTAACCAGGAAAGTTGTAGAAGAAATGCAGACGGGGCGGGCGGATTATGTTTGAGTGAGGCCCGAGGCGCGGACAAGAGGCATCCGCGCCCCGCAACCGGACAGGCTCAGATATCCAGGTTCTTCACATCGAGCGCATTCTCTTCGATGAACTTGCGGCGAGCCTCGACGTCTTCGCCCATCAGGGTAGTAAAGATGGTCTCGCACTCGGCGATGTCTTCCAGTTTCACCGAAAGCAGCGTGCGGCGCTCCGGGTCCATGGTAGTTTCCCAAAGCTGGGGTGCGGTCATTTCACCCAAGCCCTTATAACGTTGGACGGAGAATTCTTTCTTGCCTTCTCCGAGAACGTAGGCGAAGAGTTCGCGGGCTGTGGTCTTCTCGACCTCTTCCTTCACCGCCTTCTTCGCCACCGGTTTCGCGGCCTTCTTCTGCGAAGCTTCCCCGTCGGGGTTTTCAGCGCCTTCTCCTCCGGCCTCTTCGGCACCTGCGCCGTTGCCGCTCGCGCTCGACTTGCCCATGGTTTCCACCACAAACGGCGGCTCCATGTAGGACTCGATCTGCTTGAACTTCGAGAGCATCTGCCGATACTCGGGCGTCGAAGCCAGCTCCCAGTTGATGAGGTGCTCCGCCCCTTGCGAGTTCACGTAGCGCACTTCCCAAAGGTTGTGGGCTTCGTCGAAACGTGACTCGACTTCCTTGAACTGCAATTCTTTTTGCAGTTTCTTCAACTCTTTCTCGATCTTCTCGATCTTCTTCGGCTGTGTCTTCTTGTCGCCTTCGAAATCGGCTCGCTTCGAAAGGTCGAGTTTCGGCAGCACATCGGTCACCTGCTCCGCGCGCAGGCGCTTGTTCACCTTGTCATAGAAACCGAGATACTCGTTCAGCACGGTGATGAATTTCGCCAGCGCCGATCCTTCGAGCTTGGCGGCGCCTTCGCCGTAGCGAACGCTCATGCCCTCGGCGGCGCGCTTCACCATGACTTTCACGAACTCGCGCTCGTCCTTAATATACTGCTGCGATTTACCCTTCTTGATGGAGAACAGCGGCGGCTGCGCAATGAACACATTGCCGCGCTTGATCAGTTCCTGCATGTGGCGGAAGAAGAAGGTAAGCAGCAGCGTGCGGATATGCGAGCCGTCCACATCGGCATCGGTCATGAGGATGATCTTGCCGTAACGCAGCTTTGCCGGATCAAAATCCTCTTTGGAGATTCCCGTGCCGAGTGCAGTGATCATGGCGCGAATTTCCTCATGCGCCAGCATCTTGTCGTAGCGGGCTTTTTCGACGTTGAGAATCTTGCCTTTGAGCGGCAGAATGGCCTGGAATCGCCGGTCACGTCCCTGCTTCGCCGTTCCTCCTGCGGACTCGCCTTCCACCAGAAACAGTTCGCAACGCTCCGGTTGCCGCTCGCTGCAATCTGCCAGTTTGCCGGGCAGCCCGCCACCATCCAGGGCGCCTTTTCTGCGCGTCAGATCGCGGGCTTTGCGCGCCGCTTCGCGGGCGCGGGCAGCGTCAATTGCTTTGTTGATGATCTTGCGGGCGACTGTGGGATTCTGCTCGAGGTAGGCACCCAGTCGCTCGTTCACGAACGCCTGTACAACCCCGGCGATGTCGGAATTCAGCTTGCCTTTGGTCTGACCTTCGAATTGCGGCTGCGGCAGCTTCACGCTGATCACAGCCACCAGACCTTCGCGGACGTCATCGCCAGACAGGTTTTCTTTCACGTCCTTGAACAACCCCATCTGCTGGCCGGCGTAGTTAATCGTTCGCGTCAGCGAAGTACGGAATCCCGAAAGGTGCGTGCCCCCATCCACGGTGTTGATGTTGTTGGCGAAACTGAACACACTTTCGGAGTAGCCGTCGTTGTATTGAATGCCAATCTCCATCGCCACGCCGTCGCGCTCGGCTTCCATGTAGATCGGCTTATCGTGAAGAACGCTCTTTCCGCGATTCAGGTGCTTGATAAATTCCGCAATGCCGCCGTTGTATTTGAATTCGACGGCTTTGGCTTCTCCGGTCTTTGAATCGGTCGCGCGTTCGTCGGTCAGGGTGATCAACAAGCCTTTGTTCAGGAACGCCAGTTCACGCAAGCGCTGCGACAGGGTGTCGAAGTTGTATTCGGTAGCCGTAAAGATAGATCTGTCCGGCAGGAAGTGAACCTTAGTGCCGAGCTTTTGCTTTACCGCTCCGGTCTTCTTTAGCTTCGACGTGGGCTCGCCCTTCGAGTAAGTCTGCTCCCAGGTAAATCCGTCGCGCCAGATTTCCAAGTTCAGTTCTTCGCTGAGCGCATTTACGCAGGACACACCGACGCCGTGCAATCCGCCTGAAACTTTGTAAGTGGAAGAATCGAACTTTCCGCCAGCGTGCAGCTTGGTCATGACGACCTGGGCGGCGGGAACCTTCTCGCCATCCACTTCCATCACATCCACGGGAATGCCGCGGCCGTTGTCAACCACGGTGATCGAATTATCGATATGAACGGTGACGTCAATCTTATCGGCATGGCCAGCCAGGGCTTCGTCAACGGAGTTATCGACGACTTCGTACACCAGATGGTGCAATCCCATCTCGCCGGTCGAGCCGATGTACATTGCCGGACGTTTGCGGACGGCTTCCATGCCGCCGAGAACTTTGATGGACTCAGCGGTGTAGTCGCCGTTTGAACCGTTGGCTCCTTTGCCGTTCTTCGCTTTGTTGTTTTCCAGGATCGCTGCGGAGTTGATTTCTTTCGTCACCATTGAGTGTGGAGGAGAAAATTCTTGGGGTGTTCTCGTCTTCGACTTTGCTCGAATTTCGGGTCGGGCGAGCCATCGATTTCCCTAGCAAAGTCAAAGGCCAGGAACCACGTTTCTCCAAGCCCTTCTTGATGCCTGTAGATTTCCCACAAATTACTGAAATTCCAACAACTTAAGGCATCTTTGACTACATAGAATTTTATCACAGCTCAGGCCATTTTTCGACCCCCGAACCGACCCTGTAAACCGTTCGATTCAGGGCAGTTTCTCGCCCTGCGAAGAACCGACTTTCGCCCCGCGCCCGGAGAAGACGTTCCCCTAAATTCTCCGCCATCTCTGACCAGTTCGAGCGAAAGAAAATGCATTCTCCCTGTGGTAGGATGGCGTTCCCCCATTCGAGCGTGAGCGCGGAATATCCCCCGGGGCAGGCGGCAAACACCAGATGGCACAAGCAGCTGGTCCTCAAGTGGCGAAAGCCCCTTTAAAAAACCCCACGGTGCTTTTCGAAAAAACACAGAAGGTCATCGCAGGAATTGAAGCCGATCTTGGGGAACCGATTCTCACCTACTGGAACTCTGACGATGGTTCCATCTGCGGAAACGATGTCATCGGACTGTTCGGAATACTCCGTAGTATGGGCCAGCTGAATCGTCTCTCCCTGTTCATAAAATCCGGCGGCGGTTCCGGTCAGGCCTCCCTGCGGATGGTGCATCTGTTGCGTCAGTTCGTTGGGCGCCTCACGGCGCTCGTACCTCTGGAGTGCGCCTCGGCCGCGACCATGCTGGCCTTGGGCGCCGATCGCATCCTAATGGGCCCGCTTGCCCATTTGTCGGCGGTAGACACATCGCTTACCCACGATCTTTCCCCAATTGATCGAGACAACCGGCGCGTCAGTGTCAGCCAGGACGAACTCCATCGAGTGGTGCGGTTGTGGCGCAGTGAGGCGAAGGATGATCAGGCCAACCCTTACGGGAGTCTTTTCACTCATGTGCACCCGCTCGTCATCGGAGCGGTAGATCGCTCGAGCGCACTTTCAACCAAGCTGTGTGTGGAGATTCTTTCCTACCACCTGAAGGATGCCAGGAGGGCCCGGCGAATCAGCAACATCCTAAACTCGGAGTATCCGGCACACAGCTATCCCATTACGCTGCGCGAAGCCCAACGCATTGGATTGAAAGCAGAACCCTTGCGGGACACTACGAACCGGCTGCTGTTTGAATTGAACGAGATCTACTCGGAAATGGGGCAGCGCTGTTCGACTGATTTTGACGAAAAGAATTCGCACGACAACAGCATTCTGAACATCATCGAGGGGCGCGGGTTGCAGATCTTTTATCAGCTGGACAAGGACTGGCACTACCGTTCAGAGGAGCGCCGCTGGGTAACGTTGAATGACAAGAGCTCCTGGCGTAAGGTTGAGAGCATCAAAGGAAAGACCACGGTTTCCATTCTTCACGTGAGATAGCCTGGTAAAATACATCTGGCTATCCCTAATATGCCAGTTCCCATTTCGCAGGCGTGGACGGTTGCTACTTATGTCATCCGGCAGAAGCTCGCCGGACGCAAGCGGTATCCGTTCGTCCTGATGCTGGAGCCGCTGTTCCGCTGCAACCTGGCTTGTGCCGGCTGCGGCAAGATCCAGTATCCCGGCCATATCCTCAAGCGCCAGCTCACGCCGGAAGAGTGTTTTAAGGCGGTAGAGGAATGCGGGACGCCGATGGTCTCGATCCCCGGTGGCGAGCCGCTGCTGCACCCTCAGATCAGGGAAATCGTCGAAGGCCTCGTCGCCCGCAAGAAATACATTTATTTGTGTACGAACGCGCTGCTCTTGAAAGAGAAGATCCATCTTTTCACTCCTTCGAAGTATTTGACCTTCAGCGTTCACCTTGACGGCCAAAAAGAACATCACGATCTGTCGGTTTGCCTCGAAGGCGGACACGAAAAAGCCATGGAAGGGATTCGCGAAGCGCTTGATCGCGGCTTCCGCGTAACCACCAACACGACTCTGTTCGACGGCGCCGATCCAAAGAGCGTTCGTGCCCATTTTGACGAGTTAATGGAGATCGGAGTCGAGGGAATGATGCTCTCGCCTGGATACTCCTACGACAAGGCCCCTGACCAGAAGCACTTTCTTGGACGCTCCCGCACCCGCAAACTGTTCCGTGCGATTCTTTCGAATCGCAAGAAGAGCTGGCGATTCAACCAGTCCATGCTCTTCCTCGAATTCCTGATGGGCGAGCGCCATTACTCCTGCACCCCGTGGGGCATGCCAACCTACAACATCTTCGGCTGGCAGAAGCCCTGTTACCTGCTGCAGGATGGTTACGCCGATTCGTTTGAGGAGTTGCTGGAGGCCACGGACTGGGAGAACTACGGCACCGAATCCGGCAATCCCCGCTGCGCAAACTGCATGGTGCACAGTGGATATGAAGCCTCTGCAGTGAATGAAACATTCGGCTCGTTCCGCGGCTTCCTAGACACCATCAAGGCAACTTTGTTCCATCGTTACCCGGATCCTGGGGCGACCCGCTTGCTCGACGAGATCTCCTCCCACTACGTCAATCCGCTGGTTCAGATCGAGACAAAGACTCTGGAAGAGACACGGGTGTAGTCTCTCTCGGTCGGGCATTGCTGTCCGGAGCTTCTCGGCTGCAAGAAATCATCTTCACGATCTCTCGGGTGAATGAGCGGTTCCTTACTCGAGCATCTGATTGTCGGAGGCAAGGAAAACCCATGAGCGTTCCCCAACGCGGCAGCAACAATCCTGAAGAGCTCGAAGTCGCGCCCGGACGCGAGCGCGAAAACCTGGAAGGCTGGATCCCTCCGCTCGCCGGCGATGACGAAATTCAGCAGGCACTTGAGAAAGCCTTCGACTATCGCGGAGACATCACCATCACTTTGAAGAGCGGCGAAAAGGTAGAGGGTTACATCTTCGACCGCCGAACCGGGAAGACGCTCCTTGAGTCCTCCGTCCGCCTCTATCCGAGATCGGGGAATCAAAAACTCACCATCTCCTACGCCGACATCGCGGCTCTAGCCTTTAGTGGCAAAGACACGGCCGCTGGCAAAAGCTGGGAAGCCTGGATGGAGCGCTATCGCGAGAAGAAGGCGGCCGGGGAGAAAAGCATCGGGCTGCACCCGGAAGCTCTGGACTGATCTCTAGAGGTTCCGAGCGAAGTCTGTTGACGTAACTAGCCCGCGCGGTGGCTGTCAACGGTTTTCGCTTTGGGCTGCTCGCGGCGACGCGCAGATCGTGTCTTGCGTTTCTGCTGGTACATAAGCACGTCTGCCTGTCTCAGCAGCCCTTCTACGTCATCGGCTTGCGAATTGCTGCACCCTACCACGCCCATGCTGAACGACAGCCGATAGCCCAGCTCGGAGTTGAGTTGGTGTGCGGAGAGCCTTTCCTGAATGCGGCTGGCGATCTGTCCCTGATCGGCTTCCGCGATGAAAATGGCGAACTCATCTCCGCCCAGCCGGGCAATAATATCCGATTCCCGGAAACACTCGCGAAGCAAGTTGGAAGTGTCCCGCAGCGCCCGGTCTCCCTCTAAATGGCCAAATGTGTCGTTGATCTCCTTCAAATGATCGAGATCGATAAAGGCGATCGAAAACGGCTCTTGGTTGCGGTTCGCGAGTTTGACCCGATGCGCAGCCAAGGCGAGAAACCCCTTACGGTTATAAAGGCCGGTAAGATCATCGGTGAGGGAAATGTTCTCCAGAATCTGATTGGAGCGGGCAAGTTCCTCCGCCTTTTCCGCCAAAGCACCCTCCGCCAACTTGCGGGCGGCGATGTCCCCTTCTAGTTGTACGTTCACCCGTACCAGTTCGGCCGTCCGCTGGGCTACAAGGCTTTCAAGTCGTTCTTTATAAAGCCGCAACTCCTGCTCTGCGCGTTTCCGCTCGGTAATGTCTTGCGAGATGCCCATGGTGCCGAGGATCAGCCCGCTTGCATCGGTCCATGGCAGCTTCGTGGTCAGGACCCAAGTTTCCCGCCCATCCGGCCAGGTTTCCTTTTCCTCCTTGTTGACGATCGGTCGGCCGCTGCGGATGATCTCCTGTTCATCGTCGAAGGCCTGCTTCGCGTGCTCCTCGCTGAAAATGTCAAAATCGGTTTTCCCCAAGGCATCACCAGGGCTGCCAAGCCCAAAGCGGTCTACCAAAGACCGGCTGATGCCCACAAACCGGCTATCGAGATCCTTGAAGTAGACGCCCGCGGGAATATGTTCGAAAAAAGCGCGAACTAGATCTGCATTGGTGTGCTGCGGCGCAGCCACCCCGGCAACGCGCCCGCCTTGGGATTTTTTTGCCAATGAAATAATCGTATCGCTAATGGAGGACTCGACGAACGTTACCCTCACACCAAAATAACTCCGGGTAACCATCTCAGGGGCCCACGGAGAGGGAGTTTATTGTAAGTCCTTTGCCGGTGAAGCAAATAGAAAATTCAGCGGTGGTTGCGCAGCCGGGGCCAAATCGTTTTTGCGACAGCTGGGGTAACCTGTTTCTCCCAGGCTGATTTTCAAGCGGAACTACTTCCAACCACCTCCATCGCTTTCGGCATCTCCATAGCTGCAAATTCGATGGCGGAGGCCAAGGATGAAGATGCGCAAAGAGAATATTTTATGGAACGTTCTGCTCGGGACGGGAGTTTACCTGCTCGATTCTATGCGGGACCGCTTGAGCAACGCAGCTGACGACTTTAGAGGAGCCGCCCGCGACACGTATGGCGAGGCCTCCCGGCGTGTAGGCCGTGCCACAGAAGCGATTCGTGGCGAAGATCACCATGGAATGAGCACTGCAGCCGCTTTGCTCATAGGAGTCGGGGTCGGGGTGGGTGTCGGGATGCTGCTCGCTCCAGCTAGCGGCGAAGAAACCCGCAAAGATCTCTCCAACCGCGTTCACGAATTCAGCGATCGCATGCGTGACAAGTTCTCGTCCGGAGAGCACGCGCCAACCGGAACCTACGGGTCCTAGGACTCTAACCCTTCGAAAACAAAGACGCGAACCAGATTCGCGTCTTTGAACCTTTGCATTACTGCAGCGCCTCGTCGCCTGGCATGGGGTGCGAGACTTCATCCGCCTGGGGAATCAGCGCCCGGTAAACCCGAGCTGGAACCGCGGTTTCCCAGTGGTGCGAGAGCCGGGCATAGCCTACGATCCCCAAGAAGATCAGCACAATTCCGGCGGCCATGGCCAAGACTGGCACTGATTTCTTTCTCCCGGCGGAGGCCATCCCCAGGGCTCCCTGGGCGGGACAGACCGCAACGCATTCCAAGCACCCGGTACACTCCGCAGACTTGATCGTAACCAGCTGATCGACGGGCAGATTCGCGGGGCACGCTTTTGCGCATTTTCCGCAGTCAATGCAGGCGGCGAGGGTCCGGCGAATACGCAACGGGCTCAGCAGAGAAGCCAAGCCGAGCAGAGCGCCGTAAGGACACAAATACCGGCACCAAAAGTTCTTCACCAGCACGGACCCGAGCAGGAGGATTCCGATGACGGCCACAGCCGTACCGTCCAGATGCCGGAAGAAATTCAACATCTTGACGTCGGCGATCACCCCGTAGGGGCTTTTCATGAACGCGCTCAGAGCGTGCACCGACATCGACTTGACAGCCCACACAAACAATCCGAGCAGCAGGTACTTTAATCCGCGCATCGGGACGTCCGCCCACTTTGCGATCACGAAATTGCGGCCGAACACCTTGCGCCCGACCGTAGCCAGCATCTCTGAAACCGTACCGATCGGACACAACCAACTGCAGAATGCTTTGCGCAGCAGCCATGCCATCGACACAAACGTGACCAGCAAGAACATGGCTGCCGGGTGTACGGGGGGCAGATTACCCGTGAGCACCCAGTACTTGAAATTCATCATGCCGGCAATCGGCAGCCAACCCTCAACCCCTGCGGGCCGGCTGGCCACGGTGGGGGGGCCGCCTTCGAACTGACGCACCCAAAAATAGAAGAGCCCTCCCAGATACAAATTCAGGGTAAGGAAGACCCCCTGAAACAGGTGTCTGAGCTGCTGGGAGTAGTCGCGGTCTGTCCGCCGCACCAGCTTCTTCCTTTCGGGGATTCGCCGCGTCTGGTTCTCTAAGGCAGGTCGAACCATGGTTGCCATACTCCGACGCTAGCAAGAAGCCGCAATCTTGCCTGTGATTTCGGTCACAGGCCCAGGTTTTGCCTGACCCAAAGGGCAAAGTGTCGGGAAATACCGCATAATGGGCCGAACGCCCGGGATCCTGAAAGAATCGTTTGCCCATTCTTGAGCTCACAGTTCCGAATGTGGCGCTGCTTTTCGGAGCCGCCCTGCTTGCGGGAGCGCTCAATGCGGTCGCTGGCGGGGGCAGCTTCATCGCTTTTCCCGCGCTGCTCGTCACCGGGATCCCTCCGATACCGGCGAACGCGACGAATACGGTGGCGCTCTGGACGGGCCTCCTGTTCAGCGGTGGGGCCTTCCGGGGTCAAATTCATGTGCCCCGTCAATTGCTCGCAACTCTTGGAACGGCAAGCATGCTTGGAGGAATCATCGGGGCCCTGCTCCTGCTCCGCACTCCTGCACATACCTTTATGCGGGTTCTGCCTTGGCTGATGCTTGCGGCCACCCTCCTGTTCCTGTTTGGAGGCAAGCTCATTCGACCCCGTCCGGAACAAGCGGTGCATGACCTCACAACCAAAGCCCTTGCGGGGGCCGCCTGCTTCCAGTTCCTTGTGGCCGTTTACGGCGGCTACTTCGGCGGGGGGATGGGGATCGTCATCCTTGCCATGCTGACCGCCTTTGGCATGGCAAACATTCATCAGATGAACGCGCTGAAGATTTTCTTAAGCACAGCCACCAACGGGATCGCCGTGGCCATTTTCATCGCTTCCCATGCGGTGTTCTGGCGCGAAGCCATGATCATGATTGCAGGTGCGGCCCTCGGAGGATTCTTCGGAGCGCACTATTCTTTGCGTCTTCCACAAAAACTTGTTCGCTGCTTCGTCATCGCGGTCGGATCGAGCATGACAGCCTATTTTTTCGCGCGCTCTTATTGGCTGGCGCAGTAACCGGAGTCTCTCGACGCCAATCACCTGGCGAACCCTTGGTCGCCCCCTAGGCCGGTCGGAAGGGACCTACAACTAATTCAATCCAAAGCAAATGGCCGGAGCTGAACCAGTTCCGCCACTCGCCTTTTGCAGGGTTCGTTTCGAACAAAAGCCAAGGTGGAATGCCACAGTTACCTGAGTACCGTTTTCGCTCCTGAACTTTCTCGAAATAATCGCCACACGTCATGAACTTCCGTATCACCGACTGCGCCTTGATTGAAAAAATGGGCCAGCAACCGGAAGCACCTTATGGGGGATCGATGAGAACAGGAACCTTCGTGCGCGCGGCCGTCATTGCCGGGGTAATGATGCTCGCATTTTCGACGCCGGACTCCTTCTCCATCTCAAAATACTTGATCCAGGGGGTCGTACTTGATGATCAAGGCGCACCGGTAGAAGGCGCCGCCCTGCATATTGGCAGGCAGCTGTCTTACACCAACAGCTCAGGCCGCTTCATGGTGCGTTTTTCAAAGCCGGGATCCTTCCCCTTGAGCTTAGCCCCGGAGGAGTTTCTCACCAACGGGGTGTATCAGGTGGTCTCGGCTCCGGCTCAGGTCCAGGCAGAATCGGAAGACAGTGTCAGCGATGTTCGGGTCGTAGTTCGCAGAGTCCCTCCGCCGCAGGCCAGGCTCTACAACCAGTAGGGAACTGAACGATCTGCTCTTCTGCTCAGTGTACGGGCGGAGCAATCAGCATTCGAACACCGGTCGTCAACAGAATGACGCAAAGGATGCGGCGCAACCAGAGCACCGGGAACCGGGTGCTCAGATAGGAGCCGATCAGGCCGCCTGGAATGGAACCGACCAGCATGTACGCGACCAGCGAAGCATCAACGTTCCCCAAACGAAAGTGAATGAAGCTGGTCACGCCGGTCAGCACCACGGCATGAACAATGTCGGTCCCTACCATCACCTTGGGTGGATAGCTATAAAACAGCAGCAGAAGCATCATGATCATGCTGCCGGAGCCGACCGATGTCATTCCCACGAGGAAGCCGGCGACGAACCCGATCACCGCCATTCCGGCAAAGGACCTCGCCGTAGGCGGACGATTCACCATGCTCTCTTCCAGCCTTCGCTGCAGCAAGAGCAATGTGGAAACCACCACCAGCAGGATTCCGACCGCGGACTTAATAAAGTCATTGACTCCCGCCCCGTAAAGCACTCGCAGATGCACGAGTAGTCGAATTCCGAGGATTGATCCCGGGACGCTACCCGCGGCGAGCGCAAGCACAACCTTGCGGCGAACCGTTCCCTTGCTCAAGTGAACGGTGCTGGAGGGAATTTTGGTGATGAAGTTAAAAAGCGCGTCTGATCCGACCGCTTTGATCGCCGGCACGCCCAAACCGAAGATCAGGATGGGCAGGAGCAATACGCCACCCCCAAGACCTGTGAGTCCAATCAGGGTGCCGACGATCAGACCGATCAGGATCCTAACGGCAGCGGCTTCCATCGTGAACGGTTCTGCTCCCTTCGTTCCAGCAGATTCCCGCCCCTTGGACTTCGCTTGAAGCCCCGCTGTTCGAATGGCTGATAGAAGGGAGGAACCAGTGTCGCGACAGCCTCTCGCATTTTTGGGGGTTCGTCAAGGAGTTAAGCGGCCGGCAGATTCATATTCGAACCATGATCTGTAACGTTGAACGGGTGTGTTCGGGCGCGCCACCCAGTAAAAGGCGGCGCTCAGCCTCGAAAGGTTTGACCCGATTCCGCGTATCACGTTAGAATAATTCAGTTTGCCTGTACTTCGGCCTCGGTCTTCCACCCCAGCGCTCTTGAGGCGCCCGGGGACCCCGGAGAAGTTGAGGCCTTCCGCAGCGGTTGCCGAGAGCATCGGCGGGAAACAGCAAGCACAAGTTTAGGGATTTCTCGGGCTGAGCGTTGCACATGTGTCCGCCTGCCCCTGGTCCACGGAGGCATTCTTATGTACGCGGTCATTCGCGCCGGTGGCAAGCAGTATCGGGTGGCGCCCGGAGACGTGCTGCGGGTTGAAACGCAGAACGCTGACAAAGGCAAGGTAGAGTTCAATGACGTGCTGGCGGTTTCAGGCGGCGACGGGCAGATTGCAAAACCCGGTTCCGACGCACTCGTAACCGGCGAAGTCCTTGGCGAGGGCCGCGGGCGAAAGGTCCTGGTTTTTCACTACAAGAAAAAGAAACAGTATAAAAAGCTGCAGGGACATCGCCAGCCGTTTACCTCCATCCGAATCACGGAGATCGCTTTCGACGGCCAGAAGTTCAGCGCGCCTGAGCTCCCGAAGCGGGAGCCCAAGGTGAAGAAGCAATCGGCTGAGGCCGCGGGCGAAACCAAAGCGGCGAAGCCAAAGGCGTCGGCCAAGAAGAAGGCAGCACCCAAGAAAGCTGCCGCGAAAAAGTCTACGCCGAAAAAGAAGTAAAACCCGCGAGTTTTCACGAGGGAATCTGGCGCGCCACGCGCGTCGAGAGCTAGGAGCTGTTTCATGGCGCACAAAAAGGGATTAGGCAGTTCACGAAATGGGCGCGACTCGAACGCGCAGCGGCTTGGATTCAAAGCATTCGGCGGACAGATCGTCCCCGGCGGAACGATCATCGTGCGTCAGCGCGGCACTCGTGTGAAGCCCGGCCTCAACGTCGGCCGCGGCAAAGACGACACTCTTTTCGCCAAGATCACCGGCAAGATCGTCTTCAAAGATCGGGGATCGATGGGCAAGTTCGTCCTAGTCGAGCCGGTCGAAGCGAAGTAGTTCGACTGCTCCAGCGGTCGGCGACGCTCGCTCGTCACCTTTCCATTCGCGGCTTTCAGCCTTTCAAACCGACGTCATCCTCGCGCCTTCCTCGTTGTAAGTTCTTTGCCCGGAAGTTTTCTCGGCCGCTTGCACGCTCTTAGCGGCAACCGACCTGAGCTTCGGCGATCCGAGAGTTCTTCCCGGCGCTCACGTATCTTGAGGCGGTTCGTCCATCTCTGAGGTACACTTCTCGACCGTGAGAATCTCCGTCCGAGCACAGCGCAAACTTTTCACAGCGACGGCAATCTCGCTTTTCGTCGTTCTACTCCTCGAACTCGCATTCACCCTTCGGCACGAGACCCAAACCTGGGACGAAGCTTGCCACATTTTTGCCGGCTATCGCTACTGGACGCGCGGCGACTTCGCCATGAATCCCGAGCATCCGCCGTTCGTGAAGTTGCTGGCCGCTGCAACGCTTTTGCCTTTGCATCTGAACGGCCCTGAACGCAAGCACCTGTTCTCCAAAGAAGAAGATTTCCTCAGCGCAACCGAATTCGTCTATTCGAACAACGCCGACGAAATCCTTTTGCGAACGAGAACGGCTGCGTCTCTGCTTTGCCTGCTGCTGGCTGTGCTTATCTTTGCAACCGCGCGTCAAATGTTCGGGAATATCGCCGCGCTGATTGCGCTCACGATTTTTGTCTTCGAGCCGAACCTCCTTGCCCACGGATGGGAAGTCACGACCGACACCGGGTTCTCCTGCTTTCTGCTCGCAACCGTCTATGCGTTCTATCGATATGTAAAGCAACCATCCGCCCGAAGGCTCGCTCTGGTCGGGGGCGCCGCCGGTCTGGCGCTCGCAACCAAGCACTCTGCCATTCTCGTTTTCCCGATTCTGCTGGTCCTCGTCGCAGCAGAACTCTGGCTGCGGCGCCGTCCCAATCGAGCGCAGGATTTTTCGCGTCCAGGGGCCGCCAAGCTGGCCACATCTCTTGTCTTCGCCGGCGTCATCGCAATTGTGGTTTTGTGGGCCGCCTATGGGTTTCGTCTTCATCCCCAGCGCGGCGTGAGTGCGGAAGCGCGCGTGATCCAGTATGCGCAGGGACTTCACAGCCCAACTCAGAAGGCGCTCATCACGCAAGCGGCCCGCTGGCACCTTCTGCCCGAGTCATACCTTTATGGGCTCGCCGATGTTGGCTACGTTGTTGACTTTAGCCACAGCTACCTGTTCGGACATGTCTATCCCCATGGACAGTGGTTCTATTTCCCAGCCGCGTTCCTGATCAAAACAACACTCTCTTTGCTGCTGCTGTTAGTGCTCGTTCCGTTGGCGATTGCCCTCCGGGGGGCAAGATATCGCCGCGAACTGGCGTTCCTTATCCTTCCCGCAGCCATTTACTTTGCGGTAGCAGTTCTATCGACGCTGAACATTGGCATCCGCCACATTCTGCCGGTATATCCTTTCCTCATCATTTTGGCAGGATGGACTGCGCGGGAACTGATCGCCGCCAAACGCAGGAGCGCCTATGCAGTCGTTTTTCTTTTAGCGTTTTCTATCTTCTCTTCGTTGCGCGTCTTTCCCGTTTATCTCGCCTACTCGAACGAGCTCTGGGGAGGTCCATCGAACACCTATAAATACCTGAGTGACTCCAACGCCGACTGGGGACAACAACTGAAGTCGGTCAAACAGTATCTTGATCAGCGCAACGTGAAGAATTGCTGGTTCGCCTATTTCGCCGATGTGGTTGCGGATCCGAAGTATTACGGCATTCCCTGTAAACCCCTCACCACCATCGCATCCACGTGGTTGCAGCCTTCGATGGATGTTCCCCCGAGCGTGGATGGCCCCGTACTGATTAGCGCTGGAGTTCTGTCGGGATACGAGTTCGGCCCGAACGAATTGAATCCCTATGACCAGTTCACGCGGCTCCGACCGACGGCCATCCTGGAGCATGGCGTGTTCGTTTACGATGGCCATTTCGAGATCCCGCTGGCGTCAGCGCTGAACCACCTCACCCAATCACAGTTGAAGGAACGAGCTGGCCAGCTTGAAGACGCTTTGGCCGAGGCCCAAGCCGCCGTCGAGCTGGCGCCATACTCCATGCAGACGCAAGCCCGGCTTGGCTTTCTGCTCATGAAAGTGGACCGCCATGACGAAGGCCTTCAGACCCTAGAGCGCGCCCTTGCCATCGGGGAGACCGTCAACCCTGAGCTTGAAAGCTCATGGACCCTGGCCAGCCTGCGGGCAGCCTTGGCAAAGTAAGCGGCCCTTCAGTCGCTCAACTGCGGGGGCGGGTATTCCGGCAGCTTATCTTTGTTCTGGGCCGCACGTTTCACCTCCAGCTCATCGAACAGCAGCGCCGGAGCGACGATGCTGTGAGGAATGGCTGCGGGCAGATTGTCCACCCTAACTTTGTCCCCGGCGGCAACGATATCGTTGCGCATGGTGCGGGTATCGAGGTCGCCGAAGGTTGCGCCGCGCACGAGTTGCTCGTGGGCATCGCTTGTGAACAGCTTGTACAGCAAGCGAGGCGAGTTCCTGGGTCCTACCGCTTTGACGACATAGCAAAAGGCGAGATCGCGCTGCCTGCAGAGTTCGATCAGCTTGGTTTTTAGCGCCTCTGCGGGAACCGGTTCCGAGGATTGCAGGATCAAGTTGCCAAGGCCTGGTCCCGGCGGATTCACCGGATAGGGCGCGCGCCCATGTCCATTGGAGGCGGGGAAGTCTCGGATGGGCACTCTGCCGAGGTCGTAGGCAACCAGCTTGCCTTTATCGACGAGGGTAACCTTCGCCGGGCGTACCCCTTCGTCATCCACATCGTACTGTCCAAGCAGAGGCTCGCCCTGCCAGGACGGAATGGTGGGATCATCGGTGACCGAAAGAAAATCAGGCAGCACTTTGCTGAGATAGCTGGTCGCGAATGCACCTTGCACGCGAACAGGTTGCCCTAAGGCCGGTTTTTTCCCCAGAACGTTTTCTCCGATCAGCGAGGCAAAAATGTTGGTGGCGGCGTACGGCTCGAATAGAACTGGTCCGCGATATTCTTCATCGACAACCGGTGCGGCGCGCAACTCCGCCAGGGTTGCCACCACCGCCTCCGCCTGTTTCTGGAATTCGTTCGGACGTGGAAGATTTTTGAATTCTCCTTGGACGGCTTCGGTCGAACGCTCCAGACGCATCCCGTCGGGAGCCTGGGTGGAGGCTCCCGCCACAATCAGATAGGCCGAAGCGCCCGTGCGCACGATCGTGCCTTCGGAGTTTACGAAATAACGGTTGGTAGCCTCGAACGAGAGGCTGGACTGAATGGTTTCGATCTGCGGGTCTTTCTTGTAAAACGCCGTGACCTCGCGAAGCAGCGGAGCCCAGGAACCGATCCCGGGATCGAGCTTCACCAACGGACGAATCAGGCGCACGGGCTCAGCATGAGCGAAATCATCGGTCGGATTTTCGATGGTGAGTTGTTTCAGGGCGGCATTCTTCTCCGTCAGGGCCTCGGCAGCGGATTTGTAGGCCTGGTCGGTAGCGAGCCACAGTTTGCGACGGATGGCGAGTTCGTCATCGTCGGAAGCGACGATTTCGACCATTCCCTGGCCGCCCTGGTAGAAGCTGTCCTGCTTGTAATTGCCAATGCGAACTACCACCCGCAGAAATCGTGCGCGCGTGCGCAGTTCTCCCCGGGGAGCACCATAGGCCGCTTCATACCAATAACGGTCCGTATCCGTGATGCGGTAGTCGATGTAGTAGGGGGCGGCCACTCCTTCGAGCTTCAGTTGGTTCTTTGATCTCTGCATCTCCGCCAGCATGGCGTGCAACACGGGATCACCACTGGCCTCCTGAGGCATCGCCTCCTGCGCGAAGGAAGGGACGGCTAAGGCCAGCAGGAGGAGGCCCGCGAGCTTCATCTCCATCCGAATCATTGCTGGCCTCCTTTCCCGCCGCTAGAAACAGTGGCGTCGGGAGGAGGCAAGATGGGCGGCCGGTTCAAGGAATGCCCGCGTTTTTGCACTTCGATTTCGGAAAACAGCATGGCCGGGGCAACCGCGGCCACCGGCACGGCGCCGGATTCCGCGCCGCAGATGCCATCGAACACCGCGGCTTTGTCCCCCGTCATCAGAATGCCATTCATCGCGGTCAGTGGCGTGCCGACGATGTCAACGCCGCGCACCAGTTCATCCGGCCTGCCGTCGGCAAAGACCTTCCAGACCATCACGGGAAGCACCTGAAAGGCTTGCGGCAGTTGAGACTGCGTCAGCGTGAAGCCGCCTTCGATGTCTTCGAAATAGAGCCCATAGGGCTTGGATTTCTTCTTGATTTCCTCGATAAAGCGCTGCCGGAGTTCTCGGTCACTCACACTGTGCGACGAGGTAACGATGAGGTTTCCTTGTCGGCCGACCGGAATCATTCCGGATTGCGAGCGCCCATGACCGTTCGAGTGAAGGAATCCTTCAATCGGCATGCGTGCCATCAGATAGTTTGTAAGTACGCCGTTTTTGATCAGGTCTACCGCTTGTGCCGGCACGCCTTCATCGTCGTATTCATACCCGCCGCTCAGATCGATGGTGTTCAATTTGCGCAGCGTGGGATTGTCGGAAACGGTAAGGAAATCCGGCAGGACCTTGGCCCCAATTTTTTTCGCAAAGGTCCTTCCTTCTCCCTCGCCTCGCTGACGCTGCCCTTCCAGTCGATGTCCCAAAACTTCGTGAAAGAAAACCGCCGCCGAGCGCCCCGAAAGTAGCGCAGGACCATCGAAGGGCTCTGCCACGGCCGCGCTGCGCAGCGCCTTGAGATCGGCTGCCATCTTGTCGATCTTGGAAAGAATCTCGGCTTCGCCCGGCAAGTTCCCCAGCGAGTCCGCCTGGAAGGTTTCCACCCGCATCAGATCCATGCCATCGTCGGCGCGGGTTTGCGCTTGGATCGCGAGGTGTACAAACTGCCCCGGATAGACCAGTCGGGTCCCCTCGGTGTTGATCTGATGGGTTTGGCTGTTCTGTACCGAGATCAAGACAGCGGACAAATAAACGAAGGGATAACTTCGAAAACGCGCAGAGTACTTGCGGGCCAGGGATTCCAACTGGAGCTGGTTGGGCAGGGGTGCAGGCGCGGTGTAGTCAAGATGCACCTGCGGTTTCTCTTGTGAGAAGTCGTCGGAGGTGTCTTCCTCTTTCGCGTTGACCGCCGTTTGGGTCTTTACATTGAGATACGCCTTGGCGGCGTTGCGGTACCCCTGGTAAGTTAGCCTCCATAACTCCCGGGCAATGGCGTTTCGATCATCCTCAGTCGCGAGCGATCCGGCGTGAATCGCCGACGGACGGCTGTTCTCGTGGGTGTTGTCGAGGGCCGGGGTTCCGATATGCGTGATGACATCCACCGCCCGCCGCCGGGTGCGCAGGCTTGAAAGCAAAGCGCCATCCCCGCCGGCAGCGGCCGCGATGGTCTCGTCCTGCACTTGGTAACTCAGAAAGTAGGGTGCCGGATTCAGTTTTCCCAATTCTGCTGTCGCCCGGTCTAACTCAGCTTGCATCGTGCTCAGCAGAACGTCATTCGGTTTTTTGTCCGCGGCGTGCGCGGACAAGGTCAGAGTGATGAGCAGGAGTCCGAAAACCAACAACACAGAGTGTTGCGCACGTAAATTGATCATAAGAGACGAAATGAGACGGGTTCAGCAGCGCCCTCACTGCACGCGATGGTAGAGGAGAGTAGCTTCTCGCTCAAGTAGCAAGTTCGCCGACCTGGCGCGAGGGGTGAGCTGTCTCCAGGGGTGCCTAAATCATGTTCCTCTATACTTACTAAAGGCACATTCTGTTTCATACCGGCACATAGTGTTCATCGATGAGGCCACAATTCGCGTGAAGGCGGGTGACGGCGGCAATGGCTGCGTCGCCTTCCGGAGGGAGAAGTTTGTTCCGCGCGGCGGCCCATCTGGCGGCGATGGCGGACGCGGCGGCGATGTGCTTGTGGAATCCAGTGAGCGCCACAACACCCTGGTGCACTTTCGCTTTAACCCCGAATACAAGGCGGAGCGCGGACGACACGGCGAAGGCTCCAATAAAACAGGACGAGACGGCGAAGGAGTTCTGCTGAAAGTCCCTGTAGGAACGATCATTTATGACGCGGATTCCGGCGAGAAGGTCTATGACTTTTCCCGCGCAGATGAGAAGGTCGTCATCGCGCACGGAGGACGTGGGGGCCGCGGCAACGCCCAGTTCAAGACCTCCACGCATCAAGCGCCGCGCGAGCACGAGGATGGCCGCCCGGGCGAGGAACGCACCCTGCGACTGGAACTGAAGCTGCTCGCGGACGTTGGCCTGGTCGGATATCCGAACGTCGGAAAATCAACCCTGATCTCCCGCATTTCCGCCGCACGTCCGAAAATCGCGGATTATCCATTCACCACTCTGCAACCAAACCTTGGGGTCGTGTTGGTGGGCGATGCTCCGACCGAGGTCAGCTTTGTCGTCGCCGACATCCCCGGGTTGATTGAAGGAGCGCACGACGGGGCAGGGCTGGGCATGCAGTTTTTGCGGCATATCGAACGCACGCGACTGCTCGTCCACGTAGTCGACGTTTCTGACTCGAGCGGCCGCCCAGATCCAGTGAAAGACTTTGACGTCATCGTGGGCGAACTGAAAAGCTTTGGCGCGCAGCTCGAATCGAAACCCATGATTCTGGTCGCTTCCAAGTGCGACGTAGCGAATAAGACCAAACTCACCAGGCTGAAGAAGCTGGCGAAAAGCCGGGACCTTGATCTGCATCCGATTTCCGCTGTGACGGGCGAAGGTGTCGAGAAGTTAAAGTATGCAATGGCGAAAAAGGTTACTGAAATCAGGCGCGCAGATGCTGATAAGCTGACTGCTCCCGCGGGCGCTCTCGGAGAGGATCGACGCCCGACGAGCGACGACGGACTATGAACATCGGCCTTTTTGGCGGCACATTCGATCCCATTCACAAGGGCCATCTGGCTCTGGCGACGGCCGCGCGAGAACGCTGCCGGCTCGGGCGCATCTATTTCGTGCCCACCAACGTTCCGCCTCACAAAACCTCCCAACCGGTGGCCTCGTTTTTTCACCGTTACGCCATGACCGTACTCGCCACCCAGGGCGAAAAGTCGTTTCTTCCATCCCTATTAGAAGCTCCCACCGAATTTGTTCTGCAGGACAGGAAGAGCGCACGCGGAACCGCGGCTCCAGCCCCGAACTACAGCATCGATACCATTCGCAACCTGAAGCGCGGATTTAAAAAAGCCGACCGGCTGTTCCTCCTGATCGGCATCGATGCGTTCAAAGACATTGCGAAATGGCATGAAGCCGAGGCGCTGTTTCGAGAGTGCGAATTCATCGTGGCCAGCCGCCCGGGCTATTCGCTTGCCGACGTTGCGAGCGCCCTGCCGGAAAAGCTTCGGCCTCGGGCAGAAGTAACCAAGCCGTTTTCGAAACAACCGGCCAAGGGGGACCTTGTCCTTGTTGGAGTGACCCTGCACCTGCTCGATGATGTCAACCAGAACATTTCTGCTACCGCGATTCGGCAAGCCGCTGCCGCAAAGAGGCCCATCAAAAGGTTCGTCCCGGAGAGCATCGAAGAGTACATCAGAAAAGAAGGGTTGTACGGCTGACCAAGCGGTCCCTCTCGCCCGTACGCCCTACGACTAAAACAAAGTCCTCGTTGTAAGATAAAACCACACGATCTGAATGAAGAAGACCAACACCCTCATCTCCCAGCTCACCACGGCCATTGCAGCCTGCAGGGACAAGAAAGCCGAAGAGCTCACCATCCTCGAGATGGACAAGAACTCCGGCGCTTTCACTGACTATTTCGTCATTTGCAGCGGCTCGAACTCTCGCCAGATTCAGGCCATCTCTGACGAAGTCGAGCTCCGTCTGAAGCGCGCGGGCACTTACCCCAACAATATTGAAGGCTACAAGCAGGCGGAATGGGTGTTGCTCGACTATGTGGATTTCGTGGTACATGTGTTTTCAGCAACCGCACGCAGCTACTACGATCTTGAGCGCCTTTGGCGAACGGCAAAAAAGCTGGAGCCTGCCGAGGTGAGTGCAAAGCCACGCAGGCGCGCTCCGGCGAGGAAAACGGCTGCGCGAAAACGGGCTTGAAGAGCGGCGGCTCTCCGAGCGAAGCTGATGTCGCTTAACCATGAAACTCACCATCGCATGGGTCGGTAAAACGAAGAACCCCAACCTTCAGTCCCTCACCGAGGAGTACTTGAAGCGCCTTCGGCAATACGCGGATTCCGAAGGCGTCTCCCTCAAAGACGAGGCCGCGCTGCTGAAGCTATGCGGCCGGGATGGTAAAGGCGGGCGGAGACGGATGGTGGTGCTTGCTTCGCGGGGCAAGCAGCTCACCTCCGAAGAACTCGCCAAGTTTCTAGGCGATCATCAGGACACAAATCCCACCCCACTGGTTTTTGGCGTTGGCCCTGCCGATGGCTTCAGCGAAACTGCCTGCCGCCAAGCCGATTTCACGTTATCGCTTGGGAAGATGACGATCGCTCATGAACTGGCCCGTGTCCTCTTGCTCGAACAGCTCTATCGGGGCTTCACCATCCTGAAGGGACACCCCTACCATCTGGGACACTGAGAATCTGGCGCACCACCGCGGGCGCTCGGAGATCGATGAGGCGTGAATTGGCCGAAGGTCTAAGACAGGCATTGGGATTTTGGCCGATGTACCCGATGCTGCAAAGTGGCGCCACGCTTCGTACCTCCGTCACTTTCCTGGGTCGAACCCACTCCGTAAAGTAGACGCGAGGCCGAAACTGTGAAGGATCCCGTGGAAGTACTTCGCCGCAAGGAAGCTGAACTAGAGCGTTTGCAGGAGGAAGTGGAAGCTCTCCGCCTTGTCGGAAAGCTCCTGCGGGAGCGGACCCTTTCGGGGAAAAGCGAGGCGCAGGAGCGCGGTAAGATTCTGCAGATGCCCTAGCTTGGATCCTGCCGGAAAGCTTCAGCTCTACTCAAGGTGAGCACAACCGTCTGCGCCAGCCGTTCCACGACCGCCAGATCCCCGTCGTCAAAGGCGTAAGGCACTGCCGAGAATACTTCGATTAAGCCAACCAGGTCTCGCTCGTAGATCGCTGGAGCAGCAAGAATCGAGCCGAGTCCCAGGTTGCGACAGGCATCGGCATCGACTCGCGGATCGAATTCAGTATCGTCACAGCGCAACGGCCGCAACTCCCGGGCGCAGGCCCCGGTAAATCCGCTGCTGAGGTTCACGGGCGCCCCGATCTGAGGAACGTTATTTCCCGCCGCCGCACGGCAGGTCATGCCGTTCTCCCCGGCAAGCGCAACCGCTGCACCCGTTCCCCGGGTGATCGAGCAGGCACGCGTGGCAATCAAGGTCAGCGCGGATTCGAGATTCCCGCCGAGGGACTTGAACTCATACTGGACCGTTGTCGATACCCCTGCCAAGGGAAGCGGATGGTCTTGCTCGCGCGCGTCAGGCCCGGTCTCCAAACTGAGAGCGACTCCGCGCTGGCTTTTCGGGGATCCGTTCGACTCGCCGGCAAATGCCGAATCTCGCACCACCCATCGTGGAGCCTTCCAGCTTGGGGCGAACGCATTCAACGTCAACCATTCGCGCAATCTCTCGCGGGCCGGATCCGGGAGCTCTGAAAAGCGAACGCCGGCACGGCCTAACGCGTCTGCCCAGGCCACATAGCCGGTCGTTTCCAGATAAGCAGTCGGCTCCCCCAGCGAGAGATGCAGCGGCAGAATGCTGTGCGCCTCAAGCGGCGCGATCGTCTGCATCGACATGCCTTCCTCACTCAAGTCGAGAATCATTCCGCCAGTCACGCCATCGAAGCTGGCAAATGCCGGCGTATTCACCCGCTGGCGCAGAGAATGCCGCCTGTCGGGAGCCAATTCGTGGTTCACAACGGACCTCACTGCCGGGTTACGCGCGAAGCAAGCGCAGACTGCTGAAACATTAGCCGGTTCGACGGGACGGCTGGCCGGCCAGGAACTACAAAGCTGACCTTCATCATGGTGTGGAATTCGTCGAATGAGAAGTACACGCAAGGGTTCGGGGGAACCCGTGTTTCCCGCATGCTGGAGATCAAACATTCAGCTTTGGCGGCGGATCAGGAACCTGGGCGAATCTACCAGCCTACTTTCATCCCCTTGTTCTGCTCGTCCAGCCACTTCTTCAGCGGGGCAAAATAATCAAGAATCGCGCTGGCATCTGCCTGGCGTTGTCCGGTGAGAGCTTCCATCGCATCGGGCCAGGGCTTGCTCTGCCCCATTTCGAGCATCTTGTTGAACCTCTCGCCAGCTGGTTTCGAGTCGAAGAACGTGCAACGGTTCAGCGGACCCGTGTATCCGGCCTCCTTGCATAACGCACGATAGAACTGGAACTGATAGATAAACGCCAAGAAGTATCGCGTGTACGGCACGTTCCCGGGAACATGGTATTTTGCGCCCGGGTCGAAATCGGCCTCGCTGCGCGGAGCCGGCGGTACCACTCCCTGATACTTCAGCCGCAGGTCCCACCAGGCTTGGTTATAGTCGGCAGGCTTGATCTCGCCAGAGAAGACCTTCCAGCGCCACTGATCGATCATGATGCCGAATGGGAGAAACGCTACTTTATCGAGCGCCTGCTTGAGCAGCAGCGGAATATCAGCGTCGGCTGGAGGGATGGTTTCGAGCAAGCCGATCTTCTTCAGATACTCCGGGGTGATTGCCAAGGCAATGGTGTCGCCGATCGCCTCATGAAAGCCATCATTGGCGCCGTTCTCGAATAGAAACGGCTGGTTCTTGTAGGCGCGCTGATAGAAGTTGTGCCCCAGTTCGTGATGGATGGTGACAAAATCCTCATCCTTGATCTGAATGCACATCTTGATCCGAATGTCGTCCTTGTTGTCGATGCTCCAGGCGCTGGCATGGCAGACGACTTCGCGATCCGCTGGCTTGGTGAAAAGCGAGCGCTCCCAGAATGTGTTCGGCAACGGCGCAAACCCGAGCGAGGTGTAGAAATTCTCGCCGTACTTGACCATGCCGTGCGCGTCAAGCTTCTTGGCGCGCAGCAATTCGGTAAGGTCGTAACCACTGCTATTCTCCGGAAGCCCCAGCAAGGGGTAGATGTTGCCCCATTGCTGCGCCCAGGGATTGCCGAGCAGGTGTGCGGGAATCGGCCCATCTGGCGGGACGACTCCTGGACCGTATTTCTTGGAAAGGCGCGCCCGAACGAAGGTATATAGCGAGAGGTAGAGCGGCCGCACTTGTTCCCACAACCGATCGACGTCGGCCGCAAACTGCTCTGGAGGCATATCGTAACCCGCCCGCCAGAGCACGCCAGTATCTTTAAACCCTAACTCGCGCGCGCCCTGATTCGATAGATCCACAAACCGCGCATAACGCTGCCGCATCGGTGCGCCGATGGAGTGCCAGCCCAGCCAGACTTCCTTCAGTCGGGCCGGATCACGGTTTTCCGCCATGATGTTCTCGACTTCATTGACATCGAGGACCTTGCCGGCCGAATCTTTGAACTTGCCCTTTCCATAGTCGGAGTCCAGAGATACGGCAATCGTGGTCAGCTCCTTGCGCAGCTTAGGGTCCTTGGGAGCGGGCGCGACCAACTGCAGCTTGAGTAACAGGAATTTGCGCTCGAGTTCCGCCGGCATCTTCAGCCCATCAAAGCGCTTGGCTTGCTCAACCAGTTCCGTGGTGACGGCGGTGATTTCATCGTTGACCGCGGCGGCAATCGCTTCCGTGTCTTCGGTGATGAAATTTTCGTGGATCCAGTTCGCCTGGTTTCCTTTGATGTTCAATTCTGCCAGGCGTTCTTCCGCCTTGGACATGAACTGCTCGGCTTCAGCAACGGTTGGTTTCTTGGTTTGAGCCTCGAGTACCGCGGCGAAGGCAAAGCCGAGAAGTGTAGAAAGCAGGAACATCTTCATATTTTCTCCGAACTTCGTGGCTGATGGCCACCATCACTCCAACCCGAAGGGAAACGCCAAATTATGCACGAGTTGGAGAGGGTTGTTCAAACCTTGACGAGAGCGGTTTCAAGAGCCGGTGCCATCGTACATCTGTTCGACTGCCCTCTGCACTCTCAAGGAAAGGGTTTCCATGTCTCTTGTGCCTAAGCCGGCGGTTGGGATCGGCTTGCCCACCCGCATTTCGAGTGGCCTCGGTTTGATGTGGTAGGTGTTCATGGGAAGCAGTTCGTACATCCCGAGCAGCGCAACGGGCACGATATCGACCTCCGCCTTGATGGCGAGGAAGAAAGCCCCGGGGAGAAACGGTTGAATCCTGCCATCGGGTGTCCGGCCGCCTTCCGGAAAAATCACCAGGGGCATACCGCGCTTCAGCGTGCGCAATGCCGATTTGATTTGCCCCACCGAGCGAGTTGGATTTTGCTGGTCTACGCATACCTGCCCGGAGCGCTTCAGATGCCACCCGACGATCGGATATGACCATAATTCCTTTTTGTGCACGATCCGGAACTGAAAGGGCAGGAAGGCATACAAAGCTGGAATATCGAGGGCAGAACCATGATTGACCGCATAAACGTGGGGCTTTGACGTGTCGATTTGGTCAAGGCCCGTGACCCTGAACGGTGACTGAATGGACTTCATCGTCAGCTTCGCCCAGGCTCGCGCAAAACCGTGCAGAATGCTTCCGTCCTTGTCGAAGAAACCGAAAGGAATCGATGCCAGACCGAAGGCGATGGTATAGCCCCAGATCAGCAAATCCAGGAAAAGATAGGAACGCAGAGCGCTGAGCAAGCCATACCGGCGGGGTGGTTCGGCCTGCCGGACCTCGGTCCCCTCACTCACTTCGCTCACGCTGCCAGGTTTCATCAGGCGGAAACTCCGAGCACCTGCATGGCCTCGCCGACAATGTAAATGGAGCCGGTTACGACAACAACCTTTTCCCCTGCCGCCAGCAAGCGCGCCTTGCTGATTGCGGACGGCACATCCGAGGCAAAGTCGATTTCTGCGCCGGTTCGTCCGGCGGCTTCCGAGATCTCCTGTGGCGTTGCCGACCTGGGATTGTCGGCACGGGTCGCGATGACGCGCTCCGCAAGCGGGAATAAAATCTCCGCCATCTCGCGAATGGCCTTGTCGCGCATAGCACCGAAGACAAATACGAGCTGTCGGCTCTGGTAGAGCGAGGAGAGCGTCGAGCGCAGGGCCCATGCTCCGGCAGGATTGTGGGCCACGTCTAGAACAAACTCCGGCACATCTTCCCCGCCTGTGACCACTTGAAACCGTCCCGGCCAGCGGGTCTCGCGAATCCCCGATGCGATGCAATCAGCGGTGATCGAGGGGAACTGAGCCGTTAGGTGTTCAGCCGAGGCAATCGCGAGCGCGACATTCCTAAGCTGGTGGCGGCCAGCCAGAGGTGTTTCGACGATGATCTCTTTGCCTAGTACGGAAAGCGGATAGCGGGACACCACCCGGCGTCGCTGAGACTGGCTTCGAGGCACAGGCTCCCACAAGGGCGGGCTGGCGGGGGATATCGGCGGCACAAAGGGCACCGCACTGAGTACGGCGGTCCCCATTTCGAGGGCTGCCCTTCCAATCGTGTCGTTCGCCTCCGGAGTTTGCGGCAGGGTAACAAGAACTCCGTTCTTCCGAAGAATTCCGGCCTTTTCTTGCGCAATTTCGGTAATGGTGTTTCCGAGAAACTTCTGGTGGTCGAGCGAAATGTCAGTGATTACGCTCAGCAATGGTTCGACGACGTTGGTGGCATCCAGCCGACCGCCCATTCCAACTTCGAGCACCGCGATGTCGACTTTCTGGTTCGCGAAATATTCAAACGCAATCGCGGTCAGCATCTCGAAGAAGCTCGGATGCCACGGCAGCTCGCCGTCTTCCACCAGGCGTTCGGCGGTTCGATCGACCACCCCGTGCAGCAGACCAAACTGATCGTCCGGCATCTGCTCGCCATTGATACGGATGCGTTCGTTGATGCGGACCAGGTGGGGTGAGGTGTAGAGTCCCGTGCACAATCCCGCAGCCTGCAAGATCGATGCCAGCGTGGCGGCAGTGGATCCCTTGCCATTCGTGCCCGCGATCAAGACACTCGGGAACTTCCCTTCCGGATGCTCGAGGGCGTCAAGGAGGCCGCGCATATGTTCCAGGTCGAACTTGTGCGAAGGGGTGTGCGCGAGCTCATGCCCGAGCGCATACATGCGTTCCACCGCGGATTGGTAGGAACCAGACATGAGAGGTGTCGGCCAACGACAACTCTAGATTAGCAGTTTGGGTCGGGGTCCTTGTGCCGGGCCTTGCATGCAGTCGAACTGTGATAGTCGGGGAAGCGGAATGTGACAAGCTGATAACTCGCTCGTTCCACACCGGAAAAGGGGGCGGGGGATGGGCTGAAGAGGATCGAGAGGGGGCCCTAACCGGCGGCTGAGGTCTGACCTTGGGCGGCCGGGCTCATGAACTCCAGGGCCCGCGCGATATAGGCTCTCAGCTCTTTCCGGTGGACCACCGCATCGAGCATCCCGTGCTCGAGGAGAAACTCGCTGCGCTGGAAGCCTGGAGGGAGCTTTTGGCGAATCGTCTGCTCGATGACCCGAGGTCCGGCAAATCCAATCAACGCGCCAGGTTCACCGATATTCAGGTCCCCCAACATGGCAAACGAGGCGGTGACGCCTCCGGTGGTGGGGTCGGTTAACACCGAAATATACGGGATCCGCGCTTCGTCAAGCCGCGCCAGTGCGGCAGAGATCTTGGCCAACTGCATCAGGCTCAGCGCCCCTTCCATCATTCGAGCTCCGCCGGAAGCAGAAATGATGATTAGGGGACGCTGCGTACTGAGCGACTCCTCGATTGCGCGCGTGATCATTTCTCCGACTACCGCGCCCATACTCCCGCCGATGAAGTTGTACTCCATGGCGCTGACGATCACTTCGCGGCCATTCATCTTGCCGCGGGCATTGATCACCGCATCGTTCAGTTCTGTCTCTTCCTGCGCCTTTTTCAGGCGGTCGGAATAAGACTTCAGATCGATAAATTCGAGTGGATCCGTCGATCGGAGGTTGTCGCTGAAGGTCTCGTATTCGCCGTTATCCAGCAGTTGCGCGAGCCTGGTACGGGCATCAATGCGGAAGTGTTTGCCGCATTTCGGGCACACGTTCAGGTTGTCTTCGAGGTCCTTTTTCCAGATGATCTGGCGGCAGCTTTCACACTTTACCCACAATCCTTCGGTGCGAATCTTTTTCTCGCCCGAAGGATCCACCTCGCCGGATTGTCGTTTGAACCAAGCCATGGAATTGGGATCATTGCATCCGTTGGGGGCATTGAACCAGGGGTAGTGCCTCGATCATTCAATGTACCCAAGGATTGAATCGTTCAATACTCTATCCCTCTCTGCGCCAGCACGCCCTTTTCATAGGCGTGTTTCACCTGCCGCATTTCGGTTACCGTGTCGGCAAGCTCGACAATTGTCGGATGAGCATTCCGTCCCGTCAAGATAACGTGAACCAAGTCCGGCTTCTGTTTCAGGGACTCGACCACTCGAGCGGGATCAAGCATGCCATAGCTGATGGCGTAGTTGATTTCGTCGAGAATCACCAGGTCCCAGTCGCCGGATTGAATCGCTCGCTCGCCTTCGGCCCAGGCATCCTCCACCATGCGCACGTCCTCTGGGTCGGGCTTCTCGGTGCCCACCTTTACGAAGCCGCGGCCCATCTGCTTCATGAGGAACTTGTCGCCAAAGGCCTGGACGGCGTCGAGTTCGCCGTAATGCCACGAGCCTTTCAAGAACTGCAGCATCAGCACACGCATGCCGTTGCCCACCGCGCGCAATGCCGTGCCCATGGCGGCCGTAGTCTTGCCCTTGCCCGGGCCAGTATTTACGATGATCAGACCTCGGCGAACGTCCGCCATAAGCAAAGGATAGATTGTACTTAGCGGAATAGGTTTTCACCAGCGAGGCCGACGATGATTGGGGAAATTATGTAATTTAGTTATTGGAAATCGAGTCTTTCAGCCCGCTTGGCGAGCCCTAGCGAGCCTCTCGATGTCCGCCAGAACGGCTGAACCTGGGTGATTTTTGACTGCCCAATGACCTCGAGTCGGGCAGCAACTCGGCTCTTCCGTTACTCAGTTGCAATACGGTCCCGAATGGCTCAATCCATTTGAACCTTGATGACACCATCGTCGCCATCGCCACTCCTGCCGGTCGGGGAGGCATAGGAACGGTTCGGCTGTCTGGATCTGAAGCGCGCTCGATCGCCGAGCCCCTGCTTCGCCTAAAGCATCCACTCGAGCCCGGACGCGCGATTTTCGGGGAACTCATCGAACCGTGCGCATCGAACATTCCCCTCCCGCGAGCGAGAGGGCTCTTGATCGCCGCCGAGCTTCCGGAGCAGTCGGACCAGCTAGAGAACCCCGCTTCCCAAAGCGCCAGGATTGATGAAGTGGTCGTCACCTATTTCGCCAAACCTCATTCCTATACGACCGACGACATCATCGAGATCTCCGCCCACGGATCGCCTGTGGTTCTACGCCACATCGTAGAACTCGCGCTTGCAGCCGGCGCCCGCCTGGCTGAGCCCGGCGAATTCACCATGCGCGCCTTCCTCAACGGACGCATCGATTTGACCCAAGCCGAAGCCGTCCGCGATCTGATCGATTCGCAGACCTTATATCAGGCAAAGGTTGCGGCGCAGCAGCTCGAAGGCGCACTTTCCCGCCGCCTGCAACCGACAAAGCAGAAGCTTGTGGAACTGATCGCTCTGCTCGAAGCCGGGATCGACTTTGCGGAAGATGACGTTTCCGTGCTCCCCACAGAGCAGATCCTGGGACAGGTAGCTGCGGTCCGCTCCCCTCTAGAAGAGTTGGCTCGATCGTTTTCGTACGGCAAGATTGTCCATGAGGGGCTGACGCTAGCAATTGTGGGCCGTCCCAATGTGGGGAAATCGAGCCTCTTTAACCGCTTGGTTGAACGCGAACGCGCCATCGTGACCTCGACGCCTGGAACTACCCGCGACCTTGTCACCGAAAACGTTTCTCTCGGCGGAATTCCCATCCGCCTCATCGATACCGCCGGCATTCGCCGCGCCCTCGACGAAGCCGAAAGCATTGGAATCCAAAAGTCCCTGGAAGCTCTCGCCGATGCGGATCTGGTGCTGGTTGTGCTCGATGCTTCCGAACCAATGTCCTCCGAAGACAAGACTCTTCTCCATCAAGTCGACGAGAGGGCCGCAATCGTGGTTCAGAACAAGGCTGACCTAGCAGCCGGGCCAGCCGCGTCAAACCCTGATGCGAGAAAGCCGGAAATTCGGACGTCGGCGATTACCGGGCAGGGCATTTCTGAACTCCGGGAATCGATCCTCCGGCATGTCAACGGAGAAGCCGGGCCGGGAGCCGAGTCCGGATTTCTCACCAATGCGCGCCACCTGAAGCTGGTTCAGGATTCCTTAACCGCCCTAGAGTCGGCGCGAAGTGCTGCCCAAGACCGCATCCCCCATGAGATGGTCCTGCTTGACCTGTACAACGCATTGAAAGCACTCGATGAAATCACCGGCGCCACCACCACCGACGACATCCTGAATCTGATCTTCAGTCGTTTCTGCATCGGAAAGTAATTTAGCTTCCAACAGCATCAAGATCGATCCTCGACCCCTCCGCCCCACAAGGCCCGGCCTGCATCTCACGAGCGACCAATTGATCCCGACCACACCATTTCCGCGGGTTGGCGCGAACCGGTTCGAGCGAAAAAAACGGCAGTGGAGACTACGTAATCGCATTCTCAAACTCTCCGGATGTGCGCATCGATCCCAGGGCGCAGTTCGATCGGCCGAAACAGTTGCTGAGTAATGAAAGCATGTCTCCATATTTGAGGCGGTCATCGAAGCGACGGAAGAGGCAATTTACAATTCGATGTTCCGAGCCCACGACGTCACCGGGAATGGGCACACAATTGTGGCGCTGCCTCACGCAGGTGGTCCAACTTTTACAACAGCACGGCGTCATTTCGACGAAGTAGAGTACTCCTGGCAGTTTTCGAGTCTGGGCTGACCTCTGGACCAGAGACCAGAGAGATCCCGGACAAGCCCGACACAAATGCATCTAGTTGTAGTTGAAGGCTTTGCTCTCTGGTCTTCACGTTTTCGATCGGGAAATAAGCCCCAGCGGCGATCACCTCAGTAGGTCCTGATGCGGGACGTGGGTGGACGCTCAAGCCACGGCTTGCCGGTTGCTGAATCCTGCTCCCATCCTTTAGAATCAAACAGTTCAGCACTCAGATTTGGAGACCCCATGAAGGCAGCCATTCATCCTGCATACCACGAAGTGCGCGTGCACTGTGCGTGCGGCAATGCATTCACCACGCGAAGCACGCACAAAGGTGACATCAGCGTAGAAATTTGCTCGGCTTGCCACCCGTTCTTCACGGGCAAGCAGAAGCTGGTTGATACCGCCGGGCGCGTCGAGCGCTTCCGCCGCAAGTACGGCCAAACGACTGGCGAAAAGAAGTAACCAGCATCCAATTCAAGAATCGAGCCCTCGCCCAAAGCGAGGGCTTTTTGCTGCAAGCCTACTTATTCATGGCTGCCAACGCGCCCCGGAACATGGCGTCGAAAGATCCATCCTTTGCGACTGAGATCAGCGCCTTTTCCGCCACCGTCCGCTGATACCCCAAGTTCACCAGCGCGGAAAGCACATCTTCCTGAACCGCGGTCAACGAGGGAATCGCGGATGGAGCGTCTTCTCCTGGGGCCGGCAGTTTGTCCCGCAATTCCAACACCAGGCGTTCCGCCGTTTTCCGGCCGATGCCGGGGATTTTCGTAAGCCGGGCGACATCATTGCCGCGAATCGCATTGCCCAGTTCCTGTGCCGCCATCCCGCTGAGAATAGTTATTGCCAGCTTCGGCCCGATCCCGCTTACGGTGATCAGCTTTTCAAACAGTTGTTTCTCCTCAGCCTTGAGAAATCCATAGAGCGCCAGCTGGTCTTCGCGAACATGGGTGTGGATGTGGAGCGCAACATCGCCCCCTAAGGGCGGCAAATCCGAGAAGGTCGGGACGGAAATGGTGACGTCGTAGCCCACACCGCCGGTCTCGACGACTGCCTGATTTGGATGCCGTGAAATCAATCTTCCCCGAAGGTAGGCGATCATTCTAGGCATTCTACCCGGTCATGCCGGCCACACACGGATTTTGCTTGCCCATTCAATACGGCCCGGGGAGCGTGGCCGCGGGTCTGCATGGGGTCGAGTATTTCAGCAGGAGAACATTCCCGCCGCGAGCGGCACGGGAAGTTTTGTCCTGGGCATTGTGGGCGGGATCTTTGGCAAAAAGAGCTTAAAGATTGACGACGTCGGCCTTGCTCCCGGCTAAGCCGGCGCAAGCTCAAGGGGGCGGACGGAGGACCTGGCCAAGGCAAGGGACCGGGACGAGGTTTAGAACAGGGAACTCTGCCTGCGATTGGGCGTCATGCCGAAGTGCTCGTAGGCCAGCTGCGTTGCCACCCGCCCCCGCGGAGTGCGGTTGAGAAACCCGATCTGAATGAGAAATGGCTCGTATATCTCTTCTATGGCATCGGGTTCTTCGGCGAGCGCGGCGGCCAGCGTGTTCACGCCCACGGGCCCACCTTGATACTTCTCAATGATCGCCAGAAGAAGACGGCGATCTACTTCATCGAACCCATAACGATCCACCTCGAGCATCTGCAGCGCTGCTTGCGCGGTGGGTAGATCGATCTTGCCTGCACTCCGCACCTGGGCATAGTCGCGAACCCGCCGAAGTAATCGGTTGGCAATTCTCGGGGTTCCCCGCGAGCGGCTGGCAATTTCAAGCGCGCCTTCTAGATTGATCTCGACGCCCAAAATTTCAGCCGAACGCTCGACGATAATGCGCAGGTCGTCATGGCTATAGAACTCCAGCCGCAGCACGATCCCGAAGCGCGATCGCAGAGGTGCCGAAAGCAATCCCGCCCGCGTGGTCGCACCCACAAAGGTGAATGGCTTTACGTCCATCGTGTGTGTGCGCGCGGCAGGTCCCTGGCCGATCAAAATGTCGAGTTTGTAATCCTCCAGGGCCGAGTACAGCAACTCCTCGAGTGTAGGTTGCAGGCGGTGGACTTCGTCGATAAAGAGAACCTGTTTTTCGCGAAGGTTGGTCAGAATTGCAGTAAGGTCCCCTTTGATCTGCAGCGTCGGTCCGGAGGTCTGCTGGAAGGTGGCGCCGAGTTCGTTGGCGATGATGGTGGCCAAGGTCGTCTTCCCCAGTCCCGGAGGCCCGTACAAGAGGACGTGATCGAGGGCCTCGCCCCGGGACCGCGCTGCCTCTATCGCAACCGCCAGATTTTCCTTGACTTTGGCTTGTCCGATGAACTCGCCGAGCCGCTGCGGCCGCAGCTTTAACTCAAACGACGAATCATCCTCGACCGAGGCCGCCGAAACCAGCCGTTCGCGGTCGGGCAGTTTAGGGGTATTTCTCAGGGTGGCCACTGCCCGGATGTTAGCACGATCGCTCACCATTCCCATGCGAAAGAATTGCGAAAGTTCGAAACCTGACGCGACCAGGAGAGCTGGGGGCTCGGCCGCTCGAGCCCGTAAAAATGGGGCAGAAGGGCGGAACTTTCAAGCGGCGGGGTGCGTATCTGATTCCCAGCAGGGATGCCCAGTTCTGGCCTGGTCTTTGAGAACCGGGGAACCATTTCGCGGACCGGGGAGAGAGATCGAATTCACCTTAAGGAAGCCACCAATGAAAACCTCTAAAGTTGTTTTGCTCGTGGCGATGGTCGTAGCGGGAACGGCATTGTGGGCCGCCTCCCCGGAGCGCTATCTGCACATTAAGGTCAACAATCCGAAAACGCAGGAACTGGTACGCGTAAACGTGCCTCTCTCGCTGGCGGAGCAGGTCGTTCCTGCCATCAACCACGGCGATCTTAAGAACGGGAAGATCCATGTGGGGAACTTTAATGCCGACGACATCAATTTGCGGGCACTGCTCCAAGCTGTAAAGTCAGCCCCCGAAGGTGAGTTCGTCAGTGTGCAGAGACCCGACGAAGAAGTGCACGTGGCCAAGGAGCGTGGGCAACTGGTCGCGCATGTAAGGGACAAAGGTGGCAAGGAACGCGTGGACGTGACCATTCCATGGGAAGTGGCGCAAGCCCTGATCTCTGAGACAACCGACAATCAACTGAACCTCTCAGCTGCCATCAAGGCCCTGCAGAATATTGGCGACATGACCCTGGTGACGGTTGCCGGCGAGGACGAATCTGTCCGCATCTGGATCGACTCGAATAACACGGACGCAAAGTAAATGCTGGCGATGAGCAGGGCACCTCGGGTAGGCAAATAAAAGAAACCAGGTCCGCTCGAGCGGCCGGGACAGAGGGACTTTATGATTCTTCTCGCGAAAATCGGCGTTGGCGTCTTAGGGACGGCGATGGTTGCAGGTGCTGCCCTTTCTAGCGAAGGCTTCATCGCGGTCAAAGTTCAGGAAAAGCAGGCTGACGGCACGCACCTGAATCTTATTGTCCCCGCGGCTTTGGTCCCGGCGACCCTGCACTTCGTGCCCAAGATGAAACTTCAGGACGCCGGCCGCGAAATTCGGCCCTACTTGCCGATCATCGATGCGGCCATCCCGGCCCTAGAAGACTGCCCGGACGGAATCCTGGTGGAAGTCAAAGACCCCGGCGAACACGTGCTGATTCAAAAATCGGGAGGATCGGTTGTAATCGACGTCAACGACCACGATGACATCGTGCACGTCTCGGTGCCCCTGCGTGCCGCACAAAGCTCCATCCACCAGATCGCCGAAGCCAACCAAACCATGTAGGAAGCGAAGGTCGGACCCATTTCTGTCCGACCTCGGCTGACTACCGCGGCTGCACAGCATTCTCTTGCCCATTCACTGCCTGCCAGCGCCCTTGTCGCAGGATGAAGACGTCGGTGAACATGGTGCGGTCCAGTTCCTTTCCGCCATTGCCGGTCGCGATGACCGAGCCGTTGACGATCGCTACATCGCCGTAAAACCGCACCTGAAATTTGTCGAACTTTGTATGGCGATCGGCGGGTTGCGGATGCTTCAAGAACCAGTTGATGTGCTCCGGCTTGGTCAAAAGGTGATCCGCGGGAATTACATGAACAAAGTCGGGCGCCAGGATGCGATCAAGCGTGGCAGCATCCTTGGCGTGGAGCCACTCGTTCTCTAGCTGGGTGATTGCTTCACGGTCGCTCGTGCGGTCTTTATCGTTTTGGGCAATGGCAGGAAGGCCCAGCAACAGCAAGGCAAGGGTGAAAGAAATTCGAATCATCGACTGTACTCCCAGCAAGTTTCCCCGGAGAGCCCGGTCGAAGAAATTTCCGCCGTTCGGTCGACCAGGGAGCCCCTCATTTTGGGACCTGAGTTCAGGAATCGCAGCAATTTTCAATGAGAACAATCAGGAAAATCTCTGAAACGTTCCCTTCTCTGCGATTGCCTATTCCTCTTCTTCCTTCACCTCGCCGCGCTCGGCTTTGGCCTTTTCAACGATCTTCTCCTGAATCTGGGAAGGGACGATATCGTAGTGGTGCATCTCCATGCTGAAGCTTCCGCGTCCCTGGGTCATCGATGTCAAATCGGCTCCGTAGGTCAACATTTCTGCCATCGGCACTTCGGCTTTCACGATGGTATTTCCGCCCTTGTTGTCCATACCCTGGATGCGGCCACGACGCGAGTTCAAGTCGCCCATGATCGAACCGGCAAATTCGTCGGGCACCGTGATCTCCACGTGCATGATCGGTTCTAGCAGCGTGGGCTTGGCTTGTTCCATGGCTTTTTTAAAGGCGATGCGTCCCGCCATCTGGAAGGACAGGTCGTTTGAGTCCACGTCGTGGTAGGAACCGTCATAGAGGACGACCTTGAAGTCAACCACCGGATATCCGGCGAGATATCCGCGACCGGCTGCGTCTTTGATTCCCTTCTCCACGGCCGGAATAAAGTTCTTGGGAATCGCGCCGCCGAAGATCTCATTCACAAACTCAAATTGACCACCGCGGGCGAGCGGCTCCATCTTGATCTTGCAGTCACCGTACTGGCCATGACCGCCGGTCTGCTTCTTATGACGGCCCTGCACATCGGCGCGTCCGCGAATGGTCTCGCGATAGGGCACTTTCGGGGCTTTCAGGTTCACTTCGGTGTGATAGCGCTTCTTGAGCTTGGAAACCGTGACCTCGATATGCTGCTGACCCGTGCCGGCAATCAGGAATTCCTTGGTTTGGGCATCGCGGAAAAAGCGCAGCATGGCATCTTCTTCCATCAACTTGTGGATGCCCGGACCAAGCTTATCTTCATCAGCCCGGCTCTTGGGCTCGATGGCGAAGGTGATCGCCGGCTCCGCTAGCTTCACATGCGGATACTGAATTGGGGACGATTTATCGCCCAGGGTGTCGCCGGTTAGCGTCTCTTTCAGCTTCGCCACGGCTCCGACATCTCCGGCATGGAGCTCGGGAACCGGAAGCGCTTCTTTGCCCTGCATCACCGCAATGCGCGACAGCTTTTCCTGCGTCCCCCGCGCGTAGTTCACCAGGGTTGCATCGTTCCTCAGTACGCCAGAAAAGACTTTGAAGTAAGAAATGCGTCCCGCGAAAGGATCGGAAACAGTTTTGAAGACGTATAAAGAAACCGGCTCCGTGTCAGATTCTTTTCTCGAGGGCGGCTCACCGTTGCCAGAGGTTCCTTCGCCGCGGATGGCATCGTGCTCGATCGCAGTGGGCGTGAATTCGACAATGAAATCCATCACCCGGTCGGCGCTGACGTTGCCCAGGCCGGAGGCGAACAGCACAGGGAAAATCCTGTCCTCACGGATGGCGTTGTGCAGAGCCGGAATCAAGTCTTGTTCAGACAGCGTGCCCGCCTCGAAGAACTTTTCCATGAGGGCGTCATCGCCCTCTGCGACCAACTCAACCAATTTTTCGTGGGCTTCCTGCGCTGCCTGTTTCAGGTTGGCTGGAATTTCGGATTCCTTGCCTTTGCCATCGCCGCCGAGCTCGTAGTTGTAAGCCTTCATCCGCACCAGATCCACCACGCCGGAAAAACTCTTTTCCTTCCCAATGGGCAATTCCAGAGGAATGACGTTGCGTCCGAAAGCACCTTGCACCGATTGCAGCACACGCTCCGCGTCCGCCCGTTCGCGGTCCATGCGGCTGGCGACAATCACCCGCGGAGTTTTGTATTCTTCACAGTCGTTCCAGACCTTCTGGGTAACGACTTCGACCCCGGATACGCCATCGACGACCACGACGGCGGCATCGATAACCGGCAACACCATCTTCGCCTCATGGACGAACATGTTGAACCCGGGCGTGTCAAGAAAATTGATCTTGCTCTGCCCCCATTCAGCGCACGCCAGACCCGCGGAGATCGACATTTTCCGCGCGACTTCCTCGTCGTCGTAATCGGTGGTGGCGGTGCCGTCGTCCACGCGGCCCAGCCGCTGCGTTGCCCCGGCGGTATAGAGAGCGGCGGAGATCAGTGAAGTTTTGCCTGCGTGCCCATGCCCTACAACCGCAACATTCCTAACATTTTCTCCTGTATAGACCTTCACGGAATCTCCTTTCGAGGAAGCCACAAACTCTACCACAGCGATATGGCAGGCTCAACTCAGGAAGCGGGCCGCAGAGGGGCTACAAGGCAGCTACGAGCAGTCCAATGTCTGACAGTAATAGCGTCGAAACTGCAGCATTCTCCGCCTTGTAACGAACAGGTAGCGGCGTGCCGCGCGGGAAGCGTTCAAGAAAGGCTTCGGCGTGTTTCTTCCGGGTGAATGCTTTGACGAAAGACCCGGAATAATATTCTCCAAATGCCGAATAGGAATAGGTAAGCTCAACGGCCCAGCCTGAAATCTCGCTTGGTTTGACCCGTCCATCGAAAATCTTGCCATCAGCCATGGGCCAGGAAGTGCTCCCGATGACCCGAATTCGACGCAGCAAGATGCGCCACAGCCCTACGGCAATCCTGATGGCAAGACCAGGGTCGAGCATGGTGCCTGAATTCTGCCACCACAACCCTGCGCGGACAAGCCGGGAGTCCCGGCTTTGCCGAGGCCGATGCAACTTTTTTCGCTCATGAATCGTTTACGGTTCAGCAGAGTCCATGTTCCCTCAACTGGCCCGCTTCACCAACCTCGGGCTGATGCTTTTGCGACTCATGGTTGGCATTCGTCTTTTTCAGCAGTAGCTGGAATCTTCGCTAGCTAGGGGGGACCTCGAACGATACGAATCACGTTCACAAAAGTGGGACCTGCGCCCCTCGGGAGCTGCGCCAGTGGACCAAAATGGCTTCGCACACGGTGTTTCTGAGGCGACAAGACCTGCGGCAGGCAGTTCGCCCTACTGTTTGCGCTGTGCCAGGGCGATCCTATGCACCGCTGGCGGGACGTCAAGGTTTTACCAAGCCGAGTAACCCCGGTTGAGATAGGAACGCTCGATTCCCCGGCTGCCCGGGGGGAACCTAGACCGACACGAATCATTCTTAGAAAAAGTGGGATGGCGCTCCTTGGCTGGGGCCCCAGGTGGGCCCAAGGGCTTAGGACAGGGTGATTCCGAGGCGAAAATCTCCGGATTTACTCAAGTCGGTCACCCGGTTCAGAGAAGAGACGCGGTGATTGGGCGATTGCACGCGAGGAACCTAGAACGATACGAATCACCATGACAAAAAGTGGGATAGCGCCGCCCAAACTGGGACGCATGCCAACCAGTTGACCTCGGAACGAGGACTGAAGTGGGTAGTAGCCTCTAGATATGGGCTGCCGCCTGCTCCCGCCGTTTCCCCTGGATTTCGATGTAGACATTGACCAGGGATACGGCAGCCGGTGTCACTCCCGGAATCCGCGAAGCATGCCCCAGGGTCCGCGGCCGGATCTTGATCAGCTTCTCCTGCATCTCCCGCGAAAGTCCACTCACCGAGCGATAGTCGAACCAGTCAGGAATGTTCCGCTGTTCGGCCTTCTTCAACCTTTCGATCGCGCGCTGCTGTTGCTGCAAGTAGCCCTCGTATTTGATCTCGGTCTCGACCGCCTTCAGTTCGTTGCGAACGGAAGAGGGGAGAACGGCGTCGACGGTTTTCGGTCGGTCGCCACCTGAAAGTTCCCCCTGAAAGAAATCAGCAGCTAACTTCCTTAGAACCGGCACCAGATATTCAATTGTGATCTCGGGCCGCTTCAAAAGCTGGGCGAGCGTTTGCCCGGCAGCTCCAGCGAAATCGAAAGCTTGTGATGGGGTGGACTCAACTGGCTGATCAGCTTCTGTTTCCCGGTGCGGGTTAGGACCCTCGACCGACGTTGGCTCTTCGCCCCGGGGAATGGAGGAGGCTGAGCGCTGAAGTTCTTGCGCCATCTCTGAACTCAGTCGCGCCTTTTCAAGCACCTGCTTCATGCGCGTTTGGCGATCTTGCTTCGCCAGATAATTCGCCCAGGCTTCGTCGGAAATCAGGCCCACGCGCCGGCCGTGTGGCGTCAAACGCCGATCAGCGTTGTCGATACGCAAGTGCAATCGGAACTCCGCCCGGGAAGTAAACATCCGGTAGGGCTCGTTGGTGCCTTTCGAAATCAAATCGTCGATGAGGATCGCCGTGTATCCTTCAGTCCTGTCAAGAATCAGCGGTGCTTGATCCTTGACTTTCAATCCGGCATTGATTCCGGCCATCAGACCCTGACAGGCGGCTTCCTCGTAGCCCGAGGTGCCGTTGATCTGTCCTGCCAGGAAGAGGCCAGCAATCTTTTTCGTTTCGAGCGTTCGTTCCAACTCGGTTGGATCAATCGCGTCGTACTCGATCGCGTACCCCGGCCGCAGCATCTCCGCCGTCTCCAGCCCCGGCACTGACTTGAGAACTGCCAGCTGCACCTCGACTGGCAACGACGTGCTCATCCCGTTCACGTAGATCTCATACGTGTTCAGGCCTTCTGGCTCCAAAAAAAGCTGGTGGGTGGTCTTGTCCGGAAACTTCACTATCTTGTCTTCAATCGAAGGGCAATACCTTGGCCCAATCGATTGGATTTGCCCGCTGTACATCGGCGATCGGTGAACGTTCTCGCGAATCACCCGGTGCGTCTCTTCGCTGGTCCAGGCGATGTAGCAGGGAACCTGCGAATCGTGGTGGGCCACTTGCTTCGTGCGGAAGCTGAACGGTGTCGGATCGGAATCGCCAGGTTGCGCCTGGAACCTCGACCAGTCGATCGTGCGCCCATCGAGGCGCGGCGGGGTGCCGGTCTTCAATCGGCAACCACGCAATCCCAGCTTTTTCAGCGCCTCGCCCAGCAGGATGGCTGGCGGCTCACCGGATCTTCCGGCTGGATACTGCTGCTCACCGCAATGAATGAGCCCATTGAGAAAAGTCCCGGTGGTAATAATGACGGCTTTCGCACCGACCGTTCGTCCATCGCGAAGCTTGATTCCGAGGGCTTGCCGCGAAAAAACACTGTTGTCGTCCGCCGGCTGCAGGTAACGAGCCGTACCGGTGTCTGGATTTGGCCGATCCCCATTCTCCTCCACCATCAGTTCCGCCACTTCCGCCTGCTTGATTTGGAGATTGGGCTGCGATTCCAGCACCTCGCGCATCTTCAGCCGGTAGGCCTGTTTGTCGCACTGCGCACGCGGTGACCAAACGGCGGGCCCGCGCGAGGTATTCAGCAACCGGAACTGGATGCCGACCGCATCCGTCACCTCGCCCATAATTCCACCCAGGGCATCGACTTCGCGCACCAGATGTCCTTTGGCGATTCCGCCGACCGCCGGATTACACGACATCTGCGCGATCAAGTCCACATTGAGTGTGTAGAGCGCGGTCTTCAATCCCATGCGCGCGCAGGCCACCGCCGCCTCGCAACCGGCGTGTCCGGCTCCGACCACAACTACATCGAATTGTTCGGTAAATGGCATGCGAATGAACCGCAGGACAACTTCTCGCCGATTTTTCGAGGCCGCCTGGAAACCTCTGACTGACCTCAACCCACTCCTTATAATTCTAACAACTCGGCCCTGGCCTAACACTCTACTGGAAAGCACACCGGGGAATTACAGGCCGGCGTGGGCGCCTTGCACGGAAACCTACACCCCTCGTACTATGAACTCACTCATCCGGAGGACAACATGACTTCGCAGGAATTTGCCGATCAATTGGACGCGCGCATCGCCAAGTACGACCTGCTTTGCCATCCTTTCTATAAGGCTTGGTCGGAAGGCAAGCTGACTCACAACGATCTCCGCGAATACGCGCACCAGTACTACCACCACGTGGACGCGTTTCCTTCCTACCTCGATGAGTTTGCCGCCCGCCTGCCCCACGGGCATCTGCGCCACGCCGTTCTCGCCAACCGTGATGAAGAATCCGGCGCTGATGGCTCGCGTTGCCACGCCGAGCTTTGGCTTGATTTCGCCGAGGGCATGGGGGGAAGCCGCAACCCCGAGGCGCCGCGCGTCGCTGCAGTCAAAAATCTGATCTCCCAGTTCCACGAAGTTGCTCGTGAGGGAGCGCCCGAGGAAGCTCTGGCTGCCTTCTACGCCTACGAATCGCAGGTGCCGCGTGTGGCGCAAGAAAAGGCTCGTGGACTTCGCGAAATCTACGGCGCGGATGAGAGGACCTGCGGTTACTTCACGCTTCATGCTACGGCTGACGTTTATCACTCGAACGTGTGGCGCCGTCAGCTCGAGCGGATCGTCGAAGACAATCCTGGGGCCGAACAGCACGCGCTTGCGGCTGCCGAGAAGGCAGCGAAAGCATTATGGAACGCCCTGGATGGTATCGAGGACACCCGCATTTCCCGAGCCGCGTAAGTGTGCAGCTCTACACTGAAGGAGACCTTCCCAACGGAACTGAGATCCGATCCGGGTAGCGGCAGCGCCGCAAACAGCGCTTCTGGCGTATGGCTGCCGATCGTCGGTGTGAAGGAGGCTTGCCGCTTACCGACTCCGATCGAGGAAACGAACAAACCTGTTCCTGTTGTATTCTTGACTCACTCCCATCCTTCAGGGTCATAAGCAATGATGTCCAATCAAACCGCACCGGAACCGTCTCGCGAAACGCGCTCCAATGAGTCTTTCGGCGATATCCTTCAACAATTTGAACGCAATCACTCGCCGCAAAAATCGGAGGGCTCCCGCGAGGCCACAGTCATCTCGGTGACCGCCGATTCCCTCGTTCTTGACGTCGGATTCAAGACGGAGGGTATTCTTTCCATCGCGGAATTGCGCGGGGAAACCGTACAGCCTGGCGACAAGCTGAAGGTCTCCATCAAGGGCCGCGATCCCGAGGGCTACTACCTTCTCACGCGCGCCAAGATTGCGCGTCCCACCGACTGGGATGCCTTCGAGAAGGCCTTCAAGGAGAAGTCCACCATTCTCGGAACAGTTACGGGCGTTGTGAAAGGTGGCGTCAGCGTGGATGTCGGCGTTCGGGCGTTCATGCCGGCTTCGCGGAGCGGTGTTCAGGATGCCGCGGAACTTGAAAAACTGGTCGAGCAGGAGATCCGCTGCCGGATCATCAAGCTTGATGTGGCCGATGAAGACATCGTTGTCGACCGTCGCGCCATCCTCGAAGAAGAAGAACGGACGGTCAAACGCCAGCGGTACTCGGAGCTGAAGGAAGGCGACACGGTCTCTGGAACTGTCCGCAGCCTCACCGACTATGGCGCCTTCGTGGACATCGGTGGGGTAGACGCGCTCCTGCACGTGAGCGACATTTCCTGGGCTCGCGTGAACTCGCCCGCAGATGTGCTCTCCGTTGGCCAGGAACTCGAGGCCAAGATCCTCAAGCTCGACGCGGCCAAGCAAAAAACCTCCATTGGACTGAAACAGCTCCAGCCTCATCCCTGGGATGCGGTTCCCGGCAAATACAAAATCGGCGAGCGCGTGCGCGGGAGCGTGAGTCGTCTAGCGGACTTCGGTGCCTTTGTGGAACTGGAACCCGGGGTCGAAGGACTGATTCACATCTCCGAGATGTCTTGGGTGAAGAAGGTTCGCACGCCGGGCGACCTGGTCAAGGTGGGCGAGATCGTTGAAGCCATCATTCTGGGGATCAATCCCGGGGAAAAACGCATCTC
>Ga0097621_100000070_pt1 | contig 52529 bp, 87 predicted proteins | sample KBSMisM72_FD_73165 | JGI IMG/M metagenome (GOLD analysis project Ga0097621, IMG submission 73165) | Miscanthus rhizosphere microbial communities from Kellogg Biological Station, Michigan, USA - KBS Miscanthus M7-2 (version 2) (version 2) | ecosystem: Host-associated > Plants > Roots >... | reverse complement strand
GCCATTCGCTATCTGGAGGCATCGCGTGTTTTATAGACCGGGTGGTAGTGCAAAAGCGATTAGCAGGCAGTACGATACGGTGTACACCGACACCATCGGCGGCGCTACCGGCTGGCTGCCTGTCAGCAGCGGCAATCAGATCGCGGTGAATGTCTCTCGCGCGTCTATCGTGTTTGGCAACTCTGCATCTAGCGCGGTCACCCCGACGCCGATAGCGCCGGAGGTTCAAGTTTTGCTGGAACTGAAGCTGTACGGTGGCGATCCGGACGCAGCGGCGCGGCCGATCGACCAGTGGCAGAATATGGTCGTGGCCACCGATCGCCGCGCGCATCGGGACGGTTGGGTGCGTCTCCGCGTCGTCAACATCAACAACGCGGACGGGACTGGGGTCTTGCTGGACTTGCAGGTCAACCGAAAGGGCGACGTGGGGGCGGTGACGTAGCATGTCGGGCTTCGACAACGGCACATACCAGGGCGGCATTTTCTCCCAGACCAAGCAACTGGGGTCAATCCTGCGTGGCTTTGGTCCACCCGTGCCGCAGGCCGGCGTTGTCGGCGACATCTATATCGACGTGCAGACGTGGTACCTCTATACGAAGCGCTCGCCCGATGCCGGCGGCGACGTCGACCCCTGGGGGCATTACTTATTTCAAGTGCCCGTCACTTACCGTACAGCGCTGAAGTGGTTTAGCGCATACCAGCCGACAGACGATATTGGCGTGGCTGGCGACTACTGCCTGCTGTGGGGTGGCTGGAACAACTACGGCCTGCAGCCGTCGATCTTCGGGCCGCGGCAGGCGACAGCGTGGCCAGAAAGCGGCAACGGGCCGAACGGCACGATTGCGGTGCTGGGCGCGGGGACTGTGCTGCCGATCGGCCTTTCCGACGAAGGGGCGGCGCTGACCGATAGCACGTCAACGCAACTTATCGTCGTTGGGCTTACCGACGAATACATCCTGGGCATTCCGGTCACCGCAGGCGCGGGCGAAGCGGTGACGCAGCTTAGTTTGCAGTCCGGACCTGCGAACGTCGCCGTGAATTTGAACCCACTCTATACCGCGGAGGATAGTCACGCGATATGAGCGGGTTCGACAATGGCACTTTGCAAGGCGGCATTTTCTCGCAGGTCAAGCAATTCGGCTCGATCCTACGCGGGCTCGGCCCTCCTGTGCCGCAAGCGGGTGTCGTTGGCGATCTGTACGTTGACGGGCAGTCGTTCTTTCTCTACACGAAACGCTCGCCAGACGCAGGCGGCGACGTCGACCCGTGGGGGCACTATCTTTTTCAGCTTCCCGTGACTTATCAAACCCGGTTGAAGTGGTTTAGCGCGTACGCGCCGCTCGCCAGTATCGGTACGGATGGCGACTACTGCCTGTTGTGGGGCGGGTATCCGAACTACGGCCTGCAGCCGTCGATCTACGGCCCGAAGGCCGGCGGGGCGTGGCCGGCGAACCCGGTGGCCGTCGTCGTAGCGCTCAATCCTCTGTACACCGCAGAGGATAGTCATGGCATTTAACTCGGCCACCGATTTTCTTGGGCTGTGGCGCAGGAGCGGCAGCAACGTTTCCAAGCTGCAAATGCCCGGGCTCGATTTCGTCGTGGCTGCGTTGGCACGCGCGGGCGTCGTCAGCCTTTCGGTATCCGCCACGGCGCCGGTCGCCAACCAGTCGATTACGGCGTGGCTGCAAGCCGCCGTCCCCAGCTACTCCGCCGAAGGCGTTTTGAACCTTTGGGACAAGGTGACGAGCGCCTACGCGCCGGCCACGCCGAAGCTGTTCCTGCAGTTTCTGGAGGCCTGCGCGGGCGAGACCGGCGCAACGTGGCTCACGATCACAGGCGGCCCGCCGGCCAACACAGCGGGCAACGACGGCGATTTCGCCATTCGCACGGACGAGCCAGGCGGCATCTACGGGCCGAAGACGCTGGGCGCGTGGCCTGCGACGCCGATCCCGGGGACCACGGACGTCGTATCGAGCACTGCGCTTGACAACACCTTCGGCGGCGTGGAAGGCACCACGATCTATCGCGGCCCCGCGGCGTGGCAAGGCTTGTCGATCGGTGCCGAGGATACCGTGCTCGTGTCGATCGGCGGCGTCCCTGCGTGGGACGCGCTTTCGGCGCTCTTTGACACAGTATTCGGCGCCGCGCAGGGATCTGTGCTGTACCGTGACGCGCTTACGTGGAACGACCTGCCGCCGGGCGGCCCCGGTCAGGTGCTGTCCACGGGCGGAGCGGGCGCCAATCCTTCCTGGGTTGCCAAGACGCCAGAATTTGCTTCCGGAACGGTCATGTTGTTCCGGCAGACCACGGCACCGACAGGTTGGACGAAACAGACCGCGCTTACCGACTACGGCATCCGCGTAACGAGCGGCGCCGTGAGTACGACCGGCGGGACGCCGTTCAGCACCGTGTTTGCGCAGACCGCAGTCGGCAACACAACGCTGAGCGCCACGCAAATGCCGTCGCACGCGCATCAATATTTGGCCGTACGAGCAGGCGGTGCGGCGCTGTCGGGCGGAAGTGCGCCGTCTACGGCCGAAAACACCGATACGCTGAGCCAAACCCAGTTTGCCGGCGGTAGCACGTCGCACACGCACTCCATCAGTCTGGCCATGGCGTACCTTGACGTCATCATAGCGACTAAGGATTAGGGTTGATGAGCTACACACCCTCAACCGACTTTCTCGGACTGTTGCGGCAGACGTCCGGCGGCATGCGCTTTCTGGAAATGCCGGGGCTCGATTTCGTCGTGGCCGCGCTGGCGCGTGCCGGGCTAATCAATCTTTCGGTGGGGCAGACGGCGCCCATCGTCGACCAGACCAATACGGTGTGGTTCAAGCCCGCGCAGCCATCGTGGACCGCAGAGGGTACGCTCTACATCTGGAACGTCGCCACGAATGCATACGAGGTGGCGACGCACGATCTGTGGGAGCAATTGCTTGCGGGTGCGCAGGGCTACCAATTCCAGAACGCACCCGACGCGGTCAACACCGTTACGCCCGGGACTTCGTTGCTAGCCATTCGACGCGTGGCGCCGTTGACGACAACGGTCACATTGCCGACGCTCGCCAGCCAGCGCGCGAAGGCGCTTCAAGTCGTCGACTGGTCGACGAACGTAGCCAATCACGTCGTAACGATCATGCCTTCGGGCGGCGCAACCATCATGCAGCTCGCGCAATGGCAGTTCCTGTCCACCGCCGTCAGTTTGGGCGGCATTACGTTCTATCCTTCTGCGGATCTCAATGGCTGGGTTATCGCACCATGAAAATGCTTCGTCTCTTCGTTCTGATTGCATCCGTTCTCTGCGTCCTTCCGGCGCAGGCGCAATGGCAGACACCGAACCATTCCGTGCCGATCGGGCGCGGGTCTGGCGTCACGGGTTTCGGCAGCACGTCACCGGGCCCCGCCGGCCAGGCGTTGATGAGTAACGGCAGCACTGCCGATCCGACATTTCAAGCGATCTCGCCGTCTGCGGTGCTCCCTGCCCCCACGCGGAAGGGAGATATCATTTACTGGGACGCAGGCGCTGCTGCATGGGTGACGCTGCCGGGCAACAATTCGGGCGTGCGCATCGCCACCGAAGATGCGACCGGACAGCCGGCGTGGTCAACTTTCAGCTCGCTTGTAAAGGCGCCGAAGTTCCTCCGTCACGTCAACATCAGCAGCGTGTTCAGCATTGCGTTCGACGCGGATGCAACGTTGGTGGATATCGTGCTGGTAGGGGCCGGCGGTGGCGGCACGGGCAACGGTGGTAACAACTTCATTCCGTACTATCAGTACGGTGATATCGGTACGCCCACGGCCTTCGATGTCACTCCGATCACGGTATCCATCTCCAATGCTACGCCCGGCATCGTTACGACCCCGACACATACGGTGCCTTGGGAATGCAATCGACCGTTCTACTTTTCGAACAACGGCGACACGCTCCCAGCACCGCTGGCCTTTAACACGGTCTACATCATCTATTGCGGCGACAACCCGATCGGCGCCAACACCAATCAGCCCACGGCTACGACCTTCGGGATCTCTACTCGGTCCTTCAACACGCCGATTACTTGTCTTCTGTACGCCCCGAATTGTCAGACGGCGATAGCGACGACGACCGTTGGCAGCGGGACGCACATTCTCAATATGTACACGTTCGTTGCCACGGCGGGCAGCGGTGGCGGCGTGGTCGGCGACGGCGGTTTGCCGGGTACGGCCTACGGCTGCGACAGCAACGGCCCCGCCGGCTACCTGCAGAGCGTCGGACATACCGGAGGCGTCGGCGGCAACTTCTATGGGGTCAACATCGCTCCGGGGGTCGGTGGCGCTGGCTACTACGGCGGCGGCGGTCAGAACGCGTCCGTAGGCACCGACATGACCGGCGGCGGCGGCTCCGGAGCCTTCCCGACTGCGACCGCGAGCGGTGGCGGTGCCGGCGGCGGCGGCGGGTCGTGCCACATCATTCTGAAGCCCGTCCCTGGGCACCTGTATCCGCTCTTGTGCGGTGTCGCCGGCTCTGGTGGCGTTGCCGCGACGCAAGCCGCGACCTTCACCAATGCGAGCCCGACTGTCGTCACGATGACAGGGGCCAACTTTCCGCCCAACGCAGCGATCACATTTTCCGGCGGGTCGCTTCCGACCGGAGTTGTTGCGGGAACGACTTACTACACACTCCCGCTGGACGACCCTGGCAACACGTACAACATCTTGAATACGCCGTACGGAACCGCCATCAATACGTCCAGCGCGGGTTCCGGAACCGTTTCGAGCGGAACGGCCGGCAGCCGTGGCGCGTACGGCGCATGTGAAATCTGGACCTTCTACGGGGTGCAATAGACCGATGAAAAAATTCATCCTTGCTACGCTTCTTTTCTTCGCGTCCGCGGGCGCTGCGTTCGCGACGCCCGGCTGTACGGTGCTCGGCGGCTGGCCCGGCGCGCAATACGGTCTTCAGGGGCAGATCCTCACGGATAGTTTGCCGTGCTACGGGATCACGGGCACGCGAGGCGGCCCCGTCGTGCTGCAGGGCTCGCCGACTGTTACGACGCCGAACTTTACCACGTCGTTCTCGGTCGACACCCACATTTTTGGCAGCCACGCCACCAACTACCATCAGATTTTTGACAACGTCGGCAACATCGGCCTCGCGATTGGCAACGCGACCGATCCAACGTCGTACAACAGTAACGACGTACACACGTTTCGCAGTAAGTCGACGGCGACCAATTTTGCCAACATATCGGCGTCCGGCATCGGCGTGTACGGCTCCAGCAGTGGGTTGCCGCATATTCAAGCGCAGGCGGTTGCGGGCACTCCCATTCTGACGCTGCCCAACGCATCGGGCACGTTCGCAGTTAGTGCATCAACGCCGCTGACGCTGAGTGCGACTACGGGCGCGTTGACGTGTGCGACGTGCACCACGAGCGCGGCGTCCCTGACTGCGAACCAACTTGTCATCGGTTCCGGCACGCAGGGCGAGCAGACGCTTGGTTCGTTGGGCACGACGACAACGGTGCTGCATGGCAATGCTGCCGGCGCTCCGTCGTTTGCCAGCGTTACCGGCTCCGACATGGCGGCGAACACCGTTGCGAACGGGCAGCTCGCGACCATGGCCAACGGCACCATAAAGTGCCGCACCACGGCGGGAACGGGCTCGCCGGAAGACTGTACGGCCGCGCAGGTTACCACCATTCTTGAACGCGGAACGACGTTGCTTGCCGTGCTGACCGCGTCCAATTCGGCGACGCTATCGGATACCACGCACGTCAATTCGACGTATGACGACTATATGCTGACCTTCGACAATATGGTGCCGGTTAACAACGGTGTTGACCTGTACTGTCAAGTACATTCGGGCGGTATCTTTCAGAGCACCACTTACTTGAATGGTACGGGCGCCGCTACCACGCAAATTACGCTATCGGTCAATGCAAGTTTGGTAGCCAACAATCCGGGTATCGGCCTGTCGGGGACGATGTACCTTCGCAATGTCAATTCTACGACCGTCGTCAAGTTCATGGATGGCCGCAACTACCACTACACGCCCGCAGCGGGAATTGCTGCCGTCAATCCGGTGGGCTTCTGGAATGGCGGTCAAGGCGTGGTTGATGGTTTTCAATGCGCATTCGGAACGGGTAACATCTCTACAGGCAACATCAAACTGTACGGTTTGAGGCCGGCGTTGTAGTTCGGCCGGGAGATCCGGCAAAATGGAGGACTATTATGGACGTTACAGATGGAACGTGGGTACCGACCATGGTCGGATCGACCAACCCGGGCACCCCGACCTACGCGTCACAGGTCGGCCAGTGGTCGCGCATCGGCGACCTGGTGACTGTGTGGTTTCGGGTGCAATTGCTGGCCCCGGACGTTGCGGCTGCAGGCGTGGCAGTGATTGCCGGCCTGCCGTTTGCTCCGATCACCGGACCCGGGCAGGGCTATATTGGGGCGGCAGGGCCGTTCTCCCTCGTGTCGCACACGGCGGGGTATGATCAGTTCGGGGTTCACATCAAGGACACGATGGGCGTAACCGTGCAGGAGTTCGGCGACAACGTCATCGTGAGCAACATGCCGGTCGGCAACGTCCGCGCGAACGCCATCCTGGGCGGGTCGATCACCTATCGGACGGACGCGTCGTAGCGGTGGCGGGAGCCGGTCGGAGGGCATTCCGTCGTCCGGCTCCCTGGAGGTTGACCGCAAGTCGCGTGTCTTGTATGACATGGTTTGCGAATAACGTCAACGACAGGAATGCACCACATGGATACTCTGAAAAACCTGACGCTCGTGCAGTGGATCGGCATTATGGTGGGCCTGAACAGCCTGCTGATGGGTGCAACGCCTCAGTTGACAGTACTGATCGGCGCCGCGGCCGTCCCCTACATCATTGCGCTTGCCACGCTCGGCAATGGCGCGCTCGGCGTGTTCGTGACTGTGGTGGGCGGCATCGGCACTCAGGCGTCCAACGTCGCAGCGCTGCCCGGTGTCGAGAAGATCCTAGTCAATCGGAACGCCAACGCGAACCTCGCCACGCTGGCGGTCGATCACGATCAGCCGAAAATTGGAGCGGTTCCGGAAGATAAGGCTGCTGTTGCGGCGACTGCGAAAGCAGCAGCTTGACGTGTTGATGCCTTGGGAGACGCCGCCCGTACAGACCAAAGAGGACGTACGGGCGAAGCTCCGCGACTTCGATTTTTACCGTGAGAAGTTCCTGCGCATCCGGCCGCGCGAGGGCGGCGAACGCGTACCCTTCGTCCTCAATGCTGCGCAGCGCGTTCTACATGCTCGACTGGAGGACGAAAAGAAGACCTTCGGTATGGTCCGCGCGCTCATCCCCAAGGCGCGACGGATGGGCGTCAGCACATACGTAGGTGGCCGGTTCTTTCACCAGACCGCCACCATGTTCGGCCGCCGCGCGCAGGTCGTAGCCCATCGCACGGACAGCGCCGGCAATCTGCATCGTGAGATCAAGGAATTTTGCGCCGGCTTGCCACTGCCGTTGCGGCCCTCGGTGGGCGCGACGAATGCGCGCGAGCTGATCTTTGACAAGCTGAAGTCGCTTTACAAAGTTGCTTCGGCCGAAGGCGGCGATATAGGCCGATCAGACGACTTTCACGCCCTGCACCTGTCGGAAGCCGGGTTCATGGACAACGTGGAAGACCTGTCTTCCGGTCTGCTGCAGACCGTACAGGATCTGCCAGGCACAGAGGAAGTTCTAGAGAGCACCGGGAACGGCCAGTCCGGAATGTTCTATTCCATGTGCGAGCAGGCGCACCGCGAGCAGAACAAGGGGCTGTGGCGGTTGCACTTCCTCGCATGGCCGATCATGCCGGAGTACCGCGCGGAAGTGCCGTTCGCGTGGAAGGCGCCGCAGGAGTTCGAAGAGTACGCCCGGATGCACGGGCTTGACCGCGAGCAGCTCTATTGGTTTTGGACCAAGAACTACACCCTTGCGTCAATGAACGGCGGACAGCCGGAGCGGATACATCGTCTCACGCGACAGGAGTACCCGGCTGTCTATAGCGAATGCTTCATGGCCGACAGCACGTTGGATTTCTTCGCGGCGTCGCTGGTCTCCGCGGCGATGACGCGCAAGCCCAACCCTTCCGCCGGGGCGCTGAAACTGTTGTGCGTCGACCCGGCCGGCGACGGCCAGGACAAGCCGTTCGTTTGCGATCGGCAAGGCTCCGCGATCGGCGCCCGCGTCTGGGGCGAACTGACGAACCGTGACTACAATGTGCAGGCCGATTGGCTGGTGCAGACATTCGACCGTTTCGGGATGGATGCCATCCTGATCGATGTGACGGGCACTGGCAAAGGCTTGGTGGACGCCACGCGGCTCCGCATGCGAATGCGCGGTCCTGAAAAGGTCGTGGCGGTCAACTTCGCGCACGGCGCGCTGAATGAAGTGCTGTACGGCAACCGTCGTGCGGAGCTGCATGACAAGCTGCAGCGCTGGTTTCAGAGCGACGTCTCTATGCCGAACGACAAGCTCGCGCAGGAGGAAGGGGCGGCGTACAAGTGGGGGCAAAGTGAATGCCGGCGTGACGAGAAAATGCGGCTGTTTATGACGCCAAAAGAAAAAATCAAGGCGAAGATCGGCCGTTCGCCGGATCGGTGGGACGCGTGCGCGGTGTCTATGGCTATCGACGGTTAGCGGCAGTCCGGCAGGTCCAGCACCTTGATAATTTCCAAGCCCTCCTGCATGTCGCTGGGCATCGGCTCGTCCCCGCGCATCATCTTTATGGCCGCCGTACGTTGTTCTTTCGTAATAGGTTTGTCAGAACGAAGATGGATTTCTCCGATTTTCACTGCGTACCTCACAAACGTACCTCTCCGCGCATGCGTTGACATGTGCTCGTGCTTACAGTATGACAGCCGGGATATCAACCCGAAACGTACTGAAAGGCACGCAAATGGATGGCACTATGGCATGGCTTGAGCAGCAGGCAACTGCGCCGAAGCCAAAACGCGTCCGTAAGCCGGCGAAGAAGGCAGCTAAGCCCAAGAAAAACAAAGTCATCAGGGGCTTGAAACAGGCGGTGGCTTGCAGCCGCGGTGACAAATCGAAGGGCCGCGTTCGCACCGTCACGCTGCGACCGGAGCGCTTGGATCTGCGCTTGACGAAGGCCGAAAAGTCGAAGCTGACCAAGAAGGCGGCGGCGACGCGGCGCACCATCACCAGCATCATTCTGGAGCTTATCGAGAAGATGCGGTGAAAGAAAAAGGCCCCCGCCGTCGATCTTGCGCGCGGGGGCCTTCGTCGTCAGTCGCAGGTGTCTCGTATCCTCAGTACTTGAAGCTTACGCCAACCACGCCCCGGTTGCCAAGCGACGCGCACGCGACTTGTCCGTTTCCGGGGCAGAAGGTCTGCGATCGCGGTTCGTAGCCGGCCCAGGTGTCGACCACGACGTTGTTCGACAGCCGGGTCAGCATGCCGATGCCGAAGCCCGCCGAAATCGTCCAGATGTTCTTGCTGCCGTTGGCGGTAAACTGCGGCGTCATGTCGTGTTCTTCCAGACCGGCCCACAGGTAGGGAAGCGCGGTGCCGTTGGCGGTCACGCCGTTCGGCAGCAGCGGAAGCGATGGCAGGGCCAGGGACGTGCCGAAGGGATTGAACACGCTGTTGAGCGGGGAGCCGGCGCCGACGCGCTGGCGGAGCACCATGGGGCCGCTGAGCGCGATGCCGTTGGCGGACCCGTTGATGTTGTCGAAACCGATGGAGCCTTCTGCAAACCAGAATGCATCTTGGGCGAAGGGGCAGGTATAGCCGATGATCGCGTCTAGTTCGCCTTGGACGATCTGGGTGCCGACCGCAGCCCCATTGACAGCGCCCGCGCTGCCGGCGGTGCCTGCGCCGTAATAGAAGCCGCAGCCGACCGGATAGCCGGCGAGCAGCGGTCGCGCCTTCACGGGCGGCAGAGGGACGTCGGCCGCGTACGCAGCGCAGCCGGAAAAGAGGACGGCGAGCGCGAGAGAAAGTCGCTTGATCATGATCAAATCTCCGTGATTGATGTCCGAGCAGTCTACGCCCGTGTGCCGCGCCCATGGTGGCGCGAGGGCAACACGGAACGGAAAACGCTACCCAGTACGGATGCGCCAGCCGTCTCCGGTGAACCGTCCTTTCGAGCCGCCCGCAGGCCCGGCGTTCTCGGTGTACTTGCCGGCAATGCCATCCGTTTTGTTCGCGGGGTCCATACCGGCATACAGGCTCGCGAGCTGCCTGCGGTTCACCTTGCGGATGTGCTCGCCGACCGCGCGGGGTCGTGCCATCAGGATTGGGCGGTACGCTTTGCCGGTCTTGTCCGTACCGGCTACGAGGTCCGTAAACAGCCCCGTTAGGTCGGGGTGCGAGATTTCCTTGTAGCCCCGGTTGTGTGCGTCCGCGATCTCCTGCGGGATGCTGTTGATGATACGGAACTCCCAGTCCGGGTACTTGTCGCGGTTCGGGATGAACAGCTTCAACGGGCGGTCAAGCGTCAGGTTCGCAATGATTGCGTCCACGTCCTGGGGCTCGTTGAACGGCGACAGCCGTGCCATGGCGTCGCCGGCACCCGGGGCGGCGGGGATCTCGCCCGGCGGGTTCGGGATGAGATTGGGCGCGAGACCGGAGGCGAACGGGTTGACGGGTTCGGTCATGGCCTACTTCTTTCCTTTGCGCTGGTGCTGCGCGTAGTGGCTTTCGAGCGCGTTCACGATGAATTTTTCGCGCTGCTCTTTCTTGGCGGACGCCGGCACGAACTTGTCCGCCTGCCGCTTGATCTCGGCCTGCACTTCGCGCGGCGCATCGGTCAGTTTCGCCCACGGACCCGCCTTGACGCGGGCGGCGGAGCGGCCGAGCGCGTCGTTCTCGCCAGGTGCGTCACTGCGTCGGGGCTTCTTTGCCGGCGGGTCCTTCGGATCTTCGTCGTCACCCTCCGGGTCTTCGTCGTCTTCCGGATCGTCATCCTTTTCGACCTTCGGCGGCGTGAATTTCTTGTCCACGGCTTTCACCAGCGCTTCGGCGAAAGCCGCCGCGGTGGGGAATTTCTTCGGGTCCATGGTCTTGCCTAGCTCGACAGTCAGGGCCGACCGTTCCGGATCGACGCCGTACCATGTTTGCTTGTCCAGTTCGGCGACGATTTCCGCCTGCCCGAACGGCGGCGCTTTGGGGGCCGTGCTGACTTCCAGCGCGGCGATGTCCTTCGCGACCTTGCGCGCGGCTTCCGTGTCGCCGTTGGTCACGGCGGCGTCAAGCTGCGCCTGCAAGCCGGCGCGGGCTTGGTCGCGCATCATCGTATTCAGATCGACCATGGTTATGCGGCTCCTGCTAAAATCGCGACCCGTCGGGGCGCATACGTTTTGGCGGAAACACTTCGTCTGCGTTCGGCACGTTTCCAGCGTAAGTAGTGCGTTCGCGGACAGTTTCCGCGTAAGGGTCAACAGGCACTGGCGGGACCACTTCGGGGTCTTCGTCGTTCTCATCCCAGATCAGCGTATCCGGGTCCGGCATCTTGTCGGAGGGGATGATGCCGATTACGTCTTGGAAGCTGGACACGTACCGCCAACCGCTGGTGACCATGATTTGGCCGCCTTGGATCATGGTGCCGGCAAACGGGCGGATAAGCACCCAGTCGCCGCTGTTCACCTCCTGCCGGCTGAGGCCTTCGCCGTCTTTGTACTGAAACGCCAGCGGCCCCATGGCGACGATGCGGCCGGCCATGACGTTGTGCGCGAGCAAGTCGCGTGACTGCTGCGGAACGATCATGCTCCCGATCTTCCGCGGCGGGAACGGAATACGGATGATGACCATGTCCCGCGTCGGCTGGACGAAGTCGTGCGGGATCTCGAAACCGTAAAGGCCGATGCTGCTCATTCTCTATGTGCCCTCAGTGCCAGCTCAAATACGTTGCCGACGTGCTCCGTTCCGCTGGATAGCAGAACCTCGATATCATGGAAGGCCGCTGCCCGGCCCTGCGCTACCGGGTCCGCCGGGTTGCCCGCCAGAAAGCTGTGGATCACCTCCGCTTTCCGCAGGCGCAGGCACGCCAGAAGCGCCCGGGTTTCCGGGCTGCTGAGCCATTCCGTCAAAGCCGCTACCTGCATTTTGCATGTCCTGCATGATTTGCTGTATCGCTATTTCTAGCTGCGCCATTTGCAGCGTCGCAGTCTGTATGTCAACCATCCCGCCGGCCGCGTCAACCGTGTTCTTGAGCGCCTGGGTAAGCTGTACGGCAACGCCGGCCTTGACCTTCATAGCTTCCGTACGTGCCTTCATCAAGCCAAGCATGCCTTTCATTTTTTCGTCAGGCGTTGCTTCCGGCTTTTGTGGCTGCCCGATCAGCTTTTCCGGCATTGGGAGCCGCATGACCTGCGCAAAACGGAGCTGGCACTCTTGGATGTTCCAAGGCACGCCTTTCGCCGCCGCTATGACCATTTCATTGTAGACGCCGGCCTGCGCGCTGCGGTGCATCTCCGTCGCAAGCTGCGGATCGGCTGTCACGGCGACGCCGTCTGCGTTGGAGGCTGAAACGCCATCCGGCAGCATGTCGTACGCGTCCGCCATCTGGACGAACTCGCGAAACTCCTGCGTCATTGACGCCACGAGCCGGCGGTGCACTGCGGATTGTACCTGCGTGCCGTTGTCGATCAGGCCCTTTGCCAGCGTCGCCGTCATGGAAGCCGGCGCGTTCTCCAACAGGTTCAACGTGCCGGCGAGGCGGTCGCCAAGCGTCATCAGCTTTTCGAGCACCTGCACGGAGCCCGGCGATACCGCTTTCACCGGGAACGCGGAAAAGCGGTTCGTGAGCGGTGCGCCGTCCGTGTTGACCGTAACAACACGGTTGCCCTTCAATTCGACCTTGTCGGGCAGCCCGAAGCCGCCACCGGCCAGGATGCCGCCGTTCTGGCTTTCGCTCTTGGCGGTGTCGGAGATCGACGCCAGCAGGTCGTCGGCGGAACCTTCGATACGGCGCAGCAGCTTGCCGAAGCCCATCGGAAAAAAGCCGCCCTTCGGATCGGGCAGGAAGCGATACGGATAAAACCGGCGGATGGGATTGAAGAACAGCGCATCCTTCGTATCGGTGACGGTCTTGCGGGACCAACGCGGCACAATCTTGACGACTTCGGGAAAATCGTCGCGCGCAATGACCATGGTCCACGGCTCGTCTATTTCGTCGCCGTCCAGATCAAGCCAGATGTCTACTTCGTAAAATTCCTTCGGCGCCTGCGGGTCCTGTTCGTCGAAGCGCGGCTCGTAACCGACCCAGTGCTTGCGTTGAATTGAGCGTTCGATTTCGTACGGGTAGCGCTCGAATTGGTGCGTGATGCGCGGGGCGCGTTCAATCGCGCGCACGTTGGCGTTGATAATGACGGAGTTGGTACCGACGCTTGGCAGGAAGTGCGAATGAAACACCCGGTCCTGCTCGTCAAAGCTGCGCTTGCGCCACGCCAGCCCGGTGACGGCCATGTGCACCACGAGCGGGTCCGTGTCGAGCGTCCAATTCGGGTCCTTCGTGCGGAGCTGGCTGGACACCCACGACGCCAGCGGCTCCCCGCCGGGTTCGCTCGCCTTGGCAAGATCCGGCTCACCTAGCAACGCATCCGTGGCGCGGGCGGAGAACTGGATGACCGCGGACAGCGTCAGCTCCGTGGACGGCGGGGGCTCCTCTCCGGCGCCCTCTTGTTCGCGGTTCTGCGGTGCGTCGTTGCCGCGATCGGCTTCGACTTCATCTAGATACCCCTGCGCCTCGCCAGCCCATGTCGACATTGACGTTTCGTCGATACCGATCAGCTCGATAATGTCGGTTGCGAAGCTGCGCCGGCCGCCTTCGTCCAGCCGCTCAGCTAGGTTGCCGAAGGTTTCGGGCTCGCTGAGTTTTAGTTTCAGTTTGGGCAGGTCGCGCATGGAGCCTCGCGTAAGACAAAATGTATGACATGTCAAGGGCCTACGGTAGCACTATTTGACGAAAATCACATCTTTGTGCTAATCAGTACATTATTCGCCGGCCTGCACAGGGCTTTTCCAGGCCACCGATCAAAAGGAGAACCCCCTTGCAAGTCATCGATCGCAGTCTGCAAAGTAGTCAATACTGGCCGGGACTTTTTGCGCTTTTTGGCCTCGATTACGAGCGCCTCCAGCCGATCTACACGCAGTTCTACGACGCCAAGCCGAGCGAAAAGGCGTTCGAAGAATTCATGACGGAGCGCGCCGGCCTGGGTCTCGCCGTACAGCAGCCGGAACTGGAGCCGGTGCAGTTCGACACTCCGAACGAAGGCTATCGTACGCAGGTCACCATGGCATCGTACGGCCTCGCCGTGGCGATCTCTCGCGAAGCCAAGGATGACAACCTGTACGAAGACGTCGGCAGCCGCATGATGAAGGAACTGGCCTTCAGCGCCCGGCAGACCGAAGAGTACATCGCGCACGCGCCGCTGCAGGTTGCCGGCGACGCCGTGAACGGCCTTCGTGCGGACGGCGTGCCGCTGATCTCGCCGAGCCACCCGACCGCGACCGGCTTGCAGTCCAACATGCTGGTTTCGGCCAACGTCTCGGAACTGGCGTTCGAAAATGCGGTCATCCAGATCAGCTACGCACGCAACGGTCGCGGCTTCGTCATCAACGTGCTGCCTAAGCGCGTCATCCTGTCGCCGGAGAGCGGGCCGGAGACCCGACGCATCCTCGGATCGCCGTTGCAGTGGAATGCGCAGACCAACAACATCAACGTGCTGCGCGCGACCGGCGCGCTGCCCGAAGTCGTCGAAACGCCCTACCTCGTCGACAAGGACAACTATTTCATCCAGACGTCGGAACAGGACAAGGACAACGGCCAGGGCTTCACGTTTTGGGAGCGCTCCCAGCTCGAAACCCGCGAAGACAGCAACTGGGCCAACCAGGCGTCGCTTATCGCCATGTGGTTCCGGTGCGCGGCCTCGGTGATCGACTTCCGCACGGTCTTCGGCAGCCTGGGCGCCGACGCCGTCTAGACAGACGTCAGGAAGTGTGTAATACAGGGAACCAAGCGGCAGCGTTCGTGCTGTCGCTGCCCTCCTGGGCGTTTCCTCCCTGCTACCAGACTTGACGGCCCCGGGTTGCCGATGACCGGGGCCGTTCTTTCTGATAGGGTCCGATCATGACCTACGGCACTCGCACCCCCAAGCCGAAATTCCGCTCCGCGGAGACGTGGGCGGCGTGCAGCAGGTGCAATGCGCGCGTCGCCTATTCGACGTTGCGGCGGGAGCGGCTGACGGGGCTGCTGGTGTGCTCCAGCGCGTCAGGGCGCGCCGTGCGGCCGTGCTGGGACCCTTGGCCGGCGGTCTACGACTTCCAAGCCTATCCGGACAAGTCGATCGAACCGCCGCCGGAGCCCTTACCGTTGCGCTACAATCTTGACGCCATCTGGGGCAACGGGCCGGCGGAAGGCACGACCGCTGTTTTCGCCAACGCGCCGAAACCCGCGCCCGACGACGCGACGCGGCTGCAGGCGTTGCTGACGTCGGTACCCTACTACGCCAGCATGGGCAGGTCGGCGGCGTTCACCGCGCCTAACCCGCCGTTGTCGGTCCGTATCGCGGAGGTGTCCACCATCAACCCTGCGAACTACGATGGTACATTCTTGCCGTCCAGTTCCGTCCGTACGGTGCTTCCGCCGAACGAGACAGCGGAGCTTACCGCCGTGACGCGTACGGACAGGGACGTTTCGGACGCGCTTTGGTCGCCGCCGTGGTCGGCCGTGAAAGGGATTTGATGACGACCGCCGCCCAGATCATTGCCAACGCGCTGCACCTTTTCGGTATCATCGATCAAACGGAAGATCCTGCGCCGGCCGATATCGCGAACAACGTCATCGTGCTCAACAACCTGCTGCGCGCGGAGATGGTCGACGGCGCCGTGCAGTTCCTGATGAAGACCGAGAACGTGACGCTGCCGGCGGGCGTGAGCGGTCAGATTTACCGCTTTTCGATCGGCACCGGAAGCACGAGCTATCTGTTTCAGCGCGATGCGGTCGCCGTCAAGGCGATCTGGCTGAACGACATCAACGTGACCGTGAACCGGGAGACCCGCCAGGCGCCCAAGCCCGACGTCGTGCGCACGACGTTTCCGGGCATCATCACGAAATGGCATCAGGAACGGCAGTCCGATGGCTCGATACTGGTGACGGCGTGGCAGCCTCCGCGCGTCGCGGCGCAGGCGCTGATTGAATATGGCGGCCGGTTGCCGCCGATCACGGCCCCGGACGGGAGCGACGTCGTTGCGCTGCCGCCGGAAGGCATCCACGACGCGGAGCTGTTGCTTGGGCTGACTGCGTGCCCTTCCTATGGGCGCGTTCCGGACCAGCTCTTGACGCAACGCGCAATGGCTGTCGACGCGCGGTGGCGGGATTGGGCCAGGGGGGCTCAGTGGTTAAGAATGGTTCGCGCGTAGGCCATTTAAGGCGGTCTGCATGATTTCTGGCGTCCACTCGTTTTTAGCTAAGTTCCACCACAACGACGTAACTTCTATGTTGTCGAGTGTGTAGCCTTTAGCACTGTCTATGCGGTCGACGGACGGCCCCCAGGGGTTACGTTTAAGGCCTTTCGCAGGTTCTAAACTCAAGAGTACGCCAGTGTACGGGCATCGCACAGTACTTTCTACTAACGTCTGTAGCTGTTCTGCCGTGACTTCGAACGTCCGCCCGTTTTTCTCCGCGCGGTGCTTCGCACGCCTCCATAAATCGTACGCGCGATTTTTCCGCCACCAATTTTGAAAATTTTGCTTTTTCCGTTCCGGGTTTTTAGCGGCCCACGCTTGATTGCGTTCGCGTTCACGTACGGGATTTAGCACTCGCACGCGTCGCATGTGAAGTTTATTACGTTCTTTCTGCGCCTCAGTTTTCATGCAATAGTAGCTATCAAACGTCGGAAAACGTGTCAACAATGGATGCCAGATGCCGGCCCTCAATATTCTCGGCTCGTTCGCAGATCCGCTTAATCTGGACCAGGGTGCCGGCAAGCTCGTAAACGTGCGCGTGGTGCCGCGCGACCCGAAAGAGACCAAGCCAGCCCGCGTGCGCTTCGTCGGCGCACCGGGGTTGACGACCGTCAGTAAGCCATCGTCGGCGCCGTGCATCACTATCGCCGTTGCGCTCGGAACGATCTGGACCGGGCATGCAGACGGCTCGATTTACTACGGCGTAGAAACGCCGTTCCCAGTTCTTGCGGGCACCGTCGCCGTCGATCCGACGCTACCCGTTATTCGCTTCGCGGAGGATCGCACGGCGCTCGCGATCGCGTCGAACGGCAACTTGCTGAACCCGAAAGTGCCGCCGCTGGCGGGCACCGGCTATACGGCAACGCAGGGCACAGGCGTCGTCAACGCCGGCTTTGATGCATCGATCAATTTTGATCCGTCGACCGTGGCCGAGTTGGACAACATGACGTTGTGGTCCGGCGCCTCAAATTTCTATGCCAATCAGGACGCCAAGGTTTACCGATCGCAGCCGCTCCAGCCAGGTAACGTGCTGCCGAACAGCTTCGGCACCAAGGAAGCACGCCCGGACAAGGTCGTGGATCTGGCGATATCCGGCCGCGTCGCGTGGCCGCTGGGCTCGCGCTCGCTGGAGCAATGGTACAATAGTGGCGCCACCGCGGACATGCCGTTCGTTCCGTTCCCGAACTCGCTCGTGAGCGTCGGCATCGCGGCGCGCAACTCTCGTGCGGTACTCCGTGACCTTATTATGTTCGTTGCGACAGATCGTCGCATCTGGCTTTGTACGGGGCAGACAGGTAGCCCCGTGTCACCCCCGTGGGTCAACTTGCTGTTGCAGCAACTGACGCTGACGCAGCTCAGTCAACTCACAGCCTACGCGTACGCGCATGGCGGCAGCGATTTCTACGTGATTACGCTGCCCGGCTCGTGGACGCTGGAGTTGGCGGCATCTACGGGCGTATGGTCCTATCGGCAATCACCAGGGCGTGCGGACCACGCAGGGCGCTGCGCCAAGGAATACGACGGCGGCGTGACATATGTTGGCCTCGATACCGGCGAAGTGTGTACGGTGGATATCAACAGCGCGGCGGAGCCCGGCGGCACGCTGTCGCGCATCATGATAACGCCGTGGGTTGGCAGCCAGGAAACGCGTGGCTCCGTCGACAGTATCGACATCACGTCGTCCATGGGGCCGGCGGCCGGAACCTTCCAGCTCGATTGGTCCGACGACCGCGCGGTGACGTGGCGCGGTGCGCGTCAAATCCTGCTGCCGCAGCCGGGAACACGACGTGCGATCGGTCGCAACTTCGGGGCCTCGCGCCGGCAGCAGTTTCGCCTGCAGTATAGCGGCACGCAGGCGCCGTTCACGATCGATGAATGGTTTGCGAACCTTAGTCCCGGGACGTGACAAAATCGCGGGCGTACTTCAGAAGGTCGTGCCGCGTCTGCAGTTCCGCCCGCATCGCCTTCGTGATCGGCGTGGCCTGCTCGTACACGGCCGCAATGGGTCGCTGGAAGCGCGCGAGGTGCGCCGCGAGCTTGGCACGCGTGCCTTCGAAAGATTGCAATTTGTGTTCGCCGTTAACGGCTTCGTACTGGATGGTGAAAGCGGTCATGGATTAGTCCTTGTATCTGCTACTGAATACATTTTCTATTTCTTCGATCGGGCTGTTGTCGGGAGGACGTTGGCAACCCCAATAACCGTCTAACAGCGAAATCCAAGTGATTGGGCCTTCTTTTGCGAAGTAGTCCCAAGCTCTGCGCGCTGTTCGGCAGTTCGAAGGCGGGCGCGAAGTATACGTTCGCGTCCCTGTTCGAAACATCGCGTGGGGGTGGTTGACAGTCACGGGGCGGCCGCTCTGGCAACTTCGGCGAGGGCGGCGTAAGCTTCGGCCTCAAGGCCTCGTTCCTTGAGCAGCCGGAAAGGGAACTCTCCAACCTGCCACGCGTGCAAATCGGAAAGCCTCTTACCGGCGTCAAGATAGCATTTAAAATGCGCGTAGTGCCGCGTACCGTACTTTACTTTCGCTTCTGAGTGATCGTTACAAAATCTGCACTGAGCCATGTTCAAACCCTCCTGCTAAACACTGTATGACACAACCGTACGGATAAGTCAATGGTCCAGAAAGTCCCGCCTCCCGTAGGTGTCGCAACAGAAGATCCGGTATTCAATCGGTGGCTGCTGGAGCTGACTGCCATCTTGAACGCAGGCGGTGGTATCGATCCCGGCAGCATCGCCGGCCTTGACGCGTTGGTGCTGCAAGTTGCGACGAACACCACAGACATTACGGCGCTGCAAACCACGACGGCCATTCATACCATACAGATTGCCGCGCTGACCGCGCAAGTCGCCACGAACACGTCGGACATCGCGGCGTTGCAGGCCGCGGTGACTGCGCTGCAGGGGCAGGGCGAAATCTTGAATGGTTTGGTTGCGCCGGGCGCCGGCCTGGGCAAGGTCAATGATTGGTACGCCGACACGGTGGCGTTGCACATTTACGTCAAGACGGCTCCGGCGGTGTGGACGCTAATTGTTTAACCAAACATTGCGATAGCGGTAACCGTACCCTGAAACTCTTCCAGCGTACGGCAAATGAAGTACAAACCGCCAGCAGCCTCCCACGCGGCCTGAAAGCCCTCTTGATCCTTGCTCTGTTCGCCTTCGTCGTCTTTCAGTTCAATTGCAGCCTTACGGCCGTTGCGCGGAAACACCAGCCAATCGGCGACGCCGGCTTTGACGCCAAGCCGCTTGAAATGCATGTGAGTGCCGAAGCCGCCGCGGCGTTCGTTGGCGACATGGAAGGCCAGCAGGTTCGGCATGGCGGTTTCAAGCCACTGCGCCGTCCGCATCTGCAGGCCCTGTTCACGTCGCTTCCGGACGGGCTTGCGCGCCTTCTTAGCGAGCTTTTTTCGAGCAGTCTTCACTGCTGGGTCGTCGGCAACATAATGATGTTGCTGGTCGTTGAGGTCCAATTGCGCGGCATCTCCGTGCATTTAGCCAACGCTTTGGTCTCGCGGAGTACAACGGCGCGGCCTTCGCAAGCTTCGCGCGTATCGTGCAGGCTCGTGATTAAAGAGCCGGCCAGTAGTCCAATGCATATCCAGTTCATGTTTTCACCTTTTTCGGGATGATGCCAAGTTCTTCAAGTCGCCGCTCCTGGGCCGGTAGCCATGTTTCCAAGGCCGCGTGGACGGCCGCAGATCGGTTCTTGACCGCCTCCGTGTCGATATTGCGCGCAACGAAGTCGACGCGTGCGATCAGCGCGGCCGGCAAGCGTGCGGAAATCATGGTTTTGCGTTCGGTGCTCATGGGTGGTAAGCTCTAAACGAAACTGTATGACAATGCAAGAGGGCTGACGATGGGCTTCGGCGAAGGACTTGGCGCCCTGATCGGCGGGGCAGAGGCGACCGGAGATCTCAATCAGGGGCAGCGCGCGGTGGACAGCATCGCGGGCGGCTTCGGCGGCTCCGTGGCGCCCTACAACACCTTCGGGCAGTCCTTCCTGCCGCAGGCAACCGGCGGCGTGGCCGACCTGAAGGCCAAGGCAGGGGAGACGCAGGGCTACGAAGACTTCATGAAAAACTACAAAACGTCGCCCGGCGCTCAATACCAGATCGATGTAGCCGACGCGCAGCAGAACAACAGCGCGTCGGCGAAGGGGCAATTACTCTCGGGGAGCAATCTGCGCAGCTTGGCGGACATCAATCAGGGCATCGCCAGCACCTACGCTAATCAAGCGTACGGCAGTTACCTCCAAGGCAACGCGCAGCAGTTCGGGCAGCTCAACGACGTACTGGGCAACATGTTCAAGGCGATCGGTGTTGGCGAGACGGCGACCGGGCAGGTCGCGGGCGTCGATACAGCGCAGATGGGCAACCAGGCTGCGTTGGCGCAAGCGCAGGCGAAGAACGATCAATCGAAGGGTTCCGGCCTGGGGTCGATGTTCTCCGGTATCGGATCTATGGCGGCGATGTTTTAATGTGATGTTAAGGAAGGGGCCACCACCAATGTATGAGGTGGTTCAGAACGTAGACCCAAGCCCCACCACCAAGAAAGAGTAACAACGGCCATGCTGGCAATCCTCGGTCTGGATGTGGCATCACTGTTCCTTTAACTGCTGAATAACGCCAGTGCCATGACACTGAAAGCATCTCACTTTGACAAGGGCTTGCGCGAGTTGCGGCAGTCTCATGTTGAACGGATTCCCGCGCGGGAGGATGAACTTTTCACCGGTGCCGTCGCATTCTTTGCATTTCATCGGTGGCTACCTATTAACGTACGATTGAGTACAAGTAACAATCCTGCGGTTCCGTTGACAAGTTCGGAAACATCTCAAACCGCCGTAATCGGCCTTCACGTTCCGCACCCATCCGTTCAAGTACGCGCTGTACGGGCAGATTGTCAACGTGGCAGTACGCCCAGACGCGCCATATTTGCGGGTGCGTGAACAGCCACGTTACGAATGGTCTTGAGAACTCGCGGCCTGCGCCGCGCGCTTTGCGGCTGCGATTGAACGCAAGCGTGATCGTAGCTTGGTGCCCTCGGATTTCAAGCCCGACGATGCCAAGGAATTGTGTACCATCCAGTACAGAAAGCCAGCGACCGGGACCGGCTTCATACCGCATGATCAGGGTCTGCGCTTCGATCAGGTTGCGGAGTTGCGGCACGCCCATGTAGCGCACCGTCTCCGCGTCACCGAACAGCGCCAGCACATCCGGGGCGTCCCATAAGTTGACGTCCCGAATTGTGAAGCGACCGAGCTGGGCGGTGGAGGGGGTCACCAACGGCCCCCGTTGCGCCAGAACTCGAAATTGTGCGGAAACGCTCCGGCCGGGCATCTGCGCGCGCCGCCTTGGTTTTCGCGCATCCACGCCATGAAGGCTGGGTATTCCGCATGTCTCGTCGCTGCGGCATCAATCAAATTGCGTTCATACTGGTAGAGCCAGTCACCGAAGCGGCTCGCTTCGATCAGATTGACGTTGCAAAACGTCAGATGCTGCTGATAGAGCGGAAACAACGGGTGCTTACGGTTCGCTTCTGTGATAAGCGGTTGGCGGGGTGCGATGGCTGCTTTTGACATGTTCATCTTGTGCTCTCCAGCGGTTAAAGTACCGCCTTCGTACGCCCGCTTCCGTACGTTGTCAAGCCCTTATTTGCGCATCCTTTCCGCTTCGTACCCCTCGCAGTCAAGAGGCAATCCCGTCGTCCACGGTCGGGGGCGCCGCATGATCGCGCGCATCTGCGCCGAGCGCTCTTTCGCCACGGCAACCGGCGCGACGGCCAAGATGCTGTCGTACACGTCCAGCAGCAGCACGACGTCGGGAAGTTCGCGTTCGATATCGGCCTCCGCCGCAGTTACCAGATCGCGCGTCATGGACTGGCAAGCGATCTCTAATAGCGAACCGCCGAAAGCCTTCTGCCGCAGCATTGCGCCGAATTTGCCACGGAAAAACGCCATTTCGCCCGTGTGCGTGATGTGGGCCGAGTAGTGCGGCACCGAGCGACCGGACGGCAGCAGCATCCAGATCGTTCCGCCTGCGTCCTTCTGAAACGCAGTCTTGCCGACGGGGAAGATGCGACCAGGCTGCTCATAAATTGCAAATTTGAAAGCGTCGCCAAGCGCGTACCACAGGTCCACAAGCAACGGGTTTGCCTGCCGGTACCCGTCAATGTCCGACCGCGCTTTGATCTCGCCCATGTTGTTGCCGGCGCGGCGCTGGTGCGCCATGTACGTTTTCCAGCCAAGTTGGTAATTGCCGCCCAGCGTCACGGATTTGTAACTCTGTCGCTCCTGGGGATGGGTTGCCTTGGTCGATCCCGGCGGGCACCGTCCCATGGCTATGGCGTTGTAAATGTACGGGTCTCCGCCTGATGCCAGAAGGTTCAAGCGCTCTTGGTCCCCGGCCATCCACAGCGCAATCCGGTACTCTGCCTGCGAGAGGTCGTCGTCGCAAATCATCCAGCCATCCGGCGCGACGATGCAGCCGCGCAGTGCGTCCGTCAGCGCGACGTTGCCGTACCGGAAGCCCATTTTGAGCCCGGCGATGACCTGTTCCGGATCGTACTGCCCGGACGGACGCGCAATGTTGAACATGTTGGCGCCTTCGGACGTGCCACGGCCCGATCGGGCGCCAAAGTATCGTGTGGCGTCCTTGTAGTAGCCGCCGACGTGGCGATCCAAGAGCGCCTGAGCTTTGAGTGGCGCGGAGCCGCCCTCCGTCTGCAGCAGTTCAAGGATCTCTCGTACGTCGGGGTGCAGGTCATCGTCAGCCAGTTTTTCAGCGACGATATGCTTTTGCGTACTTTCGAGGTTCGCACCCTTGGAGTTGCACCACTCAATGATGCGCTGCCGCTGCGACAGCTTCGTCACGGCGTTCTGCGTCAGCTCCATGAGCCGTACCGTGCTCTGCTGCTCAATTTCCTCACGGCGGAGCGCAATAGCCGTTGCCAACTGAATATCGATCGGCAGCCCAATTTCATTCTTGCGCCAAGTTCGTTCGAAGATCAGGCGTTCGTCGGCGGACAGCGGCGGCAGGCGCTCGTCCAGATCGATCAGGCAGCGCCGGTCTTCCTTGGCGTAGCGAACAAGCGTTGTATAGATGTCAAGGCTTTCGTTGAACGTGCCGTCGCGCTGCGGCTTGCAAGTCGCCATGACGGCGGCACGGCCCGCCTTGTCTTTGCCCTTGATGCCCAGCGCCGTGCAGACTTCGTCCAGTCCACCGGGCAGCGCCAGTGCCTGCGCGCGGCCCATGGTGCAGTCGATCTTGGACAGCGGCAGATCAAAAAAGGGGTTCTGACGCAGCAGAATATTGACGTCAAAATTTGCATGGTGCGCTACGAAACGGCGGCACTGTCGAATATCGTCGTACAGTTCCGTGATTGCATGGGTGCCCAGCCACGGATGCACGGGGCAGGCGCACTTATCGATGCCACGAAAACGCCACACCGCGACCGTGATCTGCGTGGAAAGGTCGACGGCATAGCGACGCGCACCGGCCTTTTTCAGGTCCGTACGGCTGCGCGTCTCCAGATCACAGGGAAGGTCGTCAGGGTGAAGCATCGCCCCCTCGAAAAATCGCCGGAGGCCCATTCGCGGCGCCTCCGGCAGTCAGGTCAACCGGCGCTGAGACCCGGTCGCCAATTGTTACCGCGGGCCGAAGGGGTTGGCCGGCGACGTGAAGCCGCCCGGACCCGCACTGCTAAAAGGGGGTGCAGATCCCGGCGCGGGGTTCGGTGCAAACGGCGTTGACGCAGGGCCGCCGGCTGGCGGGGCAAACCCACCCGCGTTCCCAGGGGTAAAACCCCCGCCCGGCGCCCCCTGGAAGCCCGCAACGTGCAGGCCCTGCTGCTGCGCCATCTTCATCAGCTCCGCGCCCGACACCGAATTGGCGAACACGATCTCTTCGCCAGGGCCGGAGAACACGACGGCATTCAGGTACAGCTTGACGCCGCGCGGGTCGTTCTGTTTCACGGCTGCAGTGACGCCGGCCATGCAGTAATCACCGGACTTGACGCCGGTCTTGTTCGTCAGCTTCGTGAGCGCGCCGCCGGCTTGCACGATCTCGACATTCGGCGGGTTGCCGGTCGAAGCCGAGAACAGCCAGTGACCTTTGGCGAAATCCGAAGACTTGCCGCCGGGGCTGGGCAGGTCGCCGTCGACGACAGGCCACGAGATAATGTGCGGGTTGGTTGCGTAGAGCTTGCCGCAGGCCTGCGCGATGCCGGCGAGCGCCGGTTCGGTGAACCACTGCGCCTGCGTCTTCTGGACGATGAACATGGCGAAGTAGTTCGGCTTGCCAGGTTTGCCCTGATACTCCGTGGACGGGTTCCAGAGGTGCCGCATATCCACGATGCGCGCGTTGAACACGGTTGCAGGTTCATACTGTCTGTTAGCCATGTTTCAGTCTTTCAGTTGGTCAATAGCCGGAGCCGCCGGCACGGTACGCAAGTGTACGCTAGAAAAACGGCGTAATCAACTCGTTAGGGTAAGTCTAAGTTCTTCTGGTTGCATGATGAACACAGCGGGCCACCCATGGTCGCCTTTTTGCGCTTTCCTGGCGGCCTCGTCCCCCACTTGCAATGAACGCCAGCGAGGGCCGCTTCAGTTTCAAGCGCGCGTATCCGTTGCGCTACCTCCGGAAACCAAGCCTCAATCTCGGAAAATTCTTCCTTCTTGGCGAAGGCTCCGCAAAGACACTCGCCTGACATGCACAGTTTTTCGGTCACGGGATTTCTAGGGATGGCATAACGCTCCATATATTCGGCTTTGTCATCATCATTCCAATACAAGATGGGTGCGATCCAGAGCTGCGCGCCCCTGCGAAAGATCGGCTCTACGTGACCCATCCTTCGCGAGCTTTCTGACAGTCGGACTCCGGTAACCAGTCCGATCCGATCGTACATGCGTTGCTTGTGATCCCGCACGAGAGCTTCAACGCAACGTTCTTTCAGGCGCGTATACATGAATAGATGGCCGCCGGGGCCTGGAAATCCATGCTTCAATACGATGTCGCGATATGCAACGGGCGCCCTATATTGCTTCATGCTCCACTGGAAAAGCTCGGCAACTCGGCGCCCGTGTTCCTGTGCTTCTGGTATTGCAATCGTGGTGTCGATTGTGACAGCGCGCGTGAACGCCCGGCATCTTGACGCGAGATGGGTTGAACACGCGCTGTCGTTTCCACTGCTATAGAGACCGAACATGTGAGTCATCTCATAGTCTTTGACGGCTCGCTCTAGGATCGACATCGACTGAAATATTTTGGCGTCCAAACTCATTTGTTTTCCTTAAGTGGTGTTTAACGTCAGTACGTAGCCTTGAGCTGCCCCTCTGGCTTGTGCGTAGCAACGGCTACGTACTGCTTTCCCGCCGGCCCGAGCTTTTCGAGCTGCGCCGGGGTCGGCGGTTTCAAAGCCTTGATGCCGTAGTGCTGCGCGGTGACTTCTGCCGCCTGGATGGCGTCATTATACGCGCGGAAACTGCGTTGCGGCTTGAGCGCGGTACCTTCGGCTGTACGCCCCATCTTGAGATGCGTCGTCAACGCTTCCTCGTACACTTCTTTGACGTCACCGAGCGCGCGAATGAGGCGTAGCAGTCGCACCAGTTCCTGCGTCGTCAGATCCTCAATGCGGCGCGTCATAGCGCCCATGACGAAGCCAGCATCCGTCGACATGGCGGGGCAGACCTGAAACGCCTTGCACCATCGGCACTGCGGCCCCGGCCTCGGCGCGCTGCGATCGGCGATGGCGCGCAGCACGCGCAGCTTGTGCGCTTCGATCTCGGAACGGTGGTGCACCCATTGTTTCCACGGGTCGTCGTCAAGGCCGTCTGGTTGGTAAATGACGAAGCGGAACCACTCCGCACGCGTCGCCGATAGCAGGCAAGCGGCGTACGTCATGAGCTGCAAATTGTGCTTCGCCGGTACGTCCCATTTGCCGAATTTGCCGTCAAGAATGGTGACGACCCAACTATTATTCAGCACGTCAATCGTACCGCCGCAATTGTCGGTTAGTCGTACGCGCACCTCGCGGCTGATTTCGTGATGCGCACCGTCCGTTTCAAGCTGCGCCAAGAATGCCTCAACCTCCGGAATGCCGCCGCGTTCCATGACGGCGTGCTTCGCCGTGCCGGCGTCGGCCGCTTCGATCGTGCTCGCTTTCTTTGGCGCGTCAGGCACGGCGTTGAGCGCGCTATAGCTGCACTCAATCCAAGTGGCCGTACTGGAGGCGTTAAAGACGTCGTGGCTCATAATACTCCCCTAACAATGCTCGTGCGTGTTCGTAGTCCTGCACCGACAGGTGAGAAATTCTGCTCCACGTATGTTTGAGCAGCTTGTTCAGGCGTACGGTTGCCTCTCGCGAGATGCGTTCGAACTCGTCACGCGGAGGCGGCCTGTTGAAATGATCAACCGCCAGACGAAATCCGTACGGTACTGCATCGTGATCGGTCATGCGAGATCCTTGAAATTGCTACCCCAAGGGAGCCCTACCACTCCCTTGGGGCCGTCGTTCTCTCAGGAGGCTGGTCCCGGATCGACGTTTCTCGTATTACATCGGCACGCCCATCAGCTTGGCGATCTCCGACAGCGCCGGTACGGTCAGCCTGGGCAGGAACACCGCCTTGATCTGGTCCATGGTCGCCTGCGCGGCGTCGGGGCCGCATTGGTTGCGGAACCACGTCAGCATGGCGTCGACAGGCTGCCCGGAGGCCGCGGCGGCGTCAGCCCGTGCGCCGATCTTCTGGACGAGTGCCAGGACTTCGGGCGCCGGCCCGGTAGCAACGGGAGCAGGGAACGCCGTGGCCGCGGGTGCGGCACCAGCCGCCGGGGGCGCAAACCCAGCCGGGTTGAAAGCGTTCGGCTGTGAGGTAGGGATGGCCATCGGCGCCGGAACGTTCACGGTCGCGTTGGTGACCTGCGGGGCGTCGTCGGCGTCATCGCCTTTCTTGCCGCCGCGCGTGCCTTTGAGCTGGGCGTAGAATGCCTTGACTTCGTCAATGCTGTCAAATTCGAGCTTCATTTTTGGTTCCCTTGTGAAAGACGCGAATGTATTACAACGGTTGTTGCGTCAGGTCAACCGTACAAAAGGGCTAATCGATTTTTATCAGTTCGCTTTGGTGGCAAATTTTCGGATTGTCGCTGCCGTCGTCCCATACAGTTTCCATCCAGCCGGGACGCGCCAGCAGCGTAAACACGACACCCTTGCCAGGACGTCCGCGCTTCATTATGCGATCGCCGACTTTTGTCGGGCTGTCTTTTGGGATTTTCGGGGCCTTCGTCATCGCTGATGCACCTGTCCGTTGACGTCATAAATTCCCGCCGCGATATAGCGACCATTCTGCGAGCGCTTCAGATACACGTGCGCGGGTTGCGGGAGGTCCTCGTACGGCCATATAGCGGTCGTGTACGTCGTTGTCAGCAACCATCCGCCAGCGTCGTTCTTGACTGGGGGCGACACTACCTGTTGCCAAGGGTTGCTTTCGATTATCTTTTTGATGCTGACGGCCTCGTGGCCACCGCCGCGCATCTTGAGATCCTTGCCGGCCTCCAGCGTAACCGTGTTGTCGAATTGGCAGAACGGGCAGATCGGGTGCAGGAACGCCGCGTAGGTTTCTTCGCACGCCGCGCATTGCTTGATATCGGCCTGCTGACGACCGCAATGCGGGCAGCGCATCCCGTGAAAATGAGGGTCAAAGCGCTCGCCGCATGCCTTGCACTTCGGCGCGGTGCGGTGAATTGTTTCGCACTTTGGACAGGTCTTGCCGTGTTCCCACGTCTCCCACTCGGATCGGCAACTTTCCACGTCGCAGGTCAGCATGCGACCAGGTGCAGCCACAACAGCGTCCAAGGCGCCATGACGCGCGATGTTGCCGCCGAAGTCCGACACGAGGCAGTTTGCGGCGTGCGGCGTGATGCGGGCGCCGCGGCCCAGCCCCTGGGCGTAGTAGACTGCGGACTTCGTTGCGCGGCAGAACGCCATGTAATCGACTTCCGGCACGTCAAAGCCAGTCGTGAACATGGCGCAGCTCACGAGGATATCGAACTGCCCAGCCTTGAACGCTTCTACGGCCTTGTCGCGCTTGCCTTCGATCGATTTGGAGTGGACGCCAACGGCGCGGGCGCCCAGCCGACGAAACTCCGCCTCCAGCTTGTCGACGTGTGCGATGTTGCAGCAGAACACCAGCACGCGGTTGCGACCAAACTTGCGCATCACGTCCAGCACGGTCTTGGCGTGGCTGGGCGCCAGCTTGATCGCCCGCGGTGCCTGTTCTTCCGGATCGAAATCGCCGGCTACGGTCGCGAGCCCGGCAACATCGATCGTTTCATCTTCGCCAGCGTCGACAGGAACGAGTGGCTTGACGTACCCATCGCGCAGCGCGTCAAGAAACGTATATCGGTAAGCCACAGGACCAAACGTTTTCGCAAGGTCGCCCGTGCCATCGGCGCGGAAAGGCGTTCCGGTGAGGCCGTGGACCTTGGCATGCGGAAGCCCTTCGAACAGCTTCCGGTACTGCGACGACTTGGCCGGAGGGACCATATGAACTTCGTCCACGAGAATAGCGACAACGTCTCTAAAGAGGTGGGATCGATTGATGATTGTTCCGATGGTTCCGACCGTGACGCGAGCGAAGGCGTTGACGCTGAGGGATGCGCTACAAATACCAGGGCGGCACCCAAGTTTTCTGGCGGCTTCGGCATTGTGTTTCACCAATTCTTTGTTGTGCGCAACAATCAGTACACGTCCGAAGTGGCTATAGTGCAACGCGAGCATGCCCAGCATGGCCGACTTGCCGCCAGCTACCGAAATCTCTGCGACCGAAAACCGCCCGTCGAAGTGAATTAGGGCTTGAACGCCTTCGGTCTGGTGGGGTCTAGGGACGAAGGTCATCTAGCACGCCTTGCGCGACTTCAATTCTGGCTTGGTCTTCAGGATCTACGAGCAGACTTTTCAAGGCGTCGCGAAGTGCATCGCGTTCGTTTTCGACAACCTCCAATTCTTCGTTCAAACTATCGATCTCGGTTTGCTTGTCACCGTTTGCGCGCAGGTCGTCCACGCAGTCAATGAACGACGTAGGCATGCCCCAGTCAATTGCGCGATAGCGAAGCCAGTCAAGAAAGTCTTCGCGTGTCGTGCGGGCGTGCAGCGGGATCTTGACCCAAGGGAACATCATAGTACGAACATCCACATGATGAAGGTCCAGAGGCCCGCGATTGCACAGCCGGCGAGGAAATCGAGCAGCGCGCCGTTTTCGATCTCGATAGGTAACGGCGCCGCCGGGGTCTGCAGGTGCGCCGTGGCGCGGTGGGTGGCGATGATGCGGTGACGGGTGCGGGTCATAACCGTTTTTCCAGCTTCACGATGTTGTACGCCAGATTGGTGAGCGCGAACCCTAAAACCCAAGGCAGCACGCCATAGCGGTCTGCAATCGCAAACACCAATCCGGCCACGAACGCTGCAATCAGCTTGACGACAAACTTCATGTCCTCACCCGATCACGGCGTACGAATACAGCGCGGTCACGGAGTACCAGCGAAACTCGACGCCGTTGTGCTCGGTTTCGAACATGACGCGAGCGCGGGTGCCGACGAACTCGCAAATCAGGCCGGTATCGTTGCGGCTGTTGCGGATAACTTGGAGGGGTGCGAAATGGAACATTGTTGCTCTCCAGCGGTTGACACTGGCTTTGTATGACACGTACGGAAGAAAAGCCAGTAACGAATTGTTTCAATGCAACGCATCGATCATGAAGAACACGCCAAAGTCGTCCTGCATCACGCCGCCGCGCTCCAGCGAAAACCACTCGTCGAAGCCTGGATAGCCGAGATACAGCCGGCGCGACGGCGCCCCTTCACTGTTGACCACTGCCAGGTTCGGCGCGTCCTGCGGCTTCAGATGTTGGATGATGAAACCGCACGCCGCGATCCCGCGCGGCGACAGCTTCGACGTCCTGTTGATGTTTTCCATCTCGGCCACGACTTCGTGGTGCAGCTCCGGGTAGCGCGAAATCGCCGTCATTGACCAGTATTTCATGGCTCAATCCTTAAGTATCCAGACGTTTCCACCGTTGCAAGAAGCGTAGATAGCCGGATCTGGCTGTCGATAAATGCCATCTTCGATCTGCTCTCGTGTGATGACGCGCGGGCGACCCGGGTAGCGGATGTCAACAGGTTTGTACGGCGGATCATTCTTGATCGGTTTTGCGTCCCTGTCGATCATGTCTGCAGCTCTAGTCCCAGTTCTCGCGCCGTCGTCCACGTCTGCGCGATAATCTCTTGTACGGTCATCGTTGGGCGACCCGGCTGCGGCATGCCGATATCCTGAAACTCCAGCATCGTGCCATCCGTGAATCTGCATTCGTTGCGCGGGATGACCTGCCCCCGCGGCGTGTTGACCAACATGCGCAGCTCCGGCCGGTTCGAATGCACCATGACGCCCGTGTGCGTGACCATATAGGCCACATCGCGCTGCAGGAGCGCAACCGTTTCCTCCGTACGTACGGGTTCCCACGGCATGCGGTGCGTGATCAGGTCAGATGTCACGGCTAAAGTTTTCCAACTGCTCCTGTAACAACGCTACAAGTAACATATGGCGCCATTTTACGAGCCAACCTGTACGCCACCTCATGTAGGTGTACAGGTTAAGTTTTTCTTCCGTTTCGTCGATTTTTTCCCGAAGCATTATTTCAAACATCGTCACTCCCATGGCCAAGTCCTCCTAATCATGATGCTGTCGAAGTCGTAGACCACGGGAAAATCGTGTCCGTCCCATTTGACGATGATAGTGGCGAATTGCTCGTCCACGGAAACGACGATGCCGGGACAGCCGTCGATCGCGCCGGCAACGCGTTGTGAGACGCGCCAAAGCGGCACCTGATCCCGTCGCTCTGGATCTTCCCACATACGCAGATCCCTGTTTCGTCGTAGTTCATCGGAATAGCCACACCAGCGCCAGTACGCCGAGCAAAACCGTCGACAGGACAAACCCGCTGAACAACAGGAACGCCAGCGCTTCGGCTTTCTCGGACTTGTGCGGGGTCACGCGTCGGGCACCATCGCAGTCACGGCGGCGTGCGTCAGCGTAGCCAAGGCCGCGTCTGACGTGGTCGGAAACTCGCCTCGAAGTTCACTAAAGATTGCGATCACCAGCAAAACAGAACTCGCACCTTGCGGCGTGAGCGGTCCGTTCTTGAGCTTCTCAAAAAGCTCACGTACTTCGTTTTCAGTCATTGCCACGGCATTTTTCCCTCTGCTGCAAAAGCCCAAGGCATAATCAATACCTGGGGCGTCATGCCGACCGGCGAGTATACGGCCAGGAACGGCGCACCCGACATCGTACGGAGGTAGCCGGAGTTTAGCAAGCTCTGAAAGCCGTCTTTTTCGAACATTTTTTGCGCGGCTTCCTTGCTGACGACGTGGCTCGGAACTTCGCCCCGTACGTGCGCACCAACGTCGGACGCCACCGTGTCGAACTTGACAATACTGCCGGCGCGCAAAGCGTCCATGCCGCCGTTGACTGCCCCAGGCAGCATCGCAGCCAGCTTCATCGCGGCGTTTTGTTCACGTTGTTGTGGCGTCTGGTGCATCTCGCGCTTGAATACGTTCACGGTCGTTGTGCGCCCCTTGCTGTCCTGTCCGTAGTTCTCACTGACGACCCTGCCAACGTAACTCCGGGCCTTCGGAGCGCCGCGACACTTGCCGCAGTCCAGTGAGATCCGATCGTCCTTGCCCTGCGTCACGCGATAGACGAACCCGGCATTGCCTGACTTGGCGCCGTTGCCCTTCTGCCAGGCATCTTCGTTTCCGAGTGGCAGGTGGTCCGTGACGATCTCCGCGGCGCCCGTGCGGCGCGCAACGTTCTTCAGGATGAACATGGCGCGCAGAACGCTTTCGGTGTCATTGTCGGCGAAGCACAGTCCAGAAGCGCCCCACGTATCGACCACGATCAGGTCTACGCGCTTGCCCATGGCCGCCATGGCTCCGACCTGGGCGATCGCCTGCTGCTCGAATGCGCGGGGCTCCGCAACGCCGCGTATGAGGTGAAAACGGGCGGCAAGATCCCGGGCGTTCGGTTCCTGCCTGAGCAAGTGCCTTACGCGTCGTTCTGTGCCGTAATCGTCTTCAGCGGCAATCCAAAGGACATGACCGTCTGCGCTCTCGACATCGGCATCGAGCCACGGAGCACCCCGGAGAAAATGAACCGCCAGGTCCGTAACGACAGTGGACTTGCCGGCGCCGCTGTGCCCCGTGAAAAAGTGCACCTCAGAACGCAAAATTCGTTGATATAGTAGCCAAGGAAGTTCTGCACCGTCGTCCTCCAGCGAAATTTCGAAGCCCGTACGCATGGCCGCGACGGGCAGGTTCTGCGCGTCGTGCAGACCGTTGATGACCGTGCGCCGCGCCATGATCGCCTGCATGATCAGGTTGCCGCGCAGGACCGGCAGTTCATCATGGCGCGATATCTCCTCGCCCAGCGTGCGGCCACCTAGCCCTTCGTCAAGACCGTGGCCGGCTTCCGTGATCGCCGCTTCGATCTCTTCGCGCGTGCACATGCCGTGCATCGCGGCGAACTTCAGAATGCCGACAATCGAGAATATTGTGGAGCCGCGTCCCTCGGTGCGTCCGGTCAGCTCTTGCTTGAGCAGTCCGATGTATCGCATGGCGGCGTTGCGGCCGGCGTCCCACTCGTCCTGGGTTTGCGGAGTGGCTTCGCGCAGTTCGTCGGCGGTGGCAGTCTCGTGGTCGGCGGAAAAGCGAAGGGACGTCCCTGCGCGGCTAGGTACTTCTGCAAGAACTCTTTGAAGGTCGGCTGTGGTAAGTCGTGGCCACTCTGCATCCCAGTTTTCCCAGACATAATCCTGTCCTGTGTCTTTGTGCGGGCCGAAGGCAACGAACTGGCCGCCCATCAATTGCAGCTTGTCGCCATCTGGAAACGTGAACGTGCGGCCTTGTACCGGCGCGTCTGTCAGATAGAACGGAATGAGAAAACGAGGTTTTCGTCCCCATCGCACAGCAATACCGGCCCCAAGAGCATCGCGAAAGGCGCCCAGAAGTCGCCTTGACGTATCTGGCGAGGAGCAATCAACGTCGAAAGCTGTAAGTCCACCATCACCACAGCGCAGTCCAATACTGCCGGCTCCTGGGTGGGGTACTGGTGATGTCCAGACATTCCAACCATCTCCTATTGGCGCTTTTGAGTTCCGCGCGATCGACAGCGGGAACAGCCCCCGCGCGATTGCTTGATCCCAGAATTGTTGTGTGGTAGTCGGGAATGCCACTGGCGCTCCAACGCTAGTGATGAAGTTTGCCCCCGGACAGTTGGTCGCTGTGCCGGGGGTTTTCTTTTACGTCCGCGCGGAACGATTTGGCAAGCTACTAAATCCGGTATTTTGTACCGGGTCGCAGCCTACGGACTGCGCCAGTGATATCAGCAGGTCGCGAAATTCCGGCGGCGTTCCGATCCTTACGGCACTGTCGCGGCCTCCACCACGTGCGGCAACTTCGCCCAGCCGTTTTGCGCGCTTTAGCCCCCAACGCGCGACCAAGGCAGGATCTGGCATCCAGGAACTACTTGCCCATCGTAATTCTGGTCGTGCGGTCCTGCAGACGTACAGCAGTGTCGGCTTGCGTGCGTAGTGTCCGTATTGTCCTTGTTCGACGCAACACGTCCAGCCGCCGTACTCGTCAGCTTCGACCCACCCGCCCGCGCGTGGCGGCACCGTCAACTTGAAATGCGGCCAAGCATGACTGCCCCACGGGTGTTCTGCCACGCCGCCCCATTGACGTACGGAGGCCAGTGCCGCGGCGAAACACCCGCCATCGTCGCCTTTCTTTTTGCGCTCTCCTGTACGCTTGATGTGCAGTGGTTGCCCAGCCCAGAATTTGCCCCAGCGCTGGCAAGGTGGATGCGCCACGACAGGCCACGGGCCGTCGTACAGCCGCGCATCGCGCGCTTCGTCCCAGCAATCGACGGCCCACGGCTGCCCGTAGTAGCAGCCGCCGGTTTCGACGTAGAGAGCCGCGATCATGCGATTTTCACCAGCCGATCAATCCGTGCTTCGTTCTCCCTGTCCAGCAGGTCCGACGCCGCGGCAACGACGGTGGCGCCCCAGCCGGTCATGCAATCGAGATCGTAGTCGCCGAACCACGCGGTGAAATAGCCGTCCGGCTGGCGGTCTGAGACCGTGATAGTGAGGGTGTCGAGTTGGATGGTGGTCATGTTCTGCTCTCCAGCGGTTGATGCAGCTTACGGGCGGACGCGCAGCGAGCGGCGTGGTTCGCGTGGAAATGCACCCGAACAGCAAGCATTAACGGCGCCATGGAATGCAGCCGCGCAACCTAGCGACGTGCCGTCTGATCTTCGGATCTGAAACCAGCCGTCTTTATCTTGGATGACTGAGTACTTTTTACCGTTAAACTCAAGTTCGGTCATATTTTGCTCTCCAGCGTTTCGGCGAACATCGCCGTGTGATGCATCCTTTGTATGACACGTCCGTACACCTGTCAACGGTTATTTTCAACTCCAGGGCATTTTCTTTTTGGCGATCTCCTCTGCAAGCGCCTTGTGCGGGTCGAAACCGTTCGCCTGCTGCGCGGCCATGGCGGCCGGCAGCTCGAACTGCGCCAGTCGTTTCCTGAGCGTCGCAAGCTCTGCATTGGCCGCTTGCAGCATCTTGAACAGATCGCTGCTCTTGATCGCTTCCAGCTCGCGCACGAGCTTGCCGCGTTCCACCATGCCGTTCACGTTGGCTTCCCACGCTTCGTCGCGCTCGCGCGTCACTTCGGCAAGCTCGGTACGCAGTTCTTCTAGCTTCGTGTTGTCGACCACGGTAACCGCCGTAACGCTCTCTGCTTCGACTGTGGCTCGCACCGCGGCTTTGGATATCCTGGGCCGGCTGGTGCCGCCGTGTGCTTTGCTGCTCTCCCTACAGTCAATACAGCGCTGCAAAAGCAGGCCGTGATTTTTCGCGGTGCCGTTCAAAGCTGCTCGGGTAACGTCGATCGTCATTTCACCGCCGCACTGAGCGCATGGTTTCGTCAGCCGGTAGAGGTGGACAAAAGATCCGCGCCACCATTTGGTGATCGCTTTACCTCCACTCCAGCCGTGCGAAATGGTATCCGTGTAGTCTGCATGCGACATTTCCATACCTCTTGGATTGCGTGGAGGATGTTGTAGAAAACAGGTACACGGATTTGTGGAGGATGTAAACCACAAGTTCCACATAGATTTTGTAGAAAAGTTGTGGAAAACGTGCAGAGGATGCTGTAGAAAATCCGCCTCTATTAATCAATCAGCCCCTACCGAAGGGGTTTAGGGGTCGGGGGTGACGAAGTACTAGAACCCCCTCCAGCAGGGAGAGGGGAACGTGGTACACTGAATGCGAAGACAACGGTAACTAAAAGTAACCAAGGCACGCAACGGATACTTAGGAACCAAAATGAACCTGGTAACCAGACGGCTACCGCAGATCGCAGTCGAGACGGCCAACCGGCATGCCGACCGGATACGGCCATTCGTACGGCTATCAAGCGGGGTGCTTACGACGGCATGCAGACAGGCCGGGCTCCCGCTCGACATGGCGGAGCTGTGTGGCGGACTGCTTGCAAGCGTAGTCGACGACCTGGTGACGGTTAGCCGGCTTGATCGCACGGACTTCGAACGTGCAAAGCGGATGGAACGCGTTCTGGCGTGCACTGAGGAGCCGGCCGTGTCGGCCCTGCGGTGCGCCATGGCTGCCTCGCCGATCAATGGACGGGCTTGTGCGCGTCACTGGGACGCTATTTGCGACAAGGGCGAAGTCGGCAAGCTGGCGTGGCTGCTCGGCATGGACACGGACAGCGCGTACAAATATTCGAAGAAAGTTGAAAAGAGGGCTTGACGGCTGTATGACAGTCGTGTACGGTTACAGTTGCGAAGGTGAGCCAAAGGTTGTTAGTCAACTGGAGGGGATCATGAAACCGGCCGGGGTGACAAAAGCCCCGGCACTTCGCGCAAACGCTGGAGAGCACAGATGAGAATCGAAAAATTGGATGCTTGGCGTACAAGCGATGGTGTCGTCCATGCTTCGCTGGAACTGGCAAACAAGCACGTGCAGTTTCAAGCATTGGTTAAGAAGTTGAGCAAGGATCTGGATCTGCGCGACGTCAATGTCGACGCGGAAGAGGTTATTCGGTGGGTCAACATCAATAAAATTGCGATACTGGAGTTGCTGGCTTGACAGCCCCCTAACTTTGTCATACATCTACCGTACACAAACGCTGGAGAGCACAAATGAACACCAACATCCCCGCCCTCGCTTCCGTCTACGCCGACCTGCAGGACGTCCTGTCCAAGCTGCAGGCGATCAGCGCCGACGATATCGAAAGCGCCAACCTCGTGCCCATGGCCAAGGCCGTGCAGGCGATCGGCGCCTACGCTGCGGCAATCGACGCGCAGATCCAGGCCCGCGCGATCGGCAACGGCGAGCTGATCCCGGGCGTTCTGGTCAAGGCCGCCGTCACGCATCGCAAATGGCACGATGAAGAAACCGCCGCGTCGCTCGCGCAAGAGCAGTTCGGCGACAAGGCGTTTTCGCGCAAGCTGCTGTCGCCGGCCGGTATCGAAAAGTTGGGCGCCGAAGGCAAGGCGCTGGTCGCCGTGGCGAGCTACAAGCCGGAAGGTGGAAAGGTCGTGGCGTACTGACATGTGGGCGATTGTCTATATTCACGATGAAGCACCGCGCGGCTGGTACCTCGTGGACTGGAGCCGGCTTGCGAAAGGTTTCCCTTCTGTGTTGAGCGGGCCGCATGACAGTCCGGAGGACGCCGCTAAGGCAGCCGAAACGCGTTCGTATCGGTTGGCGCAGGGGTGGGCACCATGACCCGGTGGCAGGAAATAAAAATGTGCCTGCGATGGGGCGTTGGGTACTATCTTTTCGCGCGGGCGATCCAGCTCATGGAGCGCGAAGCCTCCACAAAGTTGGCGGCAGCGTTCATGGACGCAGCGCTTGAGATTGAGAAGTTTCAAAAGCAAGTAGCCGGAGCGCGTTGATGGGCCTTCACGTATCAGCGGACGACCTGCGTAACGCGCCTGTCTCAATCGGGAGAACTGAAGTGGTCTGTGCATCAATCGAGGAAGAAATCCGCCGCAACCTGCGTTTCCTGCGCGACAAGCTGGAAGCGGATCTGTACGCGGAGCGCAAGTCACGCGGCAGCGCCGGCACGGCCATGCTGCTGTCCATTTCGATTTTCTAGGAAGGCGGCCCAATGGCCTACGAAAGTGAGCGTGATCGCGAACTGAACGAGCAAGCGGCGCGTGATCGCGACATTCGCGAGAAGATCGGCCGGCTGCGTACGCGATTGCAGGGGCCGCGGCCCGATCTGGGCGGTGTGCTGAAAGGCATCCTCGATTTGCTGGCGGACGAACTGTGACGTGGGTGTACGCCCTCGGTATCTGGTTTGCGCTGCAGGTGCCGGCAGGCGTGCTGGTTGGGCAGTGGTTGCGAAAACGACGGAGGGCTGAACGATGAACCTGCGAGATGCAGAGCGGCGAGTTGAGGAGGCGCGTCGACGTTGCGAAGACGCGGACAGCGATCTGAAGGTATTCGGTGTCCTATGTCTTGCGGTCCCGGTTTTTCTCGTGCTGATCGCATTTGTAAAAGCATGGGTGCCGTCATGAACCTGCAACAATTCGCCGCGCTGAAACCCGGCGACGAGATCGACAACGACATGTCGCACAGCCACGGCAAGATCACTGAAGCGGCGCCACGCGGCGTGCATGTCGCTTGGGGCGGCAACACCATCGTGACGTTTTTCTACCCGGTGACGTCCATGGCGTGGGTGCACTGGAGCAAGGCGGAATGAAATACCGCCGTGCATTGCGAGTAGTTGGCGAGATTTTCGATCTCGTGCTAGATGACGACGTAGGGTACTTTGTCGTGCTAGTGGCTGCTTTTCTGTTGGGCTTCGCTGTCGCTTGGGTAGCCGTATGAAATACGTCGATCTTCTGCTGTTCGTTGCAATTCTGGCGGTGCTCGTGATTGCGGGCATCGCCGCGACGCCGCGCTACGAAGATCCGAATTTTATCGAGATGCTGCCAGGAAAGGATGCGCGATGACAGCGTGGACGACATGTCCGGATTGCGGCGTGGGGCCGATCGGCGACCACAAGAAGGACTGTACGCGCGCCGGCTGGAACCAGACTTACCGGCCGAAGCCCAAACCGCGTGTGCGGGTCAAGGCGCCGACGCGCATGTTCAATTCCAGCGTGCCCGATGACGCGCAGCCAGGCGATCTGGTCGTCGGCAATCGCGGCGCTGCTGCGCATGTCGTGCAGCCTCCCAGTCAGTTCGGCGGGCTGGCTCGCGTGCTGTGCTTAGAGTACGCCGGCAATTACTACCACGGGGTGGTGAAGCCACTACCAGGCCGCCGGGTGTACGACCGAAGTTGACACCGTCCGCTGACCCGCGTATGACAGCGGCATGACGACCTTCTACGATACCATCCGCAATGCGAAGGCGTTCCGATCGGATGCGCTGTGCAAGGATCTGGCATTGCTGGAGCCAGGCACGCGCGCCGCGGTGCTGGCGCTGGTCGACGACGCCAAGCGCGCCGGCCACGACGTCCGCGTGCTGGAGACCTATCGCTCGCAGACGCGGCAAAGCGCGCTGTTCACGCGTCATGCGACACAACTCCGCACGGTGGGCTGCCACGGTTACGGCGTTGCGGCCGACCTTGGCGTTTTCGTCAATGGCAGGTACGCGGAGGCGAACGGGCCGTACGTGTTCTTGCGAGCGCTGGCGCGGCAACACGGGCTGATCTCCGGTCAGGACTGGGGGCACGCCCGGGAAGGCAGTTTTGCTGACAGCGGCCACGTGCAGCGTATTCCGGTGTGGCGCCAGAACGCGCTGTTCGGCGGTTCGTGGTACCCGCCGGAGAACTACGACCCCTATGCGGACAGTCACGCGAACGGGCATTTGGACGTTGTGAGGGCGATATGACTACTCAAAGGAGAACAGCGCCAATGCAACTTAACGTTCCGCCGGACGTCTGGCAGGCGATACAGGAGATGAAGCGGATCGAAATGGAGTTTTCAATAAACATCGGGGTGCTGTTGACTGATGTTGCGAAAGCAGGTTTGGGCGATCTGTCTTCACGTGCGGATGACGCACTTCAACAGCTCCGTCGTTTGGAGCAGCTACGCGGTGCGGGCGAGAAACCATCGTGACAGTTCTGCCCCGAACGTGATAGCGTCGGTCCAAACCGGAGCGGTAACCCATGGCCGAAGGCGACACGTTTGGAAGCGGGCTTGATCCGAGCGCTGCGAGCTTTGGCCAGGGGCCGAGCCCGATGATGGGCGGCGACGCCGGCCCCGATGCGCCGTCAGGTGCCAGCGGTCCCGGGCCTTCACAGCCGAGCATGTTCGGCTCCGGCTTTGGCCAGCCGCGCTATACCGCACCGGACCCGCAAGCGACGGCGCTGGACCAGTCTGCCGACTTGCTGCAGCAGCGCATTCAGCGTGCGGGCGCCGTCGCGACCAACCCGATCGCGCAGTTTTTCAATCCCGAAGGCGTGCAGAAGGCGCGCGACTTCGTGCCGGCGGCAACCGAGATGCTGCAGAAGATCCGGCAGCAGCGTGCGGCCATCCAGGCCGGGCACCAGCAGGCCGAAACGCTGGGGCTTGCGCCGGGCGAGGTGCCGGACGAAGCAACGCAGGCCGATCGCGTCGAAGTGGCGAAAAACCGCGCGCTCAAGGGCGATCTGAAGGCGTTCAAAGGCCTGATGGCCGTCGACCCGAAGGCAGCCGAGAGCATTCAGGACCAGGTGCACGAGACGGTTGCCAGCCACCTGACGAATGCGCAGTTCGCCTTTGACAGCCTCGCCGGCATGACCAACCAGGGCCAGTACGACGCCAAATTGCGCGAGTTGCGGCAGAAGGGGACGCTGAGCGATCTGGAGGCAATTGGGCTCAAGGTGCCGCCGACGTTCGACGCGTTCGGCGCCGTCAAGGCGCGCGAAGGCCAGGCGCTGCGCGAAGCCCGGATCGGGATCGACAGCATCCGGCAGAAGCTAGAGGACCGCAATACCTACCAGCCCATGGAGAAAAAAGAGGCCGAGACGTACAATGGTCGCATGACGACGGTGTACGGCGACCAGATCACAAACGGGACTTGGGGGCGCAACGCCGCCGCGGGCACGCGCGGGCTGATCGTCAACGGCGCGTCGGACCCGCGCGACCTGGGCAAGTCGTTCACACTGGCAACGCCGGAACAGCGCAAGGCTGTGGAGGAAGAGAGCGACAAGACCGTTCCAAAAGAGGAGCGGGAGAAGTATCGCGCGTTCAACCGCACGTATCAGCTCGCGACGACGGACGCCAAGGGCAATCCAGTTCCGCCGGAAGAGTTGAACACCAACCCGAACGTGCAGCAGGGCGTGGCCGAAGGGCTCGCGAGCATGTTGCGCGGGGGCTCCGGCGGCGCGAACATTGGTCTGTTGAAGATCGAAACCAGTAAGCGCGGCTTCATTCAGGGCTTGATTGACAAGGTCAACACCGAAAAGGCCGCGGTCATCAACGAACTGAAAGGCAAGGATGTTAGCCCGTACCTGTCCAGACTGACACAAAAAGAAATGCGCGACGTTATGGACGTGCTGAAACAGTACAACGATGCATCGATTACCGATCGCGTATCGAAGATTGCCGAGCGCGCGGGTGCGCTGGGGCTGGACGCTGCGTCGATCGGCTATGGTGACAAGGAAACCGCGGGCGCGATCAACGACGCTATCGAGCGCGGCCGGCAGGCGCAGATCGCGCGCATGATGCCCTATCACCAGGCAATCGGGGGCGGCGACGGCGTGTTCCAGATTGGCGCCCAGCGCCCCGGCGCCGGCGCGACCAATGCACCCCCGGGTACCGCGCCGACGACGCAGCTTCCGGGCGCGCAGCCGCTCGCGACGCCCGTGCAGCAGTCCAGAACTTCGCCGGCTCCCTCAGCCCCCAGCCCCGGCGGAGGCGCTCCGCCCTCATCACCGAACCAATCGGGCACGCCCCCAGCGCCGGGCGGTTCCGGTCCTGCAGCGCCGGTCACGGTCGCCGGGCAGCAGGTGACGCCAAACCCACCCCCGGGGGTGTCGCCGAACTTCGTTCCGAACATGCAGCGGATCGAGAGCGGGAACGAAAAAGACCCGTGGACGGCGACAACGAAGGGCTCCAGCGCCTCCGGTGCGTTCCAGATGATCGACAGCACCTGGGCGGCGAACAAGCCCCCGGGTGCGCCGGCACGCGCGAAGGACGCCACACCAGCGCAGCAGGTTGCAGCCAACGACAAGTTCATGGCGGCGAACGCAACGGCGTTGCAGGGCGCAGGTCTTCCGGTCAACGACAGTACCATGTACGTTGCGCACAATCTCGGTGCCGGCGGAGCGGCTGCGCTGCTGCGCGCCGCGCCGAATGCGGACGCGCGTTCGTTGGTCGGCGAGAAAGCGGCGCGCAACAATCCGCTGTTCTTCCGTGGCAAGCCGACGGTTGCCACGGTGCTGGCGCGATACGAAGCGCAAATGAACGGCAGCCTCGCACCTGCTGCGGGCGGCACCCAGGAAGCGAAGGCAGAGCAGCCCAAGGGCTTCATGGATCGGGTGCGCGCCGTGTTGAACGCAGGCGCTGCTCCGGAGGGCAGCCCGAACCCGTCCGACGCCAGCCTGTCACCGGAGGAACGCGCCGCGGCGACGCAGGCCGCTGCCGGCGCTGCTCCGGCTGCGTTGAGCACGGTTGGCGCGGTCGCGGGCGGTGCGGCTGCAGGTCCGCCGGGCGCCGTTGCCGGCGGTGCCGCGGGCGGCGGCGCGGGCCAGATGCTGAAGGATTACCTGCGCGGCAATGCGCAGAGTGCGGGCGAGATCGCCAAACAGACCGCGCTAGGCGGTGTGCTCGGTGTTGCGCCAGCCGGTCGACCGTTCGTCGGTGCTGCGGCCCGTGCGGCAGGTGTCGGTGGCGTGGAAGCCGGCGCGAAGGCGGCGGAGGGCGGCGACGCCGCCGATATCGCGGAAGCGGGCGCTGGCGGTCTGGCGGCTGCGGCCGGCGGCGAGGCGTTCGGCCGCGCTTTGGGCATGGTCGGTCACAAGGTCTTCAGCATGTTCTCGCCGAATGCGCAGAAGGCCGTGCAGGAGGCCGCGGCGAAGTTCTCGCAGGCTGAGGAGACGCTTGCCAAGGAAACGCCGAAGCTGCCGGGCGTCGGAGGCGCGGCCGGCGGGCCGAACCCGAAATACGTCGCGGCTGAGCGCGCGAAGGCGGAAGCCGAAACGGTGCTGAAGGACGCGGGTCTGAAGCCGGAGGAAGCTGCGTACGCGCACAAGGTCAGCGACACGAGCAAGGGCGACGCGTTGCCCGGTAAGCAGGAAGCGCAGGCGGCGAAGCCCGGCGAACTCGAAAAGCAGCGCTTGGGCGAGGAATACAAGGGCCTTGAGCAAGAGGTAAAGGAGTACGACATTTGGGGGCGCCTGAAGCCGCCGGGCGCGTCGCCGAAGCTCACGGACGGCCCGATCGCGGCTGTCGAGAGCAAGGCGGTATCGGCGAAGCATGCCGAACTGGCGCAGCGTACGGAAATGGCGATCACGGCGCCAGCCAAGAGCTGGCAAGAAAAGTGGGTGCAGCTCAAGGATGCGCGCTCCGCGCTGCTGGAGGCCGAGCGCGACGCGTTGACGAGCACCGCACCAGGTCGCACGCAGACAGCGAAAGACATGCGCAAGCTGGCGGACACCGTGCGCGTACAGCAGGAGAAGGCCGCCAAGTACGTCTTCGGCGAAAAGGACGGCGAAGCGTTCATGGGGCGCCTGAAGGTGCTCGATACGCGTTATCGCAATCTGATGGAAGCGACGAACGGCGGGGATCTCGCCGGGGCCGCGCGCATGACGGGCGAAGCCGGGCGCGAGGCAGATCGCAAGTTCCGTGCATTCGCGCACGATGACCCGACCGCGCTTGCGGCGTGGGCTGCGATGCGCGCGACCAAGAGCAACGTTGAAAAGGATGTGCGCACGCTGGTCGGTGCCGAAAAAATACCCTACCTGGGCAAGGTCATAAGCGTGGCGAAGATGCTGGGCAGCTTCCGCGAGTGGATGCAGGAGCGCACCGCAGGCAGCCCGGCGAAGTTCGAAGACTTCGTGAAGCTGTACGACGACAGCGGCCGGCGCATTCGCGATTTAACAGGAACGGCGGGCGCACGCGCGGCAACGATGGGGCAGTGACATGGGCCGTCCTAAAGGATCAAAGAACGCGCAAACTGAAGCAAAGCGCGAAGCTGTCTTGGAGCGTGAGCGCGCAAGACAGCGAAGGTACCAGAAAAATCGCTATCAGCGACGCAAGGTGAAACATGACGCAGCACCAGGGACTGATTGATCGGTTGACGGAACAGGTCGGCGGCAATCGTGAGATGGCGTTGCAGATACTGCGCAACCGCGGGCATGTCGAGCAGGACAGCGAGCGCCTGACCGCCGAGGGCCTGCACCGCGAGATGTTGGGGCCGGCGGGGCGCGCAATCGATCGCGCGGCGCAGGCGAGCGGGCGTCTGGCGCGCGACTATCAGTACGACCCGCGTACGAACCGGGCAACTTTGAAAAGGAAGTGAGAGCAATGCATCCGAGCACCTACGAGTATCTGAAACCGACTGACGAGCAGATTGCCGCTATGGCAAAAGTTCGCGCGGCAGCCAAGGCGTACAGCGACGTGATTGACCAAGTCGTACCTGACGGTCCCGACAAGACTTACATGTTACGCGCTCACCGCTCCAATGCCATGTGGGCGAACGTCGCGATTACGCGACTGCCGGACGGCACACCTAGACAGTAAGGTCAATGTTCCCGTGGTTTCAGCAGCCAAAGCAGCCTCAGACGCCACGGGAACAGTTGCTCGCATGGCTGGCAGAAGGCGTGCCGCCCGAGGACGCGTGCGAAGCGCTCGCGCTGAGCTGGGAGCAAGAACGGCACCAGGCCGACGTCATTCAGGCCGCGGCGCGCGGGCGTGTGGAGCTGTTCATCCGCGCCAAGGACAGCGGCGTGACGGGCATCATTCGGGCGGCGATGCGGGTTGAGAGCAAGAGCTGGCAGCCCAAGGCGGAACCCAATTCGGGTCTTTCGCTGGAGGACTACTTGCGGGACTGAGCCACGCTGCCATGCCGTCGTGAAATTCTTTGGTAGCCATCCACGACGCGCGGTTGTTCGCGTCGCGGCGCAGCCAGTCAGGGATATCGAGCGGGTGTGCGGTCATGGCTCATCACGCCGAGTTTTGTAATTGTAGACTGTCCAGCAAATTACGCAGCAGCACATGAACATCCAAAATGGAAAATAGTCGCTCATTCCGGCACCTCTTTTTTCAGCCACGCGTCCAGCGACGATGACAGTGTGATTTTCGTTTTTTCGTCCGCGCTGCGCTTGTCCTGCAGCTCGCGGTACTGCCGTTCCTTGATCCTCTTGTCCGCGAGCACGGCGTCTTCAAGTGTGACGGCGTCGCGGTAGCCTGCAGACGTGTTCTGCGAATGCGGGCCGTTCTGGCGGAAGCGCGGGCGGCTCATTTCGGCGGCCCTCCGCTTCCTTGGGTGTACCACAGCATGCCGCGCACTAGAGAGATGACCGGATCGAACACGCCGCCGCGCCATGCGAGGAACAGCGCCAGAACAGCGAGTACCACGAGAATATTCAGCAAGATGCTGAGCGGGCTGCGGTAGCTCATCGGTCCAGATCCTCTATTCGAAAACGGCTGCCGAGAACACGCAGGAGCGCCCCCTTCGGCATCCCTCCAGCTACCAATTCGTCCAAGAGGCGACCGACAACGTCCGCCAGAGCACTTACGCTGTCTTGCTCTCCTGTGTCGTCGGTTATCGCGAGTGAACGTACGGCGCTTACGCAATTGTCATGCGCAATATCGCCGCGCCAGTATTCTTCAATGATCTTCATCGGCTGCGCTCCATGTGAACGACCTGCGGTCGTGATTGTTCGGTCGATTGCCGATGGATGTCAACCACGGCGACGTATGCAATCAGCAGCACGAACAGGGCGCCAACGCTGAGCAGCCCGCCGACGAAGATGCGCGCCACGCGTTCGCCGAATGCGAAGGCCACGAGCCCGACAAGTACGGCGGTTCCGACAAGGAAGTGCATGGGGTGCCTTTATTGTGATGTCAACGCTGCTTTGGTACTGGGTGGTTAGCTCCATCGCCGATGCACTGGTTGGCCGCTTTGCGTGGTTTCGACGGGTTCACTTTGGCCCAATCAAACCCTTCAATAGATTCGTCTGCTGCGAGGCAGTTGCCGGCATGCGTTTCTATGGCATCGTCGCAGGCCAGTTCGCAGCATTCCTCGTGTGTCAGACGTAGCCCGGTTCCAGAATGAGCCGCCTTCATGATCGCGATGTAGACGTTGCGGCTCATGTTGTTTTCTCTTTCTGCTGATTAAGAGCGCCTTCTTGAAAACTTCACCTTTGTTGACGTCGTCGACGATAACGAACTTCACGGCGCTTCCTTAAGTGGTGTCTAACGTACATGTACGCCTGCGTCGCCACGCCGTCAAGACGCTAAATGTATGACACTTTCAGGCCCGAATTACTACCCCTTGATGTCATACAAATCCTGTGCCAACCTGTCAATACGATCCACCGCCCACAGGAGGCTTCAAAGTGGCGAACATTATCAACCAAGGCCAGCTCGGCGGCGGGTTCCGCCACTATTCGGGTCTTTTGCCGGCGATTTACATGTCTGGCGACCCCTTCCACGCCTCCGTGCGGCCCTTCCACGTTGCCGCGACCAACGCCGCCGCGATCTTCCGGGGCGATATTGTCACGTTTGCCGACAGCACGCACGGCGTTCAAGGCGGTGGTGACCTTCCGGGCAACATTTCTGCGCCATCCGCGTCCGTCGTGATTGGCAACGGGGGCGGCTCCGGCCTGGGCAACGCTTCCATGGCGCCGAACGTCGCGCGCTGGGCGCCCGGCGACACCACGGGCGTCATTGCGGGTGTCGTCGTCGGCTTCGGCCCGATCACGCTGTACATGGCCAAGAACGGTTTTCAGTACATCCCGGCGAGCACCGAGGCGTGGGTGTGGGTCGAAACCGATCCGGAAACCGAGATGTACGCCACCGTTCCGACCGTGCCCGGCACTGCGTTCAATCTGCTGCTCAACAGCGGCATGGACGTGAAGGCGAATGCCGGCTTCCAGTCGACGCGGTTCGGCGTCTCCGGTCTTTCGCTCGATCCGGCCACGATCGCTACCACGTCAACGCTGCCCCTGCGAATTCTGTCCAGCGGCGAGCAGATCGGTAACGACCCCACGGCCGCCGGCTTCGTTGCCAAGGTCATGTTCAACAAGACGCGTCATTTCCGCGGCACCGCGGCGTTCACCGCCGACTAACCGCGCTCCCGCAACACCGAAGGACAGGACACAGGATCATGAAGAAAATTGCACTCGTGTTGCTCGCGTTGCTGTTGCCGGCGGTCGCGATCGCGCAGACGGTCGTCACGCAGCCCTCGTACATCAATCCGGGTACCGCCACCGATCTCGGGAACGGCCCGGTCGAACTCAAGATCATGTCGGGGAACGCGCTGCTCGCCACGTCGTCCAGCACGGGCGTTGGCAGCACGTCAAGCTCGTCCACGTCGTTGACGTTGACGGCAGTTCCGACCACGCCGCCGTGCGTCGGCTGCATCATCTCTGGCACGGGCATTACGTCCGGTACGACCGTCACCGCGTTCAACGGCGTCACGAACGTTACGCTGTCGGCGGCGATGACCGTTGCAGCATCCACCGCGCTCGCGTGGGGTGCCGCGTGCCCGGCCAGTCCGCCGGCTCAGGTCGTACTTCCGGTGCAGGCGAGCGTCGGCGGCGACATTCCGTTCTACACGCAGGCCAGGATCTGCGGCTATTCGCCGAACGGCCCCGGTGCCGCGGCGCTGGTCTTTGCCATCGGCGCGCACTGACGGGGGTGGGATGTTCTGGCTTGGGGCCATCGTGTCACTTTGCTACGTCCCCGGTACGACGGGGGCGTACATTGCGACGCAGTGGCCCGTGCTGGCGGTCTTGATGATGTTCGGCCTGTTGCGGAGCGGGCCGTTCACGATTTTTCACGGCTTGGGATTGCTGTTCGTCGCCTACGCGACTGCGCACGCGTGGTTTACGCCCGCGCAGGAATTTAGCGTGTTCGGGCTGTGGCTGGTGTGGATCATGGCGTTGAGCGTCTGGTTTGGCACGACCTTGGTATCGACGCGCGAACTGTACGCCGGCCTCGCGCTTGGCGCGGGCGTATCGTCCGCCGTGGCGGTGCTGCAGCATTTCGGCCTGAACGCGATCCCGCGCGCATCGGATGCGCCGGCAGGGATTTACGTCAACGGCGTGCAGCAGGGTATCGTGCTGGCGTTGCTCGTGGTGGCGTTGTTGACCGAACGCATGTGGTTTTGGGCGCTGCCGCTGTTGCCAGGCATCGCGCTTTCCGGCTCGCGTGGGGCGTGGTTCGCGCTCGCGGTCGGCTTGACGGGCTTGGCCGTGCGCCGCACGTGGTTGCTCGGTATTGCGGCTGCGGTCGTCGTGCTGTACTTGTTGATGCCGCTATCGATGTCTGACCAGCTTCGCATGCTGATCTGGACCGCGGCGTGGCACAATCTGACGCCGTTCGGGTGGGGGCCGGGGACTTTCTATGCGGTCTTGCTTCCGCAGAACGGCGGCGGTTCCTTCTTTCCGGAGTACGCGCACAATGACGCGCTGCAACTCGCGTTCGAATACGGCATCGGAGCGGCCCCCGTCTTTGTCATTTTTGCTTTCGCTCTTGGGCGAACGCACGTACGCGAATGGCCTGTTATTCTCACCTTCGTCACCGCTGGCTTCTACTCCATGCCGCTTTGGATGCCGCTTGCGTCGTTTCTCGTTCTGGTCGGCCTGGGTCACTCTCTTCGCGCTCATGCTTTGGTTCGCGGGGAGCGCGATCGTTGCGGACGCCATGTCCTATCATGGCGACGCTGCGGCGAGGATGCGGGCTGCGGAGCTGTTCCCGTACAACCGTCTTATTAGGCAGAGGGCTTTGCAATGAAGCTGCGTCACCTTATCGTTACTGCCGCCCTCGCATCCTGCGTCGCAGCGTCCGCACTTGCGCAGAGCGTCATTGCGGACAAGAGCGGAGCCGTACAAGCCATCATCGGCGCGTACCCCGGCATGGTGCAGGGCTCCACGCTGACGCGCACTGCCAACACGACAGCCTACGCGGCCAACCAGTCCGTATGCGGCGCCACGACGGTTACGCTCTGCGTGCCGGGTACCGTGCCGCTGGCGCAAATCGCCGGAGGCCGCGTGACGGCCAAGCGGGTCACGCTGCTCAAATCCGGGTCGTCCACGACGAACGCGAATTTCATCATCTGGTTTTTCTCGGCCACCCCGGTCCTGACGGTGCCCAACCAGTTCGACGCCACGGCCTATACGGGGCCGCGCAGCGCCGACATGCCAAATTACCTGGGCAACGCGACGTGCTCCAGCGGCACCGCGACCAGCGATACGTCAGCGGGCGTCTGGTACGAATGCGCGATCAACGGCAGCGCTTCGTCGCTGGTTTTGCAGGCGGCCACAACGCTGACCCTCAATTCGTCCGGCACACGGAACGTCTTCTACATGCTTTCGGCAGTGGGGGCGTACACGCCCGCTTCGGCTGAAACATTCATACCGTTCGTTGGGGGGCAGTACTGATGCGCGCTACCGTCATTAAGGATGACAACACGGTCACAATCGACGGTACGACATTTGCCGTCGATTGCAGCGACCTGCCGGCGGATTTTCACGCGCTGCAGTGGGACGGAGCACGCGGCGAAGTCGAGTACCGCATGGTCGATTGTGCGCACTGCGGCGCGCGGTCAAAGAAGCCGAACGCGACCATTCTCGACTTCGCGCCGTACGTCATTTATGCGAACCGCTGGAACGCCGCCCGCGATGCGTACGTGAAGGCGGAGACCCTGCGCATCGCTGCGGAGAAAGCGAAAGCCGATGTTGCCGGACAGTAATATCAGGTGCCCGGCGACTGGCTTTGCGAAGTCGTGCCGTGAGATCGTGACGCAATGCGACTGCCCGAAGTTCGTGACGATCCGCGGCCGAGATCCGCAGACCGGCGCGGAAATCGATCGCGTCGGCTGCGTGGACGGTTTTCTGCCGCTGTTGCTGATCGAAAACGCGCAGATGGCGCGGCAGACCGGCGCTGCGGTGGAAAGCTTTCGCAACGAAGTCGTGAAGGCGGAGAACGAACGACAGGACGTGGTGCGGCGGCTGATTGGGGGCGGACGTTGATTATCATTCGAGGGGTGCGGCACCAAGACACGCTTTCCGACCTGATCATCAAGAACACTGGGGGCGTGCTCGCGCATTTCGAAGGCGTGATGAAAGGCGGAACGGTCATCGGCGCATTTGCCGAAGGTGGCGTGCAGGAACGCCCGCTCGACTACGACGGCGGCAAATGCGCTGTCGAGATCCTGTTCGCGCTCCCCGCCGACGATGACATGTCGGCCAGGTTTGCGCACTACCTTCGATCGCCGGAAGTGATGGGCGAAGCCTACGACTACCGTGGAATTGCAAACTTCGTGCATCCCGGTTTCGATCTGCACGAAAAGCACCACATTTTTTGCTCGGCGCTGATACATCATGATTTGCGTTGGATTAAATGGTGGCCGCGGGAGATGCCGATCGCCGCCCACTACGTGACACCGCTTATTCTGCACCAAGAGTTGTTGGTCGATCAGCGCGTACGGGTCATCACGCGTGACGATCCGGTTTTCCTCGTTCACATTGCGCAGGGCCGAGATGAATGACCAGTTCTTAGGACTGGACTTGAAAGTGATCATCGCTGGTTGTTCCGGCGGTTTGTCGATTATTTACGCCTTGAAAAAGCCGGAGGCGTGGGAACTGATAGCGGGCCTGATCGTTGGCGGGCTTACGGCTAACTACGTCGCCCCTTCGGCCGCGGCCGTCTTCGGGCTCCCAGTCCTCCCAGTCGCTTTCTTCGTAGGGATAGCCGGCAAGTTCATCTGTCTGTTTGGCCTCGCATGCATCAAGGCCAGACTGCTGGCAAAGGGACAATAGTCATGCTCTGTCAAGCCTCTCCGTGGACCGCGTACGCCATCAACGGCACGCTATGCGTTGCCGTGGTTCTGATTGTCTGGCTCATGCAGAAAGCGGAACACGATCAGCAAATCAACCGGATCGACGCCAGGCGCATTCGCGCTGCGCGTCGGATCTCGTTCGTCTCCGTGGCGATGTTCGCGTTCGTCACGGTCTTGACTGATGTTTCGTCGACCGCGCTCCTGCTGCTGTTCATCTCCACGGCGGTACTTCTGGCAGTCGATATTTTGGCGCTCCAGCACCGGCCGCCGCACAACGGGCACCGCGCGGTCGCCGCCGGGGGCTATGCCTATCCGCTGCGCCGGGTGATTGCGTTCTTCCGGCGCTGAGGCGCTTTGTGTTTGTTCCGGGTATCTGATAGGGTCGGGCCGGCAGGGTTCGACGAAACGGAGGATTGGGCCATGAAGACGGTTGCGGATGCGCTGAAAGTAGCCCACGAAGGGCTGAACGAGCTGGAGGCGCGCGTGCGCGCCGGCATGGTGAACAAGAACCTCGCGGACATCATCGCGAGCGCACGCGGCAAGCTAGCGCAGGGCGCCATTCATCCGGACGCGGTTACCGATCTCGACGCCTTGGACGAGAAAAAGGCCGATATCGAGAAACGGGCGGAAGATCCATTCTTCAATCCGGAGCCGAGCAAGCCGGCGGCTCCGGTCGACGTCGCGCCTGCATGGCAACCGCCTGTGCAGTATCCTGGGCAGACCGTGCAGCCGCAGGCGGCGGTCCCGCCGATGGCGCGTCAACAGGGCTACGGCGACACCGGCAAGGGGTGACATGGAGCACTGGGCGCAACTGCTGACGGCGGTCGGCTTTCTTTTGAATGCCGGCGCCGCTGTCTTTGGCGCGTACCAGAGCTACAAAGGTCGTAAGCAAAGTGACGTTAACGGCGTGACGATCGACCAAGTTCACTTGGCCACCAACTCCATGAAAGATGCGCTGGTCAAAGCAACCGGCGAGGCGGCGTTGGCCAAGGGAACCGCTGCAGGACTTGAACAGGGGCGAGCAGAGCACCGATGAGCAACGGCCTCCCCACCAAAGCGAAAGTCGGCATCCCGGGCCGGTACGTGAACATCAGTCCGGCTACGTACTTCCTTGCGAAGCGCATGGAGCGCGCCGGCATGCTTCGGCCTGGACAGCCGCTGATGTTGGCGGCGACGCTCCCGACGAAAGTCAAGACAACGAAGCGAGGCAAGAAATGACCAAATTTTGCGGACATAAAACGGGCTTCAACCGTACGGGCCGGAATGACGTCGTGCCGAACGAGATGGGGCCGCCGGCCACGAAGTTCGGCGGGCGTCCCGCGGTGCCGGCGGGGCCGCTGAAGCGCTATCCGGGCGCCGTCGCCGATATCGACAACGGTAACCGCCGGCTTGCGAAGGCGAACCACGGCGAGGGAGAGGGCGACGGCGTAAGCTATGGCGGTCGCGGCGCATTCAGCAAGGGCAGGCGCTGACATGCAAAGCAAGGCGCGATTGACGGTAGTAGCGCGCGGGCCGACAGGTCCGAAACGACGCGCGCACTGTAAGCGGGGACACGACCTCGCGGAACACCGTCGAGAACGCATCAACGGGAGCACATTTTGTCAGGCGTGCCTCATCGAGAAAGCCAAAGAACGATATCAGCGAGATGAGGAGTTTAGAAAACAAAATAGTACGTACCGTAAAGAGCAGTTTCGAAGACTGAAGTACGGAATAACAGGTGAACAGTTCCAGGACATGCTTGCTTCGCAAGAGTTCGCTTGTGCAGTGTGCGCATCTACGCTGATTGGCGTCAAAGTGTGCGTCGATCACAACCACGCCACGGGAGCCGTACGCGGGCTTTTGTGTCATCATTGCAATGTGGCTTTAGGTCATTTCCGGGACCGTACGGACGTACTGCGAAGCGCCATTCGCTATCTGGAGGCATCGCGTGTTTTATAGACCGGGTGGTAGTGCAAAAGCGATTAGCAGGCAGTACGATACGGTGTACACCGACACCATCGGCGGCGCTACCGGCTGGCTGCC
>Ga0097621_100000069_pt1 | contig 52830 bp, 49 predicted proteins | sample KBSMisM72_FD_73165 | JGI IMG/M metagenome (GOLD analysis project Ga0097621, IMG submission 73165) | Miscanthus rhizosphere microbial communities from Kellogg Biological Station, Michigan, USA - KBS Miscanthus M7-2 (version 2) (version 2) | ecosystem: Host-associated > Plants > Roots >... | reverse complement strand
GATGATCCGGTATACTCACTACGGCTGGGCTCATGATTACCAACGGCGATTGATGCATAAACATTGCTATGCTGATCGATCTCATAGGTGATACCCGCCTTAGGGTTAAAGAAGTTAAGCTCAACCGACTGCTGTGCACTATTCAAAGCCACATCGAAGCCTAAGAACGAATAGTAAATATGCCGGTACTGCAAATCGCCATAAAACAACACTTTACCAACATGATACTCTGCACGGCCAAAAATGTTGAAGTCGGTTTTTTTAGCATTATCACGCTCATATTCATAATCGGGCGGAACATTGGTGCTTTCCTGCGTCCATTCCAGATTATTATAATGGGCGCCCTTATACTCATTATAAGCCCCGCCAAGTGTCATGTTCAGCTTATCGTCGGGCTTGTAGTTTAAGTTATAGGTGAGGCCGTAAAAATCATTGTTTAACCATAATCGGCGCACAAGGTCTGAGGTTCCTATTGTAGTTCCGCCAATTGTAACTGGCGTGACGCCATAATTTTTCAGCGAATCGGCGTTTTTATATTCTTCGTAATAGCCAAAGCCTTTTGTGTAATGCAATGCTCCGCTAAATGAAAGCTTGCTGCCAAGCTGCTGATCGTAAAGTAACTGATAGTAGTTCTGGGTGTAATTGTCGGTTTGGTTTTTATAATAACTATTGCTCGAAGCGATATAACCCAGTTCATTATACCTGCGGTTGCCATATTTTATACTGTCTTCCGGCACGCCGTCCCAGGCCTGGTAAGTTTTTTCATAGCCCGAAAATACATTGAGGCGTAACACACTGCTTTTACCGTAATAAGCGCCGCTTAGAAAGTAAGACTTTAGCTGTGATGAGGCCCGGTCAATATACCCATCTGAATTCATTCTCGACAATCGCCCGTCAAAACTGAAATGACCGCCAAGCAAACCTGTACCCACATTGACGGTATTTCTAATTGTACCATATGATCCGGCGGAATTGTTCAGCTCGGCATATGCGGTGTCCCGGCGGGTAATAGTTTGTATATTGATGCTGGCACCGAAAGCACCGGCACCGTTGGTTGATGTACCTACGCCACGTTGTACCTGAATATTATCGACGGATGACGCCAGATCAGGCAGGTCAACAAAATAAACGCCCTGGTCTTCGGCATCATTCAGCGGGATGCCATTCAGGGTAACGTTGGTCCGGGTAGCGTCCGAGCCGCGTATACGGATACTGGTATAACCTACGCCCGCCCCTGCATTTGAGGTGACTACCGTAGAAGGTGTTTGCTCCAGCAGATACTCAAAGCCTCTGCCTGAGTTGTTTTTATCAATATCCTTCTTATTCAGATTAGTAAAAGCAGTCGGCGAGTTGTTTGATGCCCGCGTGGCACTGACTGTAACTTCTTCGGTTAGCCTGCTGCTGGTACTTAGTGAAACGTTCAGTGTTTGATCTGAATTTAATGCAATCTGCTTCTCAAAAGCCTGATAACCGATATAACTTACCTTAAGCACATAATTACCGTGGGGCAGGTTGCTGAATTTGTAAACGCCCTGCGCATCTGAAACGGTGGTCAGTGTTGGGTTAATAGAGATGGTGGCTCCGGGCAAAGTAGCTCCGGTTTGCTGATCAGTGATTTTTCCTGAAATGGAAAACTGGGCCGTTGCCAGGACAGGCAACAACAGGGCGAATAACGCCGCAAATAAATTTTTCAAAATGTGAATAAATAAAACTTGTTAAACCATCTGCGCACCAGGGTTGGAATGAGCAGTACACTTAACTTTTACCTCTCCCTACGCCGGCATTATCCGGATCAGGTGTATGTTCAGGCATTTGTCAGTGGTCATTAGTCATTGGTCCGTTTTCGGAGTTAAGACTTTTGACTCAAGACTTAGTACTTAAACAATGGGTTTGATCTCAGCCTGTCTTTCAGTTTGATTGCTCAAAGCAAGGCACCCCTTGAGAATTATTGGGCAAAGTTAAATTTTGATTTCGGATTTTTCACAATTGTTTGTTTTTATTTGCGAAGGCTTCGTCGTTTCGTGAGTTTGATTGCGAATTTAATCAGGTTGCCTTAACCTTTCTGCTTTTACCTTTCAGCTTTCACCTCAAAAATGTAAGTTTGCAAACTTTTATAATCTACACATTATGCTACGGACACATACTTGCGGCGAATTAAATATCAGCCATTTAGGTGAACAGGTTACTTTATGCGGATGGGTGCAAAAATCACGGGATCTGGGGGCATTGACTTTTATCGATATGCGCGACCGTTATGGGTTAACACAATTGGTATTTAATGCCGATAGTGACGGTGCATTACGCGATAAAAGCCGTTCGCTTGGCCGTGAATTTGTGATCCAGGTAAGTGGTAAGGTGATTGAACGCGCAAGTAAAAATACAAGGATACCTACCGGAGAGATTGAAATAGAGGTAGTTGGACTACAAATATTAAATGAGGCAAAAACCCCCCCATTCCAGATTGAGGATGAGACTGATGGTGGCGAGGAACTTCGTGCTAAATACCGATACCTCGATTTGCGTCGGAACCCTATTCGTAATAACATGGTGCTTCGCCATAAAATGGCGCAGGAAGTACGCAAGTATTTAGATGGTTTGAACTTTATCGAAGTGGAAACCCCGGTACTAATCAAATCGACCCCGGAAGGTGCCCGCGACTTTGTGGTGCCAAGCCGTATGAACCCTGGTGAGTTTTATGCCTTACCGCAATCGCCGCAAACATTTAAGCAATTGCTGATGGTGAGCGGGTTCGACCGTTATTTCCAGATCGTAAAATGTTTCAGGGACGAGGACTTGCGTGCCGACCGTCAGCCTGAGTTTACACAAATAGACTGTGAGCTGTCTTTCATCACCCAGGAAGATATCCTGCATATTTTTGAAGGGCTGACCCGTCACCTATTCAAGACGGTAAAGAATATTCATCTTGATAAATTCCCGCGCATGCAATATGCAGATGCGATGCGCCTTTATGGTTCCGACAAACCGGATATCCGTTTCGGAATGCAGTTTGTGGAACTGAATGATATTGTAAAAGGCAAAGGTTTTGGCATATTTGATAATGCCGAACTAGTGGTCGGAATCAATGCAAAAGGCTGTGCCGGTTACACCCGCAAACAAATAGATGAACTAACCGAATGGCTGAAACGTCCGCAAATAGGCGCTACTGGTTTGATCTATTGCCGTTACAATACCGACGGCACTCTGAAATCATCTGTAGATAAATTCTACAGCGAAGATGAACTGACCAATTGGGCAGCAGCATTTGAAGCAGAGCAGGGCGACTTAATGCTGATCCTTGCCGGGCAGACCGACAAGGTCCGTAAACAGTTGAACGAGCTTCGTTTAGAAATGGGTAACCAATTAGGTCTGCGCAAAAAGGATGAGTTTGCTACCTTATGGGTACTTGATTTTCCTTTACTGGAGTGGGACGAGGAAACCGGCCGTTACCATGCTATGCACCATCCGTTCACTTCGCCAAAACCGGAGGATATTCCATTGCTGGATACTGATCCGAAGAATGTTCGTGCTAATGCATATGATTTGGTGATCAACGGTACTGAAATTGGCGGTGGCTCCATACGTATTCATGACCGCGAATTGCAAGCCCTGATGTTTAAACATCTTGGTTTTAGCAAAGAAGAGGCACAAAAACAATTCGGCTTCCTGATGGATGCTTTTGAGTTCGGTGCACCCCCGCATGGCGGTATCGCTTTCGGCTTCGATCGTTTGTGTTCTATCTTCGCCGGTCTGGACTCAATTCGTGATGTGATCGCTTTCCCTAAAAATAATTCGGGTCGCGATATCATGATCGATTCACCTTCAACCATCGCTGATGAGCAGTTGAATGAGCTGAAAATTAAGACTACTGTATAAATCATATTACAAAGCTTTAGTATAAAGGACGGATTATTCAATTCGTCCTTTATTATTTATATTTATTTCGATAAACAAATTTTATCGGGATGAAAAAAATTTACCTGCTTTTGTTTTCGCTGATTTCCGCTCAGGCATTTGCTCAAAACAATGATCTGAAAAAGATAGCGGCTAAAAGAGCCGATTCCCTCTTTAGTCAAACGGTAACCTGGCGTCGCGATTTCCATGAGCACCCTGAACTGGGCAATCACGAAACTCGCACCTCGGGCATTATAGCAGCCTATTTAAAATCGCTTGGCTTAGAGGTAAAAACAGGTATCGCCACAACAGGTGTAGTAGGAATATTAAAAGGCGGTAAACCTGGCCCCGTAGTAGCTTTACGTGCTGATATGGATGCGCTGCCGGTTACTGAACGCACGCCTGTTCCGTTTGCTTCAAAAGTTACCTCTACTTATAATGGTCAACCTGTTGGTGTGATGCATGCCTGTGGGCACGATTCTCATATGGCTATGCTGATGACCGCTGCCAAAATACTTACTTCTATGAAAAGCGAATTACACGGCACCGTTAAATTCATTTTTCAGCCTGCAGAAGAGGGTGTTCAGGCGGGTGAGACAGGCGGTGGCGAGGAAATGGTAAAAGAAGGTGTTTTGGAAAACCCCAAAGTGGATGTGATATTCGGTTTGCATATATTTTCTTATATCCCTGTCGGAACACTCAGGTACCATTCCGGCGGCATAATGGCCAGTGTGAACGATATGAAAATAGTGATAAAGGGCAAATCAGCGCATGGCGCATACCCCTGGTTTAGTGTCGACCCGATTGTTACTTCGGCCCAGATCATTACCGATCTGCAAACCATCGTTAGCCGCAATGTCAATATTACTGAAAACCCTGCTGTGGTAACGATAGGTGCAATAAATGGGGGCACCAGGCACAATATCATTCCCGAAAAGGTAGAAATGGTAGGCACGCTGCGTGCGCTGAGTAATAGCGATGAACAATTATTAATCTCCAGGGTGAAAGAGATCGTTACTAAAATTGCTGAGGCCAATGGAGCCGAGGCTGACGTAAAGATACCTTATAGCGTGCATTACCCTGTCACTTATAATGATCCGGAGCTTACAGCAAAAATGTTACCTGTTTTACGGGAAACTGCCGGATCATCAAACGTTATTGCAGGACCGGCTGTTACTGGTGGAGAAGATTTTAGCTTTTATCAGGAAAAAGTGCCAGGGCTTTTTGTTTTCATCGGTGGTATGCCAAAAGGTGCTGACCCAAAAACAGTCGCGCCAAACCATACGCCTGATTTTTATATTGACGAGAGCGCTTTCCCGCTTGGAGTTAAAACACTCTGTAGCTTAACTTTAGATTATATGGCTGCGAAACAGTAAATATTGATACATTTGCGAATCAACCCATTATGAACAAACAAATTCTTACTTTTTTTATATCGTGCCTGGTATCCGTATTGATGATGCAAACAGCATATAGCAATACTATTGTACCGTGCATTCATGCTAAACCGATTGCTGATTCAGCTTCAAGCCGAAATGAAGTGGTCAAAATCATCAACACGGTGATAAATGCTTCCAGCTCTTTTGATGTTAACGCGGTTACCGAACTTTATACTCCCAATGCAGTAGTTGCTGATGAAGAGCCACCCTTCTCGTGGAATGGCCCTACGGCCGGCGTGCAATGGATCAGCACAGTTGAAAAGACCTGTAAAGATTTTAAACTGAAAAACTTTAAGGCTAAGATTCGCGATATAAGCGTTTACCTGCAAACTGAAGAAAGTATCTACGTTGTAGTACCTGTTGACTATACTGGTGAGATCAAAGGCGACCGTTTTGACGAAGAAGGTGCCTTTACCTTTATCTTCCGTTTGGTAAATGGCCATTGGCTTATCAAAAGCCAGGTATGGGTGGCCAGGAAAGGGATGTAAGTTTGCCCAACCTTCTTTTCTTTGTAGTAAAAATCAATGGCGCAGCCCAACTGCCGAGTTATTGTTTAAAAATCACCCTGTTCATACGGCGCGTTCTGCCGGAACAAACAACAATGCCCGCATACGTGTTAACCAGAAAATGATCGATTGGGCCGATGTGCTGTTTTTGATGGAGCACAAGCACCGTGACATTATAAAAGAACGTTTTAATATTTCAGATCAGCCGGTTGTTGTGCTGGAAATCCCCGACGATTACCAGTTTGGGGATCCCGAATTAATAGAAATATTAAAGATCAGCTTAGCGGACTATCTTTAAAATAAAGATTTGTTAGTTTGATAATCTCCGCTCTTTTTTCGTTAAATTTGAGTATAAACCGTCTATTATGAGTCTAGTTAGTGAAATTAAATGCCCTCACTGCGGGGCATGGAGTCCGTCGACTGGAATGGTTGACGCCAAGTGTGTGAAATGTAATTCATATCTCGAACCCGAGCGTATGGCACATGATGAGGATGTGAAGTTTGCAGAAGCCAATAGGCTAGGTTATTATTTAACGATAAGCGAAAATGATGAGCAACTGACGCAGATCTATAAGATTTTCGTAAACGCCGTGCGCTGGAGCGCATATTACTCGGTTATGTTGTTTTTTATATTTGTTGCAGCTATTATTTTCATTATCGGCCTCATCGCCCTGTAATTCTGCGGTCTCAAAAACATATACCCGGTTCCCTGCAGCCTCAGCTTAGCGGTCGATATTATTATTGCTTAGTTCTTGAACCAAATGAGCCAGGTTTGCGAAATAAAGTGCCCGCATTGCGGCGAATGGACCCTATGGAAAGGCGAAGTGGATGACAGGTGCCTTTATTGCGACGCTTTCCTGGAACCGCAGCGTTTTTCACGGGAAATAGAAAAGAAAATCGTTGCCCAGGTAAAAAAGGAGAACGACTATTTTGCTTTAAAACCAACGGATGGCCGTTTTAAGCGGGAAGTTAAGCTATTCTTCAACTCATTCCGTTGGCTGGTTTATTATTTGGAGATTGCATTTTTTATTTTCATCACCACCTTGCTGGTATTACTCAGCTTAATGGCCGCCTAAATGAAAACACTAGTCAATAAATGGTTCGTTGGCGGATGTTTAATATGGCTCGTTGTGACGGTACTCCGTAGAAGCGGTCATCCATTACCACTCTTAAATAGTTATATCGACGATTTGCCGGCCATACCGGTAATAGCTAACCTGGGTTTATGGTTTCAAAGGGTATTTGTGATACGAAGTGACTATTATGTGTTATCGCCCTGGCATGTGGTATTTATTGTTGCTTATGTTTCGGTATTATTTGAGCTGGTATTGCCTTATTATTCAAAAGCTTACACAGGCGACTGGCTTGACGTGATTTTGTATCTGGCGGGTGGAATATTTTTTTACAGAATAATAAACAAGCCAATTATAGCTGAAAAAAGGGGATTTGGTATATAACTAATTTATTATTAGTAAGAAATGAAAAAATATTTGTGCCTAATGCACACAATGACTTGAAAAAACAATATTTTTTTCCGTACTTTGCTCTTACAAAGTAACATCATTGTTACAATGTGATAAGGTTTAGGTAAAAGTCCCCAATCAGCGAGTGAGAGGGGGCTTTTTTTTATTCCACCTTTTTGAAATAATACGGGTCATATTCTACAAAATCGGCCACCTTTACACGCACCCCTGCCACCTTGCCATTAACCACTGTAAAAGGGAAGATCGCCTTGCCTAATACAGGATCAGAAAAGGTCACATAGAACCTATTGCCGCCAAGCGGTTGCAAATGCGCATACATTTTAGGATGATGTTCAAAACGCATTTCTAAATCGTTGCCCATGCCCTGGGTCACGGTCATGTTGCCATACAGTTCATTTGCATATTTACCGGTATACTGTGCCGCTGGCAAAGCAGGCAGGCGATTTAACGCTACACTATCGCGAAGTTTTTTATCCTCGGCGTTTTCTTTTTGCTGATTGGCTTTATGGCGATCCAGGTATCTCTGGTTATAATCTCTGAAAGGCTGTTTTAAATAAGTATCGATGATATCCCACTTCATCGCCTCATAAAAGTTATTTGCGTCTGTGTTGGTCAGGATGACTATACCCAGGTGTTCTTTAGGTACCAAGGTCACGGACGATACATAACCATTTACACCACCAGTATGCGATACGATCTGGCGATTATCATACGTCTGCAAAAACCAGCCCAGGCCATAAAGCTCGTAGCTCATTTCGCCACTCAGATAGGTGATACTGCCTACATAATTCTGGGGCTGGCGTGTTGCTTCAATGGCTGATGCCGGAATTACCTGCCTTTGACCAACCTTGCCGTCATTTAACTGGGCAATAACCCATTTGCTCATGTCATTAACGGATGAACTGATGGAACCGCATGGAGCCATTCCATCTATCTGGCAATAAGGTATCGCGGTAAGCTGACCATTCACTAAAGTATGCGGCACGCTACGGTTTAATGACTTGGGAATGTCAGCGCTTAATGCGAGGGTATTCATCATACCTAGCGGTGCGAAGATATTTTCCCTTAAATAAATCTCCCACGGCTTGCCGGTTACTTTTGGTATGATCTGTCCGGCAGTAAGAAATGCAGAGTTAGTATATCCCCATTTGGTACGGAACGGATAAGCCGCTTTAACCAGGCTCATTTTCTGGATCACCTGTTCGCGGGTCAGGTCGGTATTGTAAAAAGTGAAATCGCCCTGGAAAGTGCGGAAACCTATTCGGTGGCAAAGCAAGTCGCGAATGACGGCCTCTTCCCCGGCAAATTTATTCTCCAGCTTAAATTCAGGAAGATATTTTGTCACCTTATCTTCTAGCGAAAGCTTCCCTTGCGTCTGTAGCATGGCCAATGCAGTAGCTGTAAAAGCCTTGGTGTTGCTCCCTATCATGAACAGCGTGTTTTCGTCAACTTTGTTGTTCATGCCCAACTCCTTAATGCCATAACCCTTCATCAAAACAACTTTGTTATCCTTAACGATACAAACTGCAGCGCCTGGTATACGCCAGTTAGTCAAGGCCCGGTTGATGTAGATATCCAGGCTATCAGAAATAAACTTACTGCGGTCAATCTTTTGCGCCTGGGCGGCAGACGTAACGATTATGAGACCAGTTAGGAGCAGATATAGCTTTTTCATAAGGAATTATTAATTTGCGGGGCATTATCTCGTGCTAAAATAACGCAAAAGTTAACGATTGAGTGCAAAATCTCAAATTACTGAACACTAAAATTGATTAAATGAAAACCAGGTTTTACTACTCGGGGGTTGCTGTCCTGACCATTTCTTTATTGCTTTCTTTCCAGGGTAAAGTGTATGCGCAGCGCAGCGGAACCATTTGGGCCAAAGACGGCTATCAGTATTACAAAGTAAACGCAAGCAGTATCGACGAACTGGATGCCCGCGACGCCAGCAAAAAAATAACCATCGTAACTAAGGAAATGCTAACTCCACAGGGCAAGGCTCCGCTGGCTATAAGAGGGTTTGCTTTTTCCGAAGATGGTAATAAGGTATTGATATTTACCAATACCAAGCGTGTATGGCGTTACAATACCCGTGGCGATTACTGGGTGTACGATATAGCGGCGAAAACGCTGAAGCAACTGGGGCATGACAAACCTGAATCGTCTCTGATGTTTGCAAAGATTTCTCCTGATGGAACCAAAGCAGCTTACGTAAGCGGGCATAATATCTATGTAGAAAACCTGGCAAGCGGTGAGATCAAACCAATGACCACCGATGGCGAAACTAAACTGATCAATGGTACTTTTGATTGGGTCTACGAAGAGGAATTTGATTGCCGCGACGGTTTCCGCTGGTCGCCGGATAGCAAGCTGATTGCTTACTGGCAGATCGACGCACGCAAGATCAAGAACTATCTGATGCTGAACACGACCGATTCTATTTATCCTTACACCATTCCGGTTGAATACCCGGTGGCTGGCGAAGACCCAAGTTCATGCAAAATAGGCGTAGTAAATATCAGCGATGCCAAAACTACCTGGATCGATGTACCGGGCGATAATGTTCAACATTATATCCCGCGTATGGAATGGACAACAAATTCTAGCCAGATTATCCTGGAGCAACTGAACCGTGCGCAGAATGAAAGCAAAATATTTGTAGGTAATGTATCTAGCGGGACTACTCACGCGATCCATACCGAAACTGATAACGCATGGATTGATGGTAAGGCACGCTGGAACGACGGAAACCCGGTTGGATGGGATTGGCTGAAAAATGGCAAAGAGTTTATCTGGGTAAGCGAAAAAGACGGTTGGCGGCATATTTACCGCATTGGCGAAGATGGGAAAGAAAAGCTGATCACCAAGGGCGACTATGATATGATCAAACTGAATTGCATTGATGAGGAAGGGGGCTATGTTTATTTCACCGCGTCACCTGATAATGCTACCCAGAAATATCTTTTCCGTGTAAAACTGAACGGATCAAGCAAAGTGCCCGAGCGTTTAACGCCAAATGATCTTCCCGGATCACACAATTACGATATTTCACCAAGCGCCAAGATTGCTATTCATAATTTTTCAAACAGCTATACCCAGCCACAAACCGAAACCATTACCCTGCCTGATAACAAGCATATCAGCGGCGCTACATTGGCAGTAAGTAAAGATACTAAGAACAAGCCTGAGTTTTTTAAAGTGAAAACACCTGATGGTATTGAGATGGACGGATGGATGGTAAAACCAACCAACTTCGATCCGAATAAAAAGTATCCGGTTGTATTTTCTGTTTACGCCGAACCTGCCGGGCAGACTGTAGTTGATTCTTATGGAGCCGGTCATAATGGCTTGTACGTGGGTAACATGGCCGACGACGGCTATATCTACATGGCTGTTGAAGGGCGCGGAGCGCCCGCTCCAAAAGGCGCGGCATGGCGTAAAGCAATTTACAAGAGCATTGGTATCATCAACATTCGCGATCAGGCGATGGCTGCAAAAGAGATCCTAAAATGGCCTTTTGTCGATTCGGCCCGCATAGCGGTACACGGCTGGAGTGGCGGTGGTTCAACTACCCTTAATCTACTGTTCCAATACCCTGATATCTATAAGACCGGTATTGCTGTAGCGGCAGTGGGATGGCAATTATCATACGATAACGTTTACCAGGAGCGCTATATGGGTGTACCAACTGATGAGGCGGGTAAAGAGCCATTTATTAAGGGGTCGCCGGTAACTTACGCCAAAAACCTGCGTGGCAACTTATTGTACATTCACGGGACAGGCGATGATAATGTGCACTACCGTAATGCTGAATTGTTGATCAACGAATTGATCAAATACAACAGGCAATTCCAGTTAATGTCATATCCAAACCGTTCTCATGGCATATATGAAGGCGAAGGGACAAGCTTGCACCTGCGCACATTGTTTACCAAATACCTGAAAGAGCATTGTCCTCCGGGGGGAAGATAAATTGGTGAGTGGTGAATAGTCAGTAGTGAATGTTAGTTCAAATAAGATCATTATTTATTAGCCACTCACTACTCACTATTCATCATTGACATCCGGTATTCGATATTATAAAACAGAAAAAGCCTCCGATTAACTATCGTGAGGCTTTCTTGATAAATTTTAGGCTTCTAGAAAGGAAGATCGTCAGCAGCACCGTTGCTTAAAGTATTGTTGTTGCCGTTACTGCCGGGTATGTTTTTTCCAGGTTGGCGCTCGCCATTGTCCTCGAAGTCGCTTTTGCGGCCCAGCATGGTAAAGTTTTCAGCTACTACCTCAGTAGTGTATTTTTTTACACCCTCTTTGTCTTCAAAAGACCGGGTTCTTAATTTACCCTCGATGTACACCAGTTTTCCTTTTTGCAAAAATTTGCCGGCCACATCGGCCAAACCGCGCCACATTACAATGTTGTGCCACTCCGTTTGCTCCATCTTCTGACCATCTTTATTGAATGTTTCAGAAGTTGCCAAAGGGAAGCTTGTTACAGACACACCTCCTTCAAGATAGCGCATTTCAGGATCCTTGCCTAAGTGGCCGATCAAAATTACTTTGTTAATACCAGACATAGTTTAAACTAAAACAGAATTTTATTTACAAATTAAATAAATTATTTATAAATATAAAAATGATTTTTGGCATAGCTATATTTTTTAAAATATTTACGTCAATGTAAAACCATTTTTGTTCTAATTTAATTGGCTCATTATTGATGTGAATAAACTGAGCATGCAAATGCTGATGGGTTAATACGTGTTTTTTTATCGGATAGTTATTGATGATCAGGCTATTTTCTCCGAAATGGCTTTTGAATTCAGGCAATAACATCACCTCTACAGCTGTTAGCCGGTGAGAACTTTCGAATAATGGGAAGTCATACATATTGGCCCAGATATCTTTTTCGCCGCGCTTATTCATCAGTATCGTATTACCATCTGTTACTACGATATAGTTTAAAAAACGCTCTCTTATTTTCGTCTTTTTTAACTTTTGAGGCAATTGGGCTATTGCATTGTTATTGTAGGCAAAGCAACCTGATCTCACCGGGCATATATTACAGTCGGGATTTTTCGGTTTGCAAAGCATTGCGCCGAATTCCATCATGGCCTGATTGTGCAAGCCGGGGGTTTCCTTGCTCAGAACGTCATTGGCAACGTCCTGGAATAACTTTTTACCCTTTGTGCTATTGATTGGCTCGCTGATGCCAAAATATCGCGCCAGAACGCGGAAAACGTTGCCATCCACAACCGCCTTAGCCTGGTTGGATGAAAAAGAAGAAATTGCGGACGCTGTATACTCGCCTATACCCTTCAGGTGAATCAACTGCTCATACTTCACCGGAAACTCGTCGCCAAACTCTTCCATCACCTGCCGGGCGGTTTTCAGCATGTTCCGCCCACGGGAATAATAGCCCAATCCTTGCCATAGCTTTAGTATTTCGCCCTCGTCTGCGGCAGCAAAAGCTTTTACATTTGGATATTTTTCAAGAAAACGATGAAAATAAGGCATTCCTTGCTCCACCCTTGTTTGTTGTAATATGATCTCAGAAAGCCAGATAATGTAGGCGTTGGTTGTATTACGCCAGGGCAGATCGCGCTTGTTTTTGAAGTACCACTGTATCAGTTCGTCAGATAAATTCATGCACCTCAAATGTAGTTGTAAAGGCAGGCAATTACATGAGATTTGTAACGTTTATGTATTAATTATGGGTTAACAAAAAAAAATCGACCAATTATTTTAATCTTTGGTTAGAAACAAATACTTTTGCAACCCCAAAACAGTTAAGTATTTACATATTAAAATAAATAAAATCTGATATGACTAAGGCAGAAATTATAGCTGAGATCTCATCTAAAACAGGTATCGAGAAAGTTGACGTTCAAGAAACTGTAGAGGCATTCTTCAAGGTTGTTAAAACCTCAATGGTTGGTGGCGAGAATGTGTATGTAAGAGGCTTCGGCAGCTTCGTGGTTAAAAAGAGAGCGAAAAAGACAGCGCGTAACATTTCAAAAAATACCGCTATAATTATCCCTGAGCATTTTGTGCCAAGCTTTAAACCTGCTAAAACCTTTGTTGAGAAGGTTAAAACTGGTAACAAAACTGCTAAAGCCGCAAAATAATTTTATAACATGAAGGGGAAGCAGATAATCGTTATTTTAATAGTCCTGGCTATTTCCGGTTATTTGTATTCCTTGCCTGTTAAAGGTTTAATAAAGCCCAAGGTGGCGAAAGCTACCTCGGGTGTTGTTTCAGGATCGCAGTCTGCATCGGTTACCAAAGTAACTGTTGAAGACGTGTCCGTCCCGGCTAAAACAGCGATCGGTGCAGCGCTTGCTGCAAGAATAAACGATCTGGAGGGCCAATTGAAAGTGGCTGGCACAGATGCTGCCAAACTAGGCTTGCAAAAACAGCTGGCAAAACAATGGGACGACGACAATCAACCCGCACCATCGGCATTCTATTACCAGGAGGTTGCTCAAAAAGAGAATACCTTTGAAAACTGGATGAATGCAGGCAATCATTTCAATGATGCATATAAAAGCGCCACTGATACTGCGGTACAGCCGGCATTTGTCGAGAATGCGATTGATGCGTACAAAAATGCGGTTAAACTGAAACCAGAGGACCTGGGTGCAAAAACTGGTTTGGGTGTAGCTTACGTTAACCAGACAAGTCTGGGCATTACAGACCCTAACGGCGGTTCGCCAATGCAGGGTATTATGATGCTGTTGGACGTGGTTAAAAGCGACCCTAAAAACTGGAATGCTAACCTGAACCTTGGAATGTTCGCGATGAAATCCGGACAGTTTGAGAAAGCGGTTACCAGGTTTAAAAATATGATTGCTCAAAAGGATGAGCTTGAGCCGAACTTCTATCTGGCAGAGTGCTATCGCCAATTGGGTATGAAAAAGGAAGCAATTGCAGCTTATCAAAAATGCAAAAACATGGTTGCTGAACCTGTCGTAAGACAGAAGATCGACCAATATATTAAGGAATTACAAAATTAAACGCTCATTTAAAAAATTATCATTATGCCAAGCGGTAAAAAACGTAAAAGACACAAAATGGCTACCCATAAACGTAAAAAACGTTTAAGAAAAAACAGACATAAGAAGAAGTAAGTTTTTTGGTTGATTATCTGAGTAGTTGATTGAGTTGTTTTTCGATAACCATTCGGCTTACTCTAACGTAATCAACCTTTTAACATTACTTAGTTATGGTTTTACCTCTTATGATAGGCGGCATATTATGTCGCTTTAAGAAATGGAGTAGCAGTTGATAAAAGAATTAATTATCGATTCAACCCCGAACGGGGCTACCATTGCGTTATTACAGGACAAACAACTTGTAGAACTTCATAAAGAGCAGGCGACTAACAATTATACTGTTGGTGACATTTATTTGGGCCGGATCAAAAAGATCATGCCTGGTTTAAATGCTGCTTTTGTTGATGTGGGATACGAGAAGGATGCTTTTTTGCATTACCTGGACCTTGGTCCGCAGGTACAAAGCCTGCTGAAGCTGACCAAACAGATACGCAGCGGTGGCTACCAGTCGAAGTTGCTGGACAATTTTAAACTGGAGGCTGATATTAATAAGTCCGGTAAGATATCGGAAGTATTAACCAAAAATCAGTTGATCCCGGTACAAATTGCCAAAGAACCGATATCAACCAAAGGGCCAAGGCTCAGCTCCGACCTGTCAATAGCAGGCCGGTATGTTGTTTTGGTGCCTTTCTCAGAGGCCATCTCTATATCCAAAAAGATTAAGAGCAATACCGAGCGCAACCGTCTTCGCAAAATTGTCGAGAGCATTAAGCCAAAGCATTTTGGTGTGATCATCCGTACCGTTTCAGAAGGTAAGGGCGTTATCGAAATGCAGCAGGACCTGCTCGATCTAATCTCGAAATGGGAAACATTTATTACCCGTTTGCCATCTATTGAACCTTCGAAAAAGGCCTTAGGCGAGATCGACCGTACATCGACATTATTGCGCGACATCCTTAACCCCGATTTTCAGCATATCTATGTAAATGATAACTCCATTTACGAAGAGATACGCAGTTATGTACACCAGATATCACCCGACCTGGAAAATATAGTCCGCCTGCATAAGCATAAGGACCCTATTTTCGAACACTATGGTGTAGATAAACAGATAAAAGGGGCTTTCGGAAAAACGGTGAACCTTGCCGGTGGAGCTTACCTCGTAATCGAGCATACTGAAGCGCTGCATGTAATCGACGTGAACAGCGGCAACCGTACAGCCAATAAAGAAAACCAGGAAGAGAATGCCTTCCAGGTGAATAAAGAGGCTGCACGCGAGATTGCAAGGCAATTGCGCTTACGCGATATGGGCGGTATTGTGGTGATCGATTTCATCGACATGCACAAACCAAACAATCGTAAGGATCTTTTTGACTTTTTGAGAAACGAGATGTCGCATGACCGGGCGAAGCATACCATCTTACCTCCAAGTAAGTTTGGTTTGGTGCAGATCACCCGTCAGCGTGTGCGCCCTGAGATGAATATAGTAACCAGCGAAGTATGCCCTACCTGCCACGGTACAGGAACCATAAGGCCGACCATCCTTTTGCTGGATGATATCGAAAACAACTTCAACTATATCCTGGTTGAACAGAACGAAAAAAGCATTACCCTGATAGTACACCCCTACATAGAGGCATACATCAAAAAAGGGTTAATTAACCGTCAATGGAAATGGTATTTCAAATACGGTCAGTGGATAAAGGTAAAAACTAATCCGTCCTACCAGATTACCGAATTCCACTTCTTCTCATCTAAAGACGAAGAAATTAAATTATAAATGTGCAGATATGCAGATTTGCGAATGTGCAGATGTCTTTAATTGGGCATCTGCATTTTTGTTTTAAGACGGGCTTATTGTTTGCTAATTTATTTAGCATTAATTATACTCTTTTTCCAAATTAATCCGCACATTTGCACATCTGTAATCTGCACATCCAACAATGGCTAAATCTAAAGTTGCATATTTCTGCCAGAGCTGTGGCTTCGAATCACCTAAGTGGCTGGGCAAATGCCCGTCGTGCCAGCAATGGAACACTTTTGTTGAGGAAGTGATCGAAAAGACGAACGTTGCCGTTCCTACCTGGAAAAGTAACTCGACTACGACACAGCGTTCCAACAAACCTGTACAAGTATCTGAGATCACTTTTGATGAGGAGCAACGCACCCTCACGCCTGATAAAGAATTTAACCGCGTTTTAGGCGGCGGGATTGTGGCTGGCTCGCTTGTATTGATAGGCGGGGAGCCTGGCATAGGTAAATCAACTTTAATGCTGCAGCTGGCTTTAAACATGCCGCAGATGAAAGTACTGTATGTATCGGGCGAGGAAAGCGAGCGGCAGATAAAGATGAGAGCGGAGCGGTTGACGGAGGTCGGCAGTCGGAAGGCTGAAGTCAGAAGTCAGGAGTCGGAAGTCAGAATAAATAAATCCGAAATCGAAAATCCGAAATCCCAAATCGGTAGCGGTTGTTTCATCCTGACAGAGACCTCAACTCAGAATATATTCAAACAGATAGAGCAACTGGAGCCTAACCTGGTAGTAATCGATTCGATACAGACACTTTATTCTTCGCATATTGAATCAACACCGGGCAGTGTATCGCAGGTAAGGGAGTGTACGGCCGAATTGCTGCGTTTTGCAAAGGAATCATCTACACCGGTATTCCTGATTGGTCATATAACCAAAGACGGCATGATTGCCGGCCCCAAAATACTGGAGCATATGGTTGACACCGTTTTGCAGTTTGAAGGCGACAGGCACCATGTTTACCGCATTTTGCGGGCAGTGAAAAACCGCTTTGGCTCGGCATCAGAATTGGGCATTTATGAAATGATGGGTGAAGGGCTGAGAGAGGTATCTAATCCGTCAGAGATATTGCTTTCACAGCGCGACGAGCCTTTAAGCGGAGTTACTATTTCAGCTACACTGGAAGGCATGCGGCCTATGCTCATCGAGACACAAGCTTTAGTGAGCACATCCGCTTACGGAACGCCACAACGTACTGCTACGGGCTTTGATACCCGGCGCATGAATATGCTGCTGGCCGTGCTTGAAAAGCGGTGTGGTTTCAGGTTGGGTGCAAAGGACGTATTCCTGAACATTACAGGCGGCATCAGGGTAGAAGATCCCGCTATTGATCTTGGCCTGGCCGCAGCAATTATCTCATCACACGAGGATATGCCCATTCCATTCAAAACCTGCTTTGCCGGGGAATTGGGTTTATCTGGTGAGGTGCGCGCAGTGAACCGTATTGAACAGCGTATAGCCGAAGCGCAGAAACTGGGCTTTGAGCAAATATTTATATCCAAATATAACCTGGCTTCGGGTGGAAAGGAAAAAAAGCGGATAGACCTGTCCCGTTATAAGATCGAGATCAAAACCGTAGGCAGCATCGAAGAAGTATTTAGTATGTTATTCGGATAAAATAGAAAGCCTGCAAGATATTATCCTGCAGGCTTTCTATTTTATTATTTGATTTACAATTAATTGGTGCTGACAACAACAACTTTTCTTATCCTGTTATTGTTAAAGTCAGCTACAAAAATAGCTCCTGACGGAGTTACACAAATGCCTTTTGGTGTATTAAACTGGGCTGCCGTGCCCGAGCCATCAGAAAAACCTGCCACATTCGCCGAACCAGCCAGATCGTAAAGTACATTAGCAGAGGTTAATTCAATGATCCTGCCCGACTCATCAGTAATAAAGAAATTACCTTGTGAGTCCATTGATATTCCCATCGGGCTGCCTAATAGCGTAGATTGCCCTGGCCCTCCGGCTATAGTTGTAACAACCGCTGCAGGAGTAATCTTCCGGATTGCATTATTACCCTCATCCGCAACATAAATATTACCCTGGGTATCTACAACTAATCCGCTTGGATCCCTGAATGATGCATAAGTTCCGGTTGTTGTATTTACTGTGCCATTTACATACCCTGGTGTTTTAGTACCAGCAATTGTGCTAACTACTCCAGCTGAAGTAATTTTACGAATCATATTATTGTCGCGATCGGCCACAAATATATTCCCATTCTGATCGAGTGCAACAGCTATAGGGCTCCTGAATTCTGCAACCGTAAGAGCAGCACCATCAACATAGCCTGCAATCCCGTTGCCTGCAACAGTCTTTACCACGCCCGCTGTAGTAATCTCCCTGATAACGTTATTGCCAAAATCCGCTACGAAAATATTTCCTTGCACATCTACTGCCAAACCTTGCGGACCGTAAAACTCTGCGTCTAAGGCAGGGGTATCTAAAGGTGTATAACCTGCATTTCCATTGCCGGCAATGGTTATAACATTACCATCTGGTGTTATCTTACGAATCCTGTTATTAAATGAGTCTGATACATAAAGATTACCACTTGCATCAGAAGCAATACCCGCAGCATTGTTGAATAAAGCAGCTGTTCCTAAGCCATCACCATAACCACTATTGGCACTCCCGGCAAATGTAATGACCGAGCCGTTTACAGATGACAAAGTTGAGCTCGTTGTAAACTTAACCATGCTTCCATAGCTCGTTCCATATTGATTTGTGGCATAAGCCCTTAAATAGTAAGTTGTGTTTGGTGTTAAGCCAGTTAAATCAGTTGCAAACGTATATGACGTGGAACTAAGAGGTGTAGTTTGCTTTTTATCGCTTATAGTAGGCGTTTGGTTCGAAGTACTATAGCACACACCGTATTCTGTAATAACTGACGTGCCGATAGAAGTAACTGTACCTCCGCTTTGCGCAGTGGTAGAGGTCACATCCAATATTACATCATTGGTTGTAAGTGATGGAGCTGAATTAGTAGTATCGGTATTAGACTTTTTACATCCAGTATCTAAAAAGGCGACAGATATAAACAGAATGACAGCTAGTAGGGGTGTTTTCATTTAATATTTTTTGTTTTTAAGTCATCAAAATCCCTTCACTGTACCCGGATTCCGATTTTTCATATTTTCTGCAAACTTAATTTAAATCAGCCTAATGTCTAACAGATTTCAATAGTAATTCAAAAAAGTTACTTTCTAAACTGATTTAACATATATTAACAAACCCGATTTATATAAAACCTTTACAAAAAGCTGGCTGTTATAGATTTAATAGCATTACGATGAAAACGATCTATTTATTACTGGTACTATCATTATTTTCATTTTCCCTGTTTGCACAGGATAAACCTTTGCATGGAAAAGTGTATGGGAACAAGCCCGGAGCCGTAATTGTAATGGCCGACAAGCTCGAATCTTATCTCGGAGAGAGGTCGCGCAAGGAAACGACCATAAAAGGAAAAGTGCTAAATGTGGTAAAGGAAAAAGGTGGGTGGTTTACTATTGATGCGGGCAAAGGGAAAATCATAGCAGCACATTTTGCAAAATATGATGTAGAAATATCGGCTGATCTGAAGGGAAAGACCGTAGTTGTTGAAGGCATAGTGCAAAGACAATCAGCTTTGACCGGTCAGCAGAAGTTAGCAGGCGAAAAACAAGCCAGCGATAAAACCACCAACCAACTTAGCATAGAAGTGACTGGAATAATGGTGGAGTAGCCGCCCAGTTAAAAACTCGCTCTGCGGGTTAACATCACAGGCTCCAGTTCCAGATCATTCACAAACAACTCGCGCAGTTTCTGCTCCACCTCGTTTTTATTGATGGTGCTGTTGCGGCGTATTTTTGAATGGCTTTCGCGCGAAATTTTGCAGGCCAGGTCGCCTACAGTTTTCAGGTGCATTTCTTTCCCAAATTTCCCCGCCAGTTTCAAGGCGATACCGGATAACAAAAGCCCTGCCACACCGGCAAAGAGGTTATAGAAACAAAAAATGCCTGATCCAATGAATGTAAGTACAAAAATGCTCACGATCCATTGCTTAGGTTTAAGCAGGTTAGTCTTGAAGCCAAGTTCATCCTCGATCTTTGAAATTGCTTCTAAGCGGTCTTCTTTAGGGAATAGCTTGCAAAGCTTTGTATGAGTTGAAACATCACATTTATTGATGCCACTTACGCTTGAAATAGCATTCCTCAGCATATAAAACGCATGCTGGGTGGTGTATTCTTCGTGCTCTGAATCAATCTTGCTGATAACCAGGTCGCAAAGGTGGCCGAATGTGGTTATGTTTTTTAACCCTTCGTAATCCAGCGTAATATTAAAGGAACGCTGGATCTTTACTAGAACGTCGCTTATATCGTTAGGCTCAACGCTATTAAGCTGATAAATTTTTTCGCTCATACACTTTAGTGTCTTTAATAAGACACTTTCTATGCCAATTCTTAATTTATTTACTCAAGTACATTGATTTCTCTTTATACAAGTGCCTGAAGTAAGGGTCTTCCAGGTTTGGTATAAAACGGATGGCTTCGCCGGTTGATTTCATCTCAGGGCCGAGCTCTTTGTTCACTTCAGGGAATTTATCGAAAGAGAACACAGGCTCCTTGATGGCATATCCGGATAGCTTGCGCTCGATTTTAAAGTCTTTCAGTTTATTTACACCCAGCATCACTTTAGCTGCAATGTTGATGTAAGGCACATCGTAAGCTTTAGCGATGAACGGTACAGTACGAGATGCGCGCGGATTAGCTTCTATCACGTAAACCTTTTCGTCTTTTATAGCAAACTGGATATTCAGCAAACCGCGTACATTCAAAGCCCTGGCAATCTTTATGGTATGATCTTCCATTTGTTTGATCACATTGGCCGACAGGTTGAACGGAGGCAATACAGCGCTCGAGTCGCCTGAGTGAATACCCGCAGGCTCGATGTGTTCCATCAGGCCGATGATATGAACATCTTCGCCATCATGGATTGAATCTGACTCCGCTTCTTCAGCACGGTCAAGGAAGTGGTCAATCAACACGCGATTACCTGGCAGGTTACGTAGCAGGCTCACTACCGCTTTTTCAAGGTCCTCATCGTTGATAACGATACTCATACCCTGTCCGCCTAATACATAGCTCGGGCGAACCAGTACCGGATAACCTACTTTATGTGCTACTTCAATTGCTTCTTCTGCATTTTCAGCAACACCGTATTTGGGGTATGGAATATCAAGGTCTTTCAAAAGGTCAGAGAAACGACCGCGGTCTTCGGCAATGTCCATGTTATCGAATGACGTACCGATGATCTTGATGCCATGCTCATGCAGCTTTTCAGCCATTTTAAGAGCAGTCTGACCGCCTAACTGAACGATTACACCCTCTGGTTTCTCCAGATCGATAATCTCGCGCACATGCTCCCAGAATACTGGCTCAAAATAAAGCTTATCGGCCATGTTAAAGTCGGTCGATACAGTCTCCGGGTTACAGTTAACCATGATCGCCTCAAAACCAGCTTCTTTGGCCGCTAGCAAACCGTGCACGCAGCTATAATCGAACTCGATACCTTGTCCGATACGGTTAGGGCCTGAGCCTAATACGATGATCTTTTTCTTATCTGATACCTTCGATTCGTTTTCGCCTTCGTAAGTAGAGTAGTAGTAAGGTGTTTTTGCAGGGAACTCAGCAGCGCAGGTATCTACCATTTTGTATACACGACGCATGCCTAAAGCTTTGCGGCGCTGGTAAACATCTTCTTCAGTTACGTTGCCAAGCACATGTGCGATTTGTGCATCCGAGAAGCCCTTTTGCTTCAGCGTGAATAAGAACTCCTCAGGAATATTAGTTAATGAGTAACGACGCAGTTCAATCTCCAGGTTTACTATCTCCTGTATCTGGTTCAGGAACCAACGGTCTATCTTGGTAGCTTTTCTTACCGATTCGATAGGCACACCCAAGCTTAAAGCATCATAGATATGGAATAACCTGTCCCAGCTTGGGTTTTCCAGGCTGCTCATGATCTCATCAAGATTGCGGCTCTGGCGACCATCGGCACCTAAGCCGGCGCGGCCAATTTCCAAACTCTGGCAGGCTTTCTGTAAAGCCTCTATAAAGCTGCGGCCGATGGCCATTACCTCACCTACCGATTTCATCTGCAGGCCAAGTGATTTATTCGCGCCCTTGAACTTATCAAAGTTCCAGCGAGGCACTTTTACTATCACATAGTCCAAAGTCGGCTCAAAGTAAGCTGAAGTTGTTTTGGTGATCTGGTTTTCTATTTCGTCAAGATTATAACCGATGGCTAGTTTAGCGGCGATCTTAGCGATAGGGTAACCAGTTGCTTTTGACGCCAGTGCCGATGAACGCGATACACGAGGGTTGATCTCGATAGCAATGATCTCCTCATCTGCAGGGTTTACTGAAAATTGCACGTTACAACCGCCGGCAAAGTTGCCGATAGCCCGCATCATTTTAATGGCCTGGTTACGCATCTCCTGGTAGCAGCGGTCGCTCAATGTCATCATCGGCGCTACGGTGATCGAGTCACCAGTGTGGATACCCATCGGGTCAAAGTTCTCGATAGAGCAGATGATGATCACATTATCATTCCCATCACGCAGCAATTCCAGCTCGTATTCCTTCCAGCCTAAAACAGCCTGCTCTACCAAAACCTCATGGGTTGGTGATGCCTGCAGGCCGCGGCTTAACGCCTGGTCAAATTCTTCTTTTTTATGTACAAATCCAGCACCCTTACCACCAAGTGTATAACTTGGACGGATAACCAGCGGGAAGCCGATCTCTTGTGCAGCCTCTTTTCCTTCCAGGAAGGAGTTGGCAATTTTTGATTTTGCCACGCCTACGCCAATGTCTACCATCAGCTGGCGGAAAGCTTCACGGTTTTCGGTCTTTTCAATAGCGGCAGTATCTACACCTATTACGCGGACGCCATATTTTTCCCACAGTCCCTGCTCTTCTGCCTGGATACAGAGATTAAGTGCGGTTTGGCCGCCCATGGTAGGCAATACAGCATCTATTTTTTGTTCGATCAGTATTTTTTCAATACTCGCACATTCCAGCGGCAACAGGTAGACATGATCGGCAATTACTTTATCCGTCATGATAGTAGCCGGATTACTGTTAATGATGGAAACAGATATCCCTTCTTCTTTCAGAGAAAGGGCGGCTTGCGAACCAGAGTAATCAAATTCGCAGGCCTGGCCAATAATAATAGGGCCTGAACCAATAATTAAAACGGATTTTATGGAGGTGTCTTTGGGCATAGTCTTTTTTGAATCTTAAAAAGTTGAGTCCGGTGTCTTAAGCCTGTTTTTGACTGCCGACTAAGGACTTGAAAACTATGCACTGAAAGTGGAAATCCCGGCTTCAGTGTCGGGATGCAAAGATAGAGTTTGTAAAGGATTTTTTTTCGATTATTTTAAAATAGTAACTAACCCTTGTGGATAGCTGTAAAAGGCAGAATTTCGAGGGGTTTCAGCCGTTTTTGCATCGCAAATATTTGGCATTTTTTAGTATAAAAAAACTTTAATATGGTTGCCTTGTAATGGTATAAATAGTAGTAACTAACAATAAAATTTATTAAATTGCTTTACGATAAACCAATGACATGTATTTGACGAATAAACGACTGCTAATTTTGGCAGGAGCATTTATTGCCCTTGGTGGCTGTGCTATGTACCAGTCTGCTGTTAAGTCGTCTTTTCCTTATACCTCAACACTTGTGGTACCCGCGTCTTCAAAAGCAGGGAGCACGGGATCGGCTATCAGTATGGCTACCAGCTTTGATCAAAACTTTGGGCGAAATAATGCCGATCGCATCAAAATGGTGAGGATTGTTTCAGCCAAGCTCATGTCGACTGAGCCTGTAGATTACAATCTTGGGAATCTTTCTGAAGTCAGGATATATCTTTCAGATAATGAAGGTCAGCAAGAGGTTATGGTAGCTTCGCGCAGCGATATTGGTGCTAATGTAGGTAACGATGTAGTACTGGATATTGATAACTCAAACATGCTCGACGAGTTGGTTCGTGAACCGCAGATACGAGTGCGAATGGCATATAAGGTACGTAAAGCCTCTAAAACGGATGCCAGTGTGCATGTAGTGTTGGGTCTGGCAGCCTACCCGGCGCCCAAATCGAAATAGAAAGTTTATTTTATCAGTTTATTATCTGCGTCGGGAAATACGAGTATCGGCTTATAACTACGCGCTTCATCCATTTCCATATAGGCGTATGACATGATGATCACAATGTCACCTACCTGAGCCAGGCGTGCAGTTGCGCCATTTAAACAAATTGTGCCTGTTCCGCGCTCTCCCTTTATTACATACGTCTCGAAACGGGCTCCGTTATTATTATTTACGATCTGTACCTTCTCGTTGGCTATTATATTAGCTGCATCCATCAAATCCTCGTCTATGGTTATGCTGCCAACGTAATTTAGTTCGGCCTGAGTTACCTTAGCGCGGTGTAGTTTGGATTTTAATACCTCTATAATCATGGTGCAAAGTTAGTAATTTAGTTAATCAGAGATTAGTGATTAAAGATTAGTTGCATTTCGATGACCTCCTGTGCGGCAATCTGCCTAGTCTCTAACGATCATATTATCTATCAACCGGGTGTTTCCTACTTTAGCAGCAACCAGCGCCACAACTTGTTCGCTGTCTTGATCAGCGTGGTGCAGGTTTTCACCATTTGCTATTTCAAAATACTCAAGTTGTACTCCCGGTTCAGCTTTGATCATATCTTCAGCGAGTTTAGTTAAGGAAGGTGTTTTGTTTGCATCGAAGTTTTGTTTTAACCAGTTGAGTGTTCTTGACAAAACAAGCGCATGCAGCCTGTCATCGGTTGATAAATGAATATTTCTTGAGCTCATAGCTAAACCATCAGTTTCACGTAAAATAGGGCACATCACTACTTTTACCCTGAGTTGTAGTAGATCCACCATCTTTTGTATCACTAATACTTGCTGGTAATCTTTCTGTCCAAAAAAAGCCAGATCAGGCTTTACGATGTCGAATAATTTAAATACCACTTGTGTTACACCCTGGTAATGCCCGGGCCGAAACTTTCCTTCCAGCAAATGTTCCAGTTCACCCAGGTCCAAATGCCAATGCTCATTCGCGGCATACATTTCGTTTACTTCCGGATTGAACAGAACATCGCATCCAGCCTGTTCGAGTTTTTGGATATCTGATTCAATAGGACGTGGATATTTTTCCAGATCCCTGGGGTCATTAAACTGCGTAGGATTCACAAAAATGCTGCAAACAGTTACATCAGTTTGTTGTTGTGATTGTGTCAGCAGCGAAAGGTGCCCCTGGTGCAAAGCACCCATGGTAGGCACAAACCCGAGGCTTTTGCCATTTGAACGCAATTCGTCCAGATATTTGGTCAGGCTTTCTTTGGTGGTGAAAATCTTCAATTGGTGAGGATTTAGTAAAAAACGGGCAAAGTTGTGCAATTGATTAAAAATAACCAAAACTTACTTGCATAATAGATTGATAATTCATAAGATAATGCTTATATTTGCAGACTCAAATTTTTTGACTTCTTTACATAATTTTAATACTGATTAGAGATGGGTAAATCTAAGCTTCTGTTCATCACTCATGAAATGTCACCTTTCCTCGAACTCTCTAAAATTTCAGAAATAACGCGTCAGCTACCTCAGGCGATGCAGGAAAAAGGTTACGAAATACGTATCCTGATGCCACGTTTCGGGAATATTAATGAGCGCAGGAACAGGCTTCATGAAGTGATCCGTTTATCGGGTATGAATATCATTATTAACGATAATGATAATCCTTTGATCATCAAAGTTGCGTCTATCCCGGCAGCGCGTATGCAGGTATATTTTTTAGATAACGAAGAATATTTTCAGCGTAAGCATGTGTTTGCTGATAAGGATGGGAAATTTTATGCTGACAATGACGAGAGGACAATTTTCTTTTGCAAAGGCGCATTAGAAACAGTAAAAAAATTAGGCTGGGCGCCGGATATCATCCACTGTCATGGCTGGATGAGTGCATTAGTGCCAGCTTATTTAAAAACTACTTACAAGGACGATCCGACATTTAAAAACTCAAAAGTGGTTTATTCTATTTATGAGAATGATTTCAATGGTCAGATGAATCCTGATTTTACACACAAGGCGGTTATGGCCGATATGACCGAACAACACACCGAGGTTTATAAGCCAGGTACCAATTCAGCGTTGTATGCAGGTGCTATCAATTATTCTGACGGAATAGTTTTGGGCAGCGAAAATATAGACGATGAAGTGTTAAATAATGTTAAAAACAGCAATAAATCGGTTTTAGAGTTTAATTCCACTTCTGATTTCGAAAATTATTACAATTTTTACGACGAAATTACCAATGAGGAATTGGTACATGTTGCATAAGTTTTTGAGATCATATATGAAATTTTTCCGATTAGACTTATTGACCCTGTTAATAAGTCTTTTTATTTTAAATAGTTGTAAAAACAAGGATACGATTGGATTGAGTGTAGATTCGTCTGCGCAATTCAATGGTTCCCTGATTGATACATGTACAATAGTTGTTAATACATTACCTGATATTGGCAACCCGCTATCCCAGGATTCGATTGTTACCTCCGGGCTCACTAAAATGCCTTTTGGCTTTTTTAATGACCCTATATTTGGCACAGTTGAATCGAATGTGGCAATGGCCTTAAATTTGCCAAATCAGTCAGGGTATTCGCTTCCGTCAGGCTCTGTTGTAGTTGATTCTGCGGTTTTGGTTTTGCCTTATGCTGATGGTTTTTACGGGGACTCCGTTGCTTCAAAGTATAAAATAAATGTGTATCAGCTATCAAACCGTTTGAAAAGTAGCGCGTTTTACTACAATATTGGTGGCTTTGCTCATGAAAGTAATATTCTGGGCACGCGCTCGTTCCTGGCACTCACCCATGATAGCGTCAAAATAGCTTCTATCATTTCCGGAAAACCCGATTCGGTAAAAAAAGTTCCTGCTGAATTAAGGGTACGCATTAATAATGATTTTATTAATAACATCCTGTTTAATGCCCCGAGTGCACAGTTGGCTTCTAATGGAGTATTTCTGAATAACGTGAAGGGGCTGTATCTTACATTGGATAAAACCGGATCAACGGGCGCCGGAGGGACTATTATGTTTGGATCGACGGACTCATTAAACGTATACTATCGTACAACCAATGGTACAACGATAGATACTGCGATGGTGACGCTACCGTTAACTACACATGTGTCTCAGATAATAAATAAGTCCTCGCAGACCCTTAAATCTCAATTTAATGACACCACCAGCTCAAACAACCTGATATATCTTCAGGGTATGGCCGGAACAAAAGTGAGAATCAAGTTTCCTTATCTTAAGAATCTTACTGCCTCCCTGGGGAAGATTGTTGTAAACAGGGCGGAATTGGTTATTACGCCAAGTGATAAATTCCCTGTACCCGTTTATGCGAATCCATTGCCGAAAATGACAATGTACAAGTATGACTTGTCAAAGCAAATAGTAGAATTACAAGATGCAAGTACGGCTGACCCCCGTTATGTTATCCCCGCAGTATTTGGTGGTTACTATGCTAAGACAAGTAAGAGCAATGCATATCATTTCGTTATAACTGGCTATGTGCAAGATCTGATCGACGGACGGGTTAAAGATTACGGGACATTTCTGGCGCCCGTTGATACAACAAATAAATCATCTGTCGATATAGCCCCAACCACGCAAACCGCTGCCAGGTTAATTGCAGTAGGGACCCAGCCGAAAGGTTCTCCACTTTATAACTCCCGAATAAAGTTAAACATTATTTATACCAAGATAAAATAATGAAAAAGGCCTCGGAAGAGGCCTTTTTCATTTACCGCAACTAATATTTGTTATGACTGTTGATTATATCAGATAGCTGATTATTTTTGTGTCTTTTTAAATTTAAAAACTTCTACTTATGTGTGGCATTGTCGGTTATATTGGTTATAGGGACGCATATCCTATAGTAATCAAGGGGTTGCATCGTTTGGAGTATCGTGGATACGATAGCGCGGGCGTTGCATTGATTGATAAAGATATTAAAGTTTATAAGAAAGCCGGTAAGGTAAGCGATCTTGAAGAATTTGCCAAGGGTGTTAATTTACATGGCACTATTGGTATGGGACATACCCGCTGGGCCACACATGGTGCACCAAGTGACCGGAACTCTCACCCGCATTCTTCGGGTGACCGTAAGCTTACTATCATACATAATGGTATTATTGAGAACTATGCCGTTATCAAAGAGGCCCTACTGGCTAAAGGTCATATTTTCTTGAGTGATACAGATACCGAAGTATTGGTACACCTAATTGAAGATATCCAGAAGGAAACCGGACTTGACCTTCGTGAGGCAGTACGTGTAACCCTGAACAAAGTAATCGGTGCTTACGCAATTGTTATTATGAGCTCCGATGACCCGGATCAGCTGATCGCCGCGCGTAAAGGCAGCCCACTGGTAATTGGTGTAGGAGAAGGAGAATATTTTGTGGCCTCCGATGCAACTCCAATTGTTGAGTATACAAAAAATGTGATCTACCTGAATGATAACGAGATTGCCTATATACGCCGTAATGATCTATTGATAAAAAACATAGATAATACTGTCCAAACTCCTTACATACACGAGCTTGACCTGAAATTGGAGATGCTGGAAAAGGGTGGCTATGATCACTTTATGTTGAAGGAAATATACGAACAACCGCGCTCTATCAGGGATTGTATGAGAGGTCGTATTTATCCAAAAACAGGGAAAGTACAATTGGGGGGCATAAAAGAGTATACTGAAAAACTGAAAAACGTTGATCGTATTATCATTGTGGCTTGCGGCACGTCGTGGCATGCCGGTTTAGTTGGGGAATACCTTATCGAAGAATATGCACGTGTACCGGTTGAAGTTGAATATGCATCGGAATTCAGATATAGGAACCCTATTATAACTGAAAAGGACCTGGTGATCGCCATTTCGCAATCCGGTGAAACGGCAGATACAATGGCGGCTATTGAACTGGCTAAAGAAAAAGGAGCGACTATTTTTGGTGTATGTAATGTGGTTGGCGCGTCTATTCCGCGTACAACCCATGCCGGTGTATATACGCACGCGGGACCTGAAATTGGCGTGGCTTCAACAAAGGCTTTCACAGCGCAAGTGACCGTTCTTACGCTGATCGCTTTCTATATCGCTCAGCAGCGCGGAACGATCACTCAAAGCAAGCTAATAGAATTGTTGACTGAATTGAACGAAATACCCGAATTGGTTGAGAGGGCGCTTGAATTAAACAATCATGTGCAACAGATAGCGGAGAAATTTAAAGATTCAAGAAACTGCCTTTTCCTGGGTCGTGGCAGTTCGTTCCCTGTAGCACTTGAGGGCGCGTTAAAATTGAAAGAGATCTCATACATACATGCCGAAGGTTATCCCGCCGCTGAAATGAAGCACGGACCTATAGCGCTGATAGACGAGGAAATGCCGGTAGTGTTTATAGCTACAAAACATTCATCTTACGAAAAGGTGATCAGTAACATACAAGAAGTAAAAGCACGCGGAGGAAAAGTAATTGCGATAGTTACCGAAGGTGATACCGATGTAAAAGCAATGGCCGACTACATTATAGAAATACCGCAGACAGACGAGGCTTTCGTGCCGCTTCTGGCCACTATACCGTTGCAATTAATATCATATCACATTGCTGTAATGCGCGGTTGTAATGTTGATCAACCACGAAACCTGGCTAAGTCTGTGACGGTCGAATAGTGAGTGGTGAATAGGTAGTGGGGAACATTTAATGACGTTTATAAGAGGGTCAATAACAAGTGTTATTGACCCTCTGGTTTTGTGGTTTAATATTCGACCGACTCACAATCGCTATTGCTAATTCACTATTCACGAACAATAGAGAAAATCAATCATTTTATTATATTTGAATAGATTTACACTATATGACTATTACACAGCTTGAATATATTGTGGCAGTTGATACTTATCGCAGTTTTGTGGCGGCTGCTGAGAAGTGTTTTGTAACACAACCTACATTAAGTATGCAGGTCCAAAAGCTAGAAGATACCCTTGGTGTGAAAATATTTGATCGCAGTAAGCAACCGGTAAGCCCTACAGAGATAGGAGTCGAGATCATTGAACAGGCTCGCGTATTGCTAGCTGAGAGTGAAAAAATAAGAGAGATTATTACAGACAGGCAAAAAGAATTGTCGGGTGAACTGAAAGTAGGTATTATTCCAACCGTGTCGCCTTACATCCTGCCTAAGATCATCAGCAGCTTTATCCAGAAATATCCACAGGTGAAACTGATCGTTTGGGAGGAAACCACAGAAGACATCATTCAACAGCTGAAGCTCGGCACGCTTGACTGCGGCATTCTTTCAACTCCATTGCGGGAGTCGGCTTTGACCGAGATACCGGTCTTTTATGAGAATTTTGTCGCCTATGTATCTAAAAACAGCAAGTTGTCAAAAAAGAAAAGTATCAGCCCTGATGATATCGATATGGAGGAGATATGGGTGCTAAACGAGGGCCATTGCATGCGTGAACAGGTGTTGAACATTTGTCAGCGCCGGAAATCGACCAAAGGTTTTCTTCACTTCGAATACAATACCGGCAGTGTGGAAACTCTGAAACGAATGGTGGATCAAAATAATGGTGCTACCATTCTACCCGAACTAGCCCTGGCCGAACTGAACGATAAGCAGCTGGACAAAGTCCGATACTTTAAATCACCTGAACCCGCACGGGAGGTGAGCATCGTCATTCAAAAAAATTTCCTTAAACGCCGCATGATAGAGGCCCTAAAAAATGAAATATTGGAGTTCGTACCCAAACGAATGAAGACCAAAAAGAAGAAGGAAGTGATGGAAATCTGATGATTTCGAAATCCGGAATTGCGATTACGAATCTATTTTTAGAGTTTTTTATCCTTTGGCGGCCCCGGAATTTATCTGGAAACCAACCATTTGTCTAATATTATTTAGAATAATTCTAAATAACTTGCATTGTTCAAGTGCGGCACTTAGTTTTGCGACATTATTTATAATTAGTCTAAATAAAAATGAAGCAACTCCTATCACTACAACATCTTATGATCTTAATAGCCTTTTTGATGCCTATCATAAGCCAGGCTACCGATACAGATACCGATAATCCGCGTGGCTCGATCCGTGGTAAAGTGTTAACCGAAGGCAACAAACCGGCAGAGAACGTATCTGTTACACTAAAGGGAACAAAATTTGGTACTACTACAGATGAAGATGGCGAATTCCTGTTCAGGGCGCTTGTTGGTAATTATACGCTGGTGGTATCCTATACAGGTTTTAAAACCGAGGAAATCGCTATTACTGTTAAAGACAGGAAACCTGTTGATTTGCCGGCTATCGTCCTTCATCCTACTACCAACTCGCTTTCGGGGGTAAGTATTACAGGTAACAAGACTAATAAGTTTTCGAGGAAAAGGAGTAATGATGTGGCCAAAATGCCATTGGATAACCTGGAAAATCCGCAGGTATATAATACCATAACCAGCAGCCTCCTTACCGAACAACAAGTGCTTACTGTGGATGATGCCCTGAAAAACGCCCCGGGCCTACAAACCATGTGGAATGCGACCGGCCGTAGTGGTGACGGTGGTAGTTACTATAATTCACGAGGATTTATATTGCAAAGCACCCTAAGGAATGGTTTGGCAGGTTTGCAAACAAATACCACCGACGCAGTAAACATTGACCGTATTGAAGTATTGAAGGGCCCATCAGCCACCTTGTTTGGCAGTACACTGACTTCGTTTGGAGGCGCAATAAACCGTATTACCAAACAACCTTATGATAGCTTTGGCGGTAGCGTTACCTATACAGTCGGCAGCTATGATCTTAACCGTTTGAGTGCTGATATCAATACGCCCCTTGATCCGGCAAAGAAATTAATGTTCCGCCTGAATACGGCTGTAAATTACCAGGGAAGTTTCCAGAATAACGGGTTTAGTCAGGGCGCTGTCATCGACCCAAGCTTGCTGTATAAAGTGAACGACAAATTATCGATCTCACTCGATGCTGAGCTTAACTACGGCAAAAACTCTGGCAAACCAATCTTCTTCTTCCTGGGAAATGTATCTGCACTCGGTACTAACCACGCTGATGGATTGAACCTTGATTATCGCCAAAGCTACTTCAACGGCAACCTAGACCAAGATGCCCATAGCAACAACTATTATGCACGTGTAAATTACAAAATCAGCAATCAGTGGACATCGCGGACTGATTTCAGCTATAGCTCCAGCTTCTCAAACGGCTTCTATCCCTACTTCTACCTATTAGCGAGCGACACCATATCGAGAAACGACCAATCCACCAAAAACAGCACCTACAGCATACTGGAAGTGCAGCAAAATTTTAACGGCGACTTTAAGATTGGTAACATGCGTAACCGGTTTGTTGGCGGCCTGGATTATTTTCACCAGAACTCCAATCAGCTATTTTTCGGAGGATATTTTGATAATATAGCTACCACGCTTGGCAAAAATGCGTATGGCAATTTTAATTATCAAAACTTGCAGGAGATTTATAACGCAGCAGGAGGTATACAATTTAATTATCCTGAAATATTCAAAAAAGATACTTATAGCGCCTATGCTGCCGACGAACTGAATATTACCGACCAGTTTATGGCCTTGGTTGCCTTACGTTTGGATCACTTTGAAAACAAAGGATCGAACATTGGCCGTGGTTTAACAACGCCTTACTCTCAAACAGCATTGTCGCCAAAATTTGGCCTGGTTTACCAGGTGGTCGAAAAGCAAGTATCGCTTTTTGCTAATTATCAGAATGGCTTTATTAATCCGGGTACTTACACTGCTTATGATGATGTCACACACGGCCATTCTACTGTGAATGCAAAAGTTCAGAATGCCCGTCAGATCGAAGGGGGTATCAAGCTCGACTTGTTTGATGGCAAGCTGAGTGGTACTTTGAGCTATTACGATATAAAGCTGACCAATACACTGCGTAGCGATACCAGGGATACGACACATCTGGGCCAGTTGCAGGATGGCACCCAACTAAGCCGCGGCATTGAAGCAGAAGTAATTGCTAATCCGGCTAAAGGCCTGAACGTCATCGCAGGTTTTTCTTACAATGATTCAAAATACGCTCAGGCTGATGCAGATGTTGTTGGCAGAAGACCGGGTACAGCCGCTTCGCCATATACTGCAAACTTCTACGCCAGCTACCGTTTGCCTGAAACTGCTGTGAAAGGGCTGGGTTTTGGCTTTGGTGGTAACTATGCCAGCGACAACAAGATCATCAACAGCGTTTCACAGGGCGTATTTATTATTCCGTCATACACCATATTCAATGCTACGGCATTTTACGATCAGCCAAAATACCGCATTAATTTCGCTGTGAATAACCTTGCCAATAAAGAATACTGGGTAGGGTATACAACACTTAACCCGCAAATGTTAAGACAAATGGTGCTTAGCTTAACTTATAAATTTTAGTGAAAGGATTTAAAAAAACTATACTATTCGCACATCGCTGGCTCGGGTTTATATCCGGGCTGGTGGTGTTTATCGTGAGTATTACCGGCTGCATTTTTTGTTTCCAGGATGAGATACAGGACGCTATTCATAGCTATCGGAAGGTAGAAGTACAACAACAGGCCTATCTTCCTCCATCAGAAATAAAGAGTATCTCGCTCAAAGACCACCCTAAGGCGACAGCCAACTACATTTATTACTATGGAAAAGACCGGCCAGCGGTCGTAATTGCCAACCTGGACAGGGAAGACCTGAAATATATTTACATCGATCCCTATAATGGAAAAATACTTCACTCTGAATCGGTGCAATCAAATTTCTTTGTGGTAGTTGAGTACATCCATTTGTACCTGTTGCTGCCGCCAAAAATTGGGGCGATGGTAGTAGGCATATCGGTTTTGATATTCCTTGCATTGATGATCACCGGGATCATACTCTGGTGGCCCAAACGCAAAAGCGACCGTAAACGCAGTTTTAGCATCAAATGGAATGGTCGCTGGCGCAGGGTGAATTATGACCTGCATAATGTGCTGGGATTTTATGCTACGAGCATTGCTGTGATACTAGCGATTTCCGGTCTGTCGATCGCTTTCGATTGGGTAACCAGGGGCATCTATAAAACAGCCAACCTGGGGACAGCTCATCCGGAGGAAAAGGTTGTCCCACTTTCTGATACAACAAGAATATTAAATAAGACCACAAACACAATTGATATAGCTTTCCGGGAGGCGCAACAACGTTCACCACAGGCACAGATGTTTTTGGTCTATGATCCGGCAGGGAAAAAAGAATCGGTAGGAGTGACGGCCTATGCCCAAAGCCTGCATTTTTATAAGAGTGACCAGTATTATTTTGACCATTATACCGGGAAGTTATTAAAGCAATTACCACATGCCCAAAAGAGCAACGGCATGAAAATGAATGACATGAATTATGATATTCATGTGGGGCAGATATTGGGTTTATCGGGTAAGATTATCGCATTTTTAGCAAGTTTGATATGCGCCAGTTTGCCTATCACAGGTTTCATCGTATGGCTAGGGAAGAGAAAGAAGCCGAAGAAAAATGCCAAAATGAAAGAGATTGCCCATCACAAAACTCATGCACGACTGGCGACAAATTAAAGTCCTGGTTACCCTGTAGACATTTGATACCTGTGGGGTAATCCAGGCACTAATTATCCATAGTTCGATTAGCAATTCAAAAAATCAGGAAGCTCCTATGGAGCTTAGGTTGTTTTACCTTTTTTCTATAAACAGGATATCCCTACGGGATTTTTTGAATTGAAGTTCCGAAAGGATCTATAAGTACAATTTTTGTAAACGGATCGCCTTACGAGGCTTTTTAAATAAGGCTCCATAGGAGCCGCCTGTTTATAGCAAACCATAAAAAAGGAATTAGACTCCATAGGAGTCACCTCTCAATGTCAGGCAGTCAACACCAGCTTCCCAAACTGCGATGAGTTCTCCATTTTATCTATCGCTTTTTGAGCATTGGCCAATGGAAATATCTCATCAATAACAGGTACGATCTTATGCTTATTTACCAGGTCAACCATTCCCTTAAAGTCATCCGGCGAACCCATGGTGGTGCCTAAAATTTGCAACTGTTTCCAGAATATCTTGCGGCCATTTAGCGGCGGTATATTTCCGGCTGTTCCACCAAAAAATACAATTCGGCCTCCGGGTTTACTCAGATCTAATAACTTTTCAAATCCATTTCCCAATGCGCTGTCAATGATCACATCAAACCCGCCTGAAAAATGCTGTAGCTCCTGCGCCCAGTCCTGCGCCTTATAACAAACCCCTGCCGATGCTCCCAGTTCTTTCGCCCTCTGTATTTTCTCACCTGATCCTGAGGTGACGAATACTTTACATCCCGCGGCCAGCGCCCATTGCAATGCAAAAGTGCCTGTCCCGCCGCCGATTCCGGTTATCAGCACAGAATCTCCTTTTTTTGCCTGACCTTTGGTGAATAAAGCCCGATAGGTTGTCAAACCCGCTAAAGGCAGTGCTGCTGCCTGCTCCCAATTGAGATGTGATGGTTTATGATAAAGGTATTCTGCTTTTACTTTCACAAACTCGGCGAAGGTGCCATCTTCCGGAAGGCCTAATATGCTAAAGTCCCGGTTTTGATAATCCGGATGATTCCCCCAGTTATGGCAGGGATTGATAATTACTTCCTGGTTCAACCAGGATTTGTCTACACTGTCGCCGATCTGTGCAACGATACCTGATCCATCCGAACCTAATATTGATGGATATTTTATTCCAGCATATTTACCTACAGTGATCCAGTAATCGCGACGGTTGAGCGCAGCAGCTTTTATCTGCACCAAAACTTCGTAGGCTGCCAATGTGGGTATATCGACCTCTTTGTATACAAGCGGCTTATCTGCGGCTTCCAGTACTACAGCTTTCATGTGGGTAAATTTTGCGTGAACAAAAAACGGCAGAATAATCATCCTGCCGTTCGATTTTATTTAATGCCCCGGAATTAACCGATAGCTTTAGTATACAACTCAGATACATGGTTCCAATTAACCACATTCCAGATAGCAGCTAAATAATCAGGACGGCGGTTCTGATATTTCAGGTAATAAGCGTGTTCCCAAACGTCGATACCTAAGATCGGGGTGCCTTTTACTTCTGCAATGTCCATCAATGGATTGTCCTGATTAGGAGTTGAGGTAATAGCTAATTTTTTATCAGCTGTTACAATTAACCAAGCCCAACCTGAACCGAAACGGGTAGCACCTGCTTCAGATAATTTGGTTTTGAAATCGGCAAATGAACCGAAGGTGCTTTTTATGGCATCGCCCAATGCGCCGGTTGGCTCGCCGCCGCCGCTTGGTGACAACCAGGTCCAGAATAAGCTATGGTTGTAATGACCACCGCCATTGTTCCGTACCGCCGGCGGGAATTTAGAAATGTTTTTGATGATATCGTCGATACTGCTGTTTGCTTCAGGCTTTCCTTCAAGTGCCTTATTCAAATTGGTAACATAAGCCTGGTGGTGTTTTCCATGGTGGATCTCCATTGTCATTTTGTCAATGTGAGGTTCCAAAGCATCAGTTGCATAAGCCAATGCCGGTAGTGTGAATGCCATAATGTTTTATTTTAAAGGTTAACGTTCGTTGAGGTACAAATATAAAGCTATAAGGATGACTTTTGTTCTAAAATATTGTCAATTTTAAGTTGAGTTTTGGCTATTTCGCTCTCTTACTTTTAAAGAACGAACGCACCAATTCTGCACATTCATTTTCGCGGATGCCGCCTGTAATTAATGTTTTGGGGTGAGTTACTTTCTGATTTAACCTGCCGAAACCCATCCTGGTATCATAAGCACCAAAAACGATTCTGCTCAGTTGAAACCAGTAACAGGCTCCGGCGCACATTACACAGGGCTCGAGAGTTACATACAGGGTGCAGTCGCGCAGATATTTTCCACCTAAAAAGTTGGCTGCTGCTGTAAGGGCCTGCATTTCAGCGTGTGCCGAAACGTCATTAAGGCGTTCAGTTAGATTATGCCCCCGGCCAATGATCTGTCCATTGCAAACCACAACCGCGCCAATAGGAATCTCATCCTCAGCCAATGCCAGTTTGGCTTCCTTCAGCGCCTCGTTCATAAAGAAATCATCAGGCGATATGGCGGGCTCTTCTTTGTCGAAATTATAATAACGCATTAGATTAATTTACTGCCATTAGGCACAGGATGCTCAATAGCTGTTAAAACAATATCCCCATTCTCGTCCGCAAAACCGGTTACCAGGAACTCGGACATAAAAGTAGCGATCTGCTTTTTAGGGAAGTTGATCACCCCAACAATTTGCCGGCCTACTAATTGTTCTTTGGTGTAATGTTTGGTGATCTGTGCACTCGACCATTTTATCCCATAAGGGCCAAAATCTGCCTTCACTTTAAATGCAGGCCTTCGTGCTTCAGGAAAATCGGCCACTTCGAGTATAGTACCTACGCGCAGTTCTACTTTCTCAAAATCGTGCCAGGTGATGGTGTCCATGGGACAAAGGTAATGTTGAAGTCGGAAGTCTGAAATCAGAAGTCAGAGATTTGTTTCATTTCTGACATCCGTTAGACACTAATAATCCCTCTCTTGATAGCAAAGATTACCAAACCCACCAAATTCTTCGATCCTGTTTTTTCGAATAGGCGTGCTCTATACCCTTCCACAGTACGTACACTGAGAAATATTTTATCGGCGATTTCCTGGTTGGAGCATTCCTGGCAAACCAGGCGCAACACCTCTATCTCTCTGTCGTTCAGGTCTACGGCATATTGCCCACCACCTTCGTTATGGCTACCGGGGCCTACCAGTTGCTTGATGAGCGTTACCGATAAATGTTCGTTAAAATAAAAGCCTTTATTGAAAACGGTAGATATAGCGTCGATTATTTCCTCTGGTTCGGCATTTTTTAGCAAATAACCTGATGCTCCGGCTTTCATCATATCTACAATGTACTTATCCTCGTTGTGCATGGATAGCGCGAGTACTTTAATGTCCTTAAAATGTTGATGAACATAGGCTGTGGTTTGCATGCCATCCATCTCGGGCATTTTTATATCCATTAAGATGATATCCGGTTTGCGGTCGGCCAGCAAGCCGATCAGTTCTTTCCCGTTGGAGGCTTCGATCACGAGGTTAAAGTCGGGGCAATCTTCCAGCGTAGCTTTTAAGCCGTTCCTGAAAATTTTGTGATCATCAGCTATTGCCAGATTTATCGGTTTCATAGACACGCTAAAATTAAGTTATATATTACTAATAATCACTGTAAAGGCACCTTTATTGTAGTGAGGGCCCCATTATGTGGTTTTGTATAAGTATTTATTTTGCCGTTTATAAACTGTGCGCGGCTTTGTAAATTCTTTAATCCGAAGCCATGTTTCACATTGTCAGGGTCAAATCCAATTCCGTTATCACTAAAGGACATCGTTAAAGTGCCATTTTCACGTGTAAGATGTAATTGTATGGCTGTTGCCCCTGAATGTTTTACAGCATTGCCAAACAATTCCTGTGCTATACGGTAAAGTGTAATTTCAACCTCAGAAAGGAAACGCTCATTTGGTATGTCTTTCGTAAATGTGATCTTGATACCTGTATTTTGCTCCAACCGCTCGCATAATGACTGCAGGGCATCTACTAAACCAAAATCGGTTAGTACTGGTGGTAACACATTATGAATAATGTTACGTATTTCCTGGATACACTCATCCGTCAGTTTGCGGGTATCTGATAATAAGTTTTTAGGGGCATCATTTTCGATGATCTTATCCAGCCTGTGAAGATTCAATTTAATAGCTGATAACACCTGGCCGACACTATCATGCAAATCTTCGGCCAAACGCTTCCGCTCCGTTTCCTGTGTCTCAAAAACTGCATTTAGGAGGTCAATTTGCTTATCATCCTGAAGTTGCCGCAATACTACCTGGTTCCTTATCATTCTCCTTTGGTAAATGATCACAAAGAGGAATAAAAAGACCACGAGGATAACAACCACAAGCGTGCCCGTTATCAGTATAGGGATCAAGTTGTTTTCTGGGGCTTGCAAAGTAATCCAATTGAAAAAAGTAAGTTAGCTATAATATTTGTTACCCATTGCATCATATAGTAATTGGGTTTGTCTGCATTGCTGATTTTATTGAAAAGCATAAACAGGAAAATATTAATGGCATAATAAAACAATACCCCTGAGTTAATCCAAAACATGCCCTGCTTTTCAATATAGGTGAATTCTTGCCGGGTTAACAACTGATAGAAATATACCAGTGATAATAGGATAAGAAATATGCATAGCACCGTGTTGGAAACTGAGGGGTATATCGACATACCTTCAATGAAAATGACGTTGAAAATCATGGCAGCCAGGCTGGTGATGCCAAATATTAATGCCATTTTCTTGAATAATGGTTTATAGAATGCCCGGTAGTAGATCAGTGTAAAAAATATCGCCGCCATCATATCAAAAAGGTGAATCATAAAAAGATTATTGAACACGATTTTAAGATAAGAGATAATCAAGCTGACAACATCCGGGATTGCAGACAATGCACAAAAAATGGCCATCAACCTCAAAACGGGGTCAAGACGACGATAATTATACAATGCTGCTATCACAGGGAGGAAGTCCGATGCGACGGTAATATTACTTAGCAGTTCAGAGATCGACATTCTCAGGATTGGTTTATGCTGTGCCGCCGCTTAATGTGTTTTGCGGGCAACCTGCACTGCCAGGACAAGGAAGAGATTGCTCACCAAGGACAGCGGTTGATGCAGTTGCTGCGGCAGCTACCGGAGCACCTGTTTTTAATGCAAACGTCTCCATTTTAGCTTCGCCACAAGGCAATTGATCCATGCCATCCTGGGTTACCCCCGCTATAATCAAATGTGCTTCACCCTCTGATTTCGGGAAGCATGTATGAATAAACTTTTGCCAGCCTGTAAGCGGTTTGGCGTTGGCATAGTAGAATCGTAATCCTACACAATCTGGTTGCTGGAGGATTTTTTCTAACAACTCACGGCCAAAAAATTGAGATACTACTCCACCCGGATTGCGGTGACGATGGTGCCTGGTCCATTCAGCTGCAACTTTAATGTCAATCTCCGCGCCTTCTCTTCCGGTTAGTACTGGGGTTCTTTCTTGAGTTTCCATAATTAAATAGTAGGGTTTTTAGGGATTTTGAACTAAAAATAGGATTTATTGATTACTTGCAATTAAGATGATACGGCATATGCGAAGGAAAGTTAGGGCAAGCATTGATGTAATGTACTGATTTACAATATTAATTATAAACAATTGTGATAAACACCTGCTAAATATCGCGTAGTTTTACGTATCAGAAACAGTGTTGGTACGGTGCCCTTCTTATGCTGATTAAATGGGTTTCATTTCTATAAGATCACGTTGTCCCGCTTCAATTATTAATGCAGGTTCATATACAGTAAGGCGGCTATTGCAGCCCCTATAATTGGCCCGAGTATAGGTATCCAGGCATAGGGCCAATCACTGGCGCCTTTGCTTTTGATAGGCAAGATAGCATGCATGATGCGTGGCCCCAGGTCGCGTGCCGGATTTATGGCATACCCGGTGGTGCCTCCCAGGGAAAGGCCGATCACCCAAACTAAAAATGCCACAGGGATAGCCCCGACAGAACCTAAGCCGATGGGTGTTTTAGAAGGTGATATCTCAGCTCCGGTGATGTAAAATACAACGAATATCAGCACAAAGGCACCGATAATTTCACTGATGATATTCGAAAGATAGTTACGCACGGCCGGACCCGTACAGAACACGGCCAGAACAGATCCAGGCTCATTTGTTTTCTGAAAATGGTCATAATACATCAGCCAAACCAGGAAAGCACCCAGCATGGCCCCGAGCATTTGGGCAAGAATATAAGAGCTAACATTGGCCCAGGCAAATTTACCTGCAATGGCCAAGCCGATAGTAACCGCCGGGTTCAAATGTGCCCCGCTTATTGGTCCGGCTACAGTTACGCCTACAAAAACAGCCAGGCCCCACGCGGTGGTAATTACAATCCAACCGCTATTGTTGCCCTTGGTATCATTTAATAAAACATTGGCCACCACACCGTCGCCTAACAGTATGAGCAGCATTGTGCCGATCAATTCGGCCATGAATGGTGACATCGTAAATGGGTTTATTTTTTAGAATCAGGAGTCAAGATACGAGAATCAAGACATTCTTCTTTATTATTCCTGGCTCTTGACTCTTGTCTCTTGCTTCTAGTTATCTTCACTCCAGGCCTGTGCTGCTTTTACTGCTCTTTTCCAGCCCTTAATTCCTTTTTCAATCTCGGGTGTCGCACCTGGGATAAATTCCTTCTCCGCCTGCCATAATTGTTGAATTTCCTCCCGGCTTTTCCAATACCCTACAGCTAATCCGGCTAAGTAAGCTGCACCCAGAGCAGTAGTTTCTACCACATTTGGGCGGATCACTTTACAATTCAACAAATTCGCCTGGAACTGCATCAACAAGTTATTGGCTGTTGCACCGCCATCAACTCTCAGCTCTCTTATAGGCATACCTGCATCTGCTTCCATCGCTTTTAGCACATCCATGGTTTGATAGGCTATTGATTGTAACGCTGCACGTGCAATGTGCCCGGATGTTGAGCCCCGTGTTAGTCCTACAATAGTTCCCCGCGCTTCGGCATCCCAGTAGGGTGCACCCAATCCGGCAAATGCCGGAACAAAATAAACACCACCAGTATCTGGTACGCTAAGCGCCAGTTGTTCTACTTCGGATGAGCTTTTGATCAGGCCTAAACCATCCCGTAACCATTGCACCACAGCACCGCCAATAAATATACTGCCCTCAAAAGCATATTGAGTTTGGCCGTCAATTTTCCATGCAATTGTGGTGAGCAGGTTGTTTTTTGACTCAATAAAGTTATTGCCGATGTTCATTAGCATAAAACAGCCTGTGCCATAAGTGTTTTTTACCATAGCATTGTCAACACACATCTGCCCGAACAACGCTGCATGCTGGTCGCCTGCTATGCCTGCAATAGGTATTTTTGATGCGAAAATGGTAGTTGCTGTTTCGCCGTAAACCTCGCTGCTTTGCTTCACTTCGGGTAGCATGCTTAACGGTATTTTAAGCAGATCGAGCAATTCTTTATCCCATTCTAATGTGCGGATATTGAACAGCATAGTCCGACTTGCGTTGGTTACATCTGTAGCGTGTACCTGCCCTCGTGTAAATTTCCATACCAGCCAGCTATCTACTGTACCAAATGCCAGTTCACCCGCCTCCGCTTTGGCTCTTGCCCCAGGAACATTATCCAGTATCCAGCGGATCTTTGAACCTGAAAAGTAAGCATCTATCACCAATCCTGTTTTTGAGCGTATCAGGTCGGCATGGCCATCATTTTTAAGCTGATCGCAAAAGCTAGCTGTTCGCCTGTCTTGCCAAACAATGGCGTTATAAATAGGTTCGCCAGTGGTACGGTCCCATACAATAGTTGTTTCACGCTGATTGGTGATGCCGATAGCTTTGATATTGGTACCATTGATACCCATTTTTACCGTGGCCTCAGCAGCTACTCCGGCTTGGGTCGACCATATTTCATTCGGGTCATGTTCTACCCATCCAGGCTGAGGAAATATCTGTGTAAATTCTTTTTGAGCGACGGACCTGATCTGTCCCTTGTGGTCAACTACGATAGCGCGCGAACTGGTGGTACCCTGATCAAGGGCCAGAATATATTGTTCCATTTAGGCTGTATAAAGAATAATCGGTTTATAAATCTACGTTGTACTATTCAATGTAACAAATATGCCTGTGCCAATTTGGTGAACGCGTTCAGTTGTTCTTCCTGCCACGTTGCATCCTTGTTCAACTCTTCTGCCATTAATCTGGCAGTTACCGGTGCAGTTTCAATAGCTGCTTTTGCATCCAGGAACAACAGGCGCATCCTTCGGGCTAATACATCTTCAACCGTCCGCGCCATTTCGTTGCGGACAGCCCATATTACCTGGGCTTGCAGGTAATCATATTTGGGATGAAGTTTTTCCTTCCATTCGAGATTCTTATTGGCTAATGCTAGCACTTCCTTTCGATCACTGCCATAAAAATAGAGTTGATCACTACAGTCAAGACCTGTAATACTACCATGAATAGCGAGGTCTTTAGTCTTACTGACTTCCTGCTTCAGACTTGCGACTTCAATAGCCTTATCAACTGCATCTTCACCCATTCTGCGATAGGTGGTCCATTTTCCGCCTATCATCGTGATCATGCCCGAAGGTGAAATCATTAACTTATGGCTGCGCGATATTTCTTTAGTTTTGGATGAATCGTCCTGGGGTGCAGCCAATGGCCTTAATCCTGCAAATACACTCAACACATCCTTTCTTGTAGGAGCTTTCGTCAAATATTTGGCTGCTGTGTTCAGTATAAAATCGATCTCTGCTTCCAGGGCCACTGGTTCAAGACTGTGTGAGTTAATAGGTGTATCTGTAGTACCCACAACCAGCTTCTCATGCCACGGAACCACAAAAAGTACCCGACCGTCAGATGTTTTTGGTATCATCAAAGCTTCATCCGCGGGCATAAACGACCGTTCGATCACCACATGCACGCCCTGGCTGGGTCTTACTAATGGCTTATCCTCTGGCTTGTCCATTTGTAACAGATCATCTACAAACACGCCTGTAGCATTGACAACTATTTTGGCCTTAAGCTGATATATTGTCCCCGTTTCATTGTCAATGGCTTTAACTCCTGTTATTTTCTGATAATCATTCTTGATCAGTGCAGTAACCCGAAAATAATTGAGTACCATTGCTCCCTGTTCAAGGCAGGTTTGCGCGAGATTGACAGCCAAGCGTGAATCATCAAACTGACCGTCGTGATAAACCACACCTCCATGTAAGCCTTTTGGATTGATGCCTGGCAGGTCAGCAAGAATTTGTTTTTTAGAGATATGTCTTGTCCGCCCGAGACTGAGCTTTCCGGCTAAAAGGTCATAAATACCTAAACCGATGGTATAAAACAAACCCTCCCACCATCGATAATTCGGGATAACAAATGAAAGGTTTTTTACGAGGTGAGGAGCATTCTTTAATAATAAACCACGCTCATATAATGCTTCGCGTACTAAACCGATGTCGCCCTGAGCCAGATAACGAACGCCACCATGTACCAGCTTGGTGCTGCGGCTCGAAGTACCTTTGGCAAAATCAGCCTGTTCTAGCAATAGGGTTTGATACCCGCGTGATGCTGCGTCTAAAGCAGTGCCTAAGCCTGTTGCACCGCCGCCAACCACAATAATATCCCATACCTTCTCAGGGTTGGATATTGATTCTACAAGGTGCGTCCGGTCGGTTAGGGTCATCGCAGCAATTTAGCTATCAGTATATTAATTCTGAAATACTAAATCAAAAACTGTGCGTAAAATATTGCCTTTACTGCCCGTCATCAGCTTCTTCCTTCAGTTCATCCTCTTTTTTGCCATGTCCCAGGTGGATCTTCGGGTTTTCCTGTGTGCCTGTTATGGTCATTGGTATGCCGAATATGCCTAATGGTGGTAGTCCGAGCCTGAATTTAATATTCATATTCCCATTAAAGTCTACCTGGCCCTCAAACCTCGGTCTAAAGCCAGCTATACGCATTTTAGTTCGCTCTATGGTAATAATATTATTTGCGATAGCGGTTTTGATGTCCACTTTGGATACATCGGACGGTTTAGCCAGGCTATCATGCCCGGTTTGCTTTCCTACTGCACCAAATAACTTAAAGCCTTTTACCTTGATCTGTTTCAGTGTCAGTACGCCTCCCCCTTTTAAAGATGGGTATATTGGCTTCATATTGCTGTTCAGCTTGCCGCTTAGTTTATAATCTAATCCTACTATACCTTCCGCACTTTTGGCTGATGAAGCCATATCGTGAAACAGTTTTATCTGGTTATAAGCTTTTTTGATATCAAACTCCTGTGCGCTGATGTGGTAATCAAAGTACGCTTTTTGTGGGTTTACGCTACCATAGGTTGCATCCATTACCACAGGTGCACCGATTATGTTAAAGCCGGCCTGTTTTAGCAGTATCTGCCCGTTGTTGATGATCATTTGCCCCTTCACATCATTAATATCCATGCCATTGTATTTCACCTTTTTTACATCAGCTGTAAAGTTCAGGTTGAGGTTGGTTGGTACCAGAACGACACCGGAGGGCGAGCCTTTAGTTGCTGTGGCAGGAATAGTCGTTGTGGGTGCGGGTCCATCCGCAAAGGCCATAAAATCATCGGCTACAATTAAACCACTTTTAAGGTTAAAGTTTCCTTGTAAGGTTGAATTAGGTTTTACTGCATAATCGATCACATTGGATAATGCACCGTCCATTACGATAATCGATTGACCATAGTTGGCAGTAAAGGCATCGAAATTCATTTTATCCTGCTTAAAACTGAATAGCCCGCTTTTGATGATGAATGGTTTCGGGAACAAATCAGACGTCAACGCCAAATCCTTCACCTTCATTGTGCCAGAGTTAAACAGTTGATCGTAACGTCCTGCTATAGCATCGCTTTGTTTACCTATCAGTGTGAAGTTGGTAGTGATAAGGCCATTTACGTTAGAGCCTTTCCACGCAAACACTTTGTAAATTTTGCCTATATCCAGTGTGCCATGTGAGCTGATATTATATTGCAGATCAGCAAAGTTTTTCAGGTCAGCTTTCACCATAAACGGTTGCCCCTCAAACTTCAGCGATACTGGCTTGATAAACACCCTCATACCGTTCAGCGTACCGGTAGTATTGATAATGTTGGCACTGATTTGCAAATCTTCTATCGGGTGGGGGTAATATTTGGTTTGGATGTAACCATTATTCAGATTAATAGTGGCTTTGGTAATTGGATATATTTTTCGTGCCGGGATGTACCGTCCTTTTGTATTCAGGTCGAAGCTCAGATCACCACGCAGATCGGCGCCATCGATGGGGTACAGTTGCTTCAAATCAGCCAGGTGAAATTTGGATTGTAAAGCGCCATCCACTGCTAAACCATCAGCGTTGCTCAGTTTAAAATAACCTTTGATAAAATTACTCAACGCCGAAGCATTCAGATTAGTGAGCGCCATGGTGGCATGCTTGATATTATTATCCGGGCAACTGGCATCAAGGTCGAAACCGATATTGCTCACGGCACCCGTCATCTTCGCATACTTTACATAACCATTTTTGAATGATGATTTCAGGCTGAATTTCGGAATGCTGGCTACCACCGTATCTACATGCCGTACCCCTCGTTTTTGCAGACCGGTAGAATAAACGCCATCAGCTAACAGATGAAGCGCATAACGACCCTTCAGGTCGACTGTCTTTACACCAAAAGCCTTATTCCATTTCTCCAGGTCGATCTCAGTATTTATCCTTGCAAATATTTTAGGGGCCTGCAAGCCATTAAGGCTCAATTTTGAGTCGAAATGATCCTGGTCTATCCTGAAATGCAGAGAATCAATGTTAAACGAGAACCTGTTCGGATCAAGGTTTGGAACTTTAGCATTCACGTCCAGGTACAGATCACGCACCGGTGAGGGTGTTTTATTGCTGGAGATATAACCATTTCTTGCCTGCATGCTGAAGGTAAAATCGGGATGAATATTTTTCGCGGCGATGTACTGACCGGTAAGGCCCACCTGTATTACACCGGTTCCGTTAACATCCAGGTTGTCTACCCATTTTACATAGCCCGGGGGAAGCGCCGTGAAAATGTCGCTCAGATCGCCCTGGTGTGATGTGAATTTAAAGTCCATATCATAACCATCTTTCAAAAAGGCAAACCGACCCTTAAACTGCACCGGCAGTTTGTTGATCTTCAAATCATTCTTCTGGAACTCAAACGCCAACGATTTGGTATTGATGCTCGTCACCAGGTTGGCATTGACAACTTTATTGCTGACGTAAGCTTGGTTATTATAAATGAAATCCGTTGCTCCGACCTCTAAGTGCGAAGAAAGGTCGAATATATTCTTAGTAAAATCACCACTGCCTTTATAATTAAAGTCGCGGGCGTCTATCAGTGTAGGGATGGAAAGATCGTCATATACCAGGTGACTCTTTTCAATAATAATCTGCTCAATACCGAGGGAAGCACTCGCTGTATCGGCTTTTGCCTTATCCGTTTGTGCCGGAGCTTTGTATACCAGGTAATTCGCCCTGCCCGAACTATCCACCTCGATATTGATAAAAGCATCGCTCAGGTATATTTTGCTGACTTGAATTTTGGTTTTAAGCAGCGAAGTCAGGTCAAGCGCGAAGGAAATATCCTTTGCAGAAACCAGGGTATCCTGCTGGAATGGCGCACTGCCTTTCAGCGAGAAATCCTCCAAAGTAAGCGTTAATTCAGGGAAGCGTTTGAAGAAGGAAAGGCTCGTCCCTGAGAACTCCACCTTGCCGTTGAGGCTCTGATTGGCCAGTTGTTTTATCTTATTGGTGATGGTTGTCGGGAAAAGCAGAGGCAATAAAAACATCAGCAGCAAAATGCTTCCAATGATAATCCCGCTTATTTTCAGGGTCTTAAACAGTATCTTCTTAAGTGGCATCGTCATATACAATTGCGGATCAAAGGCTGTATGAAGATAAAAATAAATAGAACGTGTTGTATGTTAAATTATTTGTCGGAGGAGCTTAAAGCTTAAGGCGGAAAGCTGAAAGGTGAAAAGCGAAAGGTTGATTGCCATTTTATCAGAATACAGGTTTAAGTTACTGACTTAAATATTAAAATAATTTAAACAATACTGACGTTTTAGTCAGTATATTGCGTAGTTATATTTCCTAAGTTATGAGTGCCCCTGAATTTATAAAGCAGCATATTCAAAATATGCTATGTCCCCTCCATGATGTCCATCCAATTGTTGAAGAAGATTGGGATGGAGTTAAAATCGCCTGTTGTTGTAAAGAGTTTGAGAAGACCTGCCTGAAGGAGGCGGAAAAGCTGCTTCGGCAAAATCAATAAGTGCTTTTTCTTGAAGAACTTTTGTGCCCGGCTTAAAATAAACTATACTGCATCTGCCCGTTTTCAACAGTAACAGGCTTTTGCTCAGCTAATGGAAGTCCGCTGATGTGGTATATGGCCGATTCCTGGTAACGGGACGCGACGATGATCTCGGTACCATTAGCATGCTGAGCGAATAGCTCCTGAACCAATTCAGGCCGGTTATTATCCCGCGAAAGGTGTGACAGCAATAAGTGACTCAGGTGTGGTGAGCGGTGATTGATGAATATCTCCAGCGCCTGTGTATTGGATAAGTGGCCCAGTCCGCCGCGTATGCGCCGTTTTAGATGGTAGGGATAACGGCCTTTCTCCAGCATTTCTTCATCGTAATTGGCTTCCAGAAATGCTGCATGGCATTGGCTGAAATGCTTTCTCACGTTTTCGCAGGCTGCGCCAATATCCGTAAGCACACCCACTTTTACACCTTTGTATTCCAGCATAAAACTATGGGCATGGGCAGCATCATGAAATTTGGGGAAAGCCAGCACCGCAATTCCGCCTATCATCACCGGTTGGTGGGCAGAAAACGATATGGGCAGATGATGTGCCAGGTGTAACCCGCTGCTTTGCAAGGTGGCAGGCGTAATATAAACCGGCAGATCATACTTTTTGGATAAAACGGTGATGCCGCTGATATGATCGCTATGCTCGTGCGATACAAAAATGGCCCGCACCTTCTTCATTGATAATCCAAGCCGGAGCATCCTTCGCTCAGTTTCGCGGCAGGAAATACCAGCATCGATCAATACGGCATCATGGTCGTTGCCGACGTAATAACAGTTACCATTGCTGCCCGAATTGAGTGACGCGATATATAATGCCATTGGATTTGCAAATTAACCGGATTTGTGTGGGATTTTATAAAAATATTTTTAACACAAAGTGTAAAATATACACATATATACTTGACAATGAGTTATTTATACTGAAAAATAAAAAACGATTTTAACTTTGGCCTGTTGTGTACTTATTAACCAATGCTACCTGGCTCGGGTATTTGATACCTGGGTTAGGTGCAAGATTACACTATGAGAACATCAATTAAATTAATCGCCTTGTTCATGCTGATGAGCAAGGGCGCTTTTGCATCAATTCATGTCAAATCTTATCACAAAAGTAATTATGTAAATAGCCGGGTAAGCCTTGTCCCGCTAAAACACAGCCGGGGTTTTGCCATAATGGTAGATAAAAATATGCCCGGGAACTCGATCGTTATGATTTCGGACATTAACGGTGACGTGTTTTTTAAACAGAAATTGCAAAACGGTATGCGCAACGAAACCAAATATCTGACTACCCAGTTGGAAGATGGTCAGTATACTGTTGAGGTTTACTCTAAGGGCCATGATGTAAAAACCAAATTCTACATATACAATAATGGTCCAAGACGGATTGAAGACATTAATTAGTGTGCTATTATCAACTGCCCGTTAAGCACCGTCTCCAGATGGTGCTTTTTTATGTGTTGAACAGTTATTTATCCTCTAAATCATCGACGAACAGCCTGATCGGCTCTATGAGTGCTTGAAATTTCGCTACAAACATTGTATTTGCCTAATTATTAGTCATTTAAATGTCATTGTCTGCTCAAAAAACAGGTTCGTCTATACCTTTTAGCCGATGGTCTAATATATTTTTTTAGCGCCGGAAGATGTTGTTGCTTTGGTCATTCAATTAACAGAGCATATTAGGTTTTACAATAAAAAAATTAAAAAGATCATGAAAAAGTCAATCGCATTAGGAGCACTATTAGTAGTATTAGGTACAAGCGTTTTTGCAGCAACACCTTTCAAAACTGGCGATAAAGCCACAGACGAAATTTCGTTCGTTCAGCAAAAGAAAGACAACGCTTTTGGCGTAACCATCGCTAAAGAGACAGCAGGCAAAGCAGTAGTTATAATTTATGACGATGCACAGAACGTAATTTTTAAAGATATGCTGTCAAAAGGTGAAAGCGCAGGGAAAAGCTATCTTATATCAAGCCTTGAAGCCGGTGATTATACCGTTGAAGTAGCTTCAAAAGGCCAGATCGTAAAAAAACAAATGCACGTATATGAAGATGGTAAAGCAAAATCATACTTCTTCTATCAATAATTGAGTTTAGGTTATTTAGGTTTACAGTTGGGCATCACCTTTTATGGGTGGTGCTTTTTTTATTTGAAAAAAGTTGAGGCTGTTTTTATCTTTAGCAATGGATTCACAACAAGCCTTACCCGCACTGGACGATGCAGAACTGCGTGTGCTCGGTTCACTAATGGAGAAAAGTCGCACCACACCCGACTATTATCCCATGACTGTAAACAGCCTGATAGCAGCATGTAATCAGAAAACATCCCGAAACCCGGTTGTTCAATATACTGAGGAAACAATAGTATTGGCACTTAATACACTGAAAAGACGTGGCCTGGTGTCTACTGCAACCGGTGGTACCGATCGGGTGGTAAAATACAAACACAACTTTGCCATTGTTTACCCGGTTATCCCGTCGCAGGTGGCTATTATTTGTCTGCTGATATTGCGCGGGGCGCAAACCCCTGGCGAACTGAATACAAATTCAGGGCGGTTGTATGAGTTTGAATCGATTGAAGAGGTGCAGGATCTGTTAACCGAACTCTCATCGGGCGACAATCCTTTTATAAAACAATTACCACGTCGCCCGGGACAAAAGGAGCAACGTTATGTACACCTGCTTGGCGGCTCAACCGATTGGAGCGATGAAAGTACTTTTGAAGAATCGCCGAGAGCATCTTCCGGTGGTGGATTAGAAGCACGTGTTGCAAAACTGGAGCAGGAGCTTGCCGAATTAAGAGAGGCTTTTGATAAGCTGATGAAGGAGTTGAGTTAATTTAAAGACTCACGCAAAAATTAGTAATGCTCTAAACCTTATTTTATGAACATTTTTCAACTAGTGCTTGGTAGTATCTTTCCCCCGTATAAAATTAATATTATAAGGAGTGAGCAGAATAAACTATTTCAGGCTATAATATCGGAATTACCTACTGATTATAAAGAACTTCAAAATCAAGTTCTTTCAGGCAGATTTTGGGGGCTTGAGAATTGGAAATGTTATTCAGGTTTCAAATTTGTGTCTTTGAGTTATCCAGGTGAAACTTATCATCAATACAAAAAGAGGGGGGGAAACTTTAAAATATCTGGAATAAAAGTATTTTCAAAAAGCAATAGGAAGTTTGAAGACGTAGAAATACTCGTTAGAGATAATTTAGTTCAGGGATTAAAGATTTCAAACTCAGACTATCTATTAAAGGAGTTTGATTTGGAGAGAATAGATACCGGAAATGTTATAATATCTACATTCAATTTTCTACCGGATGATACTGATATTTTCTACAATTCATTAAGTCAAGACATCAAAGATATTTTGAATGTTGATGATATTTTCGATATCGATTTTAATGATCGTACCTTCTACGTGTTTTATGACCTCGAAGACGGTAACTATTTGGCCGTGGATAAGAACTTAAAAGTTTACTCGCTGGTTCATGATGCTAAACCAATGGCAAAAGGGATGAAAATACCATTTATTGAGATCTTAAATGAGATTTACAACAATCAATTTGATAAAGAAGTACATCTTAAAGAAAGATACAGAAATAACGGATGATCACTTATGCTTACACCCTGATAGAAAGCCATTTTTACAAATTTTTCGTTAGGCCTGTCCTCGTAATATTTCTAATCTATTACTTGGCGCGTTAGGAGACAAAAAATCTGAAATCGTATTCGCAGTTCTTCTCGGCCTGCTTAAAAATTCAACAGGCCATTCTGTAATTCTTTGTTCTTTAATATGTATATAGTTACCCGGTTCGGGTTCACTTATATATTCTTCTTGTAAAATAAGAGCTAATGGTTCTTCGGTTCCCGGGTTTGCGTTGGAAAACTCAAGTGCTTCTTCATATGTCTCAAAAGCGTAATAATAATCATCACCATCAAAATCGTCAGGTGCCCCGGCATGAGGATAACACCAGACGCGATATTCTAATACGGCGTCCCATACATAACCACCGCCTGAGTAGGCAGCCGCAGGGTATGTACCAACCAAATCAATGGATTTAACTTCTGGATATTTTGACATTTGTTATTTAAAGCGCCTAATAATTTCTTCTGCGCTCAATTTCTCCTGAACACCGCTTGCCATATCTTTAAACGCGAGCAAACCGCTTTGCATTTCTTCACTGCCTATCAGAATGGTATAAGGGATCTGCTTGTTGTTGGCATACTCCATTTGCTTTTTGATCTTGGCACCTGCGGGATACAACTCGGCATAAACATCCTTCTCCCGCAATTGCTGTAGCAACGGTATAGCATATCGTTCCCCTTCTTTATCAAAGCAGCAAATAAGCACCTGCGTACCCTGACTGGCGGCTGCCGGGAACAAGTTCAGCTCTTCCATTACATCATAAATGCGATCGGCACCAAAGGATATACCTACACCAGTAAGGCCTTTCAATCCAAACATTCCAGTCAGGTCATCATATCTTCCGCCGCCGCCAATGCTGCCCATGGCAAC
>Ga0097621_100000068_pt1 | contig 53385 bp, 64 predicted proteins | sample KBSMisM72_FD_73165 | JGI IMG/M metagenome (GOLD analysis project Ga0097621, IMG submission 73165) | Miscanthus rhizosphere microbial communities from Kellogg Biological Station, Michigan, USA - KBS Miscanthus M7-2 (version 2) (version 2) | ecosystem: Host-associated > Plants > Roots >... | reverse complement strand
CGAGCTGGCGCCGCCGCGGGTGCGGGGCCGCGCCTTTGCCTATGCCAACATCATCCAGTTCGCCGCCATTCCGGTGGTGGCCTTGCTGGGCTGGCTGCTGGTGCCGCGCACGCTGTTCGGGCTGGATGGCTGGCGTTTTGTGGTGATGGCGGGATCGGTCGGGGCGCTGCTGGCATGGTTCGTGCGCGCCCGGCTGCCGGAAAGCCCGCGCTGGCTGGCGCAACATGGGCGGTCCGCCGAAGCCGATGCGATTGTCGAAGCCTGGGAAGTCGAAGCCAGGCTGGAAGGCGCGCAACTGGCGGAGCCCGCTTCACATCCTGTGCAACAGGGCAGGGGGCGTTTCCGCGAGATATGGAAGCCGCCCTATCTGGGCCGCACCGTCATGCTGATCGTCTTCAATATCGTTCAGGCGGCGGGTTTTTACGGCTTTGCCTCCTGGGTGCCGACCTTGTTGATTGCCAGCGGTATCGAAGTGACCAAAAGCCTGGGTTACACCTTCCTTATTGCCATCGCGGCGCCGTTCGGACCGGCGCTGGGTCTGTTGTTCACCGACCGCATCGAGCGCAAATGGGTGGTGGCGGGCGCGGCGCTTGCCATTGCCGCCGGCGGCCTGGCCTTCACCCAGGCGCACGGCATGTTCGCCGTGATTGCCTGCGGCCTGGCGCTGACCCTGGCCAGCAATATTTTCTCCTTTGCCTATCACGGCTATCAGCCGGAACTGTTTCCCACCCGGGTGCGGGCGCAGGCCGTGGGCTTCGTCTATTCTTTTTCGCGGCTGTCGACCATGTTCAGCGCCTTCGTCATCGCGGCGATCTTGAAAGGCTTCGGCGCCCCCGGCGTGTTCGTTTTCATCGCAGGCTGCATGGGTGCGGTGGCGATGGTGATCGGCATTTTCGGTCCGAAGACCAAGGACCTGTCGCTGGAGAAAATATCCCAATAAATTCAATAACGTGCATAAAATGTTGATAAAATCAATTTTTCTTGCTTGAAAAATTGATTTTCTCAAGTATCTCTGTGGCGTCAAGCAGGACGCCTCGATGGCCGAGACCCCAAGACCAAGCAAAGACTGGCAGGAACTGACAAAGCTCACCCAAGGGGCCCCCCTGGTGGTGGAGCGGGTGCGGATGGGCGACATCGTCCTGGAGGGCGCTTTCGAGCTGCCGCAACTGGCGCGGCTGACCATGGAAGACCAGATCTTTGTCGCTGCCTTTCTCAAGAGCCATGGCTCGATCAAGGAAATGGAGCAGGTGTTCGGCGTCAGCTATCCCACCGTCAAGGCGCGGCTGAACCGCATCGCCGGCCAGTTGGAATTCGTCGACAACAATCCGGCGCCGCTGGCGTCTACCCGCGGCGATATTCTGGACCGGCTGCAGCGCGGCGAGATCACGGCCGCCGAAGCCATCCGCCAACTGGAGGAAAAATGAGAGGCGAAATCCTTCCCCCGCTCACCGCGACCTTGCATGTGAAGCCCAAGGGTTGGCGCTTCGGCATAAGGCTGTGGCTGCCGCTGTTCCTGCTATGGCTGTTGCTGCTGCCGCTGGTGGTACTGGCGCTGCCGTTCCTGTTTGTCGCCGCGGTGGTTTTCGGAGTGCGTTTCTGGTCCTCCATTCGCGCCGCGCTTGGCCTGCTGGCGGCGTTCCATGGCACCAAAGTAGAAGTCGAAAATTCCAATACCCGCGTCTTTGTCAAAGTGAATTGAGAGGTTTCCAAATGAACGACAATCGCCGCCAGATCCTGGACATGCTGGCCCAGGGCAAGCTCACCGCCGAGGAAGCCGAACGCCTGATCGCCGCGCTGGAGCGGGGTGGCCTGGGCGCGACCGTGATGGCGGAAAGCGACAAGGTCAAATATCTGCGCGTGCTGGTGGACACGATCGATCCGATGGCAGGTCCCACCAAGGTCAATGTGCGCGTGCCCATGCAATTGCTGCGCGCCGGTGTCCGGCTGACCGGGGTCATTCCGGCCTCGGCGCGGGAAGAGGTCAACAACGCCCTGCGCAAGGAAGGCATTCCCTTCGACATCAACAATCTCACGCCGCAAAACCTGGAGGAGCTGGTGGAACAGTTGCGCGAGCTGACGGTGGATGTGAATAACGAGAACACCAAAGTGCGGGTGTTCTGCGAGTGAATTACCGCCACGGCTATCATGCGGGCAATTTCGCCGATGTGGTGAAGCATCTCGCGCTGGTGGCGATCCTGCTGCATCTGCGCAAGAAGGACACGCCGTTTGCGGTGATAGACAGTCATGCCGGGCGCGGCAGTTACGACCTGGCCGGAATCGAAGCGGCCAAGACGGGAGAAGCGCAAGGCGGCATTGTGCGGCTGGCGGATTTGACGGGAGAAATGCCCGAGGCATTGTCAACCTATCTGTCCTTTGCCGGGGAGCGCGCAGCCTATCCCGGCTCGCCGCTGATCGCCGCCAAATTGCTGCGGCCACAGGACCGGCTGACCGCAATCGAGAAACATCCCGGGGAATTTGCCGCACTGGAAAAAACCCTTGAGCCTTACCGCAATTGCACCGTCGAACTGGCGGACGGTTACGCACGCACCGTGAAGCTGCAGCCCCCGCCATCGCGGCGCGGGCTGGTGCTGATCGACCCGCCGTTTGAATCGCCGGACGAATTTTCCACCCTCGCGCAAGCGGCCCGCGAAGCGTATCGCAAGTTCGCCACCGGCATCTTCCTGATCTGGTATCCCATCAAGTCTCGCGCCGAGGCCGATGCCTTCACCGCCGAGGTGCTGGCCGGCGGGATCGCCAAGGCCATGACCATCGACACACAGGTGGCTGCGCCGGAAGGCAAGCTGGCTTGCGCCGGACTGCTGGTTATCAACCCGCCTTATGGTTTTGCGGCGGGTATCGAACAGGTTGGGCGGCTGTTGGGGCCGCGCCTGGGCGGCCAGATCACTTTGGCATGGCGGGTTGGTACGGAATAAGTCTATGGATTCACGTGCTTAAAACGCCTTGCCATTGCTCTTTGGCTCCCTTATCACCGGAAATGGACGGGTGGTCGAGTGGTCGATGGCACCGCACTCGAAATGCGGCATACCTGCAAGGGTATCGTGGGTTCGAATCCCACCCCGTCCGCCAAACCTGCGTTCCGGGAATTGCCTCTAGGTTCCGAGGCGTTCCCGAGACCCGCAGTTTAGGGCCGAAAATGTTGATTTATCTTTCTTCCCAGTTCCGGGCCTTTCCCCTAGGTTCCTCCCTATACCCAAGTGATTTGTGGGAAGGTTTGTGGGACAGAAGCCATGGCTCGTAGCAAGAAGCTGACGCCGGAGCGGGCGGGGCGCGCGGCCAAAAAGCCGGGCCTCCACTTAGACTCTGATGGGCTCTACCTGCGCGTATCTAAGGGGTCGAAAAGCAGCAAGACGACCGCGTCCAGTTGGGTTTTCCGCTACATGCTTAATCGCAAGGCGCGGGAAATGGGGCTTGGCTCATATCCCGGCGTGTCGCTCGTTACTGCCCGCAAGCTGGCCGAGGAGGCCCGAAGCCTCAAGGGCCGCGCCATCGACCCCATCGAGGCCCGCGAGGCTGCGCGCGTGGCACAGCGCGTCGAGGATGCGAGGTCAATTACATTCCGGGAATGCGCCAAGACGTATCTCGCGGCGCACCAGGACAAATGGAAGAACGCCAAGCACGCGAAACAATGGCACGCGACGCTAGAGGCCCATGTCATGCCTACGCTGGGCAGCCTTCCGGTGAGCGACATAGATAGGGCGCTAGTTATCAAGGTGCTGGAGCCCATTTGGACGGTAATCCCCGAAACTGCCGCGCGGGTGAGGGGCCGTATCGAGGCCATCTTGGATTGGGCCGAAATGCGCGACTATCGCTCTGGTGTGAACCCGGCAGCCTGGAAGGGCAAGCTCGACAAAGTGTTCCCGGCAAAGTCCACCGTCAGAGCGGTCAAACATCATGCGGCGCTGCCTTACGCTGAGTTGCCGAGCTTCTTTGCCTTGCTGTCGGAGGAGGACGGCACGGGCGCGCAGGCATTGGCATTTACAATTCTGACGGTGGCTCGCACGACTGAAGCAACCTGCAGCCAATGGCCCGAGGTTGATATGACCGGCGCTGTTTGGACAGCACCGGGGGAGAGGATGAAGGGCGGGCGTGAGCATCGGGTGCCGTTGCCTGCCGCCGCAATGAAAATTCTGCGGCACCAACACAAGGTTACGGGCGGCACCGGCTATATTTTCCCCGGCCTCAAGCCGAAAAAGCCGCTCTCGAATATGGCAATGCTGAAGGTGCTGGAGCGAATGGGGCGGGATGACCTCACGGTCCATGGTTTCCGCTCGACGTTCAGGGATTATATCGAGGAGCAGACGGCGTTTCCGGGTTCGGTAGCTGAGGCTGCCTTGGCTCATGTCGTCGGCGACGAGACCGAGGCCGCGTATCGTCGTGGCGACATTTTTGACAAGCGCAAGCAGCTTATGAACGCTTGGGCGCGCTACTGCACGACGCCGGGTCAATCCGGCAAGGTCATTTCAATCAAGGGTAAGTAGGGAGGGTGAGCGATGTGGGTGTTGGTGGTGATTCTGTATGCATACGCTCCGGGCACGAGCAGCGTGGCCCTGCATGATTTTACGACGCAGGCGGCTTGTGAGAAAGCCAGGGAGTTCGCTGCTGCGACGACGGGCGGCCCCATTCACGTTAATGCGTTGTGCACGCCAAAATAGGGAATGAGCGCATGGAACAAGTGGTATCCGGTGTTGCCGTTGTAGTGGCGTTTATTGCCGCTGGACTGTGGCTAAAGGCATCCTCGATTACTGTTAAGAGAGGAAGTCCGTTATCGAAGGGCGGGTTCTTCAACGGCGATCTGGATATTGTTTCAACGGCTATGGAGCAGTCCTGGTGGAACAAATATGCGGCTGTGCTGACTGCCATCTCAACGCTTTTACAAGGCATAGCAGTCCTGATTCACGCACAGTCCAATACCGTGCATTAGAAAAACGATACGCACGGGCGGCGGTGCCCGCAGTTTGGTGCCACCACGGGGAGACGCAATGTCTAGAATCCTGTTCGACGTTGTTGCGCCGATCTGCGGCGCGTTCGCGGGCGCTGCCCTAAGAGACTGGTGGGCGAAGGCTCGCCCAGCAACGCGGGCAAAGCGCCAGCGGGCGGCTTCGGTGAACTCAAAGCTCCTCACGCCGCCGCGCAAGCGTGCTTCTTCCGAATAATACCCATATCCTCGTCATAGGTCGAGAAGCGATGGACGCGCTCGACGCTACTGATGACTCGGCCCTGTGGCGTGGCCCGCAGTTGATACAGCAGAATGTCGCCACCTATCGCATTTCGGTCGGTTGGCGTCAGGCGCATTTCATGCTCCTGCTGCTGCCGTGTGATGTCGCACAGGCTCTCGATGGTTTCGGGTGTGATGCTGCTGGCGCAGTCCGGCATGTGGGGGTGCGTGTACACCCCGTCGAAGATCAGCCTGGGCTCAAAGTCGCATTCATACGCAAAGCGCAGGCCCACCAGCCGCCTATGCTCCCGGCTCCAGCCAAACAGTGATACGGCGCAGGACTCAGTCCAGGAGAAATCCTCCTCCGGTGGGTGCAAGGTCCGCCCGAACGCCAGCGCCTCCTGGAAAGTCTGTTTGCAAATCGCTGGGAGTTGCTCTCGCAATTCCAAGATGTCGCGCGCCGGAGCCGTGAGGGCGTGATTGAAGCAGTTCGTCGTCATAGAGGAGAACGCCGTGCCCGTGATGACGGCGTCGAGATGGGGGATGAAGGCCGCTTTCGGTGTGAGCGAATAAGGGAACCAATCTCCCGCATCGGTGAAAAGCGTGTCCGTAGCTATTGCCACGAAGGATGGGCTGACGCTGTAGTTGACGGCTGACATGGGTTTGGTTCGCTCTTTTAAGGATTTGGGAAATAGCTGCTTGGCGACCAGCCACCAGCCGTCGCCTTTCTCGATGGTGGAATAACCACGGTGGCGCAGCGCACGAGCCCAGCCCCGGCGTCCATCAATCAAGACCGAGTGGCAACCAATGTGGCGTGCCATGCTTTCAGCCCTGGGGAACAGCACGCCCACCATCTCGGAGAGTTCGCCGCCGCCGAGGTAGCAGTGCAAATGAAGTTGGCCGTCGACAGTCGTGAAATCGACAAGCAGTGCGCTGCGAATGCCGCGCAGAATGTCGAACCGTCCCGCCATATATTCCTGGTGGACCATCTCCAACGTGATGGGGCGATGCTCGTACTCCAGCGCAGCCTTGAAGTAGCCCTCGCAACTGTTCCAGAGGGCCTGCTGGTGACCAGCGACGAGGTTGTTCACAGCCCACCTCCAGCCCGCAACAGGAGAAATGACTGGCAAGAACTCTGCGCGGTCTCGTGGCTCCCGATAGCCGCAATGACTGTGCAAAACTCATGGCGGTCTCGGGGGGCCGAGGCCGGAATGACTTCCACAAACCCCTCGCGGTCGGGGTCTGTGGGTTTGACTTCACTAAACTGTTCGCGGTCTCCGAACCGTGGTTGCGCTGCGGCTAGCGTGGGCTCCGCAGGCGAACCGGGCTCCTCACTCCTAAGCCCCCTTTCCCCTTGCGTATCCCCTTTCCCGTTTGGGTTTCCGTGTGCGTCTCTGTTTGCGTCTACGTCTACGTTTCCAGTATCCGTATCCGTTTCTAGTATGTGCACAGGGTGTCGAGATGGTGTGCACACGGTGTCATTGGTCATGGGCCGTCTCCGATGCGGGTTGTCAGGGCTTGAATACGGTCCTGCGGGGACACGGCGTGGGCTGGGCGACGAGCGACCGGCCCTACGGGCATCCCGCGCGCCACCGCTGCCGCTTCCCTGAACGCCTCCAGGGCGTCCAGCGCGGCATTACGCAGGCTCTCAGACTCGATGACCTCGCATTGCCGCTGCGCGCCCTTATACCAATCGCCATTGGACGGGCCGTTGTTGTTCCACCACCCCGCAATAAGGATTTCGCCGGTCTGCTCGTCGGAGAAGATTAAGCCAGCATCGACCAGCGCCTGCTTCCGCGCTGCTAGGGTCTGCGCGGTCCAGTCAGTCCCTGGCTTTGCGAGGTCGCCCAGAACATATGCCTCCTTCGCCATGAAGCAGCCGGTGCCTGTCTGGTGCTGGCATGTCAGCAGGTACAGATACAGGAAGCGGGTGGGGTCATCCGGGAGCGCGCCGAAACGACGCGAGTCCCAGATTGACCGCCTGACCATCGTGAAAGGCTTGAGCCGAACTTTTGGCATCGCCATTACGCGGCCCTCCTGTCAAATGCGCGCCACGCGCCTTTAGAGAGCCGTACAGACTCACCCGGAATTGGCCTCTGTCCCACACGCGGCCTGTCCGAGAACGGGCTGGCTGAGTCCCGCTGGACTCCAGAAGCGGTTTTGATGCCCAGCCGAGGCGGCATCCCGCCAACCAGAGCGCTGCGGACCACCCAGATCAGGCGCTTGTCGGTCGGGCTGGCGTTTGCCCGCTCCTGCTGGACCCACACGCGAGCGGTGTGCCCGCGCGTGGCCCAATGGGCGCGGATTGAGGCAGCCAGGGCCTCTGCGTTCAGCTTGTTGCTCATGCAGCCTCCAGCACGGCAGGGCACGGCATCGGGGCAGATGGCCCCATGTCGGACGCGACCATCAAGTCACGCGGTGGTGTGGGCAATCCAACGAAGTTCGCCACCTGAATTAGCCGCCATGCGATTTGAAGGGCACCCATCGGGCTCAGTTCGATTACCTCATCCTCATCACCCGGCTCGAACGCCTCCTGCCGGATTTCAATGCCGCCCCAATCTGCATGGCAAACTGCGACCTTCATCTGCGTCTGCAGAACCACATCACCGCATTTCCAATGAAAGCTGCCCATTACGCGGCCTCGCGCATTGTCGCCAGCGCGGCGGGCGCGAACTGTGTCTCGATGACCTCAATTGGCGAGCGCAGGACGTAGCGGGCGTGATGACCCGCATACGTGCCGCCATGCTTTTCCGTCACAGTTTCGATATTGACGCCCAGCTTACGCAGGTTGAGGACGTACCCGCTCCAGCGCGGCCCAGGATGCGTGATAGGCGTGCATCCATCAGGACCGGCCTTGACCAATTCCGCCAGTGCCCAAGCCTCACGGCCTTTCCTCTGACGCTCCTGCCCATCCAGCCGAAAGCGAATGTGCGTGACGGTTCCTGTATCGGGGCCGCTCATAGTGCGCCACCGACCATCGCCACAGCGACAATCACGAAGCCGAGCGACACCGATACCGCGATGCAGCCCAAGATGTGGCGGGCGACACGGCTGATCGGGCCTGCCGTTGCAGGAATGAATGAACTGAAAAAATCCCCATTGTTGGGGGATACTCGATTGCATAGGTTCATAGGGCTAAGTCCAAATTATTGATGATGTGTTTTGACCCCAGAGGCTCCGCGAGAGCGTTCTGGGGTTTTTCACTGCAGCGGTCATGCAGCAATGAGCGCGCCGCCAGTGTCACTCGTGGAAGCGCGACGACGCCCGGCGAGCCAGGTGTCGAGGTCACTGACGAGGTATCCGACCGACCTCTGAGACAGGGATACGAATGGCGGACAGTCGGGACCGCCCTTAAGGCGCGTTTTAGTCAAGGTGGATACGGCCATGCCAAGATACTTGGCAGCTTCAGGCGTGCGGAAAACGGCGGACATGCGGACCTCATAGGCGCGACTGAACCCCGTCGCTTTGGGGAGCCAAGACCATTCTTGGCATCGGGTAATTAGGTGGATGGCAGGCTTCTACTGCGCGCTGCGGACAGTGCGCCTGCCAGCATTTGGCGAGCGTCACGCGCGTGCGAGATGGCGCAGTATCGGCGTCGTGTGAAAAGACTAAGGGCAGGGCCAATAGACCCTGCCCCATTCGAGCAGATTGCTTATGTAGGATTTGTGGTGATGCGCTCTAGGCGCGACAATCACCCTTATCAGGATTTATGCTCGCGCTGCGAAACCGACGCAAGAACGTAATGGACACGCATCGCAACGTACCTGTGGGCGGACTTAGCTGGCCGCGCCCTCCGCAGCCATGAAGGCGTCGCTCGCGCCGCAAGCCTGATCCAGCAGTTCCCCGATGGCCCACAGGGCGTCGCTGATGCATTGCGCCGACATGGGGTGTTCGCCTGCGGCCCGGTCGCTCGCGCTCCTATCACTGTAGAGGCCCTGCAGCATTGATGCCGCTGCGCGCGCCTGGATGACGCGGGCCTGGAGGACGTCAATCGGCTTGACTTGAGTGGCGGCGGTGGCGGCGATTGCTTGAAGCATGGGTTTCGTCCTTTGGTGGGTTGGTGGTGGTCGTCTAGTTGCGGGCTGTTTTTGGGCAGCAAAGTCGATGGGCGGCCCGGCGCGCATCGTGGGCCGTACGGGTGTCAGCTATCGGCCCTCTCGCGTCGAGCGGCAACCTGCTGCATCGCCCAGGCCGTGAACTTCGGTTGGTCGATAACTTTGCCCCAGCTTGTCGCGTAGGGGTTGCGCTGCTCTTTCGGGGCTTTGGGGAATACCGGGCCCTTGGCCGCGAGGTCGGCGGCGAGCCGGTCGATCAGCGCCATCGTCGCGCTGCGGGCCGGGGCTAGATTGGTGATGACGGTGAAGCGCGTGCGATTGGGCGCGATGGCGTCCAACATCGAATGCGTGGTAATTCTGCGGTTAGCCTGTGGCATGGGTCACTCCTGCTGCCGGTTAGGGCTGATGGGAAGTTGGCGCTTCCCATCGGCCCGAATTAGTGATAACACTAATTCCATGAAGAAGTCAATTCGTGTTATCAAAAAATCTCGGGGGAGGCCCAAAACGACGGGCACCGGCACTCTGATAGGCGTCCGGCTTCACGACGAGGCGCTTGCCGATGTCGACCGCTGGGCTGGCGGCCAGGAAGATAAGCCCAGTCGACCAGAGGCCATACGGCGGCTCGTGGATGCGGCGCTAAAGGTCAAGTCGCGCCGCTAGAGCGCAACAATACCAAAGCGGCACCTCGCCAGTGACAGGATGTCAGTTTCAGCGCCAACGCCAAGGCGGATTTGATGCTAACCTTCAGCCGTTCGGGGGGGGGCTGTATGGCGATGAGATTGATTGTTGCGGCCCTGCTGTCGGCGCTGGCGGTGACCGGACCTTCGGAAGCTCGAGGTTTTGGGCATGGCGGCGGCCATGGCTCTGGCCGCGTCTATTACGGCGGTGGGCACCACACCTCTAGCCACGGCGGCTCCTATCGCGGTGCCATCGGTGGATCGTCTCATCGTAGCGGCCATTACACAAACCCACGAACCAGCAATCGATACGGTAGGCATCGCTGACAATGGGAAAGCCCGCGCATCTCGGAGCCTTGCTATTCAGCGCGCTCGCATATTGCGGGCATTCTAACGTCGTGCTGGCATCTGAGACTTGCCAAACGCACAAAATGCGGAACGTCGAAAGTACGGTCAATCGGATGGCCGCGACGATGATTGATAATGCGCCGCTTGAATGCAAACTCATGCCGGAAAAGGGAGGCGCGCAATGCAGTTTCTTGTGTGTCACCGCATATACGATGTCAGAGAGCCAGCGAACCTCCGCGCTGGTCTATCTTGTGGGCATAACCGGACTGCAAGTGAACCAGATAGGTGTCAGCCGGTTCAAAAACGTCATGTATTTAGACCGAGCCACCGCGCATGATGGTTACGGCATGAGTATTTCGGCGGACGACGCCGCAAGACTTCAGCATCAGATAAAGTCAGATCAGATAACAGCGAAGCAGTTCCTCGCGGGTGTCCTGCAGGCTTTCCACCGAGTGTCGACGAAGAAATGACACCCATCGCGCCAGACCAAGTGATGACTTCCTTGCGCCACACACGGGGGGGATAACATGTGGAGGAATACTTGGCGCACCGTGGTTCAATTGTTCTATGTTGCCGTCGTTGGGATTGTTTTCATGGGGCTTCATAATCGCCTGGAGACGATTGTCGTCGCGCTCTTTGGTATCGTCTATGTCGCGGTAAGGACAGTTGGCCTACAGCTAACACTTATGCAGCGAGACTTTGCGATAGGCGTTCAAAGGGAACTTAACGTCATCAAGGCTGCGATAGTACCGGGTTTCGAGATGCCGCGTGACGGCACTTATACCGAAATGAAAGTGCAAGCGAATGCTCCAATTTGGTTCGCCATGGTCGGCCTCGCAGTCATAAGTTTAATCTGTCTCGCTAATTTGTTTTTGGCGTTCGCTTCATGAAGTCTAGCGGATGATTGGCCTGTCGCTCGCAATTTCTTTGGATCGGTTGGAGGCATTTTCCAGCGCTCACCAATTCACAATTCAAGCCCTAACTGCGCTTGCAACGATTGCCGCGGTGGTCGTGTCGCTAGGCATTGCTTGGGCGACCCATCGCACGAATCGAACGAGATTGCGCGCTGTGGCGTCGATTGTTCGCGTAATGGGAACGGGTATCGACCAGAATAACCCTCCTCGCTACCTCGTGGTTGATATAACCAACAAAGGGCAATTGCCGCTTTGGATAGACTGGGGATTTTTCAATTGGCGGGTACCACTTTCTGGCGAATATGGGCAGGTGAACCCACTTGACGCTTACGCGATACCGATACCGGGAACCGAGATTCATCCAGAAGTCGTTAAGTATCCGGCGCAGATTGCACCGCGAGCGACACGGCGGTTCCGATTAAGCACAGTTGAGGTATTTCGAGAGGAAATGGTTCGTGATTACGCCCGACCCGGAAGGCTGCGGCGGGTTTGCTTTCGCTTCCAGGGTGCAGTCCTACTGACGTCCGACCAGTGCCGGTTTAGTGTGCGGTTAGCCGAGTCAGTGAAACGGGAATTGCGGGCAGCCCGGTCGCAAGGCGGATAACATGGTACTTCCGTCGTATGATTTTCGGTGGGAGGCCCGTGAAGCTTTGACCCGCGCCAAGCAAGAAATAGTAGCGGGCGGCGAAACCCACCTTCGATACGCCGCTCTGGAATTAAGGGGCGGGCTGGAGGCCCTCGTATATGACCGCGCCATGGCAATTATCGATGATATTCCGCCAGAGCATTTGAGCATTTGGCAGCCTCGCCAGTTCATGGGCCTGCTTCTGCAAATTGATCCAACTTTGGACTTTGCGTGTACGGTTTCTGCGGGACGAGAGACAGAGGTCGGCCTTCGAGCCCCATCCGAGGCAATGAAGACAATGGGGACCGAGACGCCCCTAACATTGAAAAATCTCAAGGACCATTACGATGCCCTTGGCTCATACCTTCACATGCCAACGATTGAGCGAGCCAGGTCGGGGCACCTTCATGACTATGAAAAGCTGCGCCAGCGCTGCGAAACTGTTGTCGAGGTTTTGGATAAAGTCCTGGCTTCGCGTATTTGGAATGCAGTGTTCTCCCAAACTGCCTCGCTACGAGAGTGCGCCAACGAAGAATGCAAGCGCCCGATAACTCGGCGGCTACCTGACGGAAAGACAGAAATCAATACCCGCTGCTTTGCGTGCAACGTGGAGTACCGGATCGAGTATGGTGCTGGCGATAACCAAGTCGTTTGGGTTCCTAAGCAAGAACGGATTGCTTGCGTTCAGGCTGACTGTGATGGCGGGATAGTCCTTTGGTCTCACGAAATCAAAGTTGGCAGATGGTGGAAGTGTCGCGATTGCGGTACGGCGAATGGCATCCTGTTGGCTGTCGATAAAATTGAACCGCCTACCGGCGCGTAGATGTCCCGCACGCGATGGCCACAATCCTTAGCGGCTGGACTCTTGGTCGGAATCGTTCTCTGTTTGTTCTCGCGCTAATTTGGAGGGAGAACGAGCATGTACGTGGTCTTTGTCGAGGAACTGGAGGCAGGTCAGGAGCCGCTGCATATCGCGCGAAATGTGGAACAGGCATTCGCGCAGATAGCCTGCCGATGCGGATATTCCTATCGGTTCGAGGGCGAGGAGCATGGCTGGCGTTTAGTCCTAATCGACGTCGAGCGCCCGGAATGTAGTCCTGAGCCGATCCATTCCACCTGCATCAAGCCGCGCGACGCGCAGTATGACCTAATGCGGCAAGCTGTTGACGGTAGGCTGAAAGGGCATGTCGCGTTGGAGGCAGACGCTTATCGCCGGGCGCAGGCGCTGCGAAATACCAAGGGTGCGAGCATGCGAGTCGCTGCGGGGGCGTAATGCGCCGCCGTCGTGACCCTCATTTTATTCCCGACCCGGCGCGCCGATCTGACGGCCATAGCACCAGCGAACGCCAGCCCGTCGAGCCAGACCGCAGCTATAAGGTCAACGAGGTGCCAGAAGCGTGGCGAAAGCACGCGCGGGAGCCGTGGCGGATTCTGTTTCCCGATCTGGACTGGTCGCCGCCCGAGCGGGGGTTGAATGTCGACGAAGCGCTATCGTGGAGAGATTGAAACGGTTGAGCAGGCTATGTGGGCGGGTCTGGTGCTGCGTATCACCTGTCAGCGTTGCAGCCGCCCGCACTCGGAATGGGCTTATGGGTTATGCGAGAGAAAGCCCTCGGCCAAGGGGTTGCCTCTGGACTGTACCGTGCCGGGCTTCTATTGCCGGGGCTGTAAGCGCCGCGTGAGTGTGTATATTTCCGCCAGACAGTCTGGCGAGTTCTAAAGCGTGTGCGGGAAATTTACAGCGATGGCGTCTTGGGCAGAGGTGGTCGCCTTTTCCCAACCCCTTGACCGGGCGGGCGCGGGGCGCGCGAACGACGAGCCGGTGACGCTCAAGGTAATGGGCCCGCTCAATGTCATCTTGTGGGACGCATCCGAGCAGCGGCGCAAGGTGGTGCCGATGCGTTGGGGGTTCCCTCATCCCAAGAACTGGAAAATCCCGCAACCGATCCATGCGCGCTCGGAAACGATGGACGAGCTTAAGACCTTTAAGCGCCCGTTCCTGACCGGCCAACGTGGTATCGTGCTAATGCGGACCTTCAACGAGGGCAAGCAAGTCGCACCGAGCAAGACCGAGCAATGGACTATTGACCCAGTGCCCGACTACATGACCGGCGCTGCCTTCATTTTCGACAGCTTCACGCCGCCCGACATCTCACCGTTCCTCGCCTGCGTGCTGGTGACGGTGCCCGCCAACTCGTTGATCCGCACACTCTCAACGGAACACGCTGAGTCCGACCGCATGCCCGCATTCTTGGCACCCGAGGACTGGACGACATGGCTCGGTGAGAATGGCAGCGACCCGGAGGCGGCGAAGGCAGCCTGCAAGACGCGCGAAGGCGTTCGGTGGACGATGACCAAAGAGGAAAGGGCCGCGACCCAAAAGCGGTCAAAACCAACCGTCTCCGACCCGAGCGGACTGCTTTAGGCGCGAGCAGAGAATTTTAGGCATTACGGCTGCAAGCCCTGGCAATGGACCTTTCGGATACTTTCCCACAGTTCGATACCCGGCCACTCACTTTGCCCCATAAAGACTGCTGCTGTTTCGCAAGCGTGTGCGTCATCTGCCGCCATGAAGTTATGCAGAGACTTGGTCACGCCCCGCGCATCCAGATGATAGACTCGATAATTTAACTGCATGCGGCCCCCCTCGTGCTCAAGGATGAAACACTCATGTTAAGAACGGGTGGGAGCGCACTCAGTTGCGTTATCACTTGTGTCCATTATCGACCATCGGCCTTATTTGACACCGCCAGTTGATGAGCGGACGGTGGTTGAATGGAAACCAGCCACACAGCGAAAATGCTCGCTTACTGGGTTGCTCAAGCCAGTATCGTGAGGACGCAGACGCAGATTGACCGGGAACGGAATCCCCGTGAGCGTCAACATCTCGAGGAATTGCTTGTGGAGCAGCGAAGGCTTATCGCGCCAGACTAGACAGCTATAACGGGCACCGCAGCTTCGTCCACGCGCCGACCATTGAGCGCAGCCTGCGCGGGCTAAAACAATGACTTTATGTCAGGATTCGCATCGGTGTCGAACGTCTGTCAAAGTTCCGCTATGGCAGAAGACCCCTACAACCCTGACTACGAATACATCGCATATATTGATGAGTCCGGGGACACCGGCTTGAGCAAGGTTCTCGGCGTTGACCCTCATGGTTCTCCCGAATGGTTCACCCTTTCGGTGGTGGTGATCCGTAAATCAGAACAAGCAAGTTTGGACCGGTGGATCAGCGACATGATTTCAGCCACCGGAAGTCAACAGATTAAGGACCTGCACTTCTCGAGGCTAAAGCCGCTCGCGCGAACAGCAGTGACCAAATATATGGCACGGCTGCCAATCATGTGTTTCGTCATCTGCTCCAACAAGAAAAACATGAAGAACTATAAAAATCCTCGCGTCGAAGCGGCGATGATGCATGTGGTTGATTGGTTCTATTGTTGGATGACGCGCCTCGCATTGGAGCGGGTTACGCATTTTGTCTGGCGGTCTTCAATGCAACGGTTTCACATGCCGAAGCGGGTAAAAATCATTTTTAGTGAACGTGGCCAACTAAAGATTGGACAGATCGGAGCTTATTACGAGTGGATAAGACAGCAGAGCCGGGCCGACAACCTTTGGATCAAAAGGGGAGATTTGCAGTGGGACTGTATTAGCCAACATCTAATCGATAAGGACTTCCACAAAAACCTTGCAGGGCTGAAACTGGCCGACATCTTGGCATCATCGTTTAATGCGGCATTCGACAATAAACAGTCGGGTCCGTGCGATCCGAGTTATGCGATGAACCTAAGACCAGTTGTTGCTCGATACAAAAATAACGCCAGCGGCATCCATTCCGGTTATGGCGTGAAATTGCTTCCTGGCTGGAGCGGGGCGAAGATGACGCCAGACCAGAAGGTAATCTTCTCGCACTATGGCTACCCTAAAGAACTTTGGCAGGACGGCAAGGATTGGCGCGTGCGGGCGTAGATAGAAACGAGCAATTGACCTTTATGATCTAGCGGGTTTTTAGATCAGCTCACTGCCAACCCTGCGCTTCGACGTCGGAGGATTGGTTACCTCCAACTCAGATCAATTGCCCGTTGAAGAATCGCACACTGGAATCCGAGTAGCAAGAGTCTCGACGGCCTTATCTATTTCTTGCCGCAGTTCTGTGTTCCCTCACATCGCCACCATTGAGCGGGAAAAGTGAACTCGTTGACACGTACCGATGCAAGTGCCTCGGGCTGGCGTGATGTTGAGCACCACTAACTCACGCAGCCTAGCGCGCCTGAGCCGCATCGGCTTCCCATTGTCTACGTGACGCCGCCTGCGGTGCTGGCACTTAGCCGCCCAGCAAGCCCTTCGTGAATATCGTATCCAGGCCCATCTTCGACGCCAATCCGTGCGCCGCATCCAGTGCGTCACCCGCCGCAGCAAAAGGGCCATGGTAGCCGAAGGTGGCGTCGCGCAGACCTGCCGAGCAGGTGTGGACCAAATAACCGCTGGTGGCAGTCGCTTCAACCATTACCCAGTCTTGGTCGTCGGGCGGCATCTCTCCTCGTCGCAATGCTTTCACATCTGCCATGGCGTACTCATCACCGTCACCTTTTCCTATTCGGTGACTCTACAATGCCCTGGCGCTCTTGAACGCAGATTGCACACTCGGATGTTTTGTGGGAGGATTTGTGGGAAGTCGTACTTCACCCTACGTATTATCCAATAATATCAGATGTTTGATCTAATTCCATGGCGGACACCCCGTCCGCCAAAAAAAAGGGACCCTTGTGGTCCCTTTTTTATGGCGGATTGGGTTCGGTGAACGGACCCGTTCGACAAAATCCGCGGCAGCGGATTTTGGGCGCGAGGGTCGGTAGCGCCAGCGTACCAACGCCGAGCGATCTCGAGCGCAGCGAGAGACGGAAAACAGCCCCGAGGCTGTTTTCCGCAATCCCACCCCGTCCGCCATAAAAAAGGGACCCTTGGTCCTCATCCACCACTGAACTGTTCATTGCGCTTGATGGGGCAAGTTGCTGGCTATTTTCGGCAGAGTCACCAGTACCGGCAGGACACATAGCGCCACCACCGCGATCATGGCGCCAGGAATGAGCGCCCAACCGCTCCGCTCTGTGAGAAGCTGGGCAACATAAGGCGTAAGACCGCCGAAGATGGCGGTCGCCGAGGTTGCCCCCAGGGCCAGCCCGCTGACGCGTCCCTCTCCGGGAAATTGTTCGGCGGTTGCGATGGCGCCGACCGCGCTGACGGCGCCGGCCAGGCAAGCCAACAACACGGCTCCCAACAAGGCGTATAGCCCGATGCCACTGGCCATCAGGTGGAACAGGACAAGCGGTAGGACCGCGCTGCATCCACCCAACACTATCAACACCGATTTTCGCCCAAGCCGGTCGGACAATGCGCCGGTAACCGGCGTGACCAGAATGACGGCGACGGCAGCTAGGGTGGAGAGCTGAAGCGCCTCGCCTTCGCCAAGCTTGCCGGTGGAAACCAGGAAGGCGGGAACATAGGTGATCCCAACGTAATAGGTGATCGACCCCAGGGCGGAGATGGCGAAGGCGCGCAGGACACCGGCGCGATAGCGGGTAAGCGCCAAGCGCAGGGGCGCGTGCGGCACGGTTCCCTCCGCCGTCTGTCTCAGGAATTCCGGCGATTCCTCCATTGTGGAACGGGCGATCCACACGCTTGCGGCCAGGCCGGCCCCGACCAGAAATGGGATCCGCCAGCCCCAGGACTCCAAGTCTGCCGGGGAAACCCAATGGACGGTGAGGGAGGAGACGCCCACGGCCAACAGGCCGCCGAACTCGCTGGCCGCGGCGGCCCAGGAAGCGACCAGGCCACGCTTGCCGGGATGTGCGCCTTCCAGCAGGTACGCGACCACCACATTATATTCGCCCCCGACGGAAAACCCCATGGCACAACGCAGGAGAAAGAGAAGCCAGCCCGCGGCCGCACCCGCTTGGGCGTGGGTTGGCGCCACGGCGGTGGCGAGCATGGCCAATGTCATGATGGCGACGGACAGCAGCAAGGTGCGGCGGCGCCCAAACCGGTCTCCGATATGGCCGAAGACGATGGCCCCAAGCGGGCGCAACAGATAGGCAAGTGCAAATCCCGCCAGGGTCATGAGCAGCGCGCTCTGTCCGCCGCCAAAAAACACCCGCGAAAGCACGGTCGAAAAATACAGGTACAGTGTGAAATCGTACCATTCCACAATGGTTGAAAATGCCGCGATCGCGATGGATGCGCGCGACAGGCGCTTTTGCGGTCCAAGCAACTCCGTCATATCCACCCGCGCCAGCCTTTGCGGCAGTACCTCGCCGCCACCCTAGTACCGCAAAGCGGCATTTCGCGTCAGTCTCCGGACCGGCCTGGCGGGAACAAAAAAGCCGCGATCCCGTTGTCATTTGGGTGACCGGCATGGCCGATGCATGGCACCCCGGGACAGGCCAACACTGTCCCAAGGCGGTACAAATGCAACGTATCCCAGATGTGTTCGATATTCCGGAGCCAATGCGCGGCAAGCCGCTTCCCTGGCTTACCGCGCTTGCCATGACGGTGATCGTGGTGGTGGCGACCCTGGCTTTGGTGGTGGCGAACGAAGTCCCCAGCGAGAGCCCGCAAGTTACGGTCGACCACTAAGGCTTATCAGACAAACCTATCCAACAACGCGCCGATCCTTGGTCCCGCCATGCCCACCCGGGTGAGGGCGGTCTTTTCAAGTTCCGTGGCCGAGCGCTGGATTTTCTGCGCGGTTTCAGGGGTGGGGGCCTGCTTGACGGCACGGCGCAAAGCGCCCGCATAGCTGACCATGTCCGTGACCGACGAGATGCTCTGTCCCATCGCCGTTGCCTAGCAACAAACCTCGTCCAAGGAAAAAAGGAATGGAGGGTAAGGCTAAGGCGTGGTTAAACAGATGGCCTCTCCGCTAGGTGATGTACGCATGAGTACCGATCTTTCCGCGATGCCGGTCCATGCCCTCTCTGCCGGACTGACAGAAGGTCAGTTCTCGCCGGTCGATTTGCTGGAAGCCTGTCTGGCGCGTATCGCGGCCTTGGAACCCAAGCTGCAGGCATTCGTCCATGTTCATGAGGCGGAGGCGAGGCAGGCGGCCGAAGCCGCCGACAAGGCGATCCGTGCCGGCCAGGGCCTGGGTCCGTTGCATGGCATCCCCATTGCGATAAAGGACCTGGTGGAAGTGAAGGGCCATCCGACGGCCGCCGGATGTTCGGTGTGGCGCGATCGGATATCCACCGCCAACGCCACCCTGGTGGAGAAGCTTCTGGCCGCCGGGATGGTCGTGTTGGGCAAGACTCATACGGTGGAGTTCGCTTACGGCGCCTGGGGCACCAATCAGCATATGGGCACGCCCTGGAATCCCTGGGATCCGGACATTCATCGCACGCCCGGCGGTTCGTCGTCCGGCTCGGCGGTGGCGGTGGCGGCGCGCATGGCGCCTTGCGCCATCGGCACCGACACCGGCGGTTCGGTGCGCATTCCTGCCGCCTGGTGCGGCATTACCGGACTGAAGACCAGCATCGGGCGCATCAGCACCCATGGCGTGATCCCGCTCAGCCCGACGCTCGATACGCCGGGGCCGATCACGCGCAGTGTAGAGGACTGTGCAATTCTGCTGGCGTTGCTGCAGGGGAATGATCCCGCCGACCCCTTGACGGCCAACCTGCCGCCTAGTGCGCCGGTGGCGGATTTGAAGCTGGGTGTGAAAGATTTGCGCCTCGCGCGGTTGCCGGACAGCGAACACGCCGAATTCGATCCGGAAATTCTCTCCGCCTATGACCGGTCCTTGAAAGAACTGGCCGCGATGGGCGCCGAGATTGTCGATCTTCCGGAAGGCGGCAAAAGCCTGCGCGAAAGCGGCGACCTGGTGGGCCGCATTATTTCGGCGGAATGCTATCCCAGGCTGGCGGAGCTGGTGGACAACGCCGCCCTGCCGCTGGACGAAGCCGTGCGGGTGCGGGTGCGCGCGGGCGCGTCGATTTCCCCGCGCGACTATCGCGATGTGCTGGCGGAACGGGAACGCGCCAAGCAGGAGTTCGCACTCCGGATCAAGGGCATCGACGCCGTGCTGACACCCGGCACCATGACGCCGCCTGTTGTGGTGGCGGAGGTGGATCAGAGCACCACTCCGGCTTTGTCGACTCGCTGGGTGAATTTCCTGGACCTCTGCGCTCTGGCCTTGCCCAACGGCATGACCAGCCATGCCTTGCCGACCTCGTTGCAGATCGTCTGCCGCGGCGGCGCCGAGGCGATGGCGCTGCGGATCGGCTGGGCGCTGGAAAGCACCACCGAGTGGCACAAAATGACGCCGCTCGTTTAACCAGCCTAGAAAGAGACCTTGTCGCCGCCTTTCAATTCCAGAATGGCGCGGGCTTCTTCCGGCGTCGCCACCGAACGGCCCAACCCTTCGATGATCTGGCGCACCAGGCGCACCTGTTCGGCATTGGATTGCGCCAGGCGGCCGCGTCCCGCCCACAAGGAATCTTCCAATCCCACCCGTACATTTCCGCCCATCGCCGCGGCCTGGGCGGCGATGGCGAGCTGGTTTTTCCCTACCCCCAGCACCGACCATTTATACTGGTTGCCGAATAGCCGGTCGGCCGTGCGCTTCATGTGGAGCACATCTTCGGGATGTGGACCGATGCCGCCCAGAATGCCGAACACGCTCTGGACAAAAAGCGGCGCGCGCACCAGGCCGCGATCCAGGAAATGCGCGAGATTATAGAGATGCGAGGTGTCGTAACACTCGAACTCAAAGCGCGTGCCGCTGTCCGACAGTGTCCTAAGCACGAACTCGATATCCTTGAAGGTGTTGCGGAACACCAGGTCGCGGGAATTCTCCAGCGCCTGTTCTTCCCATTCGTGCTTGAAATCCTTGAAGCGGTTCAGCATGGGGAACAGGCCGAAATTCATCGAGCCCATATTGAGCGAGGCGACTTCCGGCTTGAAGGTCTGGGCCGGCCTGATGCGTTCGGCGACCGTCATATAGGGTGCGCCACCGGTGGTCAGGTTCACCACCGCATTGGTCGCCTGCTTGATGCGCGGCAGGAAACGGGCAAAGGCTTCCGGCGTCTGGTCGGGCTTTCCGGTCACGGGATCGCGGGCATGCAGATGGATGATGGCGGCGCCGGCCTCGGCGGCGCCGACCGCAGCCTCGGCGATCTCCTCCGGCGTCACCGGCAAATAGGGCGACATGGACGGGGTGTGGATCGCGCCGGTCACGGCGCAGGTGATGATGACTTTGTTATTCAAGCTCATCAGATAATCTCCTTGGCGGCGCGCCGCTTGTGCGCCGCCAGCGCCATCAGACGGCGGTCGCGCCAGGCCTGACGCGCCTGCAATTGTGCTGCGGGCAGGCGCTTGCGCCGCTCCGCCTCGATCTCCTTCAGCACCGGTCCGGCCCAGTCGGCGCGTTCCCGCATGCTGGGCTGCAGGCGCTGATAGATGGATTCGTAGCGTTCGACATAATCGCGCACTCCCCCGGGTGCGTTGAGGTCGATGGTTTCAAACGGACCCATGAAGGACCAGCGCAGGGCAAGGCCTTCGCGGATGCCGATATCGACATCTTCCACACTGGCATGGCCGCCCGCGACCAGCCGGAAGGCTTCTTCCAGCAGCGCGCCTTGCAGCCGGTTCATCACAAAGCCGTCCAGCTCGCGCTTCATGACGATAGGCGCGTGGCCGGCGGCGCGCAGCAGATCGGCGGTGCGCGCGACAATGGCGGGATCGGTCCAGGGCGCCGGCACCACTTCCGCCGCCGGAATCAGATAGGGCGGATTGAGCGGATGCACCACAATGCAGCGCGTCCGTCCCGCCAGATGGTCGGTGAAGCTGGACGGCAGAAGCGCGGAGGTGGAACTGGCCAGAATTGTCTCCGGTTTGGCGGCTGCATCCAGCCGGGCAAAGACGGCACGCTTGACGTCCAGCTTCTCCGGCGTGTTTTCCTGCACATACTCGGCATCGGCCACGGCCTCTTCCAGGCTGGCGACGCCGCGCATGCGGCCGCGCACTTGCGCCACGCTGTTGCCGTTCAGCAGGTCCAAACGCACAAGTTCGGGCAGCAATCCGTCGATATACTCCAGCGCCTTGCCGGGGGCCGCGGCATCCTGGTCCCACAAGGCGATCTCATGTCCGGCCCGGGCAAAACTGATCGCCCAGGCGCGCCCGACAAATCCCGCCCCCACAATGGCAAACTTGCTCATGAAATCTCCCCGATGGGCCGGATTGTTATGGTCTTATGGCCGCCAAAACATACTATCGAACCCCAATATGCCGTGGGCCCGCGCCGGACTGTCAAGACGGGATGCCGGGCGCGCGTATCGGGGATGGTGGGATGAGGTTATTCTGTCTGGTGGTCGCACTGCTGCTGTCCTGTCCCGCACAGGCCGCGCCCGCCGATGGCTGGATCACCCATCCCGCCGCCGCGTCTGTCACCCAATCGGTGGTGCTGCATTTCCGCCATGTCTTTGATGTGAAAAAACCGGCCAAGGCGATGCCGGTCACGGTCACCGCCGACAACCGCTTCATCCTGTTTGTCAATGGCAGGCGCATCGCCAGCGGCCCGTCCACCGGCACTATCGCGCACTGGCGCACCGAGAGCATCGATCTTGCGCCTTATCTCAAGCGCGGCCCCAATGTCGTGGCGGCGGTGGTGTGGGATTTTGTCCGCAAGCCGCCGGACGCGCCCACAGGTGGTCCTTTGCCTGCGGCCTCGGCGCTTCCCCCGCAGGTCGCGCCCATCGCGCAGCAAAGCGCCGGACTGGGCTTTCGGCTGACCGGGGGACCAATCGCGACCGGTGAAACCCGATGGCGGGTTAAAATCGATGCGGGCCATACAGGGGTGAATGGCCGTGCCCAGGTGCCGCGCGGACGTTATTATGTCGCCAGTACGCCGGAAGTGATCGACGCCGTCACCACGGACTGGGACTGGACCGGCCGAAAGGAAAGCGGCGGCGGCTGGACGGATGCCGTGCCGGCGACGGAGGCAGCGCGGCGCACATTGATTGCCGATAGCCTGCCGCCGCAAAGTTTTTCGTCTGTCCCGCCCGGCGAGGTGGTGCGCAGCGACCTGGCCGACGGCAAAGCCTTTCCCCAACATCCGGTAACCGTGCCCGCCAATAGCCATGTGCGGTTGCTGCTGCGGCGCGAAGCGATGGTTTCCGGCTATCCGCAGTTGATGGTGTCCGGCGGCTTGGGAGCCACCATAAAGCTGATTTACAGCGAGGCCCTTTACGACGCCGACATGAAGAAGGGCGACCGTGACCTGGTCGAGGATCGCAGGGCGCTGGGCATATTCGATACCTTCATCGCCGACGGCGCGCGCCGCAGCTTCATGCCGCTATGGTGGCGCACCTGGCGCTATGCGGAGCTGGAAATCCAGACCGGCAAGGCGCCGTTGAAGTTGGAGGGTTTGCGCGTTTACGAGACCGGCTATCCGTTCAAGAAAATCGCGCATTTTAACAGCAGCGACGCCCAGCTGAACCGCATCTGGGAGGTGGGTTGGCGCACCGCGCTGATCGATGCCCATGAAACCTATATGGACAGCGCCTATTGGGAACAGCTTCAGTATACCGGCGACACGCGGCTGCAGATGCTGATTTCCTATGCGGTGTCGGGCGATCCCCGCCTGGCGGTGCAGGCGATTGACGCTTTTGCCGAGTCCGATGCCCAGGGCGGGTTGCAGCAGGGCGCCTATCCCAGCCGCAGCGACAATGTCATCGCCACATTCTCTTTGGCATGGGTCGGAATGTTGAGTGACTGGTCGATGGAGCAGCCCGATACCGCGCTGATCGTCCGTCATCTGCCGCGCATGCGGACCATCCTGAAATGGTTTGAGCCATGGCTGACCCCGAGCGGTCTTCTGGGCAAGAACCCGCAATGGAATTTCATCGACTGGGCCGGGCCGCCCGGCAATAATCGCGAGACTTTCCCCTCCTATGGTGCGGACGGCGGCAGTTGCCTGCTGACGGTGACCTGGCTGGGGGCGCTGCGCCAGGGCGCGGCGCTGGAAAGCGCTTATGGCGACAAGGCGCAAGCCGGCGCCGATACCGCCAAGGCCGATGCGGCGCGCGATGCGATCCGGGCGCATTGCTGGGACGCCAAGAGCGGGTTGTTTGCCGATACATCGGATTTGACGCCGTTAAGCCAGCACATGAACGCGCTGGCGATTCTGTATGATGTCGCCACGCCGCAGGAAGCGCCCGCCCTTCTCGACCGCATCACCGTGCCGGGCCATGGTATCGATGCGCCGCCGGAGCTTTACACCTCCACTTATTACTTTGCCTGGTATCTGATCCGTGCCTTCGAACATGCGGGCAGGGCGGATCGTTATCCTGCATTGCTGCAAACCTGGCGCGACCTGCTCAAGCTTCATTACACCACCTGGCCGGAATCGCGGGGCGACACCCGTTCCGACACCCATGCTTGGAGCGCGCATCCCACCGCCGATCTGTTGGGCGTGATCGCGGGTATCCGCCCCGGCGCGCCGGGTTATGCGCGGCTGCGGATCGCGCCGGTGCTGGGTGACCTCACCAGCCTGGATGCCGCCGCCGCCACACCCAAGGGCCCGGTGTCGGTGAAATACAAAGTGGAAGGCGGCAAGTTGACGGTGGTCATCGAACGCCCGGCGGATTTGCCGGGCGAATTTGTCTGGAAGGCCAAGAGCTATCCCCTGACCCAGGCCCGCAGCCGGTTTGAGTTGGATCGCTAAAAAGACGTTTCGACAAAGGCCGTCAATTTTTCCGCCCTCGCCGATAGCACCGACAGTTTGGGAAAGTCGGCGGCCGGCACAAGTTGCGGAAAATTGTGCTGGGTGAAGTACCAGGCCACGGCGGTGGTGATCTGCGGCTGCATCAAATCTTCCCCGGTAAACCAGTCGGGCGAGGCTTCGCGCTCCAAGGCGCCATAGGCGGCCAAGACCTGGCCGGACACCCGTTCTATCCAGGGTTGATGCTGTTTTTCCGCCGGCCGCTGGTTGCGTTCGTAAATGATGGTGACGACTTTGTCACAAGCGGCCAGCGCCAGGCCGATCTGGCGCAGGGCGATTTCATGGGCGGCGCGATCCGCCGGCATCAGGCTGCGGGGCGCCAGACGGGCGATATGTTCCAGGATCAGGCCGGAGTCCATCAGCACCACGCCATCGTCCGTGACGAAGGTCGGCGCCTTCACCACCGGATTGATGGCCGAGAATTTCTCGAAATGGCGGAAAACCGAAACTTCGTCATGGCTGAAGTTCATGCCCAGGACCTTCAGCGACACCGCCACCCGCCGCACATAGGGCGAATCCAGCATTCCGATCAGTTGCATGACATCCCCCTTTTTGCCGATCGATGCTCGCTTCAGCTCCGGTCTTTGTCCATCGCCACCGCGCGCATGGCGCGGTTGCGCTTATAGCGCGGCGATGATGGCCTGGGCGGCCGCCGGGTTGCGCTCTTTGGCGCCACTGATCACAAACAGGAAGACCTGGCGTTTCTTCTCAGGCGCAGGCGGCGCCAAAAGCGGCAACTTGCTTGGCGATGCACCTGCCTCCCAGGCCTGGGCGCGCTCAGCCCATTTTTTCAGACTCGCAGCCGGATAACCCGACTTCTCCTTGGCCTGGGTGCCCATGATGCGGGCATAGACAAAGTCCGCCGTCACGTCGGCGATCACGGGAAATTCGCTGTCGGCGGCGAAGATGATGGCGACGCCATATTTGCGGCACAGCGTGACGAAAGCTTTGTCCTTGAAACTGTCATGACGCACTTCCACGGCATGGCGAATGGCAAGGCCGTTCACCGTCTTGGGCAGCAATTTCAGGAAAGACTCGAAATCCGCCGGATCGAATTTCTTGGTCGCCATGAACTGCCAGTTCACCGGCCCCAGTTTTTCCTTCAGCTCGGTGACGCCGCTGGCGAAGAATTTTTCGATGGAGTCGCCGGATTCCGCCAACACCCGCCGGTTGGTGGCAAAGCGCGGGCCTTTGACGGCGAAAATGAAGCCTTTGGCCGTTTCCGCGTGCCATTTGCGGAAGCTTTCCGGCTTTTGCGAGCCGTAATAGGTGCTGTTGATCTCAATGGCGGTCAGTTTGGAACTGGCATATTCCAGCTCGCGCTTTTGCGGCAGCTTCTCGGGATAGAAGACGCCGCGCCAGGGCTCATAGGTCCAGCCGCCAATGCCGATATGGATGCTCATGCGCTATCCTGCGCACGAGCATCTGCCGGCATCAAGATTTTTTAGGTTCCGGCGCCTCGCTCGTGCTCGGCGCGCCCAAGTCTCAATTTGGTCCACTGGACCAAATTGCCGGCGCTAACGCGCCGTCGACTTGGGCCCCACAAACGCCCATAGCACGCCATACGGGTCCTTGGCCTGGGCATAGCGGTCGCCCCAGAACATGTCTTCCGGCTTCATGGTTGGCGTGCAGCCGGCGTCCACGGCGCGCTGCCACCAGCTGTCCACATCCTTCACCGGCAGCATCAGGCTGAAGCCGGCGGCGGGGACGTGAGGATGACCATGCTCGGGAAACGGATCGCTCAGCATCACCGAGCCGCCATTGATGTAGAGATGCACGTGCATGCTGCGGCCCTTGTCGTCGGGCGGATTGGTATGCGCCGCCTCGGCAGCAAAAGCCTTCTGATAAAACTCGCCCGCCTTGATGGCGCCTTCGACGGAAAGATAGGCGACAACGCCGCCCTTGACGGGGGGGAGGGTAGCTTGTGGTTCGGCCATGATAATTCTCCGTTAGAATGTGATCCAAGGACGGCGGCACTGTCCGCCATCCGACGTCGGTTCAGACTTTTTCTCCAGCTTCTTTCATCAGCCGGTCCAGATGGCGGCGGATGTGCGCGGCCTCGGCCGGCGTGTTGGCCAAGGCGATGGCGCGGTCGAACGCCGTCCGGGCTTCCTTGTTACGGCCCAATTGCAACAGAAATGCGCCACGCGCCCCGAAATAGTGGAAATAGCCCGACAAAGCTTGTTCCAGCGGCTCAATCATTTCCAGGGCGGCGGCGGGTCCGTGCAACTTCGCCACCGCCACGGCGCGGTTCAAGGTGATCACCGGCGACGGCTGCATCCGCTCCAGCGCCAGATAGAGCCCGTCGATCCCCGCCCAGTCGGTCTCCGCTGCCGTCGCGGCACGGGAATGGGTGGCGGCGATAGCCGCCTGCACCTGGTAGGGACCGGGCCGGTTGTGGCGGATCGCCTTATCCACCAGGGCCAGGCCCTCGCTGATCAATTTTGGATCCCACAGCGAGCGGTCCTGGTCGTCCAGCAGGATGACTTCGCCATTGGCATCGAAGCGCGCCGCGAGCCGCGATTGCTGCAATAACATCAGCCCCGTCAGGCCCATGATTTCCGGCTCGGTCTGAAACAGACGCAACAACAGCCGCGCCAGCCGGATCGCCTCGTCGCAGAGCGGGGCGCGCTGGGAATCGTTGCCGGCGCTGTAACCTTCGTTGAACAACAGATAGATCATCGCCGCCACCGCCGCCACGCGCTCGGCGCGCTCAACCGGGCCCGGGGCCTCGAACGGAACATCGGCCCCTTCTTTATTTCTCTGGGCAATGCGCGCCTTGGCGCGTGTGATGCGCTGTTCCATCGCCGCTTCGCTGACCAGGAAGGCGCGGGCGATCTGCGTCACTGTCAGGCCGGACACGATCCGCAGCGCCAGTGCGATCTGCTGGGTGGCAGGCAGGTCGGGGTGGCAACAGATGAACAGTAGCCGCAGCACATCGTCGCGATAATGAGAGCCGTCCAGCCGCTCGGCCAATTGGCTTTCGGCATCCTCAAGATCGGAAATTTCCTCGTCCGGCGGCAATTGGGTGGTGCGGCTTTGCTTGCGCACTCCGTCCAGCGCCGCGTTGCGTCCTACCAGGATCAGCCAGGCGGTGGGATCGCGCGGCGGGCCTTTCTCTGGCCAGTTTTTCAGGGCGCGCAGGCAGGCGTCCTGAAATGCCTCTTCGGCCCGGTCCATGTCGCGGAAATAGCGCAGCAGCGCTCCTACCGCCTGGGGACGGGCGGCCGTCAACGCGCCATGGATCCAGGCCAAATCGGTCATCAATAGACTTTGATCATTTGGGTGGGGGCATTGGGCCGCGCCTCGGGAACATAGAGTGCGATCGGCCGTATTTCATAAACGCTGGTGGGATTGGCGGCGGAAAGCTCCTTGGCCACCGCCAGCGCGGCATCGAGATTTTCCACATCGATCACATAAAAGCCCAGCAGCTGTTCCTTGGTCTCCGCAAAGGGACCATCGATCACAATGCCGCCGCCGCGCAGGGTGGTGGCGGCGGTGGTGGGCAGCAGCCGCAAGGAGGGCCCGAGTTTGCCTTCCTTGACCAGTTTTTCATGGACCGTGGCAAGCCGGTTCATCACGGCATCGTCTTCCTCCTTGCTCCAGGACCAGACGACATCTTCCTTGTTGTAGCAGAGCAGGGTGTAGAGCATTGGGCTTCCTTGATATCTTCCGAGGACGGGGGAGTATGCCCCGGGCCGACAGGCCCCATGAAATAAATACCGACAGGCCTGTGAAAATATAATTCTGCCCAGGATGCTGTCGGCTTGGCTCTCTCGCCGCCGTCCTTGGGCCAGAACCGCCAAATTGGAGAAGAAAATGAGCCAATATGAACTGACCCTGACCCGCCTGCTGGATGCCCCGGCCGACAAGCTGTTCCGTTGCTGGACCACGCCGGACCTGATGAAGCAATGGTTCGCACCCAAGCCCTACACCACACCTATTGTGGAGACGGACCTGCGGCCTGGCGGGGCCAGCCAGGTGGTGATGAAAAGCCCCGAAGGCCAGGAAATTCCCTGTCCCGGCCAATATCTGGAAGTGATCCCCAACCGCAAATTGGTGTTCACGGATGCCTTCATCGGCGACTGGGTTCCGTCGGGCAATGCCCCCTTCATGGTGGCCACCATCACTTTCGAACCCGAAGGCGGCAAGACGCGTTACACCGCGGTGGCGCGCCACTGGAACAAAGCCGATCTCAAGAAGCACGAAGCGATGGGCTTCCACAAAGGCTGGGGTATCTGTGCCGACCAGCTCGAAGCCTTGGCCAAGACGATTTAATCGCCCGGAAGGATCAAATTCATGACCATCGACCAGAAAATCATCCCCCATCTTTGGTTCAACAACAATGCCGAGGAAGCGGTGAACTATTATGTTTCCCTGTTCGCCAATTCCAGGATCACCAATATCGCGCGCTATGGCGATGCCGGACCCGGACCCAAGGGCAGTGTGATGTCGATTGGATTTGTCCTCAATGGCCAGGAATTCGCCGCCATCAATGGCGGGCCCCAATTCCAGCACAGCGCCGCCAGTTCGTTGTTGATCTGGTGCGATACCCAGGCGGAGATCGACCAACTGTATGGCAAGCTGCTGGCCGGCGGCGGCAAGGAACAAGCCTGCGGTTGGGTGCAGGACCGTTTCGGTCCGGTCTGGCAAGTCAATTACAAGCGCTTGCCCGAGATGATCGCCAGTGGCGACAGCGAGGCCTATGCTCGCGCGTTTGGGGCAATGATGACCATGAAGAAGATTGACGTGAAGAAATTGGAGGACGCCTATGCCGGCAAGTAAGCCCAGGCTGAACATGTTCAACAGCGTTTCCTTGGACGGCTACTTCACCGACTCCAGCAATGACATGAGCTGGGCCCATGCCGGCGGGGACGATACCGAGTTCCAAAAGTTCGTCGCCGGCAATGCCAAGGGCGCAAGCGCGCTGGTGTTCGGCCGCGTCACCTATGAGATGATGGCAAGCTTCTGGCCGACACAAGCGGCGGCGCAAATGATGCCCGAGGTGGCGGCGGGGATGAACCGGGCCACCAAATATGTCTTCTCCCGCAGCCTGAAAAAGGCCGATTGGGCCAATACCATTGTCCTGAGTGGCGAGCCTGTCGCCGAAATCGCCAAATTAAAACGTGCTGCCGGGGCTGGTCTGACCATCCTGGGCAGCGGCAGCATCGTCAAACAGCTTACGGCGGCAGGACTGATCGACGATTACCAGTTGATGGTCTGCCCGGTGATCTTGGGCAACGGCCGCACCTTGTTCGACGGCATCCCCAACAGGCCAGTTCTGAAATTGGCCAATTCCCGCACCTTTAAGAATGGCAAGGTGTTCCTGCATTACACGGTTTAGCGGAACAGTTTTTTATACTCTTCCGGCTTGAAGCCGATAGTCAGCGTGCCTTTGGCTTCAAGCACCGGCCGCTTGATCATCGAAGGTTGCGCCAGCATCAGGGCGATGGCCTTCTTCTCCGTGACGCCGGCCTTGTCGGCATCGGGCAGTTTCCGGAAGGTCGTGCCGGCGCGGTTGAGCAGGACTTCCCAGCCCGCTTTCCTGGCCCAGCCCTCAAGCGTCGTCTTGTCGATGCCCGACACCTTGTAGTCATGGAACTGGTGCGGGATCTTGTGCGCCTCCAGCCAGTTACGGGCCTTCTTCATCGTGTCGCAGTTTTTGATGCCGTAGATGGTGACCATTTCCGTTCCAAAGAGTTTGAACGCAGGATATGGGAGGCGGAGGGGCTCGCAAAGCGGTTAATAGTCAACCCGCGCAGCCCCAAAGATATTTTTGAGGCGTTTGTCGGGACGTGAAGCTCCGGTTAGTCCTTGGAGCGAGCAGAACGACAGCAGGAGAAAGCCATGACGACAGAAACAAACCGGGCGGGATGGGCGACGGCAGCGATCCTCGCAGGGCGCTTGATCTTTGCCGTGATGTTCATCATGGCAGTGAGTTTCAAGCTGATGGATATCAACAGCACCGCGAAATACATTGCGGCCGCGGGTTTTCCCCTGTCAACGCTCCTGGCCTGGCTCGCGGCATTGCTCGAGCTCGCTCTCGTCATGTGTTTTCTGACCGGCGCCTGGTTTTCCGAAGCGGCGCTCTTGGCGGCCGCCTATGTGCTGTTCCTCGCCGTCTCGTTCCATGGACCTTCCCATTGGAAAGCCAACCAGGACGAGTTCGGATTTTTTGCCGATCATTTCACGTTTATTGCGGGCCTTCTTTTTGCGGCGGCGCACGGGCCTGGGCGGGTTTTGACCCTGGAGCGTGGATGGATTGCCCGGCAAGGACAGGCGTGAGTCCCGCTCACGGCTCCTGCAAAGATTGAACGCAGAATATGGGAGGCGGCGGGGCGCGCAAAGCGGTTATCCTTTGACATGACAGGACTGCAGCAAGATTGGGGCCGCATCGCCGCCGAGCTCGATGACCAGGGCTGGGCGATGCTGCCCGGCTTGCTGGAAAGTTCGGCCTGCATGGCCACCGCGATGCTGTATGACTGGGACGATGGCTTCCGCAGCCGGGTGGTGATGGCGCGGCATGGCTTCGGGCAAGGGGAGTATCGCTACTTCGCCTATCCCTTGCCGCCGATGGTTGAGGCCCTGCGCACCGCGCTCTATCCGTGTCTGGCGCCCATCGCCAATGGCTGGCAGGAAAGACTGGGCCGGGAAGACCGGTTTCCGGACGAACACGCCACGTATCTTGCCCGCTGCCACAGTCGGGGCCAGAACCGGCCCACGCCGTTGCTGCTGCGCTATGGGCCCGGCGACTATAACTGCCTGCACCAGGATCTCTACGGCGCGGAAGTCTTTCCCCTCCAGGTGGCTGTGTTGCTTTCGGCGCCGGGCAAGGATTTCACCGGCGGCGAATTTCTCTTAACCGAGCAGCGGCCGCGGCAGCAGTCGCGTGCCATGGCGGTCCCTTTGGCCCAGGGCGACGGCGTGGTCTTTGCCGTCAACAGCCGCCCCGTGCGGGGTACGCGCGGGGACTATCAGGCGCGGATGCGCCACGGCGTCAGCAAGCTCCTGACCGGCCAGCGCCACACTTTGGGGATTATTTTCCACGACGCGGCGTGATCACCAAAGATGCTTGCCGTCGATCGCCGTCACCGGCCAGTCGGCGGCTTCAAAATCGTCCAGCAGCCTTGCATTGACGCAGATGCGGCGCGTCATGCCGTCCCAATTTCCGTCCGGCTTGAAATCGGGGCTGTCGGCATAGAGATCGCAGCCGCAGGCCGAGCAGAAATGATTGTGGACCGCCTTGCTGTTCCAGCGATAGACCGCGTCGCTGTCGGCCTGGGTCATGCGAAATTGCTCGGGCCGGAAATAGGCATAAAGATGTCCGCGCTTGGAGCAAAAGGAACAAGTGCAACGCGTCAGCTTTTCCGGCAGATCGCCATCGATCGCGAAAGCATTGCGTCCGCAGTGGCATCTCCCGCTCAAGCTCAAGCTCATGATCGCCGATCCCTGGGCCGCGTTCATGCTACGCGCGAAAGCGGCTTTGGTTGCGCCGGACTATTTGCCCTTGACGTTCTACCGGGTCCGGATCGTTGGGGCTCAGCCAGCGATAGACAAAGCCCGCGTGATCAGTGGGCAGACTTTTTCCGGCGGCGCGGCGCTGCCCGCCCGGAGATTTGAATGGGGTTGCCGTCCGGGTCCTTGCCGTCGCACAGGCAGAAGGTGTCGCCCGTACGGACCTTGCCGAAACGGGCGCCGCGCGCCATGAGTTTTTCGCGCAGGGCGGCGACATCGGCGGCCTGAAATGCGATCTTGGGGCCCTTGCGCCCGGGCGAAGCTGGCCCGGAGTGCAGGCCGATCCCCACGCCGCCCGCCGCGAACTCCCGCCAGCCGGATTCGGAGCTGATCAGCTTCAACCCCAGGACCTCGCCGTAAAAGCGGGCCATCTCTTCCATTCTGGGCGTAAACAGGATCACCCGTGCCATCCTCAATCTCATTTGTCAGTTCCTTCATTCCGGCCGATCTCGATCAGCGCCCCCAGCGCCTTGCGCGCCTGTGCCACGGTGTCGGCGCCGACGCGCTTGGTGAGTTCGACATCGATACGCTCCCGCTCCTCGCGCTGCACGGCGGCGGCATGCCAGCCGCGCTCGGTCAGCTTGACGGTGAAGCGGCGGCGATCTTCTGCGTCCGCCTCCCGCTTGAGGTAGCCGCGCAGCACCAGGGTATCGACCAGCTGCCCGGCCGCCTGCTTGGAGGCCTTGAGCCCCAAGACCAGCGTGCTGAGAGGGGCAACCCCGTTCCCCATCGCTAGGCTGCCGATCACATACATGCCGTTGTCGGGGACGTCATCGCAGTTCGCTTCCTCGAGCGCCTTGCGCATGGCCGCGCCATAGGTATTGCGGGCGCCTCGCAGCAAGGCGGGGATGACGATGGTGTCGTACCAGGAGTTTGGATCACTCATGGGGCCTCCGAGTTGAGGAGGGGGCAATAAAGTCAATTTAATTGATAGTCAATATAATTGACTACATATGACGTTGCGCCCGCGATTTTTTCGATTGACACTATGTAAAGTCATTGCGAATTTTACTTTACACTATGTCAAGTGAAACGCCCACAAAACAGCGAATTCTGGACGCGGCGCTGGCCTGCGCCGCGGAAAGCCGCCTGACCATGGCTGAGGTCGCAGCCCGGGCGGGGCTATCGCGTCAGGCGGTCTACCTCTACTTTCCCGACCGCGCGGCACTGCTGGCCGAACTGGCCCGCAGTCTGGACCCGCCTCAGGACATGGCGCTCCTCACCGCCGCCCCCAGCGCCCGGGCAACTCTGACGGAGATGATGGCGCGGCTGGCCGGGGACTATCCTCGGCTGCAGCCGGTGGCGCGACTGCTGGCGCCCTGCGAGCAGGACACAAGGCTGGCGGCCTGCCGCCTGATCGCCACCCGCTTCAAGACCGAGGGCGCGCTGAGCCGGCACCTGTCGCTGGACGCCGCAGCCGATCTGTTGGTGACCCTGACGTCACTTCGATTGTGGGAAGAGCTGGTGATCGGGCGCGGCTGGACCGCCGAACGCTACCGCCGCCATATCACCTACCTGGCGGTGAGCGCGCTGACCCACTAGCAGCGCCACCTTTTGCATGACGCAATCAGTCGGCGCAGGCTTCTCGCATACAATCCATATGCGCCGTGCTGTCGATGGGCCGCGTCGCCCCCGCACCGGGCATGAGCGTGGCGTGGACATCGGCGCCGCGCGCCAGGGTCAAGTGCACCGGACAGCGTTCGGCGATCTCCATCAGCCTGGCGCGTTGGGCCGCGTCCAGGCTGCCTTCCAGCGCGATGTCGAGTTCGAACCGGTCCGGCGCCTGCAGGCTGGCGCGGCTGTGGCGGACAGAAGTGCGCACGCGCTCCAGCGGCCAGGCCTTGCGATTGGCATAAAGCCGGATGGTCATGGTGGTGCAGGCTCCCAGCGCCGCGCTCAAAAGCTCATAGGGATTGGGGCCCGAACCCAGCCCGCCAGCGGCCCGTGGTTCATCGATCAAGAGGGCGGCGTCACCCATCCGGGCTTCGACCTGGTATTTGCCCAGCCCGGTCTCCTCGACGATGACCGTTTCACTGTCTGTTTTGCTGGTTGAGGTCATGATTTTCTCCTCTGCGCTGGACATGCCGCCGCCGCGCCATCGAAATATTCAGCGACCAGCCGGCCGGGCCACCTGGCCGGAAGCGTGCCTCAAAAACACAAGATGCGATACACCGGAGCGGCCCGCGTCAACATAGTTTTCGCGTGTCACATAGTTTTCCCGCGCCACATTAAGATTTTTTTTGATGGTGTCGCGCCTTGGCCGATAGCGGCTGCGCGAAATATTACGACATTTCCGCGAAATCCGAAGCAACCCAAACCGCGGGAAGCGTCTAGCCGTTGGAGTGCGAACATGCGGGATTAAATTTTTGTCTCTTGCATTGACGGACATGGCGGGGCGTCGCTTTTTTCCCGATTCCAAACGCATAAACCGAGCCCTGTTCGGCATCTGGTATGAAGAAGACATTTACGACAGCCTCTGCGCCGCGGTTCCGGCGGCGATGCGTGCCTTTTGGTGGCGCATTCCCGCAGCGATGCGCGCCCGCAACCTGATCTTTGTGCATGTGCCACGTGTCGCCGGCACTTCGATTACCCGGGCTTTGTACGGCGAAGGCTGCGTCCATCATCACAGCATGCGTTATTACCGCGCCCTCGATCCCGGTTTCGCGCAAAGCGCCGGCTCCTTCGCCCTGTTGCGCGATCCCATCGAGCGTTTTGCCAGTGCCTATGCCTTTGTGCGCGCCGGCGGCACGGAATTGAGCAGGCTCAGCACTGTCTTCCTGCGCCAAACCCAAGACATCGTCTCGGTGGACGATTACCTGGCTTTCCTGGAAGGGCGCGCGCCCTTGGACCTGGACTTTGTGATGCGTCCGCAAAGCTGGTTTGTGTGCGATCCGCAGACCGGCGAACCGCTGGTCAAGAATCTGTTTCTTTTGGGCGAGGACAATGCCGCATTGGCTGCCTATCTCGCGCCGCAGGGGATCGGACCGCTGCCCCGGATCAATCACGCCCCGCGCGCGGCGATTTTGCCCGATGCCCGCCAACGCCGCCGCATCGAGCGGCTATATGCCGATGACTTTGCCCTGATTGAGTCGGTGCGCCGTGCGAAACCGGCGCGAGACCTGTTCCGCGGCGCGGCAATCGCGGCGGAATAGTTGGGTTTTTGCCCGCCACCACTAGACCTTGATAAACTCCCGCCGCGATCGATCACGCACCTGTGGGCCGATGGCGGACAGCCTTGCTCGGCCCCTCGGCAATCGCTTGATTGCTCGCCCCGCGCGCCGCCGGGCAGGCACAGCTGAAGACTCGATGGAACAGGAAGCTTATCGCCACGTCCCCTACGACATTGATGTCGAGCAGGCTCTGCTGGGCGCGATCCTGGCCGACAACCGGGCGATGGAACGCGCCAGCGCGCTGATCAAGCCGGAGCATTTCTACGATCCGCTGCATGGCCGTATCTACGAGACCATGTCGCAGATGATCGAGCGCGGCGGCGTGGTGGTGACCCCTCTCACCCTGCACGCCACCATGAAGTCCGATCCCGGCGTGATCGAGACCGGCGGCCAGGCTTATTTCGATGCGTTGCGCGCGGCGGCTCCGGCCATTCCCAATGTCAAGGATTACGCCGACATCCTGGCCGATCTGGCGGTGCGGCGCAGCCTGATCCGCATCGGCGAGGATATCGTCAACACCGCTTACGATGCGCCCACCGAAAAATCCTCCAAGGACCAGATCGCCGAGGCCGAAAAGGCGCTCTATGCCGTCGCCGAGACCAACAAATATGGCGAAGGCGCGATGGATTTCCATGAAGCGCTGCGCCGCGCCGTGGAATCCGCCGAAAAGGCCCATGCCAGAGGCGGGCGTATTTCCGGCGTCACGTCCGGCTTCACCGATATCGACAGTCTGTTGGGCGGGTTGCAGCCTTCGGACCTGCTTATTCTGGCGGGCCGTCCTGGCATGGGCAAAACCGCGCTGGGCACCAATATGGCGTTCCACGCCGCCAGGACCTGGGTGCAGGACGTGGAATCGGGGGCGGAATTCCCGCGCGGCGCGCCGGTCTTGTTTTTCTCGCTGGAAATGGCGGCCCAGCAACTCTCGGCCCGTATCCTGGCCGAGCAGACCGAAATCGAAATGTGGAAGATCCGCAACGGCAAGTTCAGCGAAAGCGAGTGGGAGAAGTTTGTTCTCACCATGCAGGACCTGTCATCCCTGCCGCTCTATATCGACGACTCGGGCGGCATTTCCATCGCCCAGATCGCCGCCCGCGCCCGGCGCATGAAGCGCGAAAAGCATATCGGCCTGATCATCATCGACTATCTGCAACTGGTCGAGCCGTCGCGCCGCCATGACAATCGGGTGCAGGAAATCACGGAAGTCACCAAGGGCCTCAAGACCTTGGCCAAGGAACTGAACGTGCCGGTGCTGGCTTTGTCGCAGTTGTCGCGCGGCGTCGATGCCCGCGACGACAAGCGCCCGGTGCTGTCGGATTTGCGCGAATCCGGCTCCATCGAACAGGATGCCGACGTGGTGATGTTCGTGTTCCGCGAGGAATATTATTTGAAATCGCGCGAGCCCGAGGCGGGATCGGCCGACCATGCCAAATGGCTGGAAAAGATGGAGCGGCTGCATCGCCGCGCCGAAGTGCTGGTGGAAAAGCACCGCCATGGCGCCACCAACAAGATCGATCTGTATTTCGACGACCGCTTCACGCGGTTCAGCAATCTTGTGCAGGAAAACTAGGGCTTATTGCGTCTTGATCGGGGTGAACTTTGCTCCCCGCAGCAGCGCCACGACCTGCCGCGGCAGCAGCTTGAGATCGTAGCCGAAACGCACCAGCTCCCGCCGCACATAAGTCCCTCCGAACGCGCGCAGCCCCAGCCGCGTGCTCTCGATATCGGATTTCTCCCCAATAAATTCCTCCTGCCGGGCAATCGCCGGCACCAGTTGCCAAGGCGAAAGCCGCGCGAACAGATGCGAATTGTTGGGATTGAACAGCAAATGATCGACCGGCAGGTTGAAGCTTTTCTGGCGCAACAACAGCTCGGCGGCACGGCGCGACAGGATATAGGCGGCGGCGCCGGTATGACGCGACAGCATCCGGCCCAGGCGGAAGTCCTCGCCCACCGCGCGCATGCGATCCAAAAGCACGCGCTGGCCCGGCGGGCCGTAATGTTCCAGTTTCACCACCGCCACGTCCGAGGGTATCCAGCCATTGCTGGCCAGCAGCGCGGGGGCGCTGGCGCTGAGGCGGACGTCATCTTCCAGGAAGGTGGCATGGCTTTCGCCGCCGGCGACAAACATTTCCCAGGCCAGGCGATGCGACAAAAGGCAGGCTTTGTCGCCCATGGGGATTTCTCCCAGCGGACCGGACCGGCTGAACCAGCGATTCACCGCGGCCGGTGCCTCGCTTCGGGCATCCACCGCCTCGATCCGCTCCAGGCTCAGGCGCGAGGGAACCGTTTGCCGGATCATGGCGGCCAGCCGGTCTGGGCGCCGCGCCAGATTGATCAGATAGATCCGCATGAAGGCCGCGTTAGCATTTTTCCCGGTTTTCCGCCATTCCTGCGAGATGCCCCTGTTTTGGTCGCCTCCCGGCTTCTATATGGTGGGGATGCGGGGAAGCGTTTGACGGATTAAGAGTTTTGGCCAGCGAAATTGTCCTGACGCACCCATTCCTGCGTCCCGGAACCAGTCCCCAGGGCGCCGCCGAGCAGCGCCGCAAAGCCCTTTCGCGCACCACCTCCACGGTGCTGGTGGCGATGTTGCATGTGCTGTTCTTCTTCAGCTTCGTTCTGGGCATGCGTCCGTTCGACATGCGCAATCGCACCATCGTCGAAACCATCCTCACCCTGCAGACCGGCAACAATCCACGCCAGGATTTGCGCAACAACCCCGAACCTGTGGTCAGCGCGCCGCCACGGCTGCTGTCGGCGCCGCTGATCGTTCCCAAGCCGCCTCCCATTCATGTCGAGGAAAAGAATAACGCGGAGGGGAGCGGCACCGACGTTTTGGGCGCGGTGGGCCGCGAACTCGCCTGCAGCGCCGGCAGCTGGGAACATCTCACCTCGGTGGAGCGGGCGCGTTGCGGGATTTATCCTTGGCGCGCCGTCAAGCTGCCCAATGGGTCGCTGGTGATGGTGCCCCGGACCGTGCTGCCGCGCCTGAAGGAAGCGCCCGATACCGAATTCACCGTCAATACCGGTTCGGACCGTATCCGCAGCGATGTCCAGGCCGGCATCACGCCCGGGCAGGGGGGCTGCCCCATTCTGCAGAATACGCCCTGTATCCATGTCACCCCCTCCATGCGTTCGGCCACGGGCGACCGGTGATGGAGAGGGGCGCGCCCGTCTGCTTCTTTGGCTATAAGAGTCCCCATGGGTGAGGGGACGCTGGTTCACGGCACGCTGGGGGATTTCGAAGCGGCGCGGCTGACAGTGCGCCTGCCGGCCATCATCGCCAATTATCGCACCTATCGCCGCATGACCGGCCCCGCCGCCGTCGCTGCCGTGGTCAAGGCCGACGCCTATGGGCTGGGCGCGGACCGCGTGGTCCCGGCGCTGGCGGACGCCGGCTGCGATTCCTTTTTTGTCGCCCGGCTGGAGGAAGGCGTGGCCCTGCGCAAGATCGTGCCCCAGGCCCGCATCTTTGTGCTCGACGGGGCCGATCCGGATTCCGTCCCCGCCTTGCTGCGCTTTTCCCTGACGCCTGTGCTGAACAGCTTGGCGCAGATCGCGGCCTGGTCGGCGGCGGCGCGGGTCGGCGGTACGCCCTTGGATGCGGTGCTGCATGTCGATACCGGAATGAACCGGCTGGGTCTTACCGGCGACGAATTGGCCACCCTGGCATCGGAACAGGCCAGGCGCCTTGCCGGGCTCAATCTTGTGCTGGTGATGAGCCATCTGGCTTGCGCCGACGAGCCGCAAAACAAAATGAATGCGCAGCAATTGTCGCGCTTCCGCCAGGCGCTGGCCATGTTGCCCCCCGCCCCCGCCAGCCTGGCCGCCAGCCATGGCGCGATGCTGGGCATTGAATATCATTTCGATCTGGTGCGCCCCGGTGTGGCGCTTTATGGCGCCAATCCGCAAAAGCCGGAGGGCCAAAGGCCGGAGGGGACGGCGGACGGAACGCCCAACCTGATGCAAACCGCCGCCGTCCTCACCGCCAAGGTGCTGCAGGTCCGGCGAATTGACTCGGGCGAAAGCGTTGGTTACGCAGCCACGTTCCGCGCAAAAAGGCCCAGCATGATTGCCACGGTGGCGCTTGGATATGCCGACGGTATTCCGCGCACCTTGTCCAACAAGGGGATGGCGGCCATTGCCGGTATGCGCGTGCCTATTGCGGGCCGCGTGTCGATGGATTTGATGACCCTGGATGTCAGCGCCTTGGCCGAGCCGCCGCATATCGGGGCCAGTGCCGAATTGCTGGGCGACACGATCAGCCTGGGCGAGGTGGCGGAAGTTGCAGGCACCAACGAGTATGAAATCCTCACCCGGCTGCGCCGGGTGCCAAGGCGGTATCAGAGCCAATGAATTTTCTTGCGAGTATCGGTCGCGCCACTCTGACGGTGCTGGCTCATATCGGCCGGCTGGCGCTTTTCACCGGCCAGGCGCTGGCGGCGCTGGTCAGCCCGCCCATCTATACCCGGCTGATCCTGGGTCAGATGATGCGCATCGGTTATTATTCGTTGCCGGTGGTGGGTCTCACCGCTTTCTTCACCGGCGGTGTGCTGGCGCTGCAAATCTATCTGGGCGGCAACCGTTTCGGGGCCGAAGCCATCGTGCCGCAAGTGGTGGTCCTGGGCATCACCCGCGAACTGGGGCCGGTGATCGCCGGCCTGATGATCGCGGGCCGCGTGGCGGCGGCCATCGCCGCCGAGATCGGCACCATGAAGGTCACAGAACAGATCGACGCCCTGACCACGCTTGCCACCAATCCCATCAAGTATCTGGTGGTGCCGCGCATCGTCGCGGCGGTGATCTCCATGCCCATCCTGACCGCCATCGGCGACAGTATCGGCGTGCTGGGCGGTTATGTCGTGTCGGTCTATACCCTTGATTTCAACGGCACCGGCTATCTCAAGAACACCGTGGATTTCGCCCATAGCGAAGACATCACCTCCGGCTTGATCAAGGCGGCAGTGTTCGGCTTCATCGTGGCGCTGATGGGTTGCTACAACGGCTTCAATTCTAAGGGCGGCGCCCAAGGCGTGGGCAATGCCACGACCAATGCGGTGGTGGGCTCCTCGATCATGATCCTGGCCGCCGACTATGTCCTCACCGCTTTGTTGTTCCACAAATGAGCACACCAAAGATCCAACTGATCGGCGTCAAGAAGCGCTTCGGCTCCAAGGTGGTGCTGGACGGGGTCGATCTGACCGTCGAGCCGCGCTCCTCACTGGTGATCATTGGCGGGTCAGGCACCGGAAAATCGGTGACCATCAAGTCCATCCTGGGCATCATCCGTCCGGACGAGGGCACCATCCTGGTGGATGGCGAAGATGTCACCCACATCAATGGCGCCGGCCGCGACCGGGTGTTGAAGAAATTCGGCATGCTGTTCCAGGGTGGCGCCTTGTTCGACAGTCTGCCGGTCTGGGAAAACGTCGCCTTCGGCCTGATCCAGGGGCGCGGGATGGCCCGCAGCCAGGCGCGCGATATTGCCATTCAAAAGCTGGCCAAAGTCGGCCTGACCGAGGACGTTGCTTACCTGTCGCCGTCCGAACTGTCGGGCGGCATGCAAAAGCGCGTCGGCCTGGCCCGCGCCATCGCCGCCGATCCCGAGATCATTTTTTTCGACGAGCCCACCACGGGCCTGGACCCGATCATGGCCGATATCATCAACGATTTGATTGTCTCCACGGTGAAGGATGTGGGCGCCACCGCGCTGTCCATCACCCACGACATGACCTCGGCGCGGAAAATCTCCGACAAAATCGCCATGCTTTATGGCGGCAAGATCATCTGGCAGGGGCCTACCGGCGAGATCGACCGTTCTGGCAATCCCTATGTCGAGCAGTTCATCCACGGCAGAGCCGAGGGTCCGATCAAGATGGCGGTGAAAGCGTAAGGCGGTGAAAGCGTAAAAGGTCCCGCCCTTGACGGTCGTGGTATAAGAGAATCATGGCCAAAACCGCTTCCTATGTTTGCCAGTCCTGCGGCGCCACCCATGCCAAATGGTCGGGCAAGTGCGAAGCCTGTAGCGGCTGGAACACCATCACCGAAGAGGGCGTCGCCCCGCCTCTCGGGTCGGGTGCGACCCGAAGAACAAAAGGCCGCAAGATCAGCCTGGAAGACCTGAAAACCGAGGACGCGCCGCCCAAGCGCCGTCCTACGGGCATCGGCGAATTCGACCGGGTCACCGGCGGCGGTCTTGTTCCCGGTTCTGCGCTGTTGGTGGGCGGCGATCCCGGCATCGGCAAGTCCACCATCATCCTGCAGGCGTTGGGCAAGTACGCCCAGGCCGGCGGCCATGCGATCTACATATCCGGCGAAGAGGCGATGGCGCAGGTGCGCATGCGCGCCGCCCGCATGGGACTTTCCGACGCGCCTTTGATGCTGGGCGCTGCCACCAATGTGGAAGATATTCTGGCGACCTTGGAATCCGGCAAGCCGCCGGACATCGTCGCCATCGATTCCATCCAGACTTTGTGGACCGGGGCGCTGGATGCGGCGCCCGGCACTATCGCTCAGGTGCGCACCGCCAGTTTCGATCTGGTGCGCTATGCTAAAGCCTCGGGCGCGGCGTTGCTGCTGGTCGGCCACGTCACCAAGGACGGCCAGATCGCCGGTCCCAAGGCGGTGGAACATCTGGTCGATGCGGTGCTCTATTTCGAAGGCGAGCGCGGTCATCATTTCCGGGTGTTGCGGGCGGTGAAGAACCGTTTCGGCGCCACCGACGAAATCGGCGTGTTCGAGATGACCGGCAAGGGGCTGGCGGAAGTCGCCAATCCCTCGGCGCTGTTTCTGGGCGACCGTAAATCCGCTGCGCCGGGCACGGCGGTTTTTGCCGGGCTGGAAGGCACGCGGCCTTTGTTGTGCGAAATCCAGGCGCTGGTTTCCCCCACCTCTTACGGCACCCCGCGCCGCGCCGTGGTGGGATGGGACACCGGCAGGCTCGCGATGATCCTGGCGGTGCTGGATGCCCGGGCCGGGGTTGGAATCGGGGCCAGCGATGTCTATCTCAACGTCGCGGGAGGCTTGAAGATCGGCGAGCCCGCGGCCGACCTGGCGGTTGCCGCCGCGCTTGTGTCCTCATTTGGTGGAGAAGCCTTGCCGCGCGACACGGTGTTTTTCGGGGAGATTTCGCTATCGGGCGACGTCCGCCCGGTGCCGCAGGCCGAAAGCCGCCTCAAGGAGGCCGCCAAGCTGGGTTTTCGCAGTGCCTTTGTTCCGGCCGGAACCTTGAAAAACTCTGGGGCCGCCGCCGTCGGCCTGGCGTTAACCGAGATTACCAGCGTCGCCGAACTGCTGAGATTTGTCCCTGAACCCACACTGAGAAGGGAAAAAAGCCCGGGCCGTGGTAAAGTCGAATCATGAGCCCGCAATCGTGAGTCCGGAGTCATGAGCCTGTCGGTCACCTTCATCGATTGCCTGATCGTGCTAGTCGTCGTGGTGTCGGCCGGTTATGCCGCCTGGCGCGGCTTCATCTGGGAAACGCTCACCATATTTTCATGGGCGGCGGCTTGCATCGCCTGCCTCTATTTCGGTCCCTATATCATTCCTTTGACCAGAAGCCTGGTGGGCGAAGGATGGCTGGCCAGCCTGCTCGGTTATGTCTCGGTGTTCCTGGCGATCTTCATTCCCTTTGCCTTCATCAGCCACCGGTTCAGCGAAACCGTGAAACATTCCCCCATTGGCCCCCTGGACCGGGCGGCCGGCGTGGCCTTCGGCGTGGTGCGTGGGCTGGTGATCCTGGGATTGGCCTATATGGCATTCACCTATTTCGTGCCTATTCGCAGCCAGCCCGGCTGGCTCACCGAGGCGCGGCTACTGCCGATCGTTCAAACCACGGCCGACGTCATGTTGTCGGCGGTTCCCAATCAGCCACACGATTACACGTATCTCCCGCAACATGAAGTGATACGCCAGGCGCCCTCCCAGGTGGAACAACGCGCTTCCAATTCCCCTGAAAATTCAACCCGCCATGACCCTATGGCAGAGCTGATCCGCAGGAATGAAAAGGCCAATAGTGTCCCAAAAAGCACCACGGAACCGGTGCAGCAGAAGAGCGCAGCCAAGGTCACGAAATCTTATGGCGCCAAGGACCGCCAGGCGCTAGACAAGCTCGTAGAGACCGGCGGGAGCCGATGACCGGCCAAAGCGAACATATTTGGGACTTGTCCCTGGAAAATGGCGACACGCTGCATGAGGAGTGCGGCGTGTTCGGCATTTTCGACCATGCCGATGCCGGCGCGCTGTCGGTGCTGGGCCTGCATGCGCTTCAGCATCGCGGCCAGGAAGCAGCTGGCATCGTTACCTATGACAGTGGCCATTTCATCTCCGAGCGTCATATGGGCCTGGTGGGTGATGCCTTTGGGCGCGGCTCCGCCGCCGCCAGAAATCTCAAGGGCCGTTTTGCCATCGGCCACAACCGCTATTCCACCGCCGGCGGCAGCCGCGCCAGCAACATCCAGCCGATCTTCGCCGATCTGGCGGGCGGTGGGCTGGCGATTGCCCATAATGGCAACCTGACCAATGCCCATACCCTGCGCCAGGAACTGGTGGGGCAGGGCGCGATCTTCCAATCGACCTCCGATACCGAAACCATCGTCCATTTGACGGCGCGCAGCACCAAGTCGCGCATCGTCGACAAGCTGATCGACGCGCTGTGCCAAGTGCAGGGTGCTTATTCGCTTGTGGCGCTGACCAGCAAGAAGCTGATCGGCGTACGCGATCCCCATGGCGTGCGCCCGCTGGTGATGGGCAATCTGGACGGGGCGGTGATCTTCGCGTCGGAAACCTGCGCTCTGGACATTATCGGCGCCGAATATGTCCGCGACATCAAGCCGGGCGAGATGGTGGTGGTGGACAAGGAAGGCATCCGCAGCCACTTCCCCTTCAAGCCGCAATCCCACCGTTTCTGCGTTTTCGAATATATCTATTTCGCGCGCCCGGATTCCACCCTGGAAGGCCGCAATGTCTATGAAGCGCGCAAGAATATCGGCGCGGTTCTGGCGCAGGAAGCTCCCGTCGCCGCCGATATGGTGATCCCGGTGCCCGACAGCGGCGTGCCCGCGGCGCTGGGCTATGCCAATGCCGCCAACATTCCCTTCGAGCTGGGCATTATCCGCAATCATTATGTCGGGCGCACCTTCATCGAGCCGTCGGATTCCATCCGCCATCTGGGCGTGCGGCTGAAGCACAATCCCAATCGCGCCAAGCTCAAGGGCCAGAAGGTGGTTCTGGTCGACGATTCCATCGTGCGCGGCACCACCTCCAAGAAGATCGTGGAGATGGTGCGCGACGCCGGCGCCGCCGAGGTGCATTTCCGGGTTTCCTCGCCGCCCACCACCCATTCCTGCTTTTATGGCGTGGATACGCCCAATACCGACGATCTTCTGGCGCACAAGATGGATGTGGAGCAGATGCGCCGCTTCATCGGGGCGGACAGCCTGGCCTTCATCTCGATGAACGGGCTTTACCGCGCCATGGGCAAGGCGGAGCGGATGGCCAGCGCGCCGGATTTCTGCGACGCCTGTTTTACCGGGGATTATCCCATTTCGCTGACCGATATCAGCGGCGGCACGCGACAATTGTCGCTGCTGGCGGACGTCGCCTAGGAACCCGCCATGCAACCCGGCGAAAAACATTCCCTTGAGGGACGCATCGCGCTTGTCACTGGCGCCTCACGCGGCATCGGCCGCGCCAGCGCCATCGCCCTGGCCAAGGCAGGGGCGCATGTGATCCTGGCCGCCCGCACCGTGGGCGGGCTGGAAGAAACCGACGACGAAATTCAGAAAGCAGGCGGCACGGCCACCCTGGTGCCGATGAATCTGCGCGATGGCGATGCCATCGACCGGCTGGGCGCCTCGATCTATGAGCGTTGGGGCCGGCTGGATGCCTTCATGGGCAATGCCGGGGTGCTGGGCCAGTTGACCCCGCTGGCGCATCTGGACCCCAAAATTTTCCAGGAAGTGATGGAGGTGAATGTCACCGCCAACTGGCGGCTGATCCGTTCACTGGACCCTTTGCTGCGGCTGTCCGATGCCGGGCGGGTGCTGTTCGTCACATCGGGTGCGGCGCGCAAGCACATCGCCTATTGGGGCGCCTATGCCTTGTCCAAGTCGGCGCTCGAGATTCTGGCCCTGACCTATGCGGTGGAATGCGAGACCACCAACATCAAGGTCAACCTGATCAATCCGGGACCGATGCGGACCCTGATGCGCAAGAAGGCGATGCCAGGCGAGGACCCGGCCTATCTGGTCAAGCCGGAAGAGATGGCCTTCAAGGTGGTCGAGATGCTGTCACCGGCTTACGATCGCAATGAGACGATTATCAATTTTCAAAAGTGAGCAACCGGTGCGCGGGACGCGCACGCGCATGTCCAGTGGACATGCGTGATGTTGCGAACGCCGCGAGCTTGGGCGAGCGGCTGCAGCTCACTTCTTCGTCGCGTATGGATTTTTGGAATTCCGCACACTGAACCGCAGCGGCGTGCCTTTGAGATTAAAGGCCTCGCGCAAGCCGTTCTGCAGATAGCGCAGATAGGCCTCGGGCAGGGCGTCGAGTTGGTTTCCGAACAACGTGAAGCTGGGTGGGCGCGCCTTGCGCTGGGTCATATAGCGAATCCGCACCCGCCGCCCGCTGATGGCTGGGGTGGCATGGCGTTGCAGCGCCTCGCCCAGGAAGCGGTTGAGCGTGGCGGTGGAAATACGGGTGTTCCAGGCGGTGTCGGATTCGGTGATGGCGGCTTCCAGCCGGTCCAGGCCTTCGCCGGTGCGCGCCGAGGTGGCGATCAGCGGCGCTCCCGCCACCTGGGGCAGCAGCCGGTCGAGTTTTTCGCGCATCCGCGAGATCGCGCCCGCCTTGTTTTCCAGCAGGTCCCATTTGTTGATGGCAAAGACAATGGCGCGGCCTTCTCGCGCGATCAGGTCGGCAATAGTCAGGTCCTGTTTTTCGAACGGCGCGGTGGCGTCGATCATCACGATCACGCAATCGGCGAACCGGATGGCTTCAAGCGTGGAGGCCACCGACATTTCCTCCAAGGTCTCACCCGCCACGCGAGCTTTCTTGCGCAGTCCGGCGGTGTCGTGCAGCAGGACGTCACGGTCACCGGACGCCCCGCCTCTGACTGTCCAGGGCGCGGTGATGGCATCGCGCGTTAGCCCGGCTTCCGGGCCGGTCAGGGAACGTTCCTCGCCCAGCAGTTGGTTGAACAGGCTGGACTTGCCGACATTGGGCCGTCCCACCAGCGCCAGCCGCAGCGGACGGTCCAGGTAATTGACGACGACGTCTTCTTCCGGCTCGTCCTCTTCGGAAAATTCTTCGTCTTCGTCCTGCTCGGTTTTTTCTTCTTCCGCGCCGCCCAATGGCGCTAGAGCCTCCAGCGCCGCGACAATCTCCTCCATGCCCAGATTGTGTTCCGCCGAAATCGCAATCGGCTCGCCGACACCCAGGCCATAAGCCTCCGCCGGCGGCGTGACGCGGCCTTCGCATTTGTTGGCGGCCAGGACCACCGGTTTGCCCGATTTGCGCAGTGCCTGCGCGATGATCTGATCGCCCGCGGTTACGCCGGCGCGGGCGTCGATCACAAACAGCAAGGCTTCGGCGTCTTCAATCGCCGTCATGGTCTGCCGGGTCATGCGATGGGCGATGCTGCCGGTCGCCGCATCCTCGAAACCGGCGGTGTCAATCAGCTGCAAGGAAAGCCCGGCATATTCCGCCTCCACCGCCTGGCGGTCACGGGTCACGCCGGGCGTATCGTGAACGATGGCCGCGGTGCGGCCCGCCAGCCGGTTAAAGAGGCGAGACTTGCCGACATTGGGACGGCCTACGATGGCGAGTTTCAGTGGCATCGCACATCTTACCGCAGCGCCACGAGTTCGGCATCGGAGGTGTAGAGATACAGGGTGCCATTGGCCACGACCGGGGCAATGGTGGTGCCCGTGGGTATCTCCACCCGTCCCGTCAGCTTGCCGTCATAGGGCGAAATCGCCTCGGCATAGCCATTGGACGAGACCGTGATCAGCTTGTCGGATACCAGCACCGGCCCCGCCCAAATGATGGGGTCCTTTTTGTATTCGGGATTGCCATATTGCGGCATCTGGTGAATCCAGCGGACCTTGCCCTCCTTGCGGGTCAGGCAAATCACCCGGGCATTGTTGTCCAACACGTAGATATAATCGCCGGCCGCCCAAGGCGTCTGGATGCCGCCGATATCGCGCGACCATAAGCGGTCGCCGGTATTGATGCTGAAGGCCGCCATCAGGCCCGATTGGCTGATGGCATAGACCACACCGCGATCGATCACCGGCCGTCCGGCGATGGTATCCAGCGAGGACAGGGCCGTGACACGGCCGCTGCGCGAAAGCACGTCGTTCCAGCCGACCTGACCATTCTGCACCCGCAGGGCATAGATTTCGCCGGAGGTATAAGGCGCGATCACGGTCTCACCCGAAACCGCGGCATTGGTGGAGGCCAGGATGCCGGCGGGGTCCGAGATGCCCTGATGGTCCCACAGGTTGCGGCCGTCATTTTCGGCCAGGGCATAGAAGTGATTGTCGTGGGTGGAAACAAAAAGGCGGCCGCCGTTCACCGTCGGAGCGTTGACGATGGGCATGCCCAGATCCTTGCGCCAGATATCGCGTCCGGTTCGCGCATCCAGACAGATCACCACGCCGAAACCGGAGGTGACGAAAATCTTTCCATCGTCATAGGCGACGCCGCCGCCCATGCCCTGCGGCGGATCGATGGTGTTGTGCTTGCCCAGCAGGCCCCAAAGGGTAGGCCAATCCGTGCCGTTGCGGGGTGCCAGGCTGCGGTCCCATACCGGGCGGCCGTCGCCCGCGCGGAAGGCAAAGACATGCGCCTCGGAATCCTGGACATAGATCAGACCTCCGGCCACCACCGGCGGCGAGGTAAGGTGTGAATCCGTGTCGTCGCCCTTGCCGGCATCCTGACTCCACACTTTGCGCAGGCGCCCCGGCGCAGCCAGGTGGTACATGGCGTTGGAGGCATAACCACCCGGCAGCGGCCATTCCGGATTGCGATAAGGCGGCGGCAACTGGATGGGCGTGGCGGCCAGGGCGGCATCGGTTTTCAGCTCGGAGTCCAGCGACATCACTGGAATGCGTACGCCGCGCAGATTGGATTTCTTGCCATTGCTGGCAAACCAGCTGCCGACCTCGTCGAACACCGAACAGCCGCCGAGCAGCATCGAAGCCGCAGCCAGCACCAGGCAAATACGGACGATACGAGATTTCATTTATTTTGCCGGCGCGGCTGCGGTTGCGGGCGGATTGGGCTCGGCCACCGGATTGGGAGCGACGGCATCCGGGGGCACGGTGCCGTAAGATGTGGCGCCGCCATTCTTCAGAAAATCGGCCATCGCCTTGGCGCGGGCCCGCAATCCTTCCGGACCTTCGGGAGCCAGCGCCAGCTCGTTATACTTGGCCAGCGCGGACTTGGTGTCCATGGCGCGATAATCGGCATAAGCCAGCACTTCGCGGGCGTTGGACCGCCAGGCATTGCCCGGCTGGTCCAGCGGCTTGAGCAGGTCAGCCAGGTCCGCGCGTGAAGCGCTTTCGGCCAGGCCCCAGGCGGCGCGGAGTCGCGCCACCGATCCAATCGGGCCGCTATCGTCCTTGGCGATCTGTTTGTAGAGCTCGATCGCGCCATCGCGCTGTCCCGATGCGAACATCGCGCCCGCTTGCGAAAGACGCGCCAGGCCGCTGTAACCCTTGGGCGCGTTGCGCGCCAGATCGGCAAAAGTGCTGGCAGCGGCCTGTGGGTTGGTGATGCGCTGCGCGGCGACGAAGGAGTCCGAAAATTTCTGGCGTTCCTCCAATTCATGGCGTTGCCAGAATTGCCAGCCTGCGATGCCGGCGAACAACAGCACCAGGGCCGCGATGGCATAATTGCCATAAGCCTTCCAAAGCTTTTCCAGCCGCTCGCGCCGAACGTCTTCCTCGACTTCGCGGAAAATATCACTCACAGGCCACTTTCCTTTGTTTGGCCCCTGGAGGGGCCGGGGCCTAGTTTTGGCCCTTGGAGGCCGGGCTCTTGTGAAGCCTTTGACAGGGCGTGTTAATTAGCCCGCGCACCGGCCGCGCGCAATGTACCCAGACGTAACAATCCGGCCCCAAAAGCGCCTTTGAAGGGCTTTTTTGGGTCGCACGGCCTTGCAGCTACGCCTGACCGGTGCTCCCGGCTTTTTTCATGGGGTAGACATTTTCCGCCCCCGGGAAGCGGCGCATCCGCACATCCTTGGCATAGGCCTGGACCGCCGCCTCGATCGCCGGGCCCAGTTGGGCATATTGGCGCACGAATTTGGGCGGGTTGGGATTGAGGCCCAGCATGTCCTCCATCACCAGCACCTGTCCGTCGCAGGCGGGGCTGGCGCCGATGCCGATGGTGGGGATGGCGATGTCCTGGGTGATCCTGGCGGCCAGCGGTTCGGCCATGCCTTCCAGCACCACCGCGAAGGCGCCGGCATCCGACACCGCCTTGGCGTCGGCCAGAAGCGCGGGCCATTCCGCTTCGGTCCGGCCCGTGGTGCGGAAGCCGCCCTTCACATGCACCATCTGCGGTGTCAGCCCGATATGGCCCATCACCGGAATCCCGCGTTGGGTGAGGTAGTGAATGGTTTCCGCCATGCGGGTACCACCTTCCAGCTTGACCGCGGTGGCGCCGGTTTCCTGGATCACGCGGGCGGCATTGCGGAAAGCCACCGCTGGGCTTTCTTCGTAACTACCGAACGGCATGTCCACTGTCACCAGCGCTCGCTTGGAGCCGCGCATCACCGCCTTGGCGTGGGTGATCATCATGTCCAAGGTCACGCCCAGGGTGGTTTCCAGTCCATGCATCACCATGCCCAGACTGTCGCCCACCAACATCAGATCGACATGTTGATCCAGCAGCCGCGCGGTGTGGGCGTGATAACAGGTGAGACAGACGATGGGCTCGCCGCCTTTATGGGCTCGGATTTCGGGAACCGTAATGCGCTTGAGCTGAGTCTGAACCGACATGCGGGCCTCCAGGGCCAAAGAAGCGGGGGGAACATACCCCAGCCCAGCCGCTTAAAATAATCTGGGCTGCCCCGCTCCAGGGACAAGGCTCCGGGATAGTGCATGCAGATATAACAATATCTTTATATGTCTATTGACATGGCCCTGACGAAAGGGTCTGATCGCGTCCGATAGTTCCCGAAAGGGATTAATAGGGAATCCGGTGAAACAGCCGGAGCTGCCCCCGCAACTGTCAGCGGCGAGTCCTGGGCCGATACACCGTCACTGAACGCCTGCGCGTTCGGGAAGACAGCCCAGGGCGAAGACCCGCGAGCCAGGAGACCTGCTATCGAGTGTCACGCTGGGCCTTTGGAGGAACGGAGGGTTCCTGCCAGCCAACGATCGCTTCGTGAAGCGGTGACACGCGTACGCACGCTCTTTCGACAGGAGCGGCGATACGCCCTGTCAACCCTGTCTCCAAACGGAGTGTATCGCATGACCGCAAAAATTCTTTCTTCCAATCTCGGTTTTCCCCGCATCGGCAGCCGGCGCGAATTGAAGACCGCGCTGGAAAGCTATTGGAGTGGCGCTATCGACGGCGAAGCGCTGCGCGCGACCGGCGCGTCCTTGCGCGCCCGCCATTGGTTCGCCCAGCGCAAAGCGGGGCTGGACCATATCCCGTCCAATGATTTTTCTTTCTACGACCAGATGCTGGACACGATTGCCATGCTGGGCGCGGTGCCACCGCGTTTCGGCCATGCCGGCGGTCCGGTGCCGCTGGAGCTGCATTTTTCCATGGCGCGCGGGCGCGCCGACCAGCCCGCGATGGAAATGACCAAATGGTTCGACACCAATTATCATTACATCGTGCCGGAATTGTCGGCCGATATGCGCTTCGCGCTGTCCAGCAACAAGGCGCTGGACGAGTATAACGAAGCGCGTTTCCTGGGGATCGAGACGCGGCCCGTTCTGATCGGGCCGGTGACGTTTCTCAAGCTGGCCAAGATGCGCGATGGCAGCGAGCGCTGGGCGCTGTTGCCAAAATTGTTGCCGGTCTATCTGCGGCTGCTGAAGGCGCTGGCGGATGCGGGCGCGCAATGGGTGCAGTTGGATGAGCCGGTCCTGGTAAGCGACCTGGACGGGGAGGCCCAGGCAGCCTTGGGCGCAGCCTATGCCGCGCTGACGCATGCGCCCGTGAAAATTCTGCTGGCCAGCTATTTCGGCGCGGTGGGCGACAATCTTTCCACCCTGGCGGCATTGCCGGTAGCGGGCGTCCATGTCGATCTGGTGCGCGCGCCCCAGCAGCTGGAAGAGGTCTGCCAGGCGCTGCCGGGCGAGCGGTTGCTGTCCCTGGGTCTGGTCGATGGCCGCAACATCTGGAAGACGGCGCTGACCGATGCCGAACGCCTGATCGAACGGGCGAAACAATTGCGCAAGGGTGCCTTGATGGTGGCGCCGAGCTGTTCGCTGCTGCACGTGCCGGTGGATCTGGATGGCGAAAACCGGCTGGACGACGAACTGAAATTCTGGCTGGCTTTCGCGGCGCAAAAACTGGATGAGGTGGCGGCGCTGGCCCAGGCCGCCAACGGTGCGCGCGACAGTGGCTATTTCCAGGAAAATGCCCAGGCGCTGGGTTCCCGCGCTACCTCCCGGCGCATCCATGATCCGGCGGTGGCGGCGCGGCTGGCGGCAGTGACACCAGGAATGTCCCGGCGCCTGCCGTCCTTCCCGGAACGCATTGTCTTGCAGCAAGCGCTGCTCAAGCTGCCGCTGCTGCCTACCACCTCCATCGGTTCGCTGCCGCAGACCCGAGAACTGCGCGAGATCCGCGCTCGCTTCAAGAAAGGCGAGGTGCAGGCAGCCGCCTATGACAAGGCACTGGAAGAGAAGATCGCCGAAGCGATGCGCTGGCAGGATGAGATCGGCATCGATGTGCCGGTGCATGGCGAGTTCGAACGCAACGACATGGTGGAATATTTCGGCGAGCAGCTCCATGGCTTTGCCTTCACCGAACGCGCCTGGGTGCAGAGCTATGGTTCGCGCTGCGTCAAGCCGCCGATCATTTTCGGCGACGTGTCGCGGCCCGCGCCGATGACCTTGCATTGGACGCAAGTCGCCCAGCGCTACACCGCAAAGCCGGTCAAAGGCATGCTGACCGGACCGGTCACCATCCTGCAATGGAGCTTTGTGCGCGACGACCAGCCGCGCCGCGACACCTGCCGGCAGATCGCGCTGGCGATCCGCGATGAGGTGATGGACCTGGAAAAGGCCGGGGTGAAGATCATCCAGATCGATGAGGCCGCTTTGCGCGAAGGGTTGCCCATCCGCAAGTCGGAATGGAAATCCTACTTGGACTGGGCGGTGGAATCGTTCCGGCTCTCCGCCGGCGGGGTGTCCGCTACCACCCAGATTCATACCCATATGTGTTATTCGGAGTTCAACGACATTATCGCTGCGGTGGCGGCGATGGATGCGGATGTGATTTCCATCGAGACCTCGCGTTCGGCAATGGAATTGCTGGAGGCGTTTGTCACTTTCGCTTATCCCAGCGATATCGGCCCCGGCGTCTATGACATCCATTCCCCGCGCGTGCCGACTCAGATCGAAATGGAGCAGCTTCTGGACAAGGCGCTCAAGGTGCTGAGACCCGGACAATTGTGGGTCAATCCCGATTGTGGGCTCAAGACCCGCGGCTGGGCCGAAGTGAAGCCGGCGCTGGTGGCGATGGTGGCGGCAGCCAAGGCGGTGCGCCAAAGGCTGGACACCGCCAAGGCGAGGCCGGAACTGGTGTAAAGAAAAAGGCCGGTCTCGCGACCGGCCTTTTCATTTTGCGTGTCGAAGCGCTTACGCCTCGGTTTCTTCTTCCGCGTCCGTCTTGGGACCGGCGCCTTGCTCGAACAGTTCCTCAGCGGCAACCGCGGCTTCTTCGGCTTCGGTCTTGGCCGCCAGCACGTCCTCGCCGCGCGCCTGGCGCTCGGCTTCGTCCTCGCTGCGGGCGACATTGACGGTGACGTTGACCTTCACTTCGGGATGCAGCACCACCGGAATGGTGAACATGCCGATGGTCTTGATCGCCACGCTGATGGAGACCTGGTGACGGTCGACCTTGAAGCCGGACTTCTCCATGGCGTCGGCGA